>AXCI01000254.1_pt1 | contig 118602 bp, 122 predicted proteins | sample 182571 | NCBI WGS metagenome assembly AXCI01 (sample SAMN02359225, study PRJNA218796) | groundwater metagenome | isolation source: Mt. Simon Sandstone pore water sample D5872 at 1.8km depth, Illinois-Basin... | place: USA: Decatur, Illinois | collected 2009-05 | reverse complement strand
TTTGCCGTATGAAGTGCCTACGGCGAGGTGTCTTCCTGCTAAGAACTGTTCAATTATGCTTTCAATGGCCAGCTGAATTTTGTCTTCAAAAGACGCATCCGGTTGGCATGCTGCTGGAAGGGGTTTCAAGGTAAGTGCCGTAACCTCGCCTTCTTCCGAATCGAACAGTAGATGCTGCTTAGCTTTCACTTCCATTTTGACGCTCACAGCTCAACCTTGGGGTATCTGAGTTTTGCGGGGCCGCGCACTTCTTTAGCCGGCGCATCCCGACGCCCAAGAATGTCGTCTACACATAAAGCTACTGCAGGCGAATCGCACTCGGCTCGCCTAAGGCCATCAATGCCTTGTTCCTCGAGCACCTTCTTAACTTGATTCCACATAGGAAATTGGGCGTTTTGATTCAGGGCGGCTATATCTGTAACCGTTGGGAAGAGTCCAAATTCTGCCAGTGCAGCACCGGAAATTTTCTGGGCACCTGATTCGGAGAACATAATTTGGCCCACAAAGGCTTCTGCCGGATCGTGAACGATCCGAAAGCAAAGCCCGACGTGGTCATCCTCGCTCATATATAAACGGCCACATGAGCTATCCTGGGCTACCAGAGACCAGTGCCCATTCAGCTCTTCGTTCAAGCTTTGGACTGCTGCCAGTGAGGCAGGCTTAGAAATCACTTGAACCACACCCGGGTGAGGAGTTGAGCCGGATGGCTTTTGGTGTGCTTCGAGGGAATGGAGGAGGTTCAGGGCTTCTAGATATTGGTGTTTGAATAAGTCGTTAGCATCGACTGACAGCTCTTCAACTAAGTTTTGAAATTCCTCACCGTCCGAGACTAATACACCCTCCATTGCTTTTTCATCTAGCAAGGTCAGCATCACTTCAAAACGGACAACATCCAACGTTGTGTTACAGCCCGGCTCGAAGCGGCGGCCGTCTGGCAGAGAGTAAACCCCCTCCAGTGTGGTCCCACCAAGCAACTCATTGATCGCCTGCAAAGCTGGCTTGGCCATGTATTTATCCATGAATGCCATCTTACCTTCCTGGGCATACTTAGCGGAGAGCTCTGGCAGCCCGCTACACATCACCGGTGATGCTGCCGCCTTCCCCACAGCGTGCACTAGTGCCGATCGAGCTTCATCAAGTGTTAGTGTCCATCGCGGCATTGCCATAACAACCCCCTCATTGAGTACGTGGTTAATTATTAAAGAGGGGCTCTACTCTGAAAATTTGTGGGCCGGTGTTGCTTTTTTCAGCTATCCGTTCTGACGTACTAAGATCGAACATCCCTAGCCATTGCCCAAAAGAGCTCTCAAAAAATTGTCCGCATACCCCTCTTGAGTAGTTAGGCACAGATAAAACAAAGGCATCTACTTATGGCATTCCAGCCCACAGGCTTATCCAGCGAAGAGCTAAACCTGCATAAGGATCATTCACGGTTAATCACGGGAACCGGCGCGGCGGTTTTGCTAGGTCATGGTTATCGCGAAGAAGGTGATGTTTCGCATATGGATAGCATTCTGCGCCTATATGGCAGAATGCGGGGGGAAGGGGTGGCAAGAAAAAAATCCAATCGTGCCATGGATGTAGGTATAGAGCTTGAGCCTGTTGCGTTTGATCATCTGAAAGACCAGCTCCAGAAAAACCAGATCGAGGGATATGAGAATATCCTTACATTCGATGCATTGGCCGGCATGCGCCTTGACGATACGGATGGAAAGGAGTTCGGCTACGGGGCGAACATCGATGCACCGTTAGTGCACGCTGTCGGCGAGAAAAAAGACCCAATCACAGGCGATGTGCTTCCTATGGCAGCTTATGCGGCTAAATGGGCTCGGTTAGAGAAAGATCGCCAGAGTATTATGAAGAGCAATGAGCTACGCAGAGCCATGGCTGAGGTCGAAATGGCTGTGCCGGAGAATCCGTTGCCTGAACCACCTTTTGCAGGTGTCGGTGATTTGAAAGCCACTATGCAATATGACGTACGGCTAGAGATTGACCATGCCGGACCATATCCAGGCTGGATAGTACAACTCCACCACTATAATGCGGCGCTTAAAGCCAAAAATATTCAAAACGGTTATGACCCTGATGATTATCCCAATGCGCTTATGATTGGGCATCTCTACACGGGCGATATGCAGACGCATGTTCACCCAGTCCCCTTTGATCCAAAGCTTGAAACAGAAATCTTTCGTCGAAGTGAGATCTTTCTGCAGTGCATTAAATCTGGCATCTCGCCTGACAGTCCGTCCATGAAGGCTCACTTCCGTCCTTTCCCTGTCAAAACATACATTCCAGAAGCGAAGCTGGCATCTATTGAACTGGAGGAGAAGCTTACCAAGGGCTTTGCGCAACTAGACTACTGCAATAGCCAAATTGATCATTGGACGGAATTAAAAGGATCTACAGAAGAGAAATTAAAAGAGCTTTACGAAGATGAAATTGATAAGCCGGGGCAGCAACTCTTTGCGAATGAGCGCGAAATGCAATTTAAGGGTTCGATGCGTGAAACCTCACAAATAAACCGGGATGCAGTTGATGGTGTCATCAATGCGGCTGCGGATAGCCGTTTGCGAATTCAGGAGGCAATGGAGTTGCTAGCCCAGGGCAATGCCGATGAAGCATTGGCCGCCCTCAAAGAGGTTAACCTGACCAGCCTTCCGGCAAACAATGTGCGGAGCATTGATGCTTATGAAGTGCCTATCAAGAAACAAACTGCAGCGCGCCTTAGCGTAAAGAATACCAAAAAGGCGGCAAAGGTTTACAGTCAGCTTTGTGCCCGTGCTGATCGAGAGATTCCTGAGCAGGTGACATCCATGGACAATTCATCCAGCAGGGCGAGCAAAGCATCCGACCTAAAGGAAGCACCGCGCGATCAGTCCAGTAAAGCCGAAGATCAAGCGGCTCAAAGTGACAGTGAAAAACCATTAACCGTTCCGCCAGCCCTTTTGGCCGATGCGCCGCGGTCACATCATAAAAAAACCACTCCAGGAGTGCAGGAAGAAAATAAAGAACAGCAAAGCACGAAACATCACTCCGACCCTCAAGACATTCAAGTTAAACCAAAGCATGAACGTATCGCTAATCCGTTTTCAATGAGTTAACACACGCTATGTTGCCTAGAAACAAGTAGGTGAATGACCCGGGCAAAAACAACCACAATAACGAAAATGGTATCATGCTGAGAGGAACGGAAATTTAGCGAGGATACCATGCCCATTACAGCGCTGATGTTAGCGGAGCCGCCCCAGGTTCAGCAGATGCCGATGCCTGAAACCTATCAAGAAGCCCGCGAAGCGCTGTATGTAAGCGGTAGCACCTTGTTTGAAGTAATCAAGCAGCAGCCCGACCAAACCACCAATGCCCAGCTGACCACCGCAGAGGTAATAAACGGTATTGGGGAAGGGCTAGCATTGATTGCCCAAAACACCTCCGAAAAGCAAGGCCAACCCGAGCCAGGGGATGTTCAGTTCTCCCTGAATATTAATGGAGAGCTGCAATTAGCTTTTGGCGAGCAGGCTTATTCGCCCGATAGCGCCATCTGCTACGCCACAGACCGACTTCGCCATGCCGCCTTCTGGTGGCTAGCCCGCGCCGATCTCACTGACAGCAGTTCTACCAACGAGCTCCTAAGCAAATATCAAGTAATTAAAACCCAGTGGGCCCGAGAGCGTGATAACCGCCGTATTTATATTGCGATCCAGGAAGCGACCACAGTAATAACGGGTGAAATGTTTGAGCTGAATGGAGGGGGGCAGCTTTTTACTGAACTCAATATTGCCTGGCGCGGTGCTGAATCCTGTTTTGAGCATGCGCGACTTGAAATTCGGGAGTCCAGCCGATGACCATTGCTGCATATAAGCGGTTATGTAGTTGGTTACCCACTTTAATCTTAATCTTTGGGTTGACCATCTCACTTAGCGCTAATAGCCAAACCGGAGCTATCGGCAATACTTCATGGCTTGAGGAGATGACGAATAACTCACAGCCGAACCTAGCATTTCAAGGCTCCTCCGCTGAATTCGCACGCTCATCGATCAATAGTAGTCGTACCTATTTTCCCAATGTTCAAGCAGCCGGCAGCCAGGCAGCAGAGTCACTGACAGCCACTCTAGGCTTGGTGCCTGCCTATAAATCCGGTGGTCTAGGCGGGTATTTTCTAAGCGTTATTTATGGTGCTGATATTTTCTCAAAGGGGGTAGGCCAAGCAGTTAGCGGCCCGAATAACCCGTTAATGGGATTCATCATGCGCTTCGCAACGATCATTGGTATCGGTGTCGCCGCGATTTTGGCATTTACCCACGTGGTCACGATGTTTTTTAGCTATATGGAGTACGGCGATATATTTGGCGAAGCTCGAGAACGCTTTATCGGTGGTTTTCGTGCCGTGGCCACGTTGTTGCTCATTTCACCTATAGCGGCTGGCGGGCTCTCCGCAGCCCAGTATGGTGGAGTTCTAGCTGGCGCTTCATCAAATGGCATGGCGAATAGGCTGGCTTTCGTAGTGGCCGGTAAAGGATTTGGAGATCCCGTTACCGGTGGTGGTCTTTTTAATGTTCAAGGGGCTGCGAGCATGGAGCCCAACATTGCTAGTGAAACCTTCGGGCAAATGGTCGGTGCCACAAGCTGCCGTAATATGCTGGGAGCGATGGGTCAAACCGAAGTAGAAATTACAAGTCAATGCGGAAGAATTGCCGTCTCAGGATCGGGACCTTCTGGCGCGACGAGCACCGGTTACGACCCGAGTGCAATGAGCGAGTCACAAGCTGCAGCTAGTTGCGCTGATATCGGGGGGGTCGAGGGGATGGTCGAGGCCTGTCAGTCCATTCGACAACAACAGAGCCAAGCTCAAGCCCAAATAGAGGCGATCGCCGATAGTTATGGTGGAGATTTATCCTCCCCAGAAGCCCGAAGAGAGCTTGAACAAGTAGCTGAAGAATATGCGACTCGAATAAATGAGCATGTGAACAACATGAACAGCTCTGTTTGTGCATCATCACAAGCCAGCTGCGAGAACGTAGCTTCTCAAATGTCTTCGAGCGGCAATAACGACTTCAACATCAGCTCAAACCTGGTGTCACCCACTGTGATTGGTCAAGAGTTCCAGAGCACTATCCTCAAATTGGGATGGCCGGGCCTTGCCACCATTTACAGTTCCCTAGGCGAGCGTGTAGACGCTGTAAATGCGATGCAACGGAACGGGACCGATACTGGCGGGTTCTCTATTTCCGACATGCAAAGTATCAACCAGCACCAAATCCGTGTTCAGAGGACAGTGACGCGTGATTCCGCCGCAGGCCAAGCTGCTATTCAAGCAGCAGCTCAGCAAGAGGGGATTGGCCGGGATGGAGACGGTGGATTCCTATGGCACGGTACACTCACCAATATCTTTCAGGATTGGTTAGGCGCTGGCGGCGACGCGGTAGATGACCTCACCATGACCCTCAACGAACAGGCTCAAAGGCCTATTCGCTGGTGGTTAGATCCACTATTCACAAAGCCTGCAACACAGGGCACCTACGAAGTGGGTGCCCGTACCCTCGCCATAGTGGCCATAGTGGCTGGCCTATCGGATTTAGCTAGCCTTATGAAAGGCGTAGCCGCTGTGTCCAGTCCTCAAGGTTTTGCAGCTGTAGCCGGTTTCGAGCTGTTTAAGATGACCGTCTCGGAAATAATTGATGGCTCCATTGTTCTGAGTGCACTGATGGCCGCAGTAGGCCTCTTGATAGCGCTACTCGTGTTTACCGCGGCGTTTCTTGTAGTCGTGCTGCCGAAGATACCGCTCCTGATCATCACTTTGCTATTGGCTGAATGGGCTATATGGTGCGCTATCGTCGCTTGGGGATCGTCAATTTGGGTAGCTGTAAACCTATCCTCAATTACTAACACACCGCACCTTTTAACGATGGCTTTTTTGAGAGGATTAGGGGTGCTGCTCTACATCCTCATCTATCCAACATTGGTCGTTATAGCAATCGTAATCAGTGTCGCTATCTACAATCTTGCCGTCCCCACCGTGGCTGTATTCATGCTGACTGCCTTTGGAACCGGCATGGTTGACTCCCTAATAGGCATCTTTGCCATGCCCTTCCTGGTTATTTTCAGTGCCACCATTGTGGCGTTTATGGCAGTCACTGCTATTGCGCGAGTCCCGGATATGATCAACGGCATGTTAGGTATTCAGTCCCCTGGCCAGTCAATAAGCCAATCTATGAATTCCTACATGGGGAACCCCAACCAATTCAACCCGGCGTCCGATCCAGGCAATGTCCTCAAAACCCTTGGCGGCCGATAAAACAAATAATGTCAGTTGGATAATTAAAAAATGAAGCTAAGGAATATTCGAGGGACGTATGTTGCCAGATATCAATAATAGCCAGTTGAAACGCATTCAGCCGAGCCTCTTTGGTGTTTATCCCACTCTACCTGAGGGAGAACTGGTGCAGGTTTGGGCAAATGACTGGTTAAACTGTCGTGCTTGTTCATTACCTTCTGACAACGTGCCTTTAACGCTTGAGATTGATACCGCCCCAGGGTTTGCGCAGAAGATTTCCGTAGTAGTGGCTGAGGATAGCGAAAAATACAGGGACGCATTATTAAGTCGATGGATGCAAGCGGGCGCGCCGTCTGTTCCCTTAGCGTCACCAGAAGCCGTGCTCGCCCTAATCGTTAGCCAGTTTCCAGGCACACCCATGCCAGTATGGGACAATGCTTCCATCCACCCGACGCACTGGCAACATACTGTAGCTAAAGCTGGCATGTCAGGTACCGAGAAAGCAGCTCACATTATTGTAGAAGCCCTGGTTCAAGAAACCCCATTGCTCAGCATGCTAGCTCACGCTCATTGCCCAGAAAGCGTTATGCGCGGTCTGAAAAGGGCTTTACCTGATAATCGGGCTGCTTTGTTACCCCATATCTCATCGATGATACACAGCTTGCATAAGAAGCCTGGGCGGTTGTTCCTAGCGGATATGACACGGGCACAAAAGGAGTTCTCAAAGCTTCCACAGCTAGTTCAAGAAGCTGGCTTTATCGTGCTTTGTGGTGATCGCCCAGCAGAGCTCTTAATTCAACAGCTAGCTCAAATGCACCAGGTGCCGGTATTTCAGCTTGATGCCCAAAAGCTTAAGCGAGCGGAATGGCTTCGCTTTATTGAAGGCGCTGAGATTGTAGGCAAAGAAGCAAATTTGGGTGTTCTCAGGCAGCGCGTATTAGAGCAGCACGTCCGAGCTATCCTTTCGGAAGGAGAGGCACATGTCGAGCCCGTTTGATGAAAATATGCCTACGGCTATCATCCGCGCCCAGCAGGGCGACCGCCAGGCAATGGGTTACTGCCTAAAGGTGCTAGAGAAGCCGCTGCTGAAACTTGTTCAAAGTTATGCTCGTTTCAGTGACCGAGTAGACGCCCCAGTGAGCAAGCAAGATCTCTATAATGAGGCTGTATTATTCACGATCGAGCATATTAGCCGGTTTACACCGGATGCAGAATTACCCGACCAATCAGTTCGTAACCAATTTGCGCGTTATTTTGTTGATCGCGTCCGCCCACTTTTGCGGGAAAAGTGCCAACAGTCCATTCGAACAGTAGATATGCCAGAGTGGGCAACCAAGTACGCTCAGCGTATTAATAAAGCAATCAGGGAGCTAGGGCGTACGCAGGGGCATAACTTCACTTTGAGGCAACCTGACCCTGAAAAAGTTGCTGCATCATGCGGCGCTCCGTTGTCCAAGGTTAAACTATACATAAAGAGAGGTTTCCACCTCGAACCATCGCAGCAGTTTATGGATGTCGATGCTGATGGGGCTTCGCCCAGAGGAGGTGTCGGTATTGATTTTACTGACCAGGATCTCGTATCAGGTAGTGGTTACCAGCCTGATCGATCTCCTGTAAGTGATGAAGCTAAGGCAACCATCGGGCTGGACCTGGTTTCAGGCAGTGGCTCTCAACTCGAGCAAGCATCAATTAGCGATGAAACAAAACGCATTATTGCTCAAGCTTGGAAGTCTCTAAACAGTCGTCAGAAACAGGTGTTGGCTATGCGTTTTGGGTTTGGGTGTGATCCTTGTACTCGCCGCACGATTGCCGAGTCGCTCAATTTAAGTGACCACGAAGTCAGAGAGGCTGAATCAACTGGCATGGCCACCATTAAAGATGTCATAGATATTCCCAGCGCAAGTATAGGGGTGGCTTAGCGCCACCCCATAAACCCTACATGCTAGGGCCCTTTGGGCCGCTTGACTTCATACCCAGCGAAAGTGCTTTTTGAACTGCCTCTTTTTGGGCGATGTTATTCATATTGCCTAAACGAGACGTAGCCTCTCTATGGGCAGTCGCCTCATTCGCTTTTAAATTCATTGTGTTTTCAGGGTCGAGAATATCCAACAATCGATCTACCAAGAACGTCTCTTCGGCCTTGGTGCCTTGGCGAGGCTCCATTGATTCTGAGCGTTCTCGGGCCATGTTGATAACCCCCGACAGCATCTCGCTTCCCTCTTTTGCGGCGACTAAAGCTGCAACTGGAATAGCCATATTTTGTTCCTCAACGACAATAAAGTTTTAGAAAGTCCCGCACTTGAATAGGGAATGTGCTGCAGGCTGAGCAGATCTGAGGAATTGCATCCTCACAATCCATGATTTGGCCCGGGAAACGAGTAGTTATCGAACGCAGCTCTTTAACGGCTTCCCGCAAAGCACCACCATTTTTCATCAGCGACAAGTAGGTTTCGAGGGCTATTTTCATTCCTTCATCATCAAACTTTTTGCTGAAGCGCCCAGGCCGATGGTTAATAAGGGTTTCCATCGTATCGTCGACAAGATCTTCCAGGCTGTTGAATTGTTCGGTTTGTTGCTCCCAGCGATCCATGATGTTGTAGATGTTCCGTTGAGAGAGGCTGTCTGCCCCCATAGTTCGAGCATTAGTCATTCAGACCTCCAGCGTTGCATGATTTTTCTGTCGTTGAAAATAACACCACCCATAGCTCTGATCACCGCTTGCGGTGGTGCATCACAGCATCCGTTAATTCCACCTCATCCATTCCAGCCTCAAGCAGCGTGCCTACCGGGTCTTCGTTAGCGCAATGAATACGAATGTTAAGGCCGGCCGCGCGAATCAATCCCACTTCATCAAGCATTGATAAACCATGTTGGATCGGCTTGTCCTCGTTTAACCCCTCAATTTGGATGCTCGAGTCACCAACCGCAGTAACGCGCAACCCTTCTACGGCACTGTTCATGGAAGGCTCTACATCCGCATAGACAGGGCAGTTCAAACGTAACAAGAGCTGAACATGTAAAAGCATCATAAAATCAAACTCCAAGACTGGGCATTCACGACCATTACCGGGGCCCTCAAAAATTAAAGGAAGGTGTGTAGGGGGATTTGGTAGGCCGTGATCCCGGCACTAAGCCACTGGAGGGGGTGACCGGTCCGTCCCCCTCATGTTCAACCGCGGCCAGGCCATCTGCTTCCTCGCTACCATCCTGCTCAGTGGCTCCAACAACGTCCTCCATGGCGCTCCGAAGCGCCGGGGGAATATGTAAAGGCAAATCCTCAAGCTCTTCCTGAGCTTGTTCGCGGGGTGAGCTACAATCCGCTTTCTCGCTATTATGCGGAAGGCCCTGATTATCATTTGAAGCATCGCTCTCTGCATCAGGCGAAACCTCCAAATGGCTATGTGTGGCAACCATCTCATGCTCTTCCTCCACAGCAACGTGAAGATCAAGCATGGTTGACTCGACGACTCTGGATTGCTCTGTCGACGCTGGTACGGCAACGTCAACTATGTTTCCTTTCTTTAAATCAGGCTGAACGTCATTACTGGCACGAGGCTTAGTTTCTAGGTGTGCATGGGCAATGGGGCTTAATACTTCTTTTTTTCGCTGATATACGTTATTGGCAAGATTTTGCTCATGCAAGGCGATAGCTTCCGGAAAACGCTGGGAAAGCCCTGGTGCAAGAGATGCTACCAGGGGCGCAAAAGCCTTTTCGTTCTCAAGACGCTCGATGCCGGTGGGGTAGTTAAGTGAATAATCAGGGCGGTACCGCTGGAACAATTCCCGCTCGAATCTTTCAAGATCCAAGCAGACGTGGGGCAGGGTTAGTACACGACTAGCCACCAACGCTTCTAGAGCGTCTAACTGACGATCCTGTCGCTCGGGGTTCGCTACAGTAACGAGATACCTTGATTCGCGCCCCTGGGCTTCAATTAGGTCGTTAACGAAGGTTTCGAACGATCGTGCAAATACCTCGACAGGAGTAGCCCAGTATTTGAGCCTCTCCCCCTCAAGATACCCATTACGAGCAATGGAACGATTTTCATATTTAGCGCTGGCGCGTAGCATCCTGGATGTCTCGTGTTGCGCTATCGTTTTCGGCAACCATCGCCGATAGTCGTTTTGCATGTAACTAAGCAGATCTTTCTCAGCACTTGTGAATTCCTTGATATGCAAGCTGGCAGTGACCATTGCAAAATGCTGCTGACACCAGGTCTCAAACTCTGGGTTTTCAGGCTTGGTCATGGGATGAGTGTGGCTTGTAAATGACATCAAGCCATCCTGGTAAATCTGCTCAATATCAGTAGTTGAGGGTGCTGTATCGGGGTGGCCTATTGCTTTCGTAAGAGCGTCTTCGCGCTCAGTATCCGTCATGTACGCGAAAGAAGTGGCCAGCTCGTTTATACTCGCCGCAAAGCTCTTTAATCCTTCAAAGTACCGAACCGCTGTGTTTTTTTCATTCACTCTATGCCAACTTTTGTCAGCGTAACCGCGCCTTACCCAGGCCGTGATTAGTTGGTTAACACCGGCGCCAGCTTGAGCAATTTTCTTGCCTGCAGTTGAAATGGTGTAGGGAATACTCACCAAATCATCGTTCATGCTTCCAAACGCTTGATGTATGCCACTATAAAAATCGCGTTTGAATTCGTTGAGATCATTCGCGTAGGCATTGTCAAAGTAGCCGTCTCGCTCCATGAAGGCCTTTAAGCTCGGCGAATACTTTGCATAGGCTTCTTCGAGTTCAGCAGTCGCTAATTCGTCACCTTTATCTCGATTACGTCCTGCTTTCGCCGCAGGCCTGGCATAGTCGGCTTCAATGCTTTGCATGAGCCCGATCAGTTGCACAAAGCCTCTTGCCCTATCCGGGGTCGATAACACTCCGTCCAGTTGGTCGCGAAACACGCTGGTGATAGAAAGGTATCCAGACGCATCAAAAGGGCGGTCAAATGGAGGACGACTACTGTGACGATCAACGCCTTCAGCATATAAGCGAGCGAGCATATCGGGCTCTTCCAGCTTCGCGCGCGCCACGGCTGAGGGCATGGCAGGGTGAATCCTTCCACCTTCATCACCGTCGATGCCGAGAAACGTCATGACCTCCTCTTCTTTCTCGAAGATTCTCTCCAGCATGTAAGTAAGCCGATGGTTCATGTCCACAGCAATTCGCTGCATAAGCCTAGGGTGTAAAGCTAGGCGTTCAGCGGATATCGACTGGCCTTCCTGCTCTAAATGTTTGATTAAGGCAGAAATTCCTTCAACGAGGCTATGCAGTGTATTGGCATTATGCGGACTTTCTAACCCCGCCAGGTTAGCTGGAGTAGTTTGCCGCTCAATGTCAGTGAGATGGATAGTTTTGGGTGGCTGGGAAAGGGCGACTTCCATTTCGTGAGGGGTTGGGCTGAATAGCTCCCGCTGCAAAGTCTCGATCCCATACTTAAGGGAGTGGCCTTCAGCCTCAAGAATATCGATCAGCCGAGATACGCCGACATCCCAGGATGTGGACTTAGTAGCGAGTAGGTTGGCAGTGGCCAGAGCAATAGAAGGCATGGCTTTTTTATCGAACACGTCGACATGTTCGTTATCCTTGCCCTGTAAGGCTGCCTTTATTTTTGATGGCCTTGCTCGGTAGCCCAGAAATGGCCATTGCTAATTCCTTCACGCATTAGCCTTGCAGCCGCTCTGGCGTAGCTAATGCGGTACCCCATCAGGTTTTCAAATGCCTCCCTGGTGCTGGCATGGGGCTCTCTGTTGGTAGACCTTTCGATCAGTTTTGCCGCAATGTTTCCAGCCAGCTTACTGGCATCCAATATTGATGTTCGTTTCATGTCAGCCAGGGCATTAATCCCTTCGCGGCTGTCGATATCTGGCAGAAACCACATTTCTCTCGTAGCGAGCTCAGCTTTTGCAATGCCGGGATCCAGCGTATCAAACGCTTCTTGGGCAAATCCGACCAGTAGTTGCTCTGTATTTTGAACAGCGTGAGCCAATTCAGAACAGAATGCATGTGCGTGTCGAGAAAGCAGCTCCTTGGGTGTCAATTCACGGGCATATGCCTGCTTCATTGCAAACCCAATTCCCATCACCATTTCGATATAGGCAGGTTCGGAAGAATACTCATCTTTCAGCATATCCATAGCGAAAGACCGCATGTTTTCCTTATTAGGCATGGCATCGCCACGTTGAATGTGACGATTGGTTGCCATGGTCCAGAAAACAGCCCAGGCTTCAGAAACAGCCCCAACTCGTCGCCCAGCAGGATGCCCGGTAACCCGCGAGATGGTCTTGTCGTTGATCTGCGAAAGCGCCTTATCGAAATCGCAAAGCTCGGCTAGCGTGTAATCAATACCGTGCCCGACTTCATGACAAAAGCTGCCTGCCCCTTTGTCGCGAGTTAGGTTGATGATGTGTCGCTTCGTGTTGTTTTTCTCACTACCACCAGGCTCATAATGTGCTGCTGCATTCCCCCGGCCTCGCGCGCCCAGAGCTAGACCCATGGACATGCCAGGATAGCTTTGATGACTTACTTCATCCGTATTTTTCAGCGCCTCTGGCAGGGGATTACCCAGAGCAACTAGAGTAGGGGGTATTTGCAATGCGTCAGCTAAGTCATTCACTGACTGATGGATGGCACCAGTGAGATAACGACGCATCTTTTGAGGAACATAGTTGCCAATCTGCAGGCCCCTGAATCCATAGTCATCTACTAAATAGCGAAAATCTTCATAGGTCGCCTCATCGCTATCATCAAGCTCAACATCGTCGAGTTCAGCAATTTCTGATGAAAGGTCGTTTCGCTCGGGTTTGCGGGGCTGTGGAAGAGGCTGGTTACTTTCATCGACTGGGGTTCCTTCAGGCAACTCTTGTTCAGCCTCTTCATGCTCACGGTTAGCATCCGTACGGCTACTAGGTTTAACACCCAACATTGCTAGAGACACTGAGGGTCGATGTAACAACCTTGCATCGGCATGGCCATCCTGAAGATTCATACCGACAAGGTCGCAGATCCCATAGTACTTTCTGCCACCGCGGCCGCTCTTAAACTTTCCACAGATTAAAGCTCTTTCAAACGTGGATGCGGTGCCTTCGCTGGGCAGTTCAGAACGCACGCTATTGAGCTTGTCGAGTTGTTTTTGCGCACGGCGCAATAGAGCCATGCTTGTCCAACGACCGCTGCCTAAGGAGACAATTGCTAGGGCTTGGTCCTTAAGAGCAGAACTCGCCTCTTTATCAAAGAACTGATCCTGATGGCGAATGGCTAGCTCAACATCCCCGCTAGAAATACGTTGGAAGACCTTTGCCTGGGTAGCACGGTTGACGCCTATATAACCCTCAGTAGCATCTTCATCCTGGAGGACAGATAACATTTCATCCACTGACGCCCACTTCCTGGCTTCTCGATCGTAGATGGATGACCCTGCTGGAAGTAGCGAGCTGGGGCGAAATCTATGCTTGAAAACATACGCCGCGGCAAAGGCAATATGCATGTCCACGTAGCGCTTGTCAGTCATTTCACCCGTTTCAGTTGATGCAGAGAAAGCAGCAACCATTTCTTCAAGCATGGTGAGACGGCTACTTTCCCACTCGTTGAAGCGCTCAATGAGGGCAGGAAACTTCTCTATATTTTGGAGAGTCGTCGCAATAGGTCGAGCCGGTAGCAAATCCCGAACAGCTTTGATGCTGGCCAAGAAGGGAATAGGCATATGCTTTTCCACGCACTCTTTGATATCCAATTTGGAAATCAGGCGTGTCTTGGTCATTACCTCTTGCCACTCCTCAATGAGCGGCATTTGCTCTTCCGCTGCTTTGGAGGCGGCTTGATCATCAAGGTCTAAGGAGATATTGAAGCTAGTTTTAAGCAATAAAGTAATATGCTCGGATAGCCCCCCCTTTAATTTGAGGGCTTCATCGAACATTAATTTTGGTGCGTTAGGCAGCACCATTCCTTCATCGCCTATTCGAGTAGCCATCAATTAGCCTCCAATTTTTACGCGTCATACCCTTATAAGAGGGGTCTTTGAACGTTTTTTTGTTGTCACATAAAGCTTTAGAAGCACAGCACTATAAAAATGGCCCGCTAGGGGCCAAAGGGGATCGATCGTGCGAGTAAAGGTGTGCATGACTAGAATATGGACAGCGTAATGCTCTGGTGCGGCCAAGAAAGCTCGACACTATCGCCATTGATGTCGGATAAGGTTCCGCCATAAGCGAGTGCATCACCTTGCCTAAAACGATAAGTTCGCCCAGTGTTTTGCCCCTTTAGGACGGCCTCGTCACTCTCTATCGAAACGATTTCATATAACCCGGCCACATTGACTGCAGGGCGTGTGACTGAGCGTGCTGATGTTGCTTTATTGGTCGCTGTTGCCTCGAGCGTTGCGATACGCTCGCTAATAGATGCCGTCACCTCGTCGACCGCGGCTTGCAGCTGCTCTTCTAACTGCTCAGCCAGCGCACGATTTTGCTCCCTTTCAAAGGTAGAAAATCGATCTTGGATGCCGTTTAAGTCAGTTTGAATGTCCGAAATGGCCTTCTCAATACTATCGGTTTCTTGAGCGGCTAAGCCGGGTTCTTGATCTTGTAGGTTGCTGAGAGACAGTTTAATTTCAGAGATGCTGCGCTCAAGTATATCCAGGCGTTCGAGGTCAGCCCGCTCTATTGTCACTTCATTGATGGTAACGCCTTCGTCTGAAGGAACACCGGCGTTCCTTAGCATCCGATTAAGTTCTTCATCGGTAAGAGGGGGGGTGATCACTTCTGCTTCACTTTCATGCGCCGAGGATAAGACCAAGCTTTCCTCATCATTCTCAGCAATAGGAGTTGGTGGTGCAGCCGGGGCAGGTCGACTGTCAAAATTACTAAATGATCCAGTAGGTGTGGTAATAACCGTTTCGTCATCAGAGTCACCCAGATATTGAGTAAGCTCGTTACCTTGGTAGATCTCTTCTAGTTCACCTTCCCGCTGGCGCAGGCGCTCCAAGTTGTTATTTGAGACCTCCTCAAGGTCTACATACTTTATCTCTTGAGTCACTCCGCCATCTTCAATGGCTCCACCTTCATCGGCGGTTTCAACCACTGACTCCTCAACCAAGTCAGAGTTATCGTTGCCAGGCGCCAGCGCTCCGAATGAAGCGTTCTGCTCGACAACGGGGGGATTTCCCACTTGGCTAGGCGAAGCCGCCATGTAGACTAATCCGCCAGTAACCACTAGCCCAGCGACGATCATGCCTGAAATTGTCATAATGCGTTTAAGGTTGAGCTTAGCCATTACGGGGCTCCCTTAGCAGCGTCCAGTTCACTAAATGTCTGATCCAACGTGGCTTGATCACTCAACTGGTAAATGGCCGTTCGCAATTGAACCATTTGTGACGGTTTTGCAGACACAAGTAGGGTCACAAAATCATCAGTACTTTCCAAAATAGTAACAGTAGCACCTGGCTCACTCTCTGATAGAGCCCGCGCTTGATCGGCATATTCCGATGGGAGGGTGAAGTTCCACCGCGAAATAGGCGATACCGTTACGACGCCATCAGAGTGCTCAATGCTTACATTTGCAGCCCTACCCACTTGGGTTAAGTACTGTGCAAGAGAAGCAGTCTCAACCCAGAGGCTAATGCCGTGATCCATATCGATGCCAGCATCGGGGAGTATCGTCGCGTTGGGAAGAGCATGTTTAATAGCCTTGTATAAGGAGACATCCTTATTGACTAGCGTGATATCGCCTGGCTGCGAGTTGCCTGATTCAATAAAAATATGAATTCGTGGATCCGGCGCATCGACTACCTCAGTGCTGCTTTCCGATTGCTGGATCGTTTGGCAGCCCCCCAATAGGACGGTAACCCCAAAAATAAGGAAGTACTTAACCGGCATGTTATTGCGCTCCATTTTGCTTAGAAATAATGAGCAATGGCACGTCAAATTCGGGGAAAGGCTCCATTGCAAGGCCCGCCCTCGATAGCAAGTTATGAAGCACTTCTTGCCGCGAAGCGTTGGTGATAGTTACGTCGGCACGTTGCTCCAGTATTGAGTCGCCCACCCGCTGAAACCGCGTGCGCCAACCATTTGGCATAATACTGGTGATAATTTCCTCCCAACGCATATCCTGGACATCAATCGTCACCGACTCGGCCATAACAGCGGCTAGGTCGCGGTTGACGCTTGGCAAGGGTATTTGCCTGGTAGGTGCCGCGCCAGCGGTGGAGACTGTTGGTAATGGGCTACGTCCAGAAAGACTGTTATTCGTGTTGCTCGCCGTTGGCAGGGGGGGAGGCATCCGCCGTAATGCCTGGCGCTGCTGTTCATATTCCTGATTAGCCGCCATAGCTAACTGCTCAGCTTCGCGTGCCGATTGTTCATCCGCCAAGCGCGACATACGTTGCTCAGGTAACTCGCCCGCTGCTGAATAAACGCGGTAGTCATTCGCAACAGCGACTTGTGAATAGATCGTTATAGCCGCCGCAATAGGGAGAATAAACCTACTGTGTTGCATGGGGATTCCTCACATAAACCGATGTTATGTAGTGTACATTAAAAACTATAGGCCTTTGGGGTGAGGAGTTTCAGGATTCCACAAATTTATAGCGATATGCCCCTCTTAATAAATCAACCATGTATCACCCAGCTAACCCACGGCGGAGACTATGAATCGAGATCAAGCTGACATTCGGCCGCTGCCCCCAACGATTACCGGGTTAATGGATGAAGTGTCACGTGGAGTACTTCCCGTTCAGCACCTAAGCATGATGCGCGCGGTCGTTGAAACTGTTCCCGGGCCTAGTCGTGATTGGCGAGCTTTGTTAGTCACAGAGTCTCTGGAAGCAGTACACAAAGCCTGGGAGTTAAAGCCTACGGAGGGAGTGGTTCTGGTAGGTGACAACATTTCAAGTAAGGAGCGTCGCCGGTACCAACGAAAAGGCTGGACGCCCATTACACGGCAAACGTTAATGGAAGAAGCGGTGGGCCCGCATCGGTACCGACGCTGTTTGCATTTGAGCACCCCGAAAATGCGGCAGGCTTCCATGATTGAATTTCTGCGTAATCAAAAAGCAGGCCGCAATCTGTTGTGGCCAGCGCTGAATATTCTGGATTCCTTCTATAGCAGTGCCGAGCTATTGCCTGATGAGTCACATATGCTGGCGAAAGGGAGTCGTGACTTAGAAGCGCTGACTGTGGTCAAAGCCTTCTGGGATTTGCAGGTTAGCGACCCGTTGGGATCAAAATTAGGTATGCCCAAAGAGGCAATGGCTAAACTCTGGCGCCATGAGGGTGGGGCGTGGCCCAGTATGCCACCCAATTTAGCTCCTAAATTTATCGCAGTCGCAGAAACCGAATCGCTTCATCCCGCAGAGGTGGATGCACTGTCACACCTGCCGGTGGCGCTGACCTTTTTTGGTGATCCAGCAATAGGTTCGGGTTTTCCGTTGGTCGAAAACCTCAATAGGTATCCGCTCGGTAATCGTACCCTGGCGGATTGCAATAGCTCGGTATTGAGCCTCGGAGACGGCCTAACAAGGGCCATTCATCATGCTCAGAGAAACGACCACGAAATATCTGATGAGTGGGTCCAATCGGTAGCTTCCCTCTCCGGAGTCGCGCTGGGGGGGCATCGTCGTGAATTTGATGTTTTTAGAGAGCTGCTCGGGAAAGAGAGGCTTGCAACAAGACGTCCACCTACAACCCACGATCAAAGCCTGCAGGTTATTTCACGATATGGCGTCGCTGGGCTCCGGCAGCAGCTCAATGCCTTGCAGGGAAAGGCGGAGCCCTGCCTCATAGAAGGATCTGCAGCATGGAAAGGTTACTTATCTCAGGCCATGGACGTCGTTACCGTCATTATGTCACCCATGGATGCCTGGCCCGATAAGCTGAGAAATCGTTTTAAAAAAGGAGCGGATGCCGCTCTTTATTCCTGGTCACATTCCCCTGAAAAAAAGGCCCTTGTTGCATTGATTCATGAATTACGGCACCCCGGTCTGCTTGCCGAAATTCAAACGCTTAGTGAGGTGCCCTATAAAGCAACACGCATCGTGATGCCTGGTGAGCTGGCTCGCTATGATGACTCTGACTCCAGTAAGCTGGCAAAAATTTCAAAAGGGAATTTTGACGCTCTAGGATCAAACCTACCTCTGGGGGGAGCCATCACTATTCATGATGATGCGCTTGAAGGTTCAGCCCCATCAGATCGGGGGCAATACCTCTACCGTCAAATAAGCCAGCAACCCATCACTATTACCCACCAATCACAAGAAGCACTGCGCTTTATTGAGCAGGCATGCGGGTGGTTACATGAACAAACCCGTCGAGATGTTTTAAAAGTGGATGCAAGCCTTGCTCGAGTTGTTGAGTCAAAGCAGGCCACTACTGCCGGAGCCAACACTGAGATGGATGTATCCGATGCATATTGGGCGGAGCATGAACCAGATGTTGAGCAATATAGCAGTGAGTTTTACCGAGACAATGCATTTGATAAAGCCAGTGAGCCAATGACAGTCGGCACTTCTTACGAGGAAATCCCGCTGGAAACTACTACACAAAATGAGCCGATAGAAACCCAGGCTGGCCCAGATGCCGATAGCCCGCCGCTATCTACTTATAGCGATAGTATGCTTGAGGCTGCGGCGGCACATGAAGCGGCTCTTATGGGGGAAGACGTTGAATACCTCCATTACAACGCCTTTGCTGACTATCAAGTTGCTGAAGAACGAAAGCCTATTTCCTCTAGTTATAACTATTCGAATGCACATACAGATTTAGCGGAAACCGTGTCGGAAACGGAAACGCCTCCAATTCATACGAGCATGTTGTCTCCCTCGGGTGGCGAGTCGAACTCGTTCACCTCGGAAGGGGACACATGGAGAGCCTTTTTAACTGAAGTACGCGATCGGCAGCATGAGAAGCCACCAACACCTTCACGAATCAAACCACCTTCGCCAGGGTTTTGATGAATTACGTAGTCTGTCCCTTTTAAAGGGCAAACGCGGGTAAAATGCTAATAAACCAATGTTCTAATGAGGGCTATAGATGATTAGCGTTCGCCTATGTTTAGCCGTGCTTTTAGTCGGTGCTTGTTTAGTTGCTTTGTCCGGTTGTGGTCAGCGTCAAATTGAGCCCTCAGGCATTCATATTCATGCAGACTACAGCGCATCAGGAGCTGCTTGGCGTTACCGCGAAAAGCGTGATGCTGAGAAGATTATTACCGGCGCTGAAGGGGCGACGCTAGAAGGATCTCTTCGAACCTACCAGGACATATGGCGAGGCCTACCGGGCCGTGGTGCTCGTATACGACTCCATGAAGACAACGTTTCCAAGGTGTTGGTTATTACACTTGATCGCAGTGCGTTGGCCAAGGATAACCCGCTCAGAGGGGGTATCAATAACTGGTGGTATAAAGAACTATACCCAAGACTTCTTGCAACCGCTGAAAGCGCCCAGGGTGGACGTACGGGTAATTACAAACTGTCCATTCATCTGGCGTCGCGTACCACCGAGCGTAGTCTTCTTTACGATGCTGTTTCTGAAGCCCAGTTAAAGCTCCGACACCTCTCATCATGGCTGATGGAAGATGGCTTTGATCCCAGGATGCTCACCGGACAGGTTATTGAATCTGAGGGGCACAACCGCTCTGCCTGGGAACTTGCGATCGTCATCCGCCCCTTTTCTTACGGTAACGAAAAGTCAGCAGAAACGATATTGCCAGCCTGGCTTTACTAAGCCGTGACACTTGATTATGAACATTGCCAAATAAAGGGTCGATTGTGATGATTACATCCAGCCAGAAAGAAGATTCTCTTCCTATTAAAGAACCGAAAACCAAAGAATACCGAGCGGCTTTTAAGGGCGCTTTGATAGGTAGTGCTGGCGCAGTGTTTGTGTCAGTAATCCTGCTAGGTGGCCAGCCTGCGAAGGCCAGTGCCACGGTGCTATTGCCATCACTTGGTACCATTATCAACCAGCTAACTACCCAGTTTAATTTGCTAACCGATTATGTTGATCAATGGTTGCCAGACATTAATGAGATATTTGAACGCGCCATACTGAACCAGTTTCCTGAACAGTACGAGCGCTCTGTACGTGCACTACGAGGCGCCAGCGAAGAGCATGCCGGTTATCATGCGCTTGGCAATGATGCCCAGGTATCCGCTATCAATGTGCTCAATGATCTGGTGCGCAACGCTAACGGCGAAATCGACCCAGTTGCTGCAAGTGACTATCTACTTCCACCCCTGTTGGATAATTCAGGCAGCCTCAACGAGGCAGAGCTAAACCGAATACGCGATCACGCTTTACTAATGACACAAGATCAGCCTATTCCTCAGCCAAATGGCTGGACTGAGGGAACTACCATGGGCACCTATCAAGAATATCGGCGCCTTAATGTGATTCAGCAGCGTTTGCTTTCGCAGGATGCTATCACGCAATACCCCCTCCATAGCGCGAAAATGAACGGTTACAAAAGTTATCTAGCCGACGTTCAGTCCGCGGGCGCTAGCGGCTCGCTTACCCCTGGACAACTGCTTTCTACGCAGCTTTCGGTTATGGCAGATGTGGCCGTGCCGGCGACACTGGATGCCCTGGCCTCCGATCTTAGAAGAGAGCGACTGCTTGGCGCTCAGCTAGCGACGATGGCTAATGAATTCTATGAGACCGAAGGCCGGCGCCTAGCGGATCAGGGTCAATAAGGGGAAGTACAAATGCAACGTTCCCAAACATATCGCTGGGCCGCCCGATTGGGAGGTTTTGCCTTAACACTAGCATTTGCTTTCCCAATGGTATTTTCTGAAGTTGAGCCAGCCGAGGCGCAGAGCCCGGTGTGCTTTACCATCCACGGCAAATGTTTCTGTGTTGATTTCTTTCTGACTGAAGTACGGGATATGGCGTGGGGTAAGGTGCAGGATGAAATAGCTAGCTTGTATGACGACTTTTTCACCCAGCAACTCGATACTCAAGTGCGTGATGTGCTGGCGCTAATTCGTCACCCAGAAGAACTGCTTGATTGGCGAAGCTATGGCTCCCAAGTGCAAACAGTATTAAGTGATCGCGCGGTTTATAACGCCGGTATCACGGCAGAAGACCTTCAGACAAATCGAAGTCTACTCAATGCAAATCCACACATTTCAGAGTATTTAGCCAGCAACCCTGCTCATACCGCTGCCAATACTGTGAGGCCTATGGTTGAGTCCATTGCTTTCGCCATGGCAGCTCCAGAGAGCCTGTTGCCCTATGCCACCGGTGATATTAATGATAGCAACCGGAGTTTATCCGACGGCGACATTGTTCTAAGCAAAGCGTGGGCTGACCGGATGATAATCCCACCTGACATGGAGGTGATTCCCGGCGCCGACAGTATTGCCAATATGAGCTCTAACGCTCTCAGTCGCCAATATCTCACTGCAAGAGTTCATGCCATTGGCAAAGTGGCTCAGCAGGCGTTGCTTGCGCCAGTGACCCAAGATGCCGAAATAGCTGGTATCAACAGTCAGCTTTCACAGGTTAAAGCCATCCAGGGCAGTGCCCTTGGCTCAGTAGCGGACATGCAATCAGCGACGATTCTAGCCGATGCTCTTGAAAGTGAGGCACTCCTAAGGCGTGTAGAGAGCCATCTTCGTCAGGAGCGCCTATTGGGCTCACTCATTGTCCTTAAGCAAGAGCAGGCCATGGTCGATCTGCAGCCAGGAGAGCAGCCATGAAAAAAGCCAGAGGTCTTTTCAAAGATGCTGCCGTTGGAGGGGTGCTTGCAAGTTTGCTGCTAGGCGGAGCAGTGTTAGCAGAGTGCACTCAAATCGATGCTGCTACAAAAATTGCTTCTTACTACCAACGCTATCAGGAAATCCGTCAACAGCTTCTGAACATGGAAAACTGGTATAACGAAACACTATCAGCCATCAACGATATCGTTCCAAACCTTAATGCAGAGCTGGACGCCCTGGAGCGGCAGGCCACCAATAAAGTGGATGATTACATCAGCCAAGCCAATGGAGCCTACGGTGCCCGGAGTGACCGCGCCGCCGCGATAGGTACTAGCGAAGCATTGGTAAAATACGCAGGTCGCAATGTGCTAGGTCAAAACGATCCTTGTATCGCTTCCTCACTGGGCTTGGGAAGAGACGTTGCGTTATCAGAGAGATCTGTCGATGAATGCACCGATTTACCCATTCGTATGGTCATTCCCTACGGAGATGGCTTAGCTCCTAATGCGTCGATCGCCTTAAACGGCATGCTTGCTTCCAGCGTCGGTGAATGGCCTGCTAATAATATTATTCGCGAAGACCTCTCTTGGCTCAGAGACCAGGTGAGTGGCCAAGGAGGTATTGGCGGATGGCTACAGCGCGCACAACAAGCGCCAGAAGGCCAGAATGTTGCCGATAGCATCGCTGATCAAATGCGATTAGGTGAGCTTATCGCTGGCAGAGGGCTCAGTAATATACCGGTTCCGCAATATATATCAGATTCTGCCAAAGCCTATGGGCAGCAAGCCCGTATGGCTGCAGCTGGCCGTAATTCCTACGCGATAGAGGCGGTTGCCCGAGAGGCATCGGTACGCCCTCAACTAGAAACCCTACGGCAACAGTTGGCCAATATTAGTGTTGATAATCTTGATCAAATGACCGAAGGGCAGCGTTATTCGGCCCGACTATCCGTCCTCAACACTAAAGAAACACTGAAATCGCTCCTCAATGAATCACGATTACGGCATGAGCAATTAGAGGGAGTTTTGTTGAGCATAGATCAGTCAAATGGGCTTGATGGTGTGGGGGCATATCAATGAAAGAAGAAGATATAATTACTGCCATCATCTTCGTTGCTGCCGTATTTCTACTTGGGTGCTGGTTCTATCAAGATGAAATTAAGGCTCTCTGGTACTTAATGGATACCGCCATGCTTGGCGTGCTTCAATTTATCCCTTTCCTAGGCGATCGCTACGCCGGAATGCTAAGCGATTATCGAGCGGTTCAAGCGAGTTGGCCAAGCTACTGGCAATACCTAGTCGTTGGCCAATCCGTCTGGCGACCCTTTATGATAATGATCATGATGCCTATGTGCTTCCTTTGGGCATTTAAGTCTAAGAAAAAAGGGATGCACAGGGCTTTGATAATATTGATAAAGCTTATATTGATAAGCACTACCGTACCCTTGAGCCTAGCCAAGCTACGCGCCAGCAGTGGACCGTTCGACACTGGTTTCATCACTACGACCTTCACAAGCTCCCCTGGGGAAGTGAAGCTTGGGAGGATCGCATTAATGCTGCTTTCCGGTTCCAATTGGGCCCAGCTTCAAACACACCGTCAAGCCGAGAGTTAATTACAGAATTTGCGGGAGTCGTACGTAAAGAGCTGATAGAAAGTTTCGGCAAAGACAAGCCTATCGTGTTTGATGTTAAAGAGGTGGTTGAGCTGGCCATTGAGCGCCATCACTACCTGACGCCGGCTATGGTACGAATACTCGGCGCCGCCAGGGATGATTACGGTGTTGTGTCTCCTTATCCAATCCGTAACCGACTTTTCGAGAAATCAGAATGGATACCTATTTGGTTTAGCCTGAACGGCTTAGGACGGCAAACTACCCATATTGAAAGCCTGGGAGCACTTTCACACTTTTATGTTGAGGTCGCCTACAACGAACCACTAGAGGAACCTCAATTCCGGAACGCGATTAAAGGGTTGGACCAGTACAGGGAGCACCTGTTAGATCAGTTGAAAATGCACGATCTGGATGAAAGTGAGAACTACCAGCTAAACGAAGAGGAGGACGCCGAGCTTCCTCGCTATGACTATTCACTAGATGAAAATGAGCAAGGAGATGTGCTCGGCCGGTCCGGGTAGTCGCAAAATCCAGGAAGGAGACCCCTCTTATATTTCCGTGGGTCACTGATTAAAGAGAAGGGGTAACTGATTATGTCGACGGAAGTATCGCGTGAGTTGCAGGAATACCATTTAGAGCGTTTAGAGTCGCTCATGGAACAATGGGCATTCGACGAGGAGATGGATATTGATCCTGTTGTCGCGCTCTCAGAAATATCTCAAAGCGGCCGTGGTGCTGAGCGGCTCGCAACCCTTCAGGGCGGCTTAGGAGAAATGCGGGAAAGCCTGGCAGCAATTCTAAAAAAGCCAAGCGTCATTTTACCTACGATGGGGATAGCTCTGGCTGGCATTTACCACTTAGCTGACTCCCAGATGACACTGGCTGATTTGGAATACATGCGCGACACGAATGCAATTGCCCAAGCTGAGTTTGAGCAGAGGTATGAAGCTGCCAAACAAGTGGTGGGGCGTGGTAAAGAAATCACGTTAGGGTTGCTGGGAATCGGAGGCGCCACTGCAGCAGCACTCCATTTGGATCGTATAAAAGCCATCCTCTCCGGAAAGGGGCAGCAAGTAGCTCGTGAAACCGCTGGAGCTTCGCCTCATGAGCACCGCTTAGGGGCTAGGTTGACAGATCAGGAGCGTATTAAACTACAGGAAGTGACCGCGGCGTTTTATCAAATGGCCCAATCTGGCAACGAGGCTGCTCAAGAGGTAACCTTTAAAAAACTTATAGCTGCTATTGGTCGCACGGAACGTGAAGTGGTGCACGGGGCGGCGCCAGCGCATGAAGTGATGGCCAGGCTCGACGATATCTATCAGCGCATTCAAACGATCAACACCTACACAGATAGCCATCAACCCCCAGGTCGGCGTCAAACATCTCCAACACCAAGTCTTTGATTAGGAGTCTCAATCATGAAGGTATCTACAGGAGAGCTAGTGGCAGAATACGGCGGTAAGCTCCTAGCTTGTGAAAATGTTTTGGCCAGTAGCCTTGATCGTCTCGCTGAGCGGGACGATGCCAGCCAATACCAGGTGCTGGCGCAGGAATCAGTAGGGCACATCCAGCGCCTCCGGGCACGTTACAATGTGGTGCTGCAAGCACACGGGGCAGATGTGGATGAAGTATTGCAAGGATTGAAATCTGCAGACAGTTCGATACCGGTTGTCGAACTGTCACAAGAGCAGGTATGGGTGCTAGACAGTATTCAAGATATGTATAGCCGCCTTGCTAGCCGCAGCAATCAGAGCAAGCAGAACCATTGATATAACCAGCGAGACCTTAGGGCCAACCATTTAAATGGTTGGCCCTAAATTGATTATTTAACGGCGATAAAGGCCGCTTGTTCTTTAGATGTGAAATGACGATATTGACCGGAAGACGTTTCATATATCCCCGGAATGGAGGGGTCAAATCCGTCCTCATTTGCTTCCTCGCCTTCCTCTAGCCCTCTGCTTTCTCGATCCGCTCGAAGCAATGGAGACAATCCATTTAAACTGCCAATAGTAGCTTGAGTAGCGTTCAGCATGCGACGCGCGCCGGTTCCCTGTGCTTCTCCTTTCCAATATACCCAGAGTGCAGGACCATAGCCGTTCTGTCGGGCCTCTGACTCCTGCCACAGCTGGTAGCCAAATCGCTCAAGCGAGCGTTTAACATCCTCTAGGTTTTTAGAAAATGTGTCTGCTGCTGTATTAACAAACCAGTGATTGCGCTGGCGCAATCCATTTGCCATCCCAAAAACATGCAGCCCCTTAGCGACCTCGCACGCCAGATCGTCATCAAGTCGCCATACTCCCCCTTTTTCAATACACCGCTGTAATTGAGCTAAAAAGAAGAGTTCCTTGGGTGGTTTCGAGACCATTTTTCGTACCATTCGCACAATCTGACGCGAATGCTGACTCCACTCGCGAAGAGAGTCTTTAACCGGTTTTTTCAGTGGTGGTGCGTTTTTTGAATCATTGATGTCACTGCCTTCCGATATGCGTTGAGCGACACCTGGTAAGTGATCGAGCATGGCAAAGGAAAAGGACGGATGCATCATCAGTGCCTTAAATGCTGCTCCAGCAATGCGCTCATCTACCATGGGGTGAGTTAAGCAACGAACTATGCTTTTGGGAGTGAGCTGCTCTTCAACCCACTCGGCGAGAAAGGGGAGCGCGATGGGCTTCGGCGTGTGAAGCCCCAGCATTTCCAACAGAAGTAAATCATGATGGTAATTTTCAAGCTCTGCTTCGCCGTACAAAAGGCGAAGCACTAGGGCATAGGTGCTAGGGGAGAGTTCAAATCCATCCAGAACATCGTCTGCAACAAATTCCTGATGCTGGGGAAACATGGTTAACGCTTGGTTGCGTGACAACCCCAGCAAGAACGTTGCATCGCCTGATTCGTGGTGACTTTTAAAGGCTAACGTTGCTGAAAGCAGCGCTTGGAGATCCTGCAAAGGCGATTCCAGTGCGGGATCATCAAAGGTAAACGCACCATGAGGTGTTAAAGGTAAGTCTGCCAACGGATCACTCAGAAGCTTTCTTTTAAAAAAAGGCATTGCATCCGACCTTAGTGGTTACTGGCCAGGTTGCGCCTCCTGGGGCCCACCTTGACAGTATTTGGATTGAAATAGAGCTCGGCATTGTAACCGTCACAAGCTGAAAGTTGAAAATGATAGAATGATCATAGGTTCTGAAACCATAGAGACTCTGTCATGGATACACTAGTTCATTCGACTTTTGAGAATAAACTTGCGGAGATTCAGCATAAGCATGTTGAAATTCGCGACCTGGTAACTCAGCTCAATGAAGCACAGAGCGAATTAGGGGAGTTGCTTCAAGACCTGCCTGAATATGCTCAAAACTTTGCTTCGCCGAGTGCCATTGAGCACCATTTGCACGCTATGACTGCTCTTTATGTAAGCTCGTTGAGTCCAAAAAGCAGCCAGGATTCTGCAAGTGTATCTTCGGAGCAAAGTAGGAAAGCGGACGCATCGCAAGATCGGCCTGATGTGCCTCAGCAACGCATACAAGAGGCGGTTAATAGCCCTGATGTCCAGGACTCTCTCAAAGAGCCCTCTCAGGACTTCACAGGCTTATTGGCTGAAACAAACGACCCTGGCCAACATCATTGGCAGCCTTTTCCACAGGGCGATCAAGAGCACGGGGAGAATGTGACTTCCTCTGAGTTTACTCCAGAAGAAGATTGGGAGGACTTTAAAGAAATCACTTCAGATATCTCCACATTTGATGCGCTTTCGGAGCCAGAGCGGCTTGTTTCTGGAGATGGTGAAAGCGAAAAATCGGGCACTACTTCACTGTCCGATTTCAATACCGAACAAGCCCGTATATCTCACGATGATTCAGATGTTTCGTCCTTAAAGGTAACGCCTAAGAGGGCAATACTTTCTGGATTACAACCCCAGACATCATCCGATCAATAAGTGTCGTCACAACGGCTTTTTTGAAACTGGTATAGTGATGAGAAGATCAAAAATCGCCTAGCAGAAGGTATGCAAGAATGAGTGAACCCCGTTATGACCGATTAACGATCACCAGCGTAGTTGCAAGCCTACTGCTAGGGATGTCATCGGTTAGCTCTGCACAGACGGTGCTAATTAATACAGATTCTTCAATTGCGGGGCGGGAGCGGGCGGCACCCAGCACTGTGCGCAGTGCGCCACCGCTACCAATGAGTAATCAGCCCGCAGTTATCTCTACGCCCCCCTTGCCCACGCCGCAATATACGCAGCCCGCATTAGAGCAACGGGTTTGGCAGACAGAGGATGGGCCAGTGGTGGAGTCCGTCGAGGCGCCTGCTCGATCTGATAAGCCTCTAGTGAATACCACGGCACCCCCTTTGCCGGTAAAGGAATCGCCTGAACCGTCAGATAACTCTGACAGAACGATTGTTAGCTCACCTCCGCTCCCTAGCGTAGATGTACGTCGACAAGAGCAAAGCTCAGCCGTTGAAAATACGGCAGCGCTTCCAGTTCAAGCGGCAGCGACTCAACCCGCACCGAAAGAGACGTGGCGGCTCAAACCAGGAAGCCTTAGAGAGCAGCTCCTCAAGTGGGGCAGTGATAGCAATACCTGGCATGTGCTCTGGTTTGGCTCCAACGATTATACAGTTCAGGTGGATTACGAAGTGCAAGGTGATCTTGATGAAGCTGTCATCGAGGTTATTAAGGCCTTCGTTGCCCAGGGCGCTGCTATGAATATCGTTCGGTCTCGCTCAAATAGCACCATCGCAATCCGGAGTAGTCAGCAGTGATCATTAAGCCAATTAAATCCCTCCATAAAGCGCTGGCGTTGCTTACGATCGCTGGTCTCAGCGGTTGTGCCTCAATCGATAAAACTCCACACCCGTTTATGGATCGTGATGATCTAGAAAGGAAGATGGTGGAGCTCGAATCTGAAAGATCGGATTTGATCACGGGCCAGCCTCTTGTTCAGGATATTGATACCCCCTTCCTGGGCACTAGCGAGCGTTCTCGGGTTATTGATAGTGCGGGGCTACCTGTTCACCTCGATCAGCACGTTGAGTGGTTTGACGCCCGCCCTTACATGCTGGAAGAAGCAGCGGAGAAGATTTCTTCACTGACGGGGATTCGAACGCGTGTCCGCGGCCAGCCTAGTGCAAACCAGTTAACGACTTCGTCTGTCTCGAGCCCCAGCAGCTATTTGAGTGCTGATGATGCCATCCTTTCTACGCTGTACGCGGAAGGTAGCGTCGCCCCTCAAAACGCAATTCAAATCAATCACGAAGGCACACTTTCACGACTGCTGGATAAAATGGCATCCAGGTTTAATGTCGGTTGGGAGTACGCTAACGATGAAATCCGGTTCTATTACTCAAGCACACGTGTCTTTCAGATAGCGGCGTTGCCTGGTTCAGTTAGCCAATCATCTACGTTGTCGAATGCTAGTGGAGGTGGCGGTAGCGGCGACGATTACGTTGCGGCCACCGGTGGGTTAAGCACTGCCTATGAATTCTCGGAGAACACCTGGGATTCAATAGAGCTATCTTTGCAATCCATCCTTACCGGTGGGGGAGAGTTCCAGGTTAACCCCGGAAATTCCTCTATTGTAGTTACAGCCCGCCGTAATGAAATGGAAGAAGTTGAGAGCTATGTTGACTCTCTCAACGAAATCTACAAGCGTCAGGTGGCACTTGAAGTCAATGTTTATACGCTGCAGATGTCTGAAGACGATAGCCGCAACTTCAGTCTAAATGCCGCCTACAACGACCTCTCATCACAATACGGCCTTACAATCGATGCGCTTACTGGATCTGGGAATAACCTGGGCAACCAGTTCACAGCGACGGTACTAGAGGGCAACTCACGTTTTGAAGGTAGCGAGCTACTCTTTGATGTTCTTAATCAATGGGGTAACGCTTCTATCGTTACCAGCGCCAGCGGGGTTGTACTTAACGGCCAGCCATTCCCAGTTCAGGATGTAAATCGACAGAGTTATTTAGCATCGTCCGAAACAACATTTCAGGATGGAATCGCTCAAACCTCACTAGAGCCCGGTGAAGTCACTACCGGATTCTCAATGCAGGTACTCCCTCAGATTATGGGAGACGACGACATGCTGCTTCAATATTCCTTCACACTATCCACCCTCAAAGACATCAGAGAATTCTCTTCAGGGGACAGCAGCATTCAGTTGCCTAACGTTGACGATCGTTCATTCACCCAGCGTACCAAAATGCCCATTAATTCCACGCTCGTCTTGGCCGGGTATCAGAGAGACGAAGACTCGCTAGATCGCAGTGCTGGGGTTGGTGGCTACCGTCGTGGAGCGGAGCAGGGTAAGACCATGGTGTTCGTAACGATTTCAGCTTCAAGGCAGTAACCCATGGAAGTTAAAGCATACACGCTGAAGAACCAAAAGCGGAAATGGGTCGCTGGCCTGTATTGGTATAGCAGCGAAGCTGGCCATAAAAAAACGAAGGATAAGCAGCTGGCGCTACAAAAGGCTGAAAGCTCATATCTGGAGCTTTCGGCCGCCCGTAAGGATTCTGAAGGCGTTGAAGCCAGTATTAACCCGCAATCAGTTTCTTCACTACTTTCTGGCGTTGTGATTCATACCAATCGCAGTGTGAGTATCGGCTATGGGCCTAGTGAATCTATACCTCAAAATGGTTATGCGTTGCAGCAACTTGCGTTAGATCACGCTGAGCGGAAATGGCCGTTGCCTACTGTTTTGATCAGGCTGGCGCTGGATGATGAAACCCATTGGATTTCGTATATCCATAGGGGGAAGCTGACCCTTAGTGGCGATAGGCTGGTTGGTGCCGATGAAAGCGATACCGCATTTGAGCGACTGAGAGCCAAAGCTAGCCAGCAGCTAAACAAGGCGAGTGGGCAGTTAAATACCATAGACATCGTCTCTGTAGATCAAGCGTTTGCTGAGCTGTGCAAGTGGGAGAAAGAGGCCAAAAGTAAAGCTTTAACAGCTATTAAGCCTTTTAAAAGCCTTAAAAAAACCAGTGTTACTGAGCACAAGTATTTCAAACCATTATTTTGGTCGGGAGTAGGTTTGATGCTTCTGATTGGAGGAAATTGGGCTTACAGCTCGTATCAAGATTACCAAGCTAAGCTAGCGGAGTATGAACGTCAGGAACGGCTTAGGCTGTTACAAGACGTTGGTCCGGCTCCACGGCCATGGACTGAACAGCCCCAGATTATCTCAGTGTATCGTGCCTGTGTAGAAAGCTACCTTTCTACCCCAAGCTACCGTGTTGGATGGGAGACCGTTCGTTGGTCATGTAACCCTCAGCACGTAACAAGAGAATGGAACCGGGGCAGTACGGGCAGTTTTAGCGTGTTGCCAGTTCAAGAGGGTTTTACGGTACAAAACCCCAACATGCTGACCGATGTAACGCCGATGCCTCCCTTCTTACCGAGGGGTAAGGCCCCAATAGTTAAGCGTGATGCTGCAGCACGACTGCTTATGGATATTGCTCGTGTTGAGAGTTACCGAGTGACGTTTAACTGGGGAAATGAGAACACTCGTCGAGTACCTAGAGGCGATACATACATCACTGAAAATCTGGGTCATGCCAGCCATAAAGTGCAATTTATTGGCGAGCAAATGCCGGGAGCCCAAATGATTAATAATTTGGCAAAAATTCCATCGCTCTTTTTGGTTAATGTAGAACGATCAAATGATCGGTGGTTGCTCTCTGTTGAATTCTATGCCGAGGCAAATCTATGAACATTAAATTATTAACGGTAGCTTCACTACTAATCGTTGGCGGTGTTTCACCACTTCAGGTGAGCGCGCAGGTAAATGAGGATGAATTTGAAGCACTTTTAAACCAGAGCCGGACGCAGGTTGAGGGGCAGCCATCCCAAGTAGATGAAAGCTCAATACAAGTTGTCGATCTTAACCCTGCGTTGATGTATGAGGAGATTGATAGCAACCGGGCGGAAATTGATACTCTTCAAAGTCAAATCAAACTCCTGCAAGCACGTAAAGAGCTATTCACTCTACAGCAGGAACTGAAATTGCTCGAAAGTGGCCAAGATGGTTCAACATTTATGCCTGCTTCACCAGGTGGAATGCCTAATGTTATCGATTCTACCAACCGTGTTCAGCCTCAACAGGCTGAAGAGAATAACCGAGTGGACGCGCATATAGCAGCTTTGCAGGAAACCATTGAATCATTGGAGGCCAAAGTCACCAATCGAGTAGACGAGTTTCAGCAAGCACTTGACCAGTCTATAAACACACGAGAACCAACACTTCAGCCCGTTAGCATGAGAGCGCCTGACCTTAATGATGAAACACGTTGGTCAGTGCTTTCTACCACAATTAATGAAGATGGTGGGCAAGCAGAAGTGGTCAACGACCTTGGAAGTACATTCCAGGTAAAAGCCGGTGATAAAATGGGGCCGCTTACTGTTCAAGAAGTGCGTCACGGATTAGTGCGTACGCGCGGTGATGACGGTAAAAGCTATACTCTTGAGCCTCGGAATCTCGCATATATGCAGCCCTTACCCTACCAACCACAAGCAATAGCCCTAGGGACAGACGTAACGTCTGCGGAATATCCACCTTTTAATGATTCAACTCGCACAGAGTAGAGGGTGTCAAGATGCAAAAAACTTCCTTAGAAGTGGGTAATCCTACATTCAATACTGCTGAAACTAAGGATGAGGAAAGTGGAAATGGCGCTGCGTTTAATCCTACTGTAGAGCCAACGCTAGATGAGATCACTCATAAAATAACTCGCTATCCTGACTGGGAGGACATAGCGAGCTATGTAGATGTTGATGAGCCCAGCAGAAAACTTTTTGTATCTGATTTGAAGTCAAGTGACCATGCTGTGATTGGTTGTTTAGACTTTCTTGAGCGGTGCGGAATTGATTTTGATACAGAAGTAATTACAGCTTCTGAAATGAACAAGCGTGTAGAGGAAAGAAATGCACGCGGTGGCATTTCTGGGCTTAAGGTTGATTCTGATATTCAGCAAGTTGCCTTGAATCTGTTCTCTGAGGCAGCCGAAGAAAATGCTTCAGACATTCATATCGAGATTAACGACAATCATACAGAAATTGAATTTCGCATAAATGGTGATCTAGAGCGTCAGACTCCAATAACAAAAGCAATGGGGGAGTTAATGATACAAAGTATCATGAACTCTATGCTTGCTGATGGCGCTGCAATGTACAAGCTCCATGAACGCCAAGACGGCCGAGTCGCAAATCCAAAGTACTTACCGCCCATGGTGGGTTCAATACGAGTCGCAACTGGGCCGATTGAGGGTAGTGGCCGACTTATGGTGCTTCGGTTACTTTACAAAGATACTAACAGTATCTCTGGTAACCTTGAGCATCGCCTCCAGGTGCTTGGATATAACCAAACACAGATCAAAGCGATTCGGGCGGCTTGGGACATGCCATCAGGCATTAATCTTATGTCTGGACCAACCGGCTCAGGTAAATCAACAACGTTAAAGCATATTCTTGAGTGTAAAAAAAATGAACATCCTGAAGAAAACTTCCTATCAATTGAAGATCCTCCTGAATATCGTATAGTTGGTGTAAGGCAGATATCTGCAGATAAGTCAAAATTCAGTGATGTAATTAATTTTACCCTTCGTGCAGACCCTGACAAATTGCTCGTTGGTGAAATTAGAGATGCGCCAACGCTAAGTATGGCGGTTAAAGTTGCGTTATCGGGTCATGGGGTTTCAGCATCCGTACATGCCAATGGCGCTTTTGGGATCATGAAGCGACTTGTCGATATGATGCGTAGTGCTGAAAACCCAGAGCCAATCAATACGCTTGCTGACGATACGGTAATAACTGGACTCATATTTCAAAAGCTCGTGAAGATTAATTGTCCCCAATGCAGCATCCCATTAGACAAAGCTGAAATTCGTTTAGATTTACGTCAACGTATTAATAAAATCTTTGGTACAGATACAGATAGTATTCGGTTTGCCAATGTTTTGGGCTGTGACCATGAACACTGTCGCAAGGGGATAATAAGAAGGGAGGTAGTTGCGGAAGTCGTGCCGACAAATGAGCAACTCATGGATATCCTTAAGAAGGATGGAGATTACGCGGCTAAACGATATTGGAAAGAAGAGCTCGGGGGGTTAACTGTAATTGATCATGCAATAGAAAAAATTCGTCTGGGATTATTGTCACCGGATAATGCTGAAAAAGAGGTTGGGCATCTGACTGCAAACCTGACCGCAAGCTCCAGCCAGGATGAAGCTATTAATGTTTAAATCCTTTTTGAATAGCATAGGCTATGAGGGTGCAGGTAAGCCAAAGGCCCGCAACCCTCAGGAAATTGATGTTGATATAGATTATCCGGGAAGTAACTTTAATATCAAGTTCGCAAGCTTTTGCTTCTTTGACAAAACCCGGTTCCGAATGTACGAGCGTTTAGCATCTCCAATTGAAGCTGGCGTGCCAATCAAGGTTGCTATCTCGCAACTTTACCAACGAGCAGCTTTTAAGTCAGAAAATGGAACACAGGCAACTGTACTAAGATACCTTCTTTATACCATTAACAATGGATCGCCAGTATCGGAGGGCTTACGGCCCTTTATACCTCTTAATGAACAATTATTGCTGCGGGCTGGCGAAGAGAAGGGCAACCTATCAGCAGCTTTTTTTAGAGCTGCGAGAAATATCGAATCACGGGGTAAAATTAAAAGTGAGATAAAATCAGCACTCGCTAAGCCTATGTTTCTGACCATAGGAATCCTCGTTCTTTTATTTTTATTGGTATGCATGTAGCCCCGCAACTGGACGTAATCCTACCGATGGACATGTGGGCAGGCCCGGCGCGGAATCTTGCCATAACATCCTCATTTGTAACCTCTATGTGGTTCCCTTTATTCCTGTTGCTGTGTGTGGGATTTATGATGCTTTTGCTGTGGTCCCAAAAGCGAATTACAGGTAAGTGGCGAATATATTTAGAAAAAATACCACCATATAGCTTATTCCGTGTGCTGCAAGGCGCCAGCTGGCTAACGACCTACTCCTCCATGTTGCAGTCTGGCCGTAGGGTTGAATCAATTTTAGTAGAGTTGATTTTCATGGCCGAGCGTGATGGCAATAAATACTTAGCGGACAGAACATACAAAATCATGGTTGAAAACGCAGCAGGTGCAGAAAACATAGGGATAGCAATGGAGAGGGCAGGTACGGCCTTCCCTGATAATGAACTGATTGCTGACCTGGTCATGCAATCCTCCCTTACAAATTTCGATCAAAGAATAGAGGTCCTGGCGGATCGTTGGATCAATGACTCAGTGAAACGCGTACAAAAAATCGCTCGGCTGATCAATGGCATCACCTTTTTGGTTCTATGCTCGGTGATCACCATGATTGTTATGGGTGTAATTTCGCTGCAACAGCAGATAGCTTCCTCGATGGGTGCTTTTTAAAATGAACCTCTCATCACACAAGCATTTACGGCTCCTGTAAAATGGTATTAGATCCGAAACCATTATCTCCTAATCTTTGATCGAGTACACATATGAAACATCGCTACCCTAATAAAGCATCCAGCGGAGAAAATGCCTTCTTCATTGAGGGCAACCATTCCAAATCGAAATCACAGGGTGGGTGGACAGCCGGTGAAATGTTAATAACCCTGATAGCGGTGCTACTTTTCGCTCTTGCTGGCTATTTTGCGTGGCAAATGTCTAGAAATAGTAGCAATGTCGCTGAGGTGAGGCAGTCATTAATGATCACAAAATCTAATATTGAGCGTTTGTTCTCAAATCAACCTAGTTATAGCGGACTGGACAATGCTCTGGTTGTGAGAGCCAAACTGGCCCCCTCCTCCATGGTGATGGGAGATATGGATAGCTCTGCCATTACCACAAAATTTGGGGGTCAAGTAATCTTTGCCTCTGATACAGCTGGTACATATGGAGCTTCAAATGCTCATTATCTGATCACTGTTGAGGATATTCCTCAAGATGCTTGTATTGAATATGCGACATATACCCGTAATGACTGGGTCGACGTATTAGTTGAAGGCACATCCATATCAGAAGAAGACGTTGCCGCAGCTAGTTCTGCATGTAGTAGCCCGGAGCAAAACGAGCTTGTTTTTGTTTCTCGTTAAACCTTACTGCACGTGATAGACGAAGGCTGCTCTAGGCAGCCTTCCATTTTTGGGACCCTAATATTATGCGCAAAAAACAGTTGGGTTTTCTGGCTCCAGAACTCTTAATAGTATTGGTGCTTTTTACACTACTTTCTGCGTATGCAGCTACAACTGTTAATGGACTTAAAGAGTCCCTGAGAAGTGCAAATTTAAAGTCCGACATGGCATCACTTCGTGAAGATATCAAGGATATTTATTCGAGTCGGCCAGACTATGCTGGGTTAAATACGCAAATTATTCAAGATTTTGATGTTGTACCTCCATCTTTTAAAAACTTCTCCGGCCCTGGTGGGTCTACGATTAACATTTCTGCTGACGGGGCTAATAACCGATTTTTTACTATCGAGTTTTCCTCATTCAAGGACGCGGATCAAGCGCGAGCGGCATGCATTAATTTGATACCTGGTAGGCCGACTACTTGGGACTCAATCCTTATCAATGGAACCTCCTTCCATCAAGGAGAATTTGCCGAAGCAGCAAATGCGTGTAGTAGCGCTAACCGGATGGCTTTGAGGGGGCAGTGACATGCTATACATCATCGCTGCAATCGCTTTAGCACTAACAGGGCTATTAGCAACCAAGACTGAATTAATGAGGGATTCAAGCGAATTTTCTGACACACGCATACATTCAGATGCTGAGCAATTTGTACGACTTAAAAACATTGTTCGTGGTTGGGACGCTTACAGTAGGCACCCAGACAGAAAAAGAAGCGGCTCCACATATGGATGGGCAACCTACTTAGATGGCGTTCAGACATCTCCCGAACAGTCCACCAGCTGGATTGAACAAGGCCATAACCTCCCCCCTCAGGGTAGCCCATCTTGGGCTGAGTTGAATTCAGCATCAGAGTTTGATTGGAAGGAGCCAACCATACATTATCGGGTTGAAGTTAACTGGAACAACACAGGATGGACCTATATTTGGAGTGAGGGCGGTGCGCGACTTTATTCTGATGTATATGACCTAACAGAGGGTAGCTACTCAGTTTGCACTGTGAATGCATCTCGTCATTGCGTAATTCCCCATCATCAAACTGAACTTATTAATTCATCAATATTGCCTAGTAGCATAACACCTGGAAGCATTGTTTATGCTTGGAGAAATATATGAGCGTGTCAAATATACACACTTCCTTTAAACCATTTCATGCTAAACAGGGTGGATGGTTAAGCATTGAGATGATTGGTATTATTATAGCTGCAACAATGTTAGGCATATCATTCTCTAAGTACTACGTGTCATATCAAACCAATAATACGGCACTGGTTGTTGCGGATCAGCTTTCAAGAATTACAAAAGCTACTGAGTCCTACACCAAGGCAAATTGGCAAGCCCTCATGAATGAGGCCGCAGGTGGGGCGGCAACTATAGAATTCCAGGATTTGATTGATGAGGGCCATCTGCAGGCATTTACAAACAACCGTAATATTATTGGGCAAGAGTATGTCATCCGAGCTATTCCCGCGGCCAACGACACTCTCACGGTGTTCATCGTAGGGGAGGGTGGCCAGATCACTTCAAATGGTGAGCTTTCAGGGGGGGATCTCACCATGGTAACCCAAGTGATACCCAACGCCGCGCGTGCAAATGGGATAACAGCCGGTTTTATCCCTTACCAATCCCTACCGGGCGCTCAGCCAATGATGCTGGAAGGGCCAGATGGTGCCTGGACATACGATTTATCAACGGTTTCTGAGCTAGCGTCTCTTGATGTTTTCCAGGGAGCGTTAGCAAGTGTCATTCACATGGAAAGCGGTAGCTTAAATAATGATTACTTGTACCGCTCAGATGTAGGTATCCCTGAGCTTAATCGTATGGAAACCACCTTAGACATGCACGGGAACGATATACTTGATGCCGGTACGATCCTGGCACGCGATGTCGTTTTGGATGACGTGCGAGTAGATGGGACACTGCCTGCAAGTGTTAGTCGTGGCGTTTACACTATGACGCGTATGTTCCCTGGTGACACGATTCCAAAGCCCGATTGCCGTGCGCCTGGCTCAAGCGAAAGCGTATTTGTTTCAGTTGACAGCTCACCAGTAGGGGGCTCGCCAGGTGAAGGTCTTAATGTGCAAACAACCTCTGGCACCGTCACTGGCCAAGTGATGTCAGTCCGAACCCGCGCCGTTGATGCCGGCACAGATTGGAGAGTGATGATGGATGTGTATATGGCTGGCGGCACCGCGGGTTCAGGCAGTTGGTACACATTGACATCTGCATCCGGAGCTCAATACGAAGCATCAATGATTGTCGGCACAAAGTGCAGCTAACTTTTTCATTCCTGGGCACCCTTACCTCAATTGCTTTTGAGGTGGGTGCCCTGACTGAGTAGTCTAAAATGTCCAAAGATGGTTTAATTGGTAACTTATGAGCTAGTGATTGAATTTGAGATGATTTCTGACTGCAATACAAAACATCAGCCCTCTTTCCCCAAGGGCGACCTTCGAAGAATGCTCGCGGTTCTGGGCGCTATTTCTTCAGAAGCTCCCGTCTCTCTTTCTGATATATCTAGGCTAACTGGACTAGACCGCAAGACTGCATTCGATTTGATCGAAAAAGCGAATACACAAGCGGACGTTAAGATTCAGAAAGATGGCTCTCTCTACTCTATCGCTTGCTGGGGTAGGGTGATCAATCAGGAAGGTGCTCTGCTAGCATATCACGGAAAACTTTGAGGTTTTCACGGCTATCCCACTCATTGGCCAATCCCTGATATATTTAAAGTACACACATCAGTGATTGCCTACCATGAAAAAAAATCTCACCTTCTGTATCTCACTTCTCGCTTTCATAACCTCTCAACAAGTCATCGGTAATGATCTTCCCGAACATTACAAAGACGACATGCAGGAACATGGAATTGAGGAGGTTTCCAGGTTCGATGCTCCTGGCGCAACAGGGTACCTTTTGCTTGACCCGACCGGCCAAATGTTCACTGCATATGCACTTGAATCTAATGAAAGCGTAATTGTGGGCACAATGTACGATGCAGAAGGCGCCGATCTCTCAAGCGAAGTATTAAACAACTACTCTTTACAGCTGCTCGAATCGAGTGATCTATGGTTTTCAAGGGGGAACCCGGAAGCCCCTTATGTCTATGTAGTCGATGACCCTATGTGTCCGTATTGCCATCAGCAATATGAGGTTCTGAAAAATGCCGTTGATGAAGGAAAGCTGCAAATACGTCACCTTTTAGTAGGCATATTGGGCGAACAGAGCCAACAAAAGGCAAATAAAATACTAGAGAGCGATGATCCCTCTGCCACTTTTGAAGAGCATCATGCGCGCTTTGACGAAGGTGGAATTGAAGGAATTGCTCCAAATTACAATCAAAAACAACGAATTGAAACTCACAATGAGCTAATGTACCAACTTGGGGTTAGAGGTACACCAGCCATATTTTATCGGGACTCTGAAGGAAACAGCCATCGGGTGGGCGGATTTACCGAGGATGTAGCGAGCATATTTCAACGCTTAGGCATTGAATAGTAAGGGAAAAAGCGCAGGGCAGTGCGCCGTAAACAAATAAACGCAAAAAGATTTAAAATATTGTTGTGCGTTTAACGCACATCGTATATTCTAAACCTGTCAGCGCAATACGTGATTAATATCATTCAAGGGAACAGACGATGAAACTAATGAAAAAACACCCTCTGGCTCTCGCAGTAACGTTTGCCAGTCTCGCTTTAGTCGGTTGTGGTGGTGGGGGCAGTGGTAGTAGCTCACCGAATCCAGATCAGGGTTTATACGAGCCTCAAACGCCGACACCCGCTCCAGAGCCAGAACTTACCTTAGAGACTGTTCGGGTAGGTGTGGTAGATACGGGGTTTAACGTTGCCAATATTCAGCAAAGTGAAAAAGTTATTGGCACAACGAATATATTTACTGGTGGTTCGGATACCAGCGAAGGCGATACATGGCATGGCGATGTAGTGACAAGCACAATCACCAGCAATCGCCTTGGTAATGCCCGAGTCGACCTTTATAAGGTAGCTCAAAATGGTGTCACTCAGTCCAACAGCCTCAACTTCGGCCTTGCCCTAGCAGCTGAAAATGGAGCCCGCGTACTGAATGCCAGCTATGCCAACCGATACCGCGCCTCTGACCCTGGGCTTAGTTTTAATGGCGAAACAGCCCAAGCGTCATACGATAAAATTACCAATGCTAATGGTGGCAAAGGTGCGGTTTACGTTACCGGTGCCGGTAACGATGGTGTGGCTATGGATGTTGATGGACGCGCCATGTATGACGAACAACCAACATTATGGAACATGATGCTGATTGCGGTTGGTTCAGAAAATGACGGTCTATCCAAGCATCCAGATAGTAACTTCCCCGGTGATGATACCGAGCTTCAGAACCGCACGTTGGCTACTGATTATTCCAATCCAGACGTCGGTGCAGTAGGCACCTCTATCGCGACAGCTCAAATTTCTGCCTATGCTGCTGGTGTCATTGGTATGTGGCCACACATTACGGCGACAGAAGCAAGCCAGCTCCTGCTCGATACCGCTAGCAAAGAAAGTCCGCTCTACGACCAGAACAACTGTGGAGCGACGGGTACTATGAACTGCGGATACTTCTATCTGGGGCAAGGCGAAGCGGATATTGACGCTGCTTTGGCTCCCCGCGGCGAAGTCACCGTTACCGTGGCAGACCGTGTTGATGGCGAGCAGTATGCTGCGGACGAGACGTTTGCTCAGCTCTCAAGTGCTTATGGCAATTCCCTGGCCGAATCGGGGGCGTTAGACAACGTTGCGGTATTCGATGAGCTGGGTCGTGATTATCGAATGGATCTGAGCAGTCGTGTTCAACAACGCACTTCCTACGATCGTGACCTACAAAACCGCATGGCCCACATGTCCATTACCTCCGGAGAAAATCGTCTTCGGGAAAATATCGACATGGGCAATTTCCAGCTTCAAAGCCAGTTTAACGGGTATGGCGAAATTGTTGCTAGCCGCTTCGATAGTCAGCTGGGGAACACCACCTTAACCGCTTTCAATTTCGGCGGGGGCGAAACGAACCCTCTAGGCGTTTACGCTGAGTCGGGCATGATGCCGATGCTTTCTTTCCAAGGTGGCTCTGATCTAACCCAGACGTTTGACGATGTCTCCGGCCTCAAAACAAGTTATGGCATCACTGAAAAGCTCAGCATGACGGCAGCTCACTGGGTTGGTAATACCACCGACAGCCAAAGCTACGCTAACGATTATAAGGCTAACCGTTCTGACGTTGGCATGAGCTATGCGGCTTCTGAAATGCTGACTTTAAGCTCCACTTTAGGTGTCTTGAACGAAAGCGAAGGGCTTCTTGGTTCCAATAGCGCGGGCGCTTTATCCTTCGGCAACAACAATATGACATTTGCGGGCCTCACTGTAGATGCCCAGCTTGGCAACAACTTCAACGCCTTTGCACAGTTTGAGCAAGGTTTTGGCGATGCCTCTGGCGCTGGACTAATCTCCAGCATCAATAATGTCAAAACACAAGAAGTTGCCCTTGGCCTACAGTGGAGCGGTAAGGAAAAAGCAGCAGCGTTTACTATTCGCCAGCCAATGCGACTGGAAAGCGGCCTTGCTCAATTAAATGTTCCAGTAGGGCGCACTGTTGGCGGGGATGTTTTGACCGAATCACGCGAGGCCAACCTATCCCCGTCCGGTCGTCAAGTAGACTTTGAAGTGGGCTACGGGTTCAAGCCTTCCACCAATAGCCAAATGCAGTTTAACGTCATGCACTCCCTTGACCCAGGCCATGATGCAGGGGCTCCATCCGATACCGCAGCGATGATCAATTATTCATTGGCTTGGTAAAAAACCACCCAGCTCCAGCCCTTTAAAGGGCTGGGGCTTTTTTTGCCTCAAGGAAACAACATGAAAAACCATATCCAAATAATTAGTGCAGCAATCGCACTATCTTTGCTTGGGGGTTGCGCCACTGTAGTCGGTGAGCCCGATCAGACCATGACATTCACTAGCTCCCCTTCAAAGGCGGAATTGGTGATTAGCGATGAGCAAGGTCGAGAAGTCTTTTCTGGTGAAACCCCCTCGACCATCGCCTTACCAAAATCAGACGGCACTTACTTCGGGGGGAAGACATATCGCATAGCATTTTCCAAGACAGGTTATGAAAGCCAAGCCATTTCAATATCAGCTCAACCCAATGGTTGGTATATCGGGGGCAACATTCTTTTAGGCGGCTTGATCGGGTGGCTTATTGTTGACCCCTGGAGTGGCCACATGTACACCTTTGGGGATGGCTACGTAGATGCCAACCTTCGCACCCGTTTAGCAATGCAACATAGTAATGGCCATCGCACGCTGAACATTGCCCTCGTACAAGAGCTCTCCCCCCAAGAAAAAGCCTTTCTCCGTCCCTTAACTATCTAGCTTGTCTTAATGACCTCCTAGACTTCTAAGAGGTCATTGAACTGTAACCCAGGTGCTTTATTCCGAATCTATGATGTGAGGAACATAAAGCACACTGGGAAAGAATATGAATAATCTTTGGCTCGCTAAGCCATCACAGCTAATCCCTCTGACAGCACTTGTTTCGCTCCTAATTTTACCCTTACCGCTGCTTGGTGAAGATATTAGACACCACGCCAAGCCCTCACAGTTGCCCGCTGAAGCGGAATCGCGCTTGGGGGCTATACGCGGTGCAGGTGACGGCCAAATGGCCTTACGCGCTGACTCATCGGGTCACGAGCAGCGATTTACACATAACCCCCTAGCTGACGACTTTCAATTCTTTGAAGAGCCGGGCGCTCCAGAGCGGACGATTAAAAGCAATCGTTATCAGCAAAGCACCACCAGCACGCAAACCCGCGGCGCCGATGGCGGTTTCCCAGAGTGGATGCCTGGTGGCACTTACCCTTGGTTTATAGGCAGCTATTCAGCGCCCAGCTCTGCGCGACCACCAGGTCTAACCTCGATTGAGCCCCAATGCGATTACTTAGGTCGCTCTGATCCATGGGTTGTGCCTGGTAGGGCTATACGACATTTGGGTTGTGAAGTGCGCAATATGAATACTGGTGCAAGAAGCGCTCACCACTATGACCACTGCCAAATAGATGAAATGGCCCATAACGATAGGCCTGCATTCTCAAAGTCATTTATGCCAGCCACAACAGGTATACTTGGATGGTCTCCACGCTCTAACAGGTCACTCTGCCCCGCCCCAATATGGTCCTTGGGGGCATTTTCAGGTGGTAGCTGGTCAGGTAGCTCGAGCGGTTGTGGCGGCACATTTACGCAAACAAAAATCGAGACTAGAACTGCAACCTGCATGACGAATGGCGCGTCGCCTGACAGCTATTGCACTCAGAATGGTCGAGCCAAACCCGCCACATCCCAGACGCTGACTCGTACAGTTAATGAGCCCTCTTGCCCGAGCTGGACGGTGGGTAATTGGGGAAGTTGGCAGGGATCTTCAGAATGTGGCGTTGGCCAGTACAATCAAACCCGCACCCGTAGCGTGACTTGCCCTACAGGGAACTGCTCGGGGCCCAAGCCTCTTTCAACAGAAACCAAATCAGTGGATAGAGTAGCGTGTGCACCTGATGTTGATGACGAAGTTGGTAATCCAATATGCAGTCCCAACAAGTTATTAAGTTCACACACAGTCAATATGGGTTGTAGGGGATATCGACAATCGAGTGCGGCAGGTGCCCAAGGAATCACTTATCCCGTGAGGGACGAAGACCCCTGGGGCAACCTTACCTGGACATATGAGACGGTTGGCGAAAGCCCGTATTTCTTTGTGCATCGCGAATTTACATGGTATGGAAATAGTGAGCGTCAGGTTCGAGTCGAAGTAAGGTGCTCAGCGGACGGATCGCGAAAAGTGGGTTCTACCACTGTGAGCAATATTCCGCGTTCCTACAATTGCCGTGGCGGCGGAGGAGGTTAATTGCCTATTCATCAAGGATCGGTCCCTAAGACCGGTCTTTGCTACATGCTTATTACCATCTTGTTAATCTTCACATGCTATGATGATAGGGTCGTAAAAAACTCTACTCTCATAGGTAAGTCACATGAATAATCGCCGGAGAACAAAGCCGCTACCTTGGATACCTGCCGCTTTTTTATCACTACTAGTGCTGCCTACAGCGCTATTGGCACAGGATATCCGCTCTTTGGATAATCGTGTCCAATCGGCTTCCGTTTCTGAACGCCTAACAGCAATGCAAGGCAGATCAACCGGGCCGACTGCACTTGGTCAAGACTCATCAGGTCACGAGCAGCGTATTACACACAACCCTTTGGCGGATGACTTTGATTTTTATGACCAATCCAATGCGCCGGCCAGAACCATTGAAAGCAATCACTATCGCCAAAGTGCTTCCAGTACGCAAACGCGTGGCGCTGATGGCGGCTTCCCAGAGTGGATGCCGGGCGGCACCTTCCCATGGTTTATCGGTGGTTATTCAGCTCCTAGCACAGCACGGCCACCGGGCGTCTCAACACGGGCACCTCGATGTGACTATTTAGGTCGCTCTGACCCCTGGATCATTCCTGGCACTGCTGCGAGGTATCTTGGCTGCGAAGTACGCAATATGAACACTGGGTCTAAGGAACGGCATCATTTTGATCACTGCCAAATTGATGATATGGCACATAACGCCCGACCTCCGTACTCAAAGTCTTTCATGCCATCCACTTCAGGCATACGAGGTTGGTCGCCGCGTTCTAACCGCTCGCTTTGTCCCGCCCCTACATGGTCAGTAGGTGCCTTTTCTGGTGGTAGTTGGTCAGGAAGTTCAAATGGTTGTGGTGGTACATTCACTCAAACTAAAACAGAGACTAGGTCGGCCACCTGTATAACCAATGGCGCTTCGCCGGATAGCTATTGCACGCAAAATGGCAGGCCCAAACCGGCGACATCTCAGACGCTGACACGTACAGTCAATGAACCCTCTTGCCCTAGTTGGACGGTAGGCAATTGGGGAGGTTGGCAAGGCTCTTCCGCTTGCGGAACTGGACAGTATCAACAAACGAGAAGTCGTAGTGTTTCATGCCCTACAGGTAATTGCGCTGGCCCTCAGCCATCATCAAGTCAATCACAAATGGTTAATAAGCCAGCTTGCCCAGTTGTTGAAGACCCACCGGTTGGCAATACCTGCACGCCAGGTAGGCAAAGGATGGAAAAAATTGGTCAGGCCTGCTGGGGTCAAGACTTAATCGTCACTTATGGTATTTATACTTGCAACGCTACAGGAACGGGTTGGTCTAGGACAGGAACGCATCGAGGGGCTGAACAACATTCCACCAGTAGCCCTTGTGCGAACGGTAAATAGTAGGGAGATATTTCAAACCGTTACATTTAACAACACGCAAAGCAGCAAGCCTAGTTTGGAAACGCTGTTTTGTAAGATATGTCTTACAAAATATGAAATTACGGGTGACTTTGGGAGACGCTAACGGTAACATATGTAACGTAGCAGTGAGAGAGACTGCCCATCGATTTCACGTTGCTACTCTTGTTCCCTAAATATTATTGATTCAGCCGACCTATTGGGTCGGCTTTTTTTTGGTTGCAAGATGACGCATATCCCCTTGGCTGCTCCGCAGGGCCCAGAGATGCTTTTACACGCTAAATGCGTTATAGGTTCGGTTCACTTTCTGGCTTTCGACGTTTGTCACCGCGTTGAGAGCCACGATACTTCTGAGGGTATGCTTCGGGGTGGTGCTCCTCAACATGGGCTCTTATTCGGTGATGCGCTTCAGCTAATTGATCTGGTGATATATTGTTTTGGGAAAATGCCTTGAACCTCTCCAGCTTCTCTTCAAATACATAGCCACGCAACTCAGCCTCTCTGGCGGCCACAATTGGGCCTGATGGTTCCTCCTTGAAGCGATCCAGCACTGTTTTGACAAAATAAGCGTCCTCTAGCTCGAGCGCACTGATTCCCTTTTCCTTATCCGGGTTAATTATAGGCGCGAGCTGGCGCATAAACGCATTACCTTCATGTGAATCCCAACCCGAGGCCGATACCTTTAACGCGGCATCAAATAACGCCTCTCGGCGACGATCGATTTGGGAAGTGCGTGAGTTCACCTCTAAGTTTGAGCCAGCGCTGGCGCCTCCCAATGAAGGTAGAGAAGGCGTGCCATGAGCGATCTCCAACAGGGATTGGTGGGCAGCTGATTTATCGGAAGACTTTGCCATATACTCCCCCTGAACAGCCCCTTCGTGCTTTGATTCGATCCCAGTGTCATATCCAGACCTAACACGTCGCGGGCCATGCTCTTTCTCTTGATGATTAGCGTCGCCTTTGGTAAACATTGTGGGGTCGGGAATGCCGCTTTCACCGCCCGCTGAACCGCCTCCCTGACCCATTGGTTTCCTTCCAAATAATTGTCGGAAGAAGTTAACCAGCTTTAGTAGCAATGACTCCTGGCGCTGTTCCTCAAGCTTTCGTTTGTGTTGATCGGCAGCCTTCCTTTTCTGGTCTAATTCGTTCTCAACCTCAGCTTCCACATTTCCTAACTCGTCAGCCATTTTCTTCACCCTGTTTTCATTTGCTTCGATACATTCACAAGAGGGGTCTAATGCGTCTAATTTGTTGAGCCAAATGGTTAGGTTGAGAAAAACCGGCGAATGCCTACAGGCACTCTTGGCTCTGCTCTATAGTGAGAAGTATCTCTCATCATAACGAGGCCAAAATGTGCAGCCACTATGAGGTGCCCGATAATAATTCCTTGTTCCAATATTATGGGGCAAAACCAAATTCCAGCTATTCCTCCAACCTATGGCCAGGCGGCCGTGGGGCATTTCTGAGGGCTGATCCCCAGACAGACCCTTATGACGACGCAGTACAGAAAATTGAGGCCCTAACAGGCATTTTCGGATTATTGCCGTCATGGGTTAAAGACATAAAATTCGCTAGGCGAACGTTTAATGCACGTTCGGAATCGGTATCAACGAAACCTTCCTTTCGCTACGCCTGGCGCCAAGGCCAGCACTGTATTATTCCTGCAACGGCTATATATGAGCCGGATTGGAGAAGTGGAAAGTCTGTTGCAACAAGAATCACTAGAACAGATGGCGAACCCCTTAGTATTGCCGGGTTGTGGGATCGCTGGCGCTCACCCAGTGGTGAGGTGATTTACAGCTATACAATGCTAACGATCAATGCTGATGGCCACGCGGTAATGAAAAACCTTCATAGGCCCGAGGCAGAGAAGAGAATGGTTGTTATATTGCCGCAGTCAAACATAAATCAATGGTTGCTAGCTAAACCTGAACACAGCATTGCTTTCTTGAAGCAATACCCTGCCGGACGATTATCTACTGACCCACATAATAGTTAAAAATGACCATCTGCACGATTCAAGCACTGTTTACTATGGGCAATGGAAATACTTGAATATCGCCCAAGTAGTAATAGCAGTTATTGCCACAATACCCAAAAACTGGCCCGCACTACCACCTACAATGATCACTACGATAGCATGCATGACGATACCCAGGGATTGAGGGTTATCGATCAATCCTAATGGTATGAGCATTAAGGCACACAGCATCCATAATCCAAAGGCGTTTATGCGGCAGCTTATACTAGCTCGCTGGTTAAACAGTGATCTTTGGCAATGCTTCATCATCTTGTATATTGGTTTAGTAAGTTTCATATAGTCTCCAAAATATAGAACGTTTAATGTGTTCTAGTATTTAAGGTAACGGATATTAAAGGCGATATTTTGCTGCATTTTTAGCTATTTTTGGCACATTGAGAGAAAATGCTAACAACATAAAGAGAGGAGGTAGTCCCTGATGCCCTTGATAGCTGATCCAATGAACGCTTTGATTAGCCTTCAACAAGCCGTGCGAAACGGACTGGAGACACATGCTGGTGAAATTCATCATCGCTTAAGCATGCTGCTCGATGCCCCCAATGGAGAACCTAGGTACACATACGCAAAAATCGAACATGGCCGTGTTAAAGCCATGGCCATCTTTGCGTTGCATGAGCCCATAGACGGCATAGCTTGTTTCCAGGTGGGCTATGCAGTACCAGAGACATACAGGAATCGTGGTTGGGCGACTGAGATAGTCCAGCAGAGTATTGAAGAAATGCTGAACGGTTTAGGCCGCAATGGCGTTTCTCAGTTCTATGTTGAGGCAGTTGTAGGTAAGGATAATACCGCCTCACAAGCTGTCGCGAAAAAACTGCTTTCCGCTGAAGGAATTGATGTGATTGATTCAGAGTCAGGGGAGCCCGCGGTCGCTTATAAAAAGCTTTTCCAAAACGAATGTTGAATAGCCGGAGGTAAGCTATGCGATTACAGGATCATCATCGAGACCAAGCCAGACGGATAGCCCAACATGAAATGGGCCATTACGTCATAGCGCGAGCAATGGGCTTCAACACATCGGAAGTCACGTTAGAGTTAAATGGTTTTGATGGACATAAAGGTGGCGCCGGCATCCAATTGGCAGGGCCTGTTAGCACCATTGAAGCTGCTCAAAACTTTCTAGCCAGAAGGGTGATCGTGCTCTTTGCTGGCGCCATGAGTGAGACTTTAACGCCAGATCATATTCCACAAACCGGTATTGATAATGATAAGGCTATCGCCATCATCAGAGGTGGGAGAGGGGCGGAGCAAGATCATGCCAAGGCGCGAGAGGCCATTACCCTCCTTCGGAACATGCGTTACCCCATGTCCGTTGGCATCGACGACATCAAATCTGAGCTAGAGGCGATTGACCTGGAACTATGGTTGAGGGCACAAGAACTTGTCGAGCATTTTGAAGGCACCATAGTGGGGATAGCTCGGACTTTAGCAGAAAAAGTCCAAGCCCTCGATAAAACCGAGCAGCTGACAGAAGAATTTCTGGAAAGCCTCCCTGCAATCCAAGCTATCGAGATTCATGAAATAACGCAGTAAGACGAATTTCGGCTTGATAGGTCAGCTCAACTGACCTAATATTTTACATGTTGTCATCAGAACATCGAAAACATGGCATCGCCGTCATTCGACCATCAAAGTGTGGTTGACGCTGCCTACCTCCTCAGGAACTAAAAGGACGACCAATGCTTAAATCAACATTTCTAACCGTAATGCTTATGCTGTCTGGTGCTGCGTTTGCAGGGAATGATTCAGCCACTGACGCTGGAACTTCTGAAACGAATATGCCGCCCGCAGTCTGGACAGAGATCGAGCTCAATGACGAAAACGGCCGCATGATAGTAGGGCACAGAGCCGCAGTCTTGGACGGTGGGTTAGCGCCGTCTCAACTTAAACAAGGAAATTCGTCCGTCATCACAAATATCGAGCCCGAGCTACTTGACGATGGCCGAATTAAAGCATCCGTGTCTGTAACCCTTTTGGAATACGCTGAAGATGGCTCTACAGTGGTCGGAAAAGAGGGCTATAACTTCGTTGAATCATTTAATGACGGTAAAACGATCTTTAAAAAAATCGGTACCCACGATTTAGAATTTACAATGTCGCGTATTTGATAACACACAATTAAGGCCTCCAGTCAGTTGTTGATAGATAGCAATTGACTGGACTCAAGTCCCACACCGGGCCTTGAGCAGTATTGAGTTTAAATGTATTGACCCCTATTAAAACTCTCCAGGCTGAGTGCTGGTGGTCAGCAAGCTTAAATCGAATCGTATTTTGGTGCTATTAAATGATAGATAGGAAATATCCCCGAGGGGACGTTCGCCGCCTATTTCGGTTAGCTATTGCTATGTCAAAGCTACAGCACCCTACGCTCAATGCCCTATCTGCAGAAACAGGGCATCATAAGCAAACAGTCATAGATGACATGACCCGTTTACGAGAGCAGCTGGCTGTAACCATTGAAAAAGATGGTTCGGAATATCACCTCGTCGATTGGGGCAAGATTCTTAATAAAGAAGGAGTTGAACACTTCATGCAGTCAGATACCTAAAAAGCTTACTAAAACCAAATGTTAAAAAGAGGATAAACTATGGATGTTCCTACTTCTGTAGGCTCTCGAATTAAGTTCTTAAGAGAACGCAAGCGCATGAATAAAGCTCAGCTTGCTCGCGCCGTCGGTGTCAGCGACGTGGCAGTGAACTATTGGGAGCGCGGCCATATAAAACAAATAGGGCATCACCGACTCACACTTCTAGCATCTACTCTTGGAGCTACTATGGATGAATTGTTGGGGGTGGTAACCAACCCTCAACAAGATGTAAGTGAAGACGTTCAGGCACAGTTAAACGAAGTTTTGAACAAGGTCGCTGAACGGTATTCCGAACAGGATCCGCTTTATCTTAGCGAGGAAGATCTAGCTTTGCTGGTAGAGAACACGCCTTTAAAAGCTTTGATAGGTTCAACGGTCGGCTAATAGTGCTGGGGCTAGGATGTGCTGGCGGCAAATGCACCTTATAAACCTAAGCATGCCGCCAACGCCAGCTCTAACCCTAAAGTGAAGGGAATGAAGTAGGACTCCGCCGCGCCACATTCGATTGGTCAGAGACATTTGCTTCAGGTGCTTTCGATGTTGGCTCAGCGGCTACTTGAACAGCCGTTGTAGCTACGTTGAGTTGATGAGCCAGAGCCGGGTGCACTTCCCAATCCTTCAAAATATCCTGAATGCTTCGAAGAGATTCACGCACCTGGTCTGTATCGTTATTCACAAGGGCTGCTTTACCCTTAGTAACCGCGCGCAAGATATCGTGATTTTTGTGCTGACTCAGCACATGGAATAAGAGATCAACTTCCTCATTGGCTTCATCCAGGTTACCAGGTCGTTGTCCAGATGTAGGTGCTGACATAACAATTCTCTCCGTTTAAATTTACACTCCCCATTTTACCACTTGCTCAGGTGGCTTTGGGTTCAGCTGAGGAACGGCATTGAATTGATAGCTTATTGCCCATTTAATTCACACCAGCAACTACACATAGAAAACTTGAATTTAAGGAACTGCCAATGAAAAAAGGTGGACTAGAAGGGTGGCGATTATTGGGAAGACATTTTCTGTATATTTTGACGGCAGCGTGCATTGTTGTTACAGGGTGGACTTTCATGGTCAATCCGACCACCGGGTTACCCACGCTTTTCTCGTTTGTAGGACTGCTCATCCCTACCTGGCTGTTATCAGGACAAGAGGCTGTCTATGACGGGAGTTTTTGGGATCTCAGTCCAGGCGAGCGAAGAAGCCGGATTGGTACGGCCATTTGCCTTCTAGCAGGGTTTTTCTCTGCACTGCTGACACTGTAAAGCTCTGAGGCACAGAACTCAGTCATGTGGTCCCGAAGTCAGTACGCTCATTGTTATACTTAAATTGCCCCCGCCTTCAATTTCCTCTCTAGGAGGGGCAGCATTGGGCTCACGCAGCATTTTCGTAGATTTAACCATCAGGGCTAGGTATCCATATGCAAAAGCAGCAACTTACAGTGGGGATAGACACGGCGTCATTTGAACACAACGCTGAAGCGGTTGAATGGGCACTTAGAGTGGCACTTAAGGGTGATCCAGACACTCTGGTGTTGTTAGGTGGCATGGCACTAGAGATCCACCCGGGCCTACTCACCATCATCAGTGATTTATACCGATCTGGACACTCATTGCTGTTAGGTCATTCCATGGACGATGCGCCAGCCAATACGAAGTGGGTGGTACCTGATCCGGAAGGGTATAAGGGCGTTAGTGTTATTTCAGCACCATTACCTGAGCTTGAGACGGCCTGAGCGAGTGTTACCACCCCCAGGTCGCAGTGGTGGTCTCGCGATGGCCAAGCGAAAATCTACGACTAAGGTGAACTGGGGAACCCGCATGACGTTGCCGGAGAACAACATGGCTTCACATCAGATATATCAAATATGCCACGCTTATGATCTTCTTGACCGAGTATTCTACGTTTCTGCGCCCAGTAACCCGGTGCCAGCTGCCGTTTATTGTCAGTTTTACGCGGAACAGACATTCGATGAATCCGTCATCGTGCTGAACGAGGGTGTTGCCCTGGCACTCACCACCTTCTACGGGTGCTTCCCCTCCGATCCCTCACCGGATGCCATTAAGATCGATATGTACAATGAGTGTGAGGGCTGGAGCGGCAGGGATCTGCTTCGTGATGTTTCACTTCAACGAGAACAGCTTCGCAGCCTACTCAAAGATCATATCGTGTAATAGCACGTTTCCATCCCAGTGGGCCTTCGATACAACCATGCTTTTGCTGAAGAGCCCTTTCTTATGACGAAAAGCCCTTCGAATGATGTCTATCACCAACCTCCCATATTTGCTTATGCGCGATTGGGGCATCCGCATGGTCCCCTTATCCATGTGTCTGAACTTGGAGATGGGCAAAAGGGTAAACAATGTGGCTGTGTTTGTCCCCAGTGCGGTAACACCCTGATAGCTAAGCAAGGCGCCAAAAATAGACACCACTTCGCGCATGCTGTCAGCACTTCCTGCTCGTTTTCACCGGAGTCGGCACTACACCTCAAGGCGAAGGAGCTTATTCAAGAAAATCGCTTCTTAAAGCTGCCAGAGTGGGTAATCGAAAAGAAAGCGCTGGTGTGTGGTAGCCCGGTACAAGTGACCCGTGTCATTTCAAGCGCAGAGGAGCTAACTTTCGATACGGTTGTGCTCGAAAAAGAGCGATGCTCTATACGTCCAGATGCTATAGGCGGACTGAACGGGCAAGAATTGTGCATTGAAATTAAGGTGACTCACGGCATCGATGATCAAAAATGGGGCGCGATTCATTCCAATAACCTCTCTGTGATTGAAATTGATCTAAGTGCCGTTGACCCCATGGCGACGCCTGCGGAATTGTGGTCTGCAATACTTGCCCCTTCCAATATCCACTGGATACACCACCGCAAGCTAAGTGAAATCGAGCACCAGTTGAACGTCGAGTTTCAAAATGCCCTTAAAGAAGCACAGGCCCGCGCCGACAAAGAACAAGAACAGCGCCACACCCAGCAAGCCGCTTTCCGTCGAGATCTACATGACTTTTTAGCTGCTATCAATGAGCGCCTGGCCGAAGTGGGAGGAATCTACCTTCCCATGTGGCGGCACGATAAGCAGGCTGAACAACCCGCCCGGTACTGGCAAGTCATCACCACTACGCCCAGCGATAACCCTTCCCTCAATCTACTACAACTCCACGATGACTCAAGTCCCGATAATGACCCCATGAGAGTGGCCGTTTATTGGCATATAAAAAAGGAGCTTGGCGGCCTGGAAAGGGATGAAATAACCCATCGCTGCCGGCGCCATTACTCAAATCAAAATACTGGGTATCTCGCCATCGCTATTATCGATATTCGGCCGTTTTGGCTGGCGCAATATCATGGCTTTAGGCAAACCCGGCAATTGCCAACGAGTGCCATCGATCACTTTCTTTCGGGTAATGTTCGCTCCGGCCGAGATACCTGGGGTAAACCACCAATGACCGCAGCCTGCGAGCAGGCTCTTTCGCTAGCCGCTACCGAGCGCCAGCACAACAAGAGGGTTGAAGAACAGGCTCTGCGCGATCAGCGGCGCCTACAGCATGAAGGCCACTACGAAGAACTGCAGTCAATGCTTATCCAGGAGTTAGGGAGCTTGCACCGTATTCAAAGTTCCCTTGCACGGGAGCATGTGAGGGTTGCGGCAAGAAAAGCAGCTATCGAGGCCCAAAGAGAGCTCATCCCAGATTCACTGACAGCGCTGATAAAAACTTGGGAAAACGTGACCGAAGGCGTTCCGATCGGCCGGGTCCGGTTCGCTCATATTTGCCCAGTTGAAACCCTGCGCAATGCACCCTCGTTACGGTTCACCTATCCGGACGAATGGATTTATGCGACACACGTTGATGCTATCAAACTTATGGTGATCGACCGCCTTGTGGCGCAGGGTGCTGCAGAACGGTCACACTCTTTGGAGATATCGACCTCTTTAGATGACATCCAAGATCATTATAGGGCTGTGGTTCAATCCCTCGGGCGTACCGGAGCGATGTACGGTGCCTCCAAAGAAGCCCAGACGGTAGCAACCCATGCTGATGCTCTCAGTGAAGCTGATAGGCGTGTGAGACAAGCTTTGAACGCAGCAACCTCAAGAGCACCTGCTGGGGTGGGCCCCAGTGATGCAATTTTCATGGCTAAGCGCTATTGCGCAACGAAGCCAACCAGGCAGTTTTTGGCAGACATATGCGAGGTGGCCACTGATTCATTGAACCCGCTTGCAAGCCAACTGCTGGAACACTCTTTTGCCCGCTTGCTCGCCGATGACTTGGTAAGCGGAGGCCATGCCCGCCGGGTAGGCAGCGCCAATGGGCATAGCGATGAATTACTGGTCTCGCTTTGATCTGCTACTTGATACAACCCAATCGTCATAGGATAACTCAAATGTCTAATGCACCCTCGAGCCCGCCCTTTAATGCTCGCCAAAAAATCGAAACAATGATTGAGGAGCTAGAGCCCGCGGGCGAACGTGAGATCAGTGGTAGTCACTTCCATGCATCAGGTTACCTGCTGGCTCTGCACGATCTAGGCTTATTGACGGACAAGGAATGGACCATTTTTGATCACCGCATCGATTTGAAGTGCCAGGCTCCCAAAGAGGGCACGACCGTCAACAATGTAGGAGGATAGGGTAAATGCGTTTAGCTGAAGAACTATCGACCGCACGCTTCATCATTCGGAAACATAGCGAACTACAGGGCTGCGAGAGCATAGGGCAACTCAAACAAGCCCTAATGGCCAACTGTATGGGCGACTCTGTGACGGTGCACTACACACGCACCACAGGGCTAATCGCGACCCTCTTTGTCGATGTAACGGCTCATGGGGTGATCGAGAGTTACGGCCAACAGCCACCCGTAGACTGGGAAGCCATAGAGCTGCAGGCACTACATATTGAAGCGCCAGCAGACGACCACTCACCCCTTTTTTAATATACCGTTATCATCCTGTTAGCTTGCTCAAGCCACCCCCCTGGTGACTTCTTTTCCTCCCCGATCGCTTCTAAGCCCATCCTCTTTTAGGTTTCCCTTCCCATCTAAGGGGAGACCTAACAACTGACGCGATACCTCTTCCAAGAAGAACACCCTCAAATAGAGGTTTCACCTTAATTGCCATGGCAGGACTCATAGGAAGCCTCTTGATACCCGGGCGCATTTGGAATGAGGGGAGTCCTAATGTTTGAGGTGAGCCTTTTTCTAGGGGCTACTTTGGACTTGTTAAGTTATCCCTAAATGCCTACTCCGCATGACAATTTGCAGGCCAAAGACGGGTGGCGATCACTTTCAAGCGTACCAAGTAGGTAAAATGGATACTCATTACGTGAAAAGTTTCACCTCTCATTAAGGTTTCACTTCTTATGTTTTTGCTGATGGCCCCATCTCCCGCTCAGAAGGAAGCCATCAAGGTAAAGATTCACCTCAATTTTAAGGTTTCACCTCATCGGTAAGAATCACTTAAAAAGGGTAAACCTAATAAGAAGTCAGACATATTTGTAGGATGGACGTTATGAAGGAGCTGAGCGGAAGTCGAAGAGGCCAAAAAAGACCAAAGAAGGCAGGGGGTGGTTGGGTGTATAGCGAGGCTGCGGAGATGATAACGGTATATATAGGGTTGGTGCTCATATCCTCCGTTCCCGACGGGGGTGGCCAGTGATGCCCTTAGCAATAATCGTGGCTCAGCCAGGCGAAATACAGCGTAAGCTCATCGATGATTTGGCTATGCTCGGGATGGCCACTCAGGTGTTTCCGCCAGGCAAACCCATACCCTTGTCGCTTTTAGCCTTGGCTTCCCATGTCATCCAGTCCGTTTGCTCGCGGCGTTATGAGAATCCCTTTTCGCTTCACGAACTCCTGCAGTCAGCCCATTTCAAAGGGCAGCTGATCCTGGTTGGGGACACAGATCCACGTCTGCTAGCAGGGCTGGCGCTAAATGCCCGGGCTCACGACTTAAATGTTGTCGGCTCCTTGGTGCCACCCTATGCCTTACATCAACTGCGGGTGCTGTGCCGGTCTGACAATCAAAACACAGGCAAGCGACGTTCGCTCAGCTTACGGCCACCCCCGCGATCGGCACTTATCAAGGCCATCCAGGAGGGGGCTATTCATCCGTGGTACCAACCGATTATTAGTGCAGCCACCGGTGATGCTTGTCGTGTTGAGGTTCTAGCCCGCTGGGTAGACATTGAAAACCGCCCCCTCTATGAACCCTCTCAGTTCATCCCGATGGCGGATCAAACAGGCCTCATCGATGCGATCTTAGAGCTGGTCGTGATGAAAGCTATTGAGCAGCTTTCGCCCTTGATCCATGACGGCCGCCTCACGGGTTTTTCCGTCAATATTTCCATGAACAACCTGGCACGGCCGTCCCTTTCAGACACCCTCTGCTACTACCTGGCTAAACATGGGCTGGCGCCTAAGCACATTACCTTAGAGATTACCGAGAACGCCATTGAGGGGGCTGTACCAGAGATCCTTGCCACTATATCGCGCCTCCGGCTAATCGGTTTTCCGGTGGCCATCGATGACTTTGGTACCGGCATTTCCGGGCTGACCCATTTGAGCCAAATCCCTTTTACAGAGCTGAAGATTGATCGGCATTTTGTTCATGACGTTCACCATAACCCTGTTAATGAAGCCATATGCCGCGGCGCGATCACTATTGCCCGTGAGCTGAACATGCAGATTGTTGCGGAAGGCATTGAAACCCTGCAAGAGGGGGAGCAAATGCGGGCATTAGGAGCCACTGACCTACAGGGCTTTTTCTATGCCAGGCCGCTACCTTTAGTCGAGTTGCTGGCGCTGAAAGACGAAGAATGCATAGGAAAACGGCGCATATAAGAAGATCGTGATAACATAAAATTGGGGGGCAGCCCGAATTGTACTTGGAAATGAATGAACTAGGGAGAGTAAGTATGCGGAAGGCGCTAGCCGTGAAAGGGCATCGAGGGTTGAAACCCTTGAACCTTGTCACTTCAACTGGCCGAAGGGGATTCATCCTATGGCCAGCGCTAGCTCACCATACAAACGGACGACGCCAGTTATTCACCGTGTGCCGGCAAGCGACTGAACCGGTGCCTACGTTGCTTCGGGGTGGTTGTATTTACCTCACGATATGCCCGGCAACCAGCAGTCTGCCCGGCAGAACGTTTTCTGAGGCAGCACGTTAATGCTTGCTTAAAAGTAGCAAATCGACGTATTAATGCTGACAAAACTAAAATCAAAAGAGCGCTCAGAGCGCCAACATTTTAATGGTTTCATTACATGCTTACCGATACTTTAGCGTTGCCGGAAGCGTGGCTTGGGGAATACCAAAACAGGTATGCCGCGCTATCGGTTGTTGTTGTTGCAGCGAATGGGAACCGCTACAGCGACAGTCTCCCCCTCGATCTTTCAAAACTCTATGCGCCGGGCACGCATATCCTAGCGGAAGGGGAGTCATTGGTTGAAGCAATCACCCTCCACCATGCCGCGACTTTAAAGCACATCTTCCAAGGTGAAGCATTGGAGTCGCTTGTCGCCTGGGTAGCAATCCACTGGGAACCCGTTTTTGCACGGGCCTCGGTTGGCGACACAATCAACGCCGCCCTTGAGAACGAGAACATCCCGCTTGAGGGATATGAAACATTGGTGCAGCAGGCGACGCAGATCGTCTCGCATGCTCATTTCAGGCATATTCCGGAACTTAGAATATCGCTCGAGATCCTGGACTACTTGCTGGAAAATCTTGATGAACTGGGCATGGGCGTGGATCAACTGATCGTGGCCACCATGGAGCAGCCAGTTGAATCCCTCAATACGACTTATCAATTCATCGTTAGGCGTTTAGCAAGGGAGCAGCGGAAATTTCAGCAGGCGAAGAGCGATCATTTGAGCATGATTCAAAGCCGCTGCATTTCCCTTGGGCGCCCGCTGATCCACATTGTGAACTCGGCACTTTTTAATCTAGGCGGAGGAAGCCCCTTTGCGCCAGCGGAGCTATGCGATGAGGATTGGCCTGCGATTCTGGCCACCTTAGAGCAGCTGAGCGAGCATCATGCGGCCGACGCCGTTGGGGCGGCTACCTTATTGAATTACAGTCGTGAGCTCAATCCAAGCAGCAAGACCATTGGCAATGAGAAGGTCATCTTATTACAGCGTACGCCAGCTAGGATTTGCCATTGGGCTGAATCAGCATTTGAGCAGCTTACGCCGGAGTTCTATCAACCCAGCAGTTGGGAGCTATTGTTTAGCTAAGAGGTCTGGCTCCCCTGGTAGAGAGTCATTAAGGGGATCAGGCGTGAGCCTTATTACGCTTGGTTTCCTCTAAATGAGCCACTAGTCGCTGCCGCATGGGGGCTGACAACTTGGATAGCTCCGATTTCCTTTGCTCCTTGGTCATTTTCGGCAATCGCTCTGCAATCGCTTTTATCACAGCCTGGCTGCTGTCCACGTCGCCCATTCCATCTTCTATCCTGCATAGCCGCGCATAGGCCGCCATCATTTCCTCAGCGCCGACCAGGTCTATCTGGGCTCTGGTGGTCGCAACGTAGTTGAGCCGCGATTCCTCTTCATCCAGATCTTCACCTTCCTCAGGTATGTAAAAGTCTGATTTTAGCTCGACGTAGGGCCACTCCCTGCCTTTTGACTTGTGCGCAGTGGTCATGACCATTTCAGCATCGGCTTCTTTTACACGGCCAGTGACTTGTAGGGCGTAACGTAACGCTCGCACGGGCGTGCGCTTGCACATATCCACCAAGCGCACCATTTCAGGTGGGGCGCCTGGTATGTCCGCAGCCATCACGTAATCTGACCACTCACGGAAGCCCGCAAAATCCGGGTGTGAGGATTCCTGGCCATCCATGAGCTGTTCCACCGCTTTAAGAATTTGAGCCATTTCTTTGGTGCCGCCCACCACAGCTACCTTCCGTTTTTCCTTGAGCACCTTTGTCAAAAGCTCCGAAAAAATCGACATATTCCCGCGAAAAATCATTGCCGTGCGGCCGCCCAAGCCAGAACGATCGGTATCAAACCCTTTTACCGGCACCGTCGCGCCTAATGGTCGCAGAATGGTGTTGGCTTTATCAGCAATAGCACTCCCAAATCGAAAGCTTTGTGAGAGGAAACAGGCGGTGAAATCGACGTCCTGGAGAACGTTGGCCGCACCGCGGAAGCCGTAAATGGATTGAAAAGGGTCACCTACTAAAATCTTCTGCATCGGCTGACTAAGCACCAAGTAGCAAAACAGCTCGTTAGCATCCTGCGCCTCATCAAATAGCAGGTAGTCATATTCCAGCACCGGCTTAGACATCACCCAAATTTTAAGGAAATAATCGAAAGGCATTGGCAGACTATCGTTGGTGAGTAGCTCATCTGCCAAGCGGCGCGTATCGTTCGCAATGACTTCACAAAGAAGATTTTTGTTCGTTAATGCCTTCCCCGCGGCTTCTGCAGCGAGAATGGCTTGATCGACGTCAACATGCTCCGCTTCGGGCCGGGGCGCTGCTGAATTCATCCAGTTACTCAAGCAGCTTCGTACTAAGCTGGCTCGCCCAAGTGACGTGATGGGCCCAACGGGCGCGTAGTTGTAGTGCTCAGACAACCGATAGCCACTTAGCTTCCCAGCTTCTTCTCCTTCAATCCGGTGGTGGAATTGGTGGCCGATGGCTTGGTAGGCGAGAGAGTGTACGGTCGCAGCATCAGCGAAGCCTTTAAACTTGGCCTTGGCTTCCTGGGCATTCGCCCTGTTAAACGCGATATAGAGACCTTTGCCGCGCATATTTCGGGCAGCTGCAGTCAGGGTTGCCGTTTTACCACAGCCGGCATACGCCAATACCTTAAGGTTCTCACCATTACCCGCTCGGGTTATGACATTATCTTGCTCGTCGGTAGGTTTCATCCGGCTCTCATCGCACTGAATATCCTTCCATTTTACGTTTTTGGCTGGAGGGATAGTGACGAGAGCTCCTTTCAGGTGGGGAAATCCGAAAGCAATAAAAAAGCCCTGGTTGTGGGGACCAGGGCTCCTACTTCGATAAAACCTGAGGGGGACAAAGGCTTTATATCTCTCAACTCATACTCTACCACACCGAATACTGAGAGCAATGAATCCCTATGAGTCTTGCGTGGCGTTTGTGCAGTCAATAGCTTTGGTGGTTTTCTTAATATGGGGCAATTGAATGCTCTTGCCAGCTTCAACTTCAAATGACCTGAGTTCCACCAATTCAGAAGTGGTTTCAAAACATTGATCGTCTTTTTGCTCAACCCAGGTACCCACTTCATACGTAGAGAAGCCGACATCACATTCGCCTTCTTGGGGCGAATCCATATCTTCGGGCATAGCGCAGTCAGCATCGATCGATATCTTCGAACGATATTTATGCACCTGGCTGTCAGAGGAAATCCGGCTTGCATCGCTAGCAGAGGCATCTGGATCGACATAACCGGCTGTGCTTCCAGCGGTGGCGACTTGCGCGAAGCCGATGGCCAGAACCATAAGCAAGGTCTTCTTCATCATTTTTGATAGCTCCTCATTACGTTTAAATATCGGGATAATCTAAGGGGTGATGCCTCTTTTCAGGGCCTCCGCCTGTATGGTTGCTTGCACCAAACGCATACGAGGCTTGCTGAAAACGAAAGTGAAGTAGTGAATTACCGCCACACCAACCACGGAGCTAGCAGCAAAATGTGACACATTGAACGGCAGATGCACGTAGTCGGCTAATAGCCATTGCAGGCCATACCAAGGCAGGATTGTGACTAGCAGGCCAAAAAGGCAGCCCATGACAAAGTAAGGCCGCCGCTCCCGGTTAATTAAAGCCACTGCCCAGGCCTCGAATGCTAGGTTCCGATGCTGGCGCCGCAGCCGCTGCTTAAACCGGATTCGCGCCATTGTAGCTTTAGATAATCCGTATTCCATACCTTCAAAAGCTTCGTGATCCAGGTCGATTGTTGGGTTGCTCATAAGAGACTCCAAATTAGCTTACTTCGACCTTAGCGTTACACACCCCCTTATATTGCCCAAATCCGCATGACTTCTGTGCGGAAACTGTTACTTCACCCGTTCGTAACTATGCGGCCCCAACCGGTGACAACGTCAGGTCCATACTTGGCCATCCAGAGCCTAAGTTCTCTATTTTTGGGGTTTCGTGTTTTGATCACCTCACCAGTATGAGGGTTGGTGTAAATCCTGGCTGGCCGCCGATGCCTTCGGGAAGTGGGCGCTTTTTTTGCTCTCTTTTCACTAGCTGGCGCGGCCGCTTGCTTCGCGTCCCCGCGGTTAAACAGCGCGACTACATCCTGTGGCGATTGGTCATAAGTGCTCATCAGCGCGATTAATTCCTGATAGAACTCCGCATCAATGCGATAACTATCAGTATTCTTTATGTCATCCATTTCCCGCTGGATGGCTTCAAGCTTTTTTTCTAATTCCCTGAAAGCCAATAAGCTCATTTTCCACCCCTAATTAAGTGAATCCCTGATGGTATACGCTTCGCCCGGGATTTGTGGAAGGACGCAAATACCACCACACATCACCACATGATGGGAAACATAGTTTACGCGCGGTATCGGTATGCTCGCAATGAGGGGAGAAACGGTTCAGGTTCCAGCTTTTCATCACTCCTAACCTTTCTACTCCGTGCAGCGGGAGGGGACTGCTCTGGATCTTTATGGGTTGGCAGTACACCCTCCGGGGCAGGGACAAACAGCGGTAGGGATAGATTCATAGCTTTGCGAGATTTGCCACTTGCTAAAGGCTCACGAAAAAAAAGGTTGCCACGTATCAATGGTGCCTGATGCTGAACCCGCGCCAATACCTCACTGGAGGGAATGGACGCTAACGCTCTCAGCTGTATTTGGATGTGATCAGCATCGGTATCCATCTTCTCTAGTCGTTCTACTGCTTCCGCCGCGGTCATGCGGGTTATAGAGCGACCTGAGCTATACCAACTCAAATGGATGCGGGAGAGGGGTAAAGGCGAAATGGGTATTTGTCGCCAGCATTGCTTGAGATTAAGCCGCGCTAATCCCGCCCCCTCCAAATGACCTTTCACTAAGGGGTGGCGAAGCGAAAGCGCCGCTTTTATTTCAGCCGGACTTGCAACCTTTTTGCTCTTTACCTCTGCCAGGCAATAAGAAAGTGCTGTTTTGGCATCATTTACCTTCTGGGCGTGATCAAGCAGCCACTCGTCGGCTGCCACCATTCCCACAAAGGATCGAGTTGCACGGCCGTCCTGGCCATCCACATACCAAACGTCGTTCAAGGCATTGCCAAGCCACTCAACACTACTGTCACCGTCCAAAGACCAAACTTGGGGCTGAGCCCTCTCTGCATAAGAGAGTAGGGCGGCGATCGCTCCCATGACACGATCAAAAGCAGCTTCTACCTCCGCAAGTCCTGCGTACTCAACAGGCATAAGGGTACCCCTATTATTGAAATCAAAATGATATTCTGGAGTTTACATCAGGCTTTCAGGAAACCATTATCGTGCCCACTACTGCGCTATCCGACGCACTAAAGCAACTCTTTCAAAGTGATCGATTTCCTAAAGGAGAGCTCTTTATTCTCAATTTTGGGCTGCCTGGCCAAGAGCAGCTTCATCCCTGGCATATCACAGCCCACGTCATGAACATTTACAGCATCGAAGATTTGCAGCTGGCGAATGAGCGCTATGAAGCAACCAACACCTCCCCATTCTGCCGGCTGGAGCTTCAACAGCTTGCCGATGACGCGATAGTAGACGGCGTACGCATCTCAGACGAAACACTTAATCAACCGGAAAATTGGTTAGAGCATCTGCCTAATAGCGAGCCACTATATTCACAATGGAAGGCCATTGAGGCATTAATTGAAGGTATTAACCCCGAGTCAGGTATCACCATAGAAACTCCCTTTGGAGCAGCACCGGATTGGTGTCTCTTTTGTCTGGCACCGGGGGAGGGAGCCGCTTTACAGTTGCCGCAGGATAGCGAGTCTCCTGCGCGAATGATGATTTGTTCTGCTGCGCTCAAGGAGCTAAGCAAAATGACCGACCTGCTAAATGAGAATCCCTCAAAGTTCACATAACGAAATATGGCATATAAGAAACTGTTTTTGCTACACTCTTAAATGCAACATAATATAAACGGCTCAGGAGGCGTTGGAAGCTGCAAGGCGCGCGCCACCAAAAAAAAGGATGAAGGCATGCAAAAAAACAGCTATCCCACCTTTGAGGACAAATATAACACCCAGCTATGGCCAAGAATCCAACGATGGGCACGCAATGCAGTCAAGGATTCTCTTTTCAATGCTACAGGCAAGCCCGGCAAGCTGATCAGACTAATCGAAGAAGGGGCGATCCAACCATTTGCACCCTGTGAAAATAAACGCTCAATTTGGCACTCATCCGCAGCCCGGTGGGACTTGTGGAATCGAAGCATTGACTTTGAAACTCAAGCTTTAGACTACCGAGTGATGAGTCCGGGTGAGCACTGGCATACCAAAACGCACCTTTCAATAGATGCTTTAGATAGCCTCATAGCCCGTGAGCATGCAACGAAACACACCTTTGATATCAAAGAGATAAAGGGCTTGGCTGCATCAAAATCTAGCGATTATCCCTTCGATAGCATCTCACAGTTTGCTGTTGAGCGTTGCCAGAAATACATAGGTGATGGCCTGGCGCCGCGCCTTGATAGGAACATGGAATGGGGAGAAATACACTTAGACCGTATGTCTTTTTGCCACTTTTCATGGGCTAAGCAGCACACTCCTTTCTGGATGAATTCCGGCGGGTCTCACCATTTTGCGGCCGCGCATTATGTCGCTTCTCGACAGGGATTGAATTTCAAGCTGGAAGGTCGCCTGACAAAGTACTCAGTGAGTACGCTTTCAGCTTTGAGCCTAAACTCTCAGTGGGCTATGTTCCTGCTCGACGACGTATCTATCTTTACCACCTTCATGGACGCTATGAGCGATTTTCGGTGTGATTTCGGTGTAAGCGAAGTCCCTAGACAATTGTTTAGTAACGAAACATTTTATCCAGACGACAGCTCAAGTTCTCGATGCGTGAAGGTGGTATTCCTGAAGCGTGACGACAAAAAGGCCCGAGCGACTGCTCAAGTACTAACCGATGCCGGATTCGCCAGCTTCAACCCCTACATCGAAAAACTTGCTGAGGGCTGATCTAAGCTTTGCCATAAGCATTGCGCCCAAACAAAGCTCATCATTTCCATGCAGCGTTATTTTTTACCAGCTGGATTCGATGAGCTGTAATACCTTGGCCTTGGAGAGCCACAGCTTGTAAAAACTATCTGCTGATAGAAAACAACACTTGTAGTACAAATGTCTGTATTTTATTGAAATTCTAATTGCAACATAATTACCATTATGATGAAATTAGGAAGCAGGAGAGGGCAGAAGCTACAAGTGCGCATTATGATGAGCTATGATAACCATCACCTGAGAATAATCTATCGCAGACCATAGCCTAGTGCTGAGTATAAAACACACATGTGACATTGCCCGCTACCTCCGAGACCTACATATAAACCAAGCCATATCGCTTCACGGAGCTGCATTGAGGATAAAAAGCGAACATATCCTACAATCAGAATATGAGGCTAGATTTTAAATTCTACCCGTTTATTACAATCTAGACCTTGGTAGAGATAACTCAAAAAAAGCTTTTCATAAGGCCGCATTATGACCGACATGACGACCAGCCCTGTCATACTAGCCAAAGACAAAACCACAACTCCTTACACTGAGTATGCCTCATGGTCAGAACTCAGCACTGAGGTTGTGCAAACCAATAGTAGAAGTAGGAACACTCCAGCACCGAGAGCGAAATCTCATTTGCCTGCGGCCCATGAGAACCGCACCGATGCTGTTGAATCAATAGGCCCCAGAATGCGGATAACCTGGGATCGGCAGCCGAGGAGCAAAAACCCAGCGCATCAGCATTTATTAACCCAGGAATCTACCGAAGGTGCCCGTGGCATCATGTATCTGCTCAACCATGTATCTCGCATGTTTGACGCCCCAGATTATGAACACTTGTATTGGGCTGACCTCAATACCAGCACCATTAACACCATCATGGGTGCATTGAGAGATAAGGGCTACAAAGCCTCCACGCGTAATTCTTATCTAACCGCACTAAAATCATGTGCTCGAGAAGCATGGATGCTCAAGCAAATGGACTTGGAGACCTACGAGCGTATTAAGCTCATTAAACGTATTAAGCAGCCTAAAGAGCCCACAGGCAGCGCCCATGAGTTATCTCTCCTGATGGATCTGGTTCACTATATTGATAACGTAGAGCTTCGCCCTACTAAAAACAGAGACGCATTAATCCTTCTTGTCATGATTTTTACAGGTATGCGTCGTAAAGAACTTACTCAACTTCAGTATCCCGTTGACCTATACTACTCTAAATCGGAGATTCACATTAGAGGTAAAGGTAATAAGATCCGCTTTGCCCAACTTCCAGAGCCAATATGGGAACGTCTCATTAAGTATATAAAGGAAGAACGCGGAACCGATATCGGCGCCATATTCTGCCCCTACTGGAATAAGCGTAATCAACCTAAAATCAGCGAGAGAGGCATTGACGTCTCGACAGTAAATCGGATTTTAGAAAGAATCATCAAAGGTTTCATTGCCTATAGAGACGCCGACAGCCCTGGTGAGAAACTCAAGGTAACACCACACGATATTCGCCGGAGTTTCGCGACGATTATGAATGACCGTGGCATCCCCTTGTCTGAAGTTCAGCACCTACTTGGTCACGCCATGATGCAAACAACCCAAACGTATGTTCGTGATGATAAAGACGCCTACCGCCAGCATGCTGCTTCCCTGGGAGAGGAGCTTATTGAAGAATATACAAAAAATAGAAAGCCTTGAATTTATCTTGTATTATCAGGGGTTATTGACCCTATATCCACCAATTAAAGAGCGAAAACTATGTCTCAGCTACTCCAAGAGTATTCTAATAAAGAGAAAGATATTGAGCGTCTCAAACGGGAGCTAGAGATGCTGCAATCAAGTCCAAAAATGAAGATGGAGTTAGAGTTTAAACAAAAGCTTGAAGCATTAATGCGTGAGTTTGATAAACGTCCTAACGATATCCTAAGCCTACTCAACCAAGATTCAGACACCCTTCAAAAAACTAGATCTTCACGCAGTGTTCAGCCTTTCAAACTTTTCACGAACCCACACACTGGAGAAAAAGTTAAAGCAAAAAGCACTAATAATAAAAAGCTTCGGGAATGGAAGGAGAAGCATGGTGCCGATGAAGTTGATAGCTGGGGAGTGATCCTTGACTAGCTAGCTATTTCATCATTCACCCTCACCAGCTGCGAAAACGCGGAACTACAATATCTCATATTTATTGACTACCCTTAAAGCAAACGTTTTAAGGGTAACTTTTCACCCCCCTTAAATGCAGCTGATTTGATTCGCTCAATTGCGTTTATGTAATTGGTTGCGGGCAATGGTCGACTAAACTGCGGGCCTTTCGATAAGTAACATAATTGTTTATTCTCCCACCACCTATTTACCCTGCTTACCTGCGGTAACCACTCATTAAATCCTTCTAGCAAGCATTCATGATATCGCTGCTTGGCTGGAAATCTGACATCGACCGGGGGGATGTTTAATTCATCTGAAATCCTATTAATATCAGTTTCGCCTTCTAAATTGGGTTTCCACTCATCACATAGCCATGAGTAAAAATCATTGATTCTTTCAAATCGCATGAACTGAATGCCATACAGATGCTGATAAACATGATTCCAACGCAAGACAGAGAGTCGAAGTGCTACCGCGGCCTTTGCCTCCCCGGGCTCCATGAATGCCCGGCACTTCCTAGATTTACTGCCCCAATATTGAAGCATGGTCGTCACTGTAGCCTTTGCTCCATCTCGCGGCCCCTGCCTCTGAATTCGGTCCAGCTTTACGGCTTCTCGATAGTTAGCCCAAGCCATCTCAGCCCCCCTAACCAGCTCTCTCAGATCTGGTACTTCTCTAATAACAGGGCACGCCACAACGGTTGGATCACGCATTTCCAGCGCCAGCCATTCGCCTCCTGAGGCGCGGCAAGCTATAAGGCGACCTTCTAGCCTTAAACCCAGCCACCCTTTCCCCAGCGGCATCATTGGCGGTAAACAGATATGCTGACCATCCTCCCATCGACCATTCTGTTGTTCTAGCTCCATAGGGAAGTCGTACCCAAGCCGGAGCTTGTTTTTAGCTGAGCGAATTCGAGCACCATTTAATCCAAGGGAGTGATCGAAGAACTGGAACATGAATTGCCCCAAGGACTCTGTATTGACACCCACTTCGATCAAAAGCGCATTATGTTTACCTGGGCTCGCCCGCAGAACCCGGCCGACTATTTGCTCTAAGATCGATGGATGATTTGCTGGTCTGGCAACGATAGCACAGCTCGCTGGTGGACAGTCCCAGCCCTCTATTAGGCTCATTACGTTAATCAGGACCGGAAAGCAGTTGTTTTCAAATCGATCTAATATCTCAAAGCGCTGCCTTTCTGAACGCCCATCTCGACTATGTAAGCACTCTGCATCAATGCCTGAGCTTACAAATACGCGTTTTAGCTCTTCTGCATGATCGATATTGACAGCATAAACCACTGTTAACCGGCTACCTGCGTAACGCTGGTAGAGAGAGACAACTCCTTTGTTATGTTCAGGGGTATTAATGACGTGAGAGATTTCCCTGTCTAACTGCGCGGATGAGCCGAACACTTTCTGAGCCGATAATTCTATAACCCTTTTCTCATCCTCCTCTGAAATCAAATTTCCACGGATAACTTCCAGGTCGACAATACGTCCCGTCTCTCGCACCTCCTGCAAACGAACCAATCCAGTTACTTGACCAAAAATAGGTCGTAGACTTCGCTTGTCGGGACGCCGCGGCGTAGCCGTTTCGCCAAAGACTAGAACCGGCTGAGCTCCATGCTTAATAGCCTCCAAAATGTCTTTGTACTGGGCCGAAGCAGCGTGATGTGCCTCATCAATATCCAGCATGAAAAAACAGTGATCCTGCAATTCATCTAAAACAAGAGCAAGCTGCTGACGAGAAGCGATGACAACTGTGCCAGTGAGGTCTTTTTGGCCTGAAAAGCATTGTGATACATGCAGGAATGGGTAAAGTTCGCGATACGTCTTTAAAAGCTGCCGAAGAACCTTAGGGCTCTCCGCCAACACTAAACAACGCTTACCCTCAAGGGCGGCCATTATGGAAGCGTTCCTAACTATGGAGACAATGGTCTTACCACTCCCCGTTGGCTTAACGGTTAACCCTCCACGGCCCAGCTCTGCATGGGCCAACGACTTTCGAATCACATCTTCTTGATAGGCTTCTAATTCAAAACCGGACTTAGTCGGCAAGTGAATTGGCAGGCTGTAAAGTTTTACGGCATTAGGGCCAGGCAAGACCGCTTCGAAATGCATGCCGTGCATTTTTTCGTGGGACCAATCAAATAAATGTATGCTGGCCAGAATAACATTGGCAGAAAGATGTTCTGGATGATCGCCTAGTGCCGTCAATCCTGATTTTCTTGCGCATTCAAGGGGCGAGAAATACCCCCATTGATCTTTCTCTAAATTCGTCACGCCGGCTAGCCGCGCCAGCCCATCTACGCATACCCTTCGATCATGCAGGCCGCCATGTCGAAGGGATAACGCATTAAGTTGACGGTAACCATCAATAAGACGCCCTTCACCATAGGTGATAACCATATCAACCTTGGCAAGAACTCGCTCTATTTCGAGTGATACGTCTTCCCAGTCGTGAAAGTCCACATCTCTATCTTCAGCCTTTTTGCCGCCCACCAGCCCTTCGTGAGGCATCATGGGCTCTAGGAACCAATGATGAGTGGTGGATATCTTCCCTCCCGCTCGAACCCACACAGCTACTTCGAGTGGATACGGCTGGCGAACATCAGTTATGTCCCAGTCGGGATTTGGCTCGGTGTGGTAGCGTAGGTACATAAATGCTTGGGTTGGCAATTGCCAGGCTGCGTATGATTGCACTGGCTCCCCCGTATTATGTTGGCCCGTTCAGTGTCTTAGCTTCAGTCGCTGTAATAGTAAGAGGGGCTTTATGCTTATTTTTTGCAAAAAAAACCGATGCATAAGCATCGGCTTTGACTGAATTTATACCTAAGCCTCCCAACTTTCTCCACGCCGACGTAAAGGGGATTCGCAGCTTACAAGACGTGGGTCATAATAAGCTTCACGGCTGCCCTTAATCCCAAACGCGGGACCTAGAAAAAGTCGAGCTTCACGATCTTTAAGCTTTGCGCCAGCATCATCAAGCACGGTATGGCGTTTGCTGCGAGGCACTAACAGCGCTGCGCAGAGGGCGTTGTGAGGATTTACACGCAACCAATGCTGTGTCTGCCAAAATCGAGGACGCATAACCCCAGCCACCAAGGGTGCACGCATCCATTGATCTTTAACAAAGCCATCCGGCGGCAGAAATGTTTTTTGCTTCATAAATCCTCCCAGCTTTCTCCCTGCAGTAGGCTAAGGTTTACCACACTTCTCGCGCCTAACCGAAACCCTTTAACTTCTGCGCGATTAAGCTGGGCCCATTCCTGGCCCTGGTAAGCGTGCTGAAGGGCCAGCAGGTCGGTTGGCATCACTTTCAATTTCATGCGTATTCATATTAGGCGGCCGGACACCTGCCCGGTTTAAGGCTGCCCGCATATCATCAATCCGACCTGAATTATAATCTGCTCTAGCCATTAACGTATCTGCCCACTTGTCTGCGTGGTCGCCCCGCTCACGCATCTGGTGGATCACTCTAGGCACAATAAGCTCTATCCGCTCTTGTAGCTCTACGCGGCTAGGCACTTTGAGATCATTATTAGCGATCGCGGCTTCCATTGACTCACACACCGCCTCGGCATATGCGACTGCTGCCAGCATCTGCGGAAAGCGGGCATCCACGTCATAATTATTTTCAGAAGAACGGGCGCTATCAAACCCCTGCGTTATTCGGCGCACCTCCTCCAAGGCCTCCCGTGTCACGGCATGCCTAACATCCCCTCCCATCAGCCCTCGTAGATACCGATCATCGTAAGGAGGTGTTTGCGAGATACCCTCTGCGTATGCCTTAACCTGAGAAATCCAGCTATCTTCATGAACCCCTAAAGAGGCCGGGGCCGCTGGCTCTTTCGTTTGCTTACTTGGACTCGAGCCCACTGCCGGCGGTGGAATGGGTGTTTTGTCTTTATCATGACTCTGCCCTTGCATTATTTCGGCGGCCACACCCTTCAAGCTATTGCTCAAATCCTCTGTTCGTTTTCTCTCTCTGGCCTCCTGCAAATCCTCTTTCTCTCGGGTTAGCTCGCGCCCAACGCTCCGCTCCTCTCCGGTAAGGTCATTGAGGTGGCGTTTTTGAACTTCAACTTCCTGCTCTAAGTTCTCTCGCTCACCTTTCAAATCCTTATTCATGATTTTGCCAAATAAACCCTGGAGGAGCTCTCTTATCATTCGAAAGATAAATTCAACAGCTCCACCCAGCACTTTACCAGCACCTTGCATCGCCCTACCCATCCGTCCATCTGGCACACTTTCGACGTTTGAACGGGTTCTGCGCTGGGGTTCCTTCTCCCATAGTTCGCCCTCTGCTTGGCGCCGAGCCTCCTGGGCCCTTAGATCCTCTTCATTCAACAGATCTTCCATTTCCTGGTTAGGCTCCCGATCAGCTGCGGCGGTGTGCCCCTCAGTCGCCCCAGGGTTTACTTCCGGATTTGAATTTTGTTGTGGATCCATACCGCCTCCTGCATCAGGTCTATATTAAGCTTAACGTCGCTAGTATCTTAAGAGGGGTATTTTCAAGATATTTTGAGAGGTCAACCGCTTCTAGCGCGCTAAATTTGCAAACTCCCTTGAGCACATCTCTTTTTTTTCTAATTCGACCACCGCAAAATCAATCCCATGTACCCCTCTTTAGTAGGCAAGGGCAGTCTTGCCCTCCAGGGGCAATTAATACAGAGAGGACACCATGGCTTTCGTCACCAAATCTACGTCACCTCAAACCGGCGGCAATCTAAGTTCACGAAACAACCCTGTTCTTATGAAGGTTTTGTCCGTCGACACTAGCGGCGAAGGCACGATGCAGGTTGAAGTCACCAGTGAGGACAATCCAGATGGGCTGCAGTTTCAGCCGGGCATCTACACTGTGCGCATGGATACCTTTGCCATGCCCTATGCTGAACGCGTTAGCCGGTCTCAGAAGGCTAGCGGCTCCTTTTACGGGGGGCTAATTTCAGAAAAAACTAAGCGCCGTGAAGGCAAGAAAATCATGTGCGAAGGGGTGAGCGTCTCCCCAGATGGCCAGCTTGCCATTCGCTGGATGGCTTCCGCTGGTAACAACACAGAAAACCGTGCCGGCCTTATTCATACGCGTGTTAAAAATATAGATGGTCGTAAAACTGTTGTATCGACAGGCGCCACGCTTCTCGATACCAACGCATTTAACGTCTTCAACGATGACAACAGCGATTTTTCTGAGACATTCAAAGAAACCATTAAACACGCACAGTCGAATTTCGATCAAAAAACGGTATCCAAAAATGCCCGTAACGCGGCGGGCGACTCCATCAACTGGAGTTCTTTACCCAGCACATCAATGATCTATGCAATCTGGGATAAGGTGAATGGTCAGGTCATCGAAACCACCGAGCTTTTTGATAAGCTGATCGATCCCCAGCCGCAGGACTATCCTGACCACCTACCAGCAGAAGAGCGAACCTATTCAATCCCTGGACAACCTTCTAGAAAGCGTCCATTGCCCTATAACGCAGAAATGTTTATGCGCAACGCCCAGGGATTTTACGACTATGCCAAGGATCGCTATGACCCAAGCTCCATTGAGGTCATTGCGGTGCGTGGTACCCGTTTTGAAGCGACGCGGTTAGTCTCTTTGCAAAATTTCCATATGGCGGGAGATATTAATTCGAACCGACCTATCGTTTCTTGCTTCGATGCTAACCTAGTGGAATTCCGCTTAGATCCCAATGACGATTCTAAAAATGCACGGCTCTCTCGCGTAGGTTTTGTGCCCTCTATTAGCCTGCGTTTTGCGGCTAATACCCAAGACACCTACCATCGCTACACAACCTACCAACATGGGTATCCCAATGTCGGCTCACATTTCCTTACCCATATGCGTTACCAGGGCCAGCCTCTTCAATTACATCCCAATCTGGCAGAACCCATATTTCCAATGCCGGCTTATTCACAGCAACACAATGCCGATCGCCAGGGAGTTCAGAACCAAGCGGGGTACAACCAGCAACAGCATAGCAATTCACAGCAGGGTAACCCGGGGGCTAATAACCAGCAGCAACAGCCCGTGAATCCTAATGGTCCTGCACAAACCGGAACTTCACCCAATTCCGCTTCAGCAAACAATACTAACCCTCAGCATAGCCAAACTGCCGAAGCGGCAAAGCAGCCTAATCAAGACCCCAACACACAGTCAGCTCCAGCAGCTAATCAACAAAACAACGTAGCGAACCATGAGCCTCAAAACCATCAGTCAGCTCGTAATGCGGGTGCTGCCGATGCAATTGAAAATAATGCTGAATTTGACGACCCTCGTATGCAGGCATTTCTGGATGCTAGCGGTGAAAACAGAGGCCAAGTCAATCAAGAAGCCAGGCAGGAAACAACGTCCACAGATCCTGACTTCCCGATGGCAGATAGCTTCGCTCAGGGTTCGACTGAACCACCTGCCTGGTTCGATGAGTTTGATGAAGATGTCGACCTAACTTCAGACAATTCATCTATGATCGACACCTCAAACAACCCTGCCCAGAAAGCAGGCTCTATCCGAAGTAATACGTCGGGATTCGGCACGCCTAATTTTTAAAGTATGGTCTGCGCGAACTATTTCGACTGGCATTCTTGCAAGCAGGCCCCCTGGGGCCTGCTTTTACTGAGCCTGGAAGCTGTAAGGAAGAGTGGTGCCGAAAAGATATACGGATGGCGTACTAACCCGAGCAGAGTGATGTCACGCTCGCACTGAAGGTAATAAGGCAGTAAATTAACTTGTAGCTGAGAAATGTACCCAACCTACCCACTCACAGAGTAATCGCTCCCCACCCATAGCTCTTCTCATTCGAAGCACTCGCGGGAAGCGATAGTGTTAAATTCGTTCAGGCCAATACTGCTCTATCTCTGCACTTACGGCATTACCAAACTCAAATAATTCGATTGCATTGGGTGAGTCATTTAACACGTCTAGAGAGCTGTATAAGCCATTTGGAGAAACTCTCGCTGTCACTGTATAGATAGGCTGAGTTTCCCCTACCCTCCGGTAATTTATGGTTAGCTCATGGGTCAGAGCCTCGAAGCCCGATCCCTCTCTTTTTTCTAGGCATAAAATCTCCAACACATACTCATGGTCTGATCCTGCGACAAAACTAGCAAATGTGTCGATTTCCTCGCCTAGAAAGAAGGCCTCCTCAAAACGAGGGCCCACGCTACGAATTAAACGCACCACATTACGCAGTCCGGGCATCAATTCTCTCTCTGCCATCACAATCACCCCTACTGAAACAGTTATCATAATCAGACGTATAGAAACATTATGACATACACAACCAGGAGGGTGCGTTGGCTCTCACCTCTTACAATGACAGCCAGCTAGAATCTCAACGCCAAGCGTACAATACGTTTTTCGAGATCGGCTATAGCATTCGTCGTCACGCTCCCAAATATATTATCGCGCTGGCGCTCGGCGCTGTCGCGCTGCCCGGCACTCCCATTTTTTGGATGTTTTGTGCGCTTACGCTTTTCACCATCGATACTAACCGTCGATTGCGCATGCAAGATCCTTTCGGCAAAGGGAAAGGGCCTTACATAAAGCGCGTCCCCGGCGCAAAGAAAACCACCGAAGAATGGTCAGTTATATCTACCCCTCAACATCGAGGTGGCGATGGTATTTGGCCAATGGGTAACAACTTCTATACCAATGAGGAAGTTGTAGCCGCAGACACTATCGTTCGAACCCACATGGTGCTTTCAGGCACTACGGGCTCGGGCAAAACCGTCACGATGACGTCGGCTTTTGCATACACCGCATTCGTATCATCGAGCGGCATGTGCATGATTGATGGTAAGGCTGACCCTAAAACCTGGTTTGACCTTTTTGCAATGGCTGTTGCAGCTGGTAGGGCTGACGATTTCTTAGTTTTAAACTTTGTTGTCGGTGCCGCGCAGCAGGCCGAATATAGTTTCTACTCCAAAGCACAACGAGCTCTCTGGGAAGAGTTTCGAGCAGTCGAATCCAACACATTTAACATTTTCGGTACCGGCAACTCAGACACCCTTTTTGAAATAGGCGCATCTCTTCTTGGTTCTGAAGCCAGCGGTGAGAATAAAATGTGGGTAGAGCGGGCAGAGGCACTACTCCGTTCGCTGCTTAAAGGCTTGACGGATTTGCGTGACAAAGGCCGCATAAAGATTTCTGTCAAAGCACTACAGGAATACATGTCGCTTGAAAAGCTGAGCGACCTGGAGAATGATCCAGACATCGACAAGACAGCCCGTGAGCAGATTTCAGCGGTTCTTAACGAAATTCCTGGCTACCGTGATGCCATGTCGATTGATGACCCCCAGCAACGCTCAATGGCGCTTGCAGACCAACCCTCCAAACAGTTCGGCTTCTTGCTGATGCAGTTCTCCGCCCTGTTCGCAATGCTCATCGGTACTTATGGCCATATCGCTAACGTGCAGTACAGCGATATTTACTTTCCTGATGTTGTATATGGACGCCGTATCCTCCTTTGCCAGTTGCCGGCACTGGAAAAAAGCCCCAATACGATGGCGCAACTCGGGCGTATGGCGTTATCCGGCATTAAAAGCGCATTGTCACAGTCAATCTCAGGCACCTTGTCTGGCCGCAAAGCAGATATCGTGGACCGTCGACCTACTAACTCACTACGGGCAATGTTGCTCATTTACGATGAAGCTGGCTCGTACCTTCAGGCCGGTACCGCCGATGTTGCCTCTCAAGCACGCTCCCTGGGTGTCTTTAATATTTTCTCAGGTCAAGAGTGGGCATCCTTCAAAAGCGCTGGCGATCTAGAGGCACAACGCATAATAAGCAACTCAGGCCTCAAAACAGTCCTCAAAACTGAAGACAAAGAGACCTGTGATGAGTTCATCAATGCCGTTGGAGAAACACATGTACTCCGCTCTGGAGGGCAAAGGCTTGATAATGGCCGCTGGTATGAGGATCAGCGCCAGCTGGATAAGATCCCGCGGGTAACCGGCTCTCAAATTGCCAATCTGGCAGAAGGCCAAGCGTTTTTAAAATGGCGGGATACCCTGGTACCGCTGCGCATGCCTTTTGTGGAAGCTAAGCCGGTGGTGAAGGCTCAGCGTAATGACTTAGTGCCTATCCCTGGCTCAATGGTCTCAGACCGAGACAAAATGCGCGAAAACCGCGTTATCACTCAAGAGATTATCCAAGGGGCTAAACCTGCCATCAACTTGGTGGCTGAATGCCGTGTAGGCCTTCAAAATGCCAATGATGAAGCCGAGGGCGATAGCTGGCGCCTGATGGAGCGGTTGGTTCGATATGCTCACCAGCACCAAGTGATCCTGCCCTGGGAGGAATGCCCCCCACCTCAAGGCAGACTTCATGCAAGCGAAATACATGCCATTGATCCAATTCGTGGTGCCCGGGCACTGGACTATCTACTTAGACATTCCAGGGAGGAGCATGAGCTACTTACACGCGCTCGCGCAATTGTTGAAAACGGCCGCTCATCTACACCTCCATATAACCCTCAAGAAATGGCCCTTGAATCTGCAAAGGCCGATCATGCCAACGCTGGTAATGCCCCTTTAGATAGCGACATTGCCGATATCTCGAGCCGAGTAGATGCCTTGTTGGACGACGATGGTTCTGAGGAAGACATCACCGATGAAGCTAACACAGCACATCTAAATGACCTCGTTGATGATGTTGAGGAAGATAGCGACGATGGGGAAGATGAGCACGAATCGCCTGAACAACGTAGCGGCGATTCCCCTGGAAACAGTGATGACAACATTCATGACGGTATTAACTTCGATGCCATTGATTCAATGGTTGAACGAACATTAACGGAGAAAGGATTCAAAGACGCCCCCCTGGATGAGCACTCAAGCGCTCTGGACAGCTTCTTTCCCAATGAAGTATCTGACCCCATCAAACCCAGCGAAGCGTCTGATGCCGAAGCTGAGACGCCCACTGATGGCGCCAATGAAGAGTTTGAAACGCCTCGCGTGCCTGGCTTTGCCGAGTTTGAAGCTGGGGAAGAGCCAATCAGTGAAAGCTTGGCATCCTTTTTTGATCAGGACTCCCATAGCAATACTGTCGAAACCATGGAGCCCATAGGGGAAATAAACTCAGATAGTGGCATTCAAGAGAACCAGCCGCACATCAACAATCCGGAGTCCACCCCTGCTGACTCTAGAGACGTTCTATCATTCCTTGATGAAGCAAAACCGACGCTAAATTCTGCACGAAAGAAACTCACTGACCTCTGATTTAAAAGTAGTCGCCACAAAAAGGCCTCTGTTTCTAAACAGAGGCCTTTTGCGTTAAATCAGCAATTATTGACTCACTGAAACGCTGATTTGCCACCCAGAACATTTCTTCGCTCGGGTGTAATTCGTAATTCGCCGTCGAACGCGCTTGGTGTTTTGCGCCACTCATCACCCTGTGCACTATTAATCTCAGTCAGCCGGTTTACAAACCTCGAGTCACTACCGATTCCGTTTAATGAGGGCATGCCCTCTCTTTGCTCCATTGTGCTGCCCGCTCGCCCGGCTAAAGCGTTTTTGGGTACTAACGTATTTTCAGGCGTCAGCGTATTGGTTGGCTCAAGCGTGTTTTGCGGAGACAGTGTATTTTCTGGACTGAGTGTATTAGTTGGGTTGAGGTTATTTTCCGGTGCTAAGCTGTTCACCGGATTCAAACTATTTTGAGCAGATAAAGCATTTTGCGGAGCTGAGAGAGAATTTTGAGGTGACAGACTGTTCTCAGGCGTCAGAGAATTTTGCGGGTTTAATTTGTTTGAGCTGGCGCCCCCCTCTTGTTGTCCGATTGCATAAGGTGAGTATATAAAATCAATATCCTCTGATAGAGGCACCTCCGAAATACCACCACGACCGTTGTTCAACGCATTAGTGTTCAATGTAGAAAATGCTTCGCTTCCCAGGCTAACTAGCCCGTTTTGGCCGTCTAATGGGTTGGACCGTCTTGTGAGCCCATTATTAACACCCTCCAATGCGTTGCCATTAGAAGAAAGAGCGTTCTCTCCCTGCCCCAATGCATTAGCTGATCGTGAACGGATAGCGTTGCTTCGGATGCCATCGAGTCCATTTTTCCCCAAACGATCAAGCGCATTGTCCTGAGCGCTTACGTCCCCGACCATCAGTGCCCCAATTGCAAAGCCTAATGCCAAGGTACTGATTGAAAAAAACTTCATAGCTGCCTCACTAATTTCCATGGGTATTTAAATCGGTTTGGACATCACCTAATAAAATTCCTACTTATTAACACATCCTGAGGAATGCTAAAGGGGCTCGCGGCCCCTTTAGATTACATCATTTCATCAGAGTATTGGTTTATCCAAATCCAGGAAAAACCGCGGGCGCCGGCACTGTCTTCTTAATGGTCTCCGCAGGATCTTGCTGCGGTAGCCTTGGCAAATCATCGGCAACCTCAGTACTGCGGTTACCCATCATAGCCTCTTCCAGCTTGTGTTCATGCTCTTCAAGCTTTCTCCCGCGATTTCTCAAATGGTCCCGGTACCACTCCGCATCATGCGCAAAACCATGGAAATTAATCTTATGGTGAACCATCAGACGGTCGATCACATCCTCTATCAAAGCATTGCTCTTGAGGGGTGCCTCCATCATTTTTCGAAATAGAGGATCTTTGCTTCGTTCGAAATCGCCGTCAATGTACTGAGACAATACCCCATCACTCAGGTAGCTCTTGTTATCTTTTTTCATGTTGCTAATACGCAACTTCCACTGCCTGGTGGTTTCATCTTTGGTTAGATGAATACCTGAGCCAAGCTGCAGGGCCTTTTTCGTGGAGCGTGCTCCCTCCAGCGAATACCAAGCGTTTGTGCTAAATAATTCATGTGCCTTTTTGTCTTGGTCGTGCGAAGCGATGTAGTTGAGATATGCCTTGGCAACGTCGGGCTTTGATACAGTGAAATCTACAACCTTGAGCTTTTCGATGTCATTGACTTCAAACCAAGCGCCCATCAGCATGCCTCGATGCTTAACGCCATTCTCGTCGGTAAAGACTACCGGGTTGGCCGTGCCTACATCGCCATACTCCTCACTCGCTTTCTTCGCCGCCTCGGCCGCACCAAAAAGGTTACCCATCAAGACGATTCTTTCTCGCTCAACGGTATAGCCCTCACGCCCTTCATGAAATTGCTCTGCCAACGCCTCTTCAGTCAATGGATCCTGATCAAACCGAATAGCGGGATTTTCTTCGACAAGGGTCATTAGCTGAGAGAGCGATATCTTAACCATCCCAGCGCTGCCATCAGGGCTCATCATAGTGATACCCCAGTTGCTACCCGCAGCAGGGTTTTCGACTGGTTTTGGAGGCTTTATTGCGGTAATGACAAAGTCAGCTTTCTCTTGCTCGGTTTCAAAGCCCAAGTCCTCCAGTGAAATACCTGAAACCTTAACGCCCAAGCCGATAGAATCACGTAACACCTGGAATATCTGATGGCGTTTAGCAACGTTACGTAAAATGGAATAAACATCATCCTCTACACCCAAGGCGCTCTTGCGATTCAAAATGTAATCTCGCAGCTTTTCAGGTGCAGCCTCTAGGTTTTCTTCCATTAATTCGCCGTACAACACACCTACGCGCTTTTTACCGTGCCGCTCAATTTCCCTATCCTGTTTAGAGGATATTTCATCCCATTTATCCTGCAGCGGGTAATCTCCAAAGCTCACGGCCGCCATTTTCTCTTTTGAGCGATGCAATGAGGCTTTGACAACATCTAACCCAATTGGCTGAACAACCTGGTCGAAGCGAATCGCCTTCGCATCGACGGACGCTTGGAAAGCACTGGGTCCCGATTTAGGCGTAATTTCATACACCTCTTCTGTGAAGCGGGCACGCAGATCGAGAATCTGAGTTTTAAGCGGGTTTTTGCCCGCTTGGTCAAGTATTTCAATACGGCGTAAATATTCGTCCTCAAACATCTCGACAAGAGGCTCTGCATCCGCAAGCCTCATCAGAGACAGCCGGGACATTACCTTGCTATAAAGCCCAGTATCGTTACCAATTCCTGCTTCAGTGGAAACCGCAGAGAACTTACCTTCTTCGGCTTCTAGGTCGATATTCAAACTCCGAGCTAGCGATTCCGAATCTGGGTGATCCCTCAAAACCTCATATGTAACCAAGTCCCCCACTCGGTTCATCATAGGCACACCGTACATTTCGACCTTACCTTCACGATCTGCACGAGTATTGGCTTTCAACGAAGAATCCTTCCGGATCAGGTTTGCCATTTGTCGTTTTTCGGCAGGTATATCCAAACCTAGCAGCAAGTAGTCGGGACGATACCCCTCCCGAGCACCAGAGCGATCAATACGGCCCGATAACTGATTGTAGGTAGCAATGTCGTACGGGGTCTGGGTAAAGATCATCCGCCTATCTTCATTGTTTCTGAAGTCTCGGTGGCCATGTAAGCTGACCCCTTCAGCCCCGCTGCTATTCACAAAAATAACTTTACATTCGACTTCGTTAAACTCAGTCGCAGCACGGATTCTATCTCGATCTGCAGAATCCCGATTTTTGAAAACAGGGTTATCGGGATCCGAATAGTCTATCTGCAAACTACGCCCAGTAATTTCGGCGGTAATGATGCCTGCGTTTTCTAATTCCTGACGCATAAAATCTATAGGTGATGCTGGAAGCTCTTCAGGCAGCTCTAAAACGGTCTCTTCTATATTGAAGTAGAAAAGCGCTGTGTTCTCAGCCGGACCACCCATGCCTTTCGCAATTCGATCTTCTAGCGATCCATCCAAGTAATCCTGACGCATTTGCTCAATATCAAATGTCGGGCTCTTCGTGGAATTGCCATAACGATCCGTACGCTCAATGGTAACTAGACGCTCCATCAACCTTAGAATGGTATCCCGATAAGAAATATTCGCAGGTATTCCTTTTTCAAGTTCTGCAAGTAAAGTAGCGTCCCGCCCCGGCGTCACCTCGGCACTTTCGCCGCCTTGCAATTGCGCTTCAGTCTTTAGCATCTCTGTTTTGATGGCGGAAGCTGCATACTGCAGAAAAGCCTCCATCGTGTTATCGATGCCTATGACTACCCGTTTGCCTTCTTCAATAGCTTCCTTAACAGCGTCTACGGTTCCTTTTGCCTTCATAGCCAAAACAGCCTGCCGAACAACGTTATGCATAATGGAGCCAAAATTTAACGTTGTGGACCCCCACTTCCGAGCACTTGCCTTTTCATGCTCGGGCAGGTTGTCCATCAGCTTTTTAACTTCTTCGTTTTCATCCCGCACCGCCATTTTGGTTCCTGCTGACAGAGCGGTTAGCTTGTTCATAATACCTGCCAGCTGGTCTGTTATTTCCCGCCCAGTGACTCCATCGTAAGAAACATCTACTAATTTCGGCACCGGTGCGGGTGCCTCAGGATGACTTCTAACTATCAGCTGCCCTGATTCTGCGAGCATTGTAGATAGAAGTTCCTGGTATTCGGTCCCGCCAGCAGACACAGTTTCCATTAGCGTCTGGGCATCTGTTCCATCGAACATGCTGGTAAAAATATAAAGGCCTAAATTGTCAGGCCTCTTCGCATAAGTACCACTGGCACCTAGAGTGAAACTTGCAGCTCGAATGGCTTCGATGAGGTTAGCACCCGTATTACTATCATTTCCGGCGCCATTGTGAACCTCATCTAGTAATAAGAAATTATCCTCTGCAGCATGGGTTAGCCACTGAGCCTTCTTACATACACCCATCTCACGGTTAATCTGTGAATAGGTCATGAAAACACAGTTGAAATCGGGTCCAATCGTGTTCTTAGCCAGTAAGGGCTGAACGTCTTTCATCGGGGTGTTTTTAAGAACAGTTTCTCCGTCACTGTTCTTAATGTTCGGGATATCGTTCATTACCATAGGCTTTAGTAAATCTGCCTCACCGATATCCCGAAAGTCGCGCATAATATCGGCGAAAAGCCCGGCCTTGGAGGTCATGAATATAGGTTGTTTTCCTTTCTTAATCCCCCACGCCACCATTGCTGCCATGACGCGCCCTTTACCTATACCGGTATTATCTCCAAGGATAAATCCACGATCGAGGGTGCCTTGATGCATGGCAAGACCGACAGCATCCACCTGTTCAGCGGCGAGTCGTCCCGACAATTGCTCTAATGTCCAACCTAGTTCCTCGGCAACATACGAATCGATACTGCCGTGGTACATCTCAACCTTATCAAGCGCACGATTGATAGGGCCTGCAATATTGGCCGGAATCATCTTGTTAAGGGAAAACATTCCCGATCTGGGGAGATAAGGTACTTCAGCATCATCGACTGCATGTCGGGTGGCTACTTCGCTTTCCTCCGCGTCATCATCAAAGTCATCAAACGCGGACTCATCGACTGCGATAGTTCCCGCTTCGGCTACTTCTTCCTCAGCAATAGCTGCCGGCACATCATCCGGGCTTTGTTCATCCTTTTCACTCTCGGGGATAGGAGGCTTACCTCCACCAGTTATATCGGGATTTTCAGAATCACTGGTCTCCGGGTTACCGCGACCTCCACTCCCTCCCTGCCCAGGCTCACTAATCGACTGCTCATCAACCTCACGTTGCCATTTGACAAGCTCTTCCTTCATATTCAATCGGTAACTATCCAACTCCGATAGTGATGCAATGATGGGAAGCTTGTCCGGCAATTGATACTCCACCACGCTTTCGCGTCGTCCACCGGTGATGATCATTAAAAGCGGCCAACCAGCACCGTGGCTGTTATAGAGCTTTCCCGAAACATAATGCATCGACTGAACATCATGTGTGTCGCATAGAAACTGTAAAAAATTTCTGGTTTCCTGACTGAACTCACCTTCCTTAAATTTCATGGGGTGATCCGCCCCTAATATAAGGGCACCGAGTCCATCAGTCTTGAGAGCTTTTAAGTGCCGCAGAGCTATATACTGATCCTGGCTTTTTACCTGCATCTTTGGAAATTGCGAGCCTTCCGGCTCCATCGGCACAAAGCTTGTGTGCTCGCGTGGCCCATTCCCATCGGTGAATGTACCAAAAGGAGGATTAAAAACTATCCGATCAAATTCAGCGTCGGGCACATCTTTCCGCACTGCATCACCATGAATAACCTGCTCATAGCCTGCATCTTTGAGACGCTGCAATCGATCTCTATCCAGCTCAATGCCACTGACATTCTCTGTAGCGGCCATAGACACCAGAGAACCATTTCCAATCGTGGCATCGTAAATACTCAAGGTTTCATCGACACCCAGTACATCCTGCAGAACGTAACTAATCGCCAGGGGAGTACTGAACTGCTGTAGAAGAATACTTGTGCCAGAACGCACACTGTCTTTAGGCATCACAGTGTCAATCCGTGCTGCTAATTCAACTGATAACTCTGCCTTATTTTTCGATAAATCACGGAATACAGCGACCGTAGCAGCCTCTAATGTCTCCTGCAGGCGGCGAGCAGAGATGCCAGCGTTACGAGTTACAAGCTCTTGTGGTAATCCGGAGGCTGTCTGCAGAATGTGCCTCAGCTCTTCATCAGTGAAGGGGGTTACGGGTTCTGCATGAACACGTTGCTGAACCTCTGCCTTGAGCTCACTATGCAACTGAGGCCAATCAATTTGTTCAACCGCTTCATACTTTAAAATGTCATCGGCATCCGCCGTATTGCCCCCCACATCAGCTTTGAGCATTGTCAAAGGCTGAGATAACGGAAACGCATCCCTAATCTGCCCTAGTGTTGACCCGATTTGGCCAGACGGTACATCAAACACTATACGGGCAAACTCACCGTGCGCTTTGTCCATATCAACGTGCGCGCCAAGCTTCTCAAATGGTTCGATATAGAGGTTCTCTGTTTGTCTCCCTCCAAGAACTACTAACTTACGCACCAATTGATCGCCTTTAAGCGAATTGCTTTCTTGATCAACCTCTCGAAATTGAAGCGATAGCCCATAGGGCGCCAGCGATAACCATCGCATGGTCTTCTTATCTGCGGGAACTTGTGGCTCGGACTGATTCCCAGTCGGTGTATTCTCACCCGACGTATTTTGCGAGGGCTCCTGAGCAGGAGCTGGTGTGGGACTTACGACCGTTGGACTGGGGGCATCCAGGGAAGGACTAGGAAACATGGCTTCTTTGTCTACCCAGCCATTCTCCACCATGAAAATGGCACTGGTTCTGTCTTTAGCCACGCGACCAGGCAAGGTATTGGGATTCATTGTCGCTTGATCGAAATTCGACTGCCACTCTTCCAGCGAAGGCAAGGGCCTATCACCCGGCAAATAGTAATGAGAGCCTCGAGCAACAAAGCCTAGCGCCTCCAATTTACTTTTGCTTTCCTCAAACGCATCACGACGTCCAACGACAACAAACTCAGGGTCATCACGAACTGCCCCAAGCGCGAGTGCTAGCCCATGCTTGCTAAGATCCAACCAAGTCAGTGTCGCAGCCATCAATCTCTCCTAGAATATTTTTGCACTTACCCTTACAAGAGGGGCATACGGCATTTTTTTTGTGTTACCAACCCGGAATCTCTTGGCCATTCCATGTGCCAATTTCGTTACTGGGCTCTGAGCGGGGTATAACCGAATCTGTGGGAGCGTTGTAATATTGCTGAGTCATAAAGTCGGTCATATCAACACGACCGTTATCCTTAAGCTTAACGATGACCGGAAGGGGATCTTCTAACTGGCGGCCTGGCTTAGCCTCCATCTCAGCCAGATAGGGACTTGGGTGCATTACCAACTGGTCATAGCCCAAATCCAACACCGTACAGTGATAAAGAGAGCAGTTATCTTTCGCCCGCGTAATGCCTACATAGCTTGTGCACCGCTCTTCAGCTTCATCGGCGATCTCACCATTGCTATTGCGCATTGGCATCAGCCCATCCGAGGCTCCAGCGACAAACACGCTCGCCCATTCCAGCCCTTTTGAACGATGTATGGTAGAAAGGATGACTTTGCTGTTGTCTGAGAAGTCCGCTTCAGGCTCTTCTATGACGGCCTGCATTACTGCGCGCCATGGCGATATATCACGCTTCAGTTGGCGCTCTTTGGCCATAAAGCCCGTTATCCACTCTGCAAAAATACCAAGCCTCTGTTGCTTCTGTTCTAACTGTCTTTCAGTGTCCTTGGGGAAATACCGCTCAATTCCCCAATCATGAATTAACGACATAACCAACATTTCAGGGCTTTGCGTAGATAGCACCCCAATGAGGTCAAAGAGGGCCTTTGTTTCTTCTCGAGCGCCAGCATGTTTAATAAAGTCTGTTGCCTGGCTCAGCACTCCGTCCTTCTGGCGTTCTGCTTCGGTAAAAAAGGTAAGCATGCCTTTCTCGCCAAGTCCTTTTATCCCATCGCCTAGTGCTTTGAATGCCATCTGATCGCGGGAATTAACAACTAGCCGGGCCATGGCCAACGCCAACTTGACCTCTTTTCTATCAGCAAGCTTCTTACCGCCATAAACCTCGTATGGCACGTTGTGCTCAACTAATAGAGGCTCAATTAACTCACCGATACGATTCTTTCTATAAAGAACCGCCATCTCATTCCAAGGCACGCCGTTCGCTCGGGCCATTTTTATATCAGCAACGATGCAGTGTGCCATTTCTCGATCGGTTCTAGTTACGTGGAAGGTCGGTGGCTCACCCTCCTCGCGTAACGAATATGGGTTCTTTTCCAAACGTCCCGGGTTCTGCGCAATATGACGCGCCGCGGACGCTACAATCGGGCCAGAAGATCGGTAATTCCGCTCTAACCGCGCAATCTTAGGATTGAAGTCTTTAATGAATCGTTTAAGGTTTGAGACACTGGCTCCGCGCCAGCCGTAGATTGACTGGTCATCATCACCGACAACTATTAAACGGCCATGCAATTCTGCAAAAGACTTCACCATTTGATATTGAGCTACGGAGGTATCCTGCGCCTCATCAACGGTTACATGCTGATACCGCATGGCTAGCGCTTCGCAAAGCCGAGGATTCTTGTTCAAGGCCTGAAGTGGAAGCACTAATAAATCGTTAAAGTCGACGACATTCTGTTCTGCTTTAAATTTTTCAAATGCACCAAAAACGCGCCAAAGCCAATTAAGCTGGTCTTTTTTCTCAATACCCGCATGAGACTGCATGATTTGACAAAACCGATTAGCATGGTGCGTCTCCACAGCACGCCCACCATCCTGAGCGAGGCGATCGTAGGCTGAAAGCCATTTCCGATATTCAAGCTTCTGTAAGCTGTCTACCCCCACTACCTCTTTTAAAAGGCGTCTAAATAGACCACGTTGGTCTGATTCATCTAGGATCGAAACACCATCACGCCTACCGCACTCCTCAGGCCATTCTTTAATTATTTTGTCCCCTAAGGAATGGAAGGTGCAGATCTGAGCCTGACTGCCTAATTCAAGACCCACCAAATCGCCTAATCGGTTTCGCATCTCGGAGGCAGCTTTTTTTGAGAACGTAGTCATGAGGATCGTTTCAGGCATGACACCTGATTGAATGAGGTTAGCAGCACGCCCAGTGATAGAAGCTGTCTTACCACTACCGGCCCCCGCCAATACCAGCATAGGCCCGTCTATATGCTCCGCCACAACCTGTTGAGCTGGATCAAGCTGCATTTCCGTCCCCCATGACTACGATTTCATTTATTACCTATATATGAGGGGCTATATGCGCATTATTTGTGAATCACGAAAGGGCTAATGCTGTAAGCACCTGCGACGATACCCCTATACCAGCACCAATAATTACCGCGATAGCTAAAGCTATGCGCCCTTTAACGGCTCCCGTTGAGGCTGGTACCTTCGGCTCACTGACCTGGCCAGCATCAGCCCTGGCATTAGCCCGTAGCGTGCGAATTTCCGTCTCTTTATCGGACAATTGTTTTTGGAGCCTCGTTAAAACATCCCCGTATGTGGTGCCCTCTATGGCCTTAGCTAGATCACTTCGTCCACGCAAAAACTGCTCTTCAAATACAATGTTTTGGCCCTCAATGGCGTCTGATAACCGTTGCACGACCTTACCGTCACTTTGTTGTATCAGATCACTAAGCCACTTTTTGTCCTGCTCTCTAAACTTCGCCATACCCTGCCGGAAAGCGTCATCTGACGCCTCTCGCACTTCATCGCTAAGTCTCGCGGTATCGATGGTGGCGATCTTGTCTAAATGCTCCCCTACCTCATAAATCCTTTCAAAAACCTCTTCCAGCCGAACACTCAACGCCTCCATTCGTTGATCTTCCGCCTCACGCTGCTCCGCTAGCACCCCCAAAATTTCATGACTCTCTTCACGCGTTCTTTTTAACGAGTTCAGCACCTCCAAACTGGCTGTTTGGATGGTCTCAATTAATGGTGCCGATATTCTGCGTGCCTCCTCGCTTAGTATTGCGCCGAGCCGCTGTCGCACTTGCTCAATTTTTTTATCCTGAGCTTCGCCGGGCTCAAACAGATCGGCAGCCGTAGCTCGCTGCTTCAACAACTCGGCTAGCAATTCACCTGTATGGTATGTCTGAGCTATTAACCCTTGTTGGCGCCCATCACCATCTAGCAACTGAATGATGCCGGGTTTTCCCGGCGAGCCATCCAGCTGCAGCATCATTGAGCGCAAACGGCCCACGACTTCCTCAAGTTTTTGTATATCTGACACCTTGTCATGCCCCCTATCTTTGGGGCTCACGCCCCAAAGAAAAAATAAACCGATTAGATCATGCCGGCGTTGCCGCTTTTGTACTCGCCTTCTCAGTTCCGCCAAGGGCACCATCTATCGTCAAAAAAAGACCTTCTAGATGGGGCATCATTTTTGCCGAGTGCTCTACACAAACCACCTGTCGGCTAATTGTTCGCACCTTCTTGATGTCCATGTCACCGTCTTTTTTCTGTTCATCATATAAACGGCTATTGAGCTTACTGCTCAGCTTTTCAGCATGAGAGCCCAACTCATAAACTGTCATTCCTAGCTTACGGGAGGCAGGTATAGATAGGTTGTCTGGCAAAATGAGACATTCCTCCATACCTACACTTTGAGCTAGTTCGAAAGCATCGGGCATAAGATATTGAACATCATCCATATCATATCCAGCAGGAGTTCTTGTTACACCTAGAAACATCTTGGCATCAGAATCAGGGATAAACTCTTTGATCATGTTGCAGGTTTTCTGGGCGTTTTCGACATCCTTGCCAGTTTGTGACACAGGTATAATAAATGCGTCAATAAGGTGCTTTAAGGGACTGCTGCCCATGGCTTCAAGCATTTCGCCGCAGGTCTTATTTCCACCCAAGTCAATAACCAAATGCTTATTGGAAACAGCAGCTTCAACTAATCGTTCTATTACTCGGCCAATCCCTTTGTTCAATTTAAGGGATATCGTTTCAATGACACTTTCACGATAGTCATCAGAGTCGAAATTGTAATCATCAATCTCAAACAGAGTGACAGAACCCTTGCGTGTATATACGTAAGGCGCAGCTACTTGCATAGAAAATGCGGATTTCCCTACACCGCCTTTGGTATTGGATACAACTATAATCATAATCAGCCTCTATACCTTTCGGTTCCAAATTTCCGCATCATCTTGAAGAAGATGCTCCTCTTGTAGTCGCTGCCTCTCTTCTGGGCTTAGACTTGGGTCCTGCCAGGGCCTCCGGTTATTAACCTGTGCCTCATGTTCCTCTTGGCGTGAAATCTCAATTCTATCTTCCAAGCCTTTTGGAGTATCATTAACTCCTGCAACTTCGATATCGCTCCTACTTTCTGAAGAAGCTAATGCTGGCACACAACCACTTTTATTTGCATTAGCTGTGGGAGCCGCACCCTTTACCCAACCCGAAATCACTGGAAATAAAGTTCTTCGCGATAAACCAACGCCATCCGCTATTAACGCTGAAACAATGGCTGAAATAGTGAATTTATCTTTTACGCTGAGAACCCATTCCTGGTATTTATTCAGCTTTATCCACTCAGTTTCTTTCTTCTTAAAAAGCCCCGGTCCTGATGCGGCTTCAGCCAATGCATCTAGCCTTTCCCTGTCAGCCTGGTTCATCATTACCTCATTCGAATGCCTCAGTTCCTCTCCCCTCATCATATCATCCGAAACACCTCGCCTTGGGACGGCTGATCCCGAATTACCAGCCATTACCAATAAATATTGCCATACCGCTACATTGCCATTGCTCAAGCAATGCATAGCGCTGCTTGACCGCTGCTATATTGGCTGCACAGCCGATTCATTAGCGCTGCACAACCGTTGCTAATGCCCTGCAAATCTGTTTGCTTGCACTAACATTCCGTACCCAGCTGATAAGCGAGATGCTCATCAGTGGCTTTGTGCAAATCCCCTAAAGCCAAAGCCGCTATGGCTAGTTGACGAAACCCCGCCATACCCTTTGCCACATCCAGCTTCTTTGTTGATTCCAAAACGCGAGCTTCTCTCGTCTCCAAAAAATCACAAAGGTGTCACTGGGTGGTACTCCTTCACCCTCAAAGCATTGTTGCCCTTCTCACCACCAAAGCTCGACTTTGTGGATCAGCGAGCCTGGATCGAAAGGAATATAACTTCTGGTCAATCTGATGCTCATGGCCACATCGTCGCTCGCTTGCACGTTGTCAGTCGTTAGCCTGTTTTCGGGCCTAGGAAGCTAGGGATTTATGAGGTAACTACATTCTGTATAGGAACTACTTCCATAGGGGGTTACCTTTGGGTAGGGGGTTATCCCTATTTTGAGGGCGACCATGCTAGGCTAATGTGTAACCTCATTGACGGTGGGCGTGCGCAAAAGGAGAAACATGGCAACGTTCCAATTCATACGCATCAAAGGCTTTCCTCGGGGGCATAACCGAAGCAAAAAGTCATCCACCCTGAATTCGGTGCTTTCTGAGGGGCGGCGTGTGCCTACCTTCTCCCGGCATGTGCCTGCGCCCGACATACGTATCACCTGTATAGATAGGCATTTTGAATCGGTATCGGAGTATCAGCGTTGGATTGAGATGCGGATGTTTAATGCTAGGAATCCCCTTGTCGTTAATGGGGTAACCCATTACAGGGGAGTTCGTAAAGACGCTGTGGCTATCGGAACGATCATTGTTAGTTTGCCCTCAAAAACTAGCGACACACCCTCACAGCGAATGGATAGCTTCAAAAAGGATGCCTCCGCCTGGATTAAAGACTATCTCAACAAAAAAGGTATGAGCCTTGATTACTGTGTTGAACATTATGACGAGGAATACCCACATCTACATTTCTGGTTTACTCCGAACGATGAGAGTCTTTTCGGCAATGTTTGGTTTTTAGGTCAAATTGCAAATCCAAAGCTGAAAGAAAGAAATCAGTTACGGCAGCAATTCTTTCATGACGTAGGCCATAAGTACTTTGATAAGCTTCAAAAAGATAAAGACCAACAAATAAAGCGCCAGCCCTCAAGATATATAGCCGCACAGAACCGGTTGCCCGCGGGAGTGCCTGAAAACGAGCAGCCCAAAACTATGCTGGGGTTCCCTGTTTCAGATGAGCAAGCAGGTAATCAGAGTTTTTCAGACATTCAAATTGAGCAGTCACCTCATTTTCAGAGTGTGGTTAAACAATTGCTAGCGTCAATGTTGGAGCATCGTCGGCTAGCATCAATGCTAAGCGATGAAGAGGCGTTGGAAAAAATATTTACTGGCTCACAACTAAGCGCCAGCACAATTAGATGGCTTATGACCGCAGTACTTAAAGAGCGGCACGATAGTGATGAAACAACTCTCCAAAAAAAGCCAAGGTTCCGGAATCGCTGATAAGAATGAGGTCACGACAACATTGCTACAGCTGGCTAGGGGGCAAAAGTTCGAACCTCCCGGCAGGTAGGCAATAGGCTAGGTAGACCCTCATTCGTGATTCTTAGCATAGGGTAAACATTGAAGGGCTCACTTCATTCAATGTTTACCTTCCGCGAGGAGCGACTTTTAGTAATGCGTAGCCTCGTCAGTAAGTTCGTTCGACATTTTTTTAAGCATTCCCTCTTTTTAAGATCGACTTCGCAAACAACTAGTCTTGGCGGGTGCATTGCGAGTACTGGCTAGGATTTGAGGCGCTTCCTTACCTAGGGAAACCTTTTGGGATGAGCATTCCCCCGTGCGAGCCAGAGGCATTTCTCAAAAACCATCCGCCGTACCCCTCTTAGGTAGTCAGCATCCAAGATGTCGTACCAAAAAAGCCATACTTGGAATATCATGCAAAAAGACTAGAATATGATCTCTTGATGAGAGGTTCATTTTTTCGGGGGTTTGATGGGTATCATTCGCTGGACTGGGCGGCAGCTCGCAAAACCGGTCACGTTGAGAGCTAACGCTTTCCGTGACATCTGGAGTGGCGTGCAATCAGGTAAACGAGCAGTAGCGCGCACGCTACCCGGTCGAAAGCAGCACCACCCCCCTCTTTTGCCTGGCACTGCTGGCGCCAGCGTCGAAACGATCTACGCCCGCTGGTCAAGGCTTAGCTATCAGCAACGGCAAGCTGCATGGGTTGAGCATAAAAGCGCTGTGCCTGTTTTTATGCGGCTATCGGCTGAGCAAAGCGAGCATGACTGGTCTCTCAACGTAGAGGGGCAACGTCGCGAGAAGCGCTACCGGGACACACAGAAGGCGCTAACAAAATCGTTACTCATCTACTCAGCGATGATGGCCCTCCCCTTAGTGTTTGTCGTCAAAAACGGTGGAGACCCTATCTTCTGGGTCAACCTAGTTGCAGCGGCGTTGCTACTCGCACCTGGGCCCATTCGGCTGATTATTCTTCGTGCCCAGCTGTTCCATGGTGGCAAAGTCAGTATCCCGCAACTGTTTCGCCGTTACCCCCGTCGAATCAATACCGGTGCCTCTTCGCGTGAGGAAGGCCAGCCGACTTCAGAAGCGGCGGCTGTTCAAAGCTACCCCTTGCTTAGCTACCTCTACGGATTAACCAACGACGCGGAGTACCGTGCATGAGCCCCTCCATAGGAAAGCCCTTCTCAATTTTCGTTGCTGGCGCCATAGCTGGTGCGGTTGGGTTAAGCGTTTTTCAAACCAGTTTGTTTTCACCTTCCGCCGCCAAAAACTCGGCGCCAGCAACACTCCAAAATATGGAGCATAACGGATTAGCCGTTCGACCAATGGCCTCCCCAGTTGAAGGGTTCGAAACTTGGGAAATCAGTGTGCCCGAGCAGCCCGAAGCGACCACTCTACTGGCAGTCACCGCCCCCGGCGCAGACGGGTACGTCATAGGGGAGTTGTTTGATAACCAAGGGGCCCCTGTCTCAAATGACCTACTTGGTAATGCCTCTATTGCATCGATGACCTACACGGATCTCGCTATTCGCAGTCAATGGCTACCAGGCACGGAAGGAAATACCTCAGAACCACCCGTTTACTTGATGACTCATCTAACAACCCATAAAGCCCGCATGCTCTGGGCATCAGCGAGTCAGAGCGCTGATCAGTTACCCCCAATCCGTATCATTCCCACCCCATTTACCAGCGTTGACGGATTTGAGTCTGTCCTGGATGTATTCACTGCGCCACACGACAGTGCCCAAGGGGAGTCCTCAGCCGAACGCACGTTGAGTTACTTGCGCGGTGAGCGCAACGTTCCTTTATCGATCAAGGAACAAACGCACCCCCACCCAACGGCTGTCAGCGCTCTCAGCATGAACTCTAATTTGCATCATCAGCTGCGCGTGGATGATGAGCCTGTTGTGTTTATTGCACATGGCGATGGAATAAAAAACAACGATTTGACGAATGGCTGCAGGCTCGATTGGGCAAGAGCTAAAGCAGATACACCCACCGAAGGGCATTCACGGATTGCCCATTGAAAAAGCAATAGCAGGGGACAAGAAATGGATATGGCACTAGATACGTGGTTGGACGAATCACCCGCATTCGACGATGAGCAAACAAAGGACGACCTGGATTGTCAGGCACATCCTCATATCACAGCCAGCGATGAAGAAGCAGCGTTTGAGTTGCTCAGCCAGGCCGCACCCGAAAACAGCGAACTCCACGACTATTACATGCTGGTACAGACGTTATTACTCAATAGCGTCGTGGAAATGCACCGGCCCGTTGGGATGAAAAGAGAGCCTGATTTCTGGCGATCAAGATACGCCGACTTTTTCATCGATCTGATGAATACCATGCGTGATGCGATGGGAATGGACCCCATCTGCGCAAAAATCCTACGTGTCGGCATATCAGTGAAATTCAACAAACCAGTGGACTGGCTTCTCCCAAAAGATGGTCTCTCGGAAGATCAAATTGCGGCCGAGTGTGCCCGGTACGCACTGATGTGGTCACGCATCGCTAGCGAGCACCCTGACGGAATTGATGATGAAGCCAGCAATTATCTTTTTACGCCGAATCGTCCTGGTAAAGCGCGCCAACACGTGTCTGCTGAAGAGATTCCGGCTATGCCCTCCCCGATCAGTTTAGTGCGCCAGCCTAACCAGGAAGCCCCTCGGGTTGCTCCCCGCACGCTGGCCAAGCCAAGCACCGTTCGTCACTCCAGCTGGATGATGGGACTAGATGATGACCTCTCAGAAAAGGCATCCGCCCACTAGGAGTCCACCGTCTTCAGGCGAAACAGTCGTCTTTATCAATATCAGGGATCGCGCGTGTCGAATATAAGCCAACCCATAGATACCGATGTGACACCTCTCGGACGTTTGACGTCATTTGGCATTGATAAAGAATCGCCTCATAAAGCGCTGCTGATCGCACCAAATCGCTATGAGGACCTTCGCCAATGCTACACCTCATTAGCAATGGGGAACCTTGAAGAAGGTGAAACATTGCTGGTAAGTGGCTACGTCAGCAAGCCAACGCGGTTCGACCCGCTGAGGAATCGGTCGAAATTGCAGATACGCCTCCGGGATAGCGGTGATTACCTTGATGTGATGGCCTTTGGTACGGCCGAAAAACTACCGCAGCAATGGCGCCAGCCGAATGCTCTCGTGTACATGCTGGGAAAGTTGGTCAGAAAAGCCGACGGATTTACAATGATGTTTGACCCTAAGCCCATTGACCCAGCGGTCGTTGGCGCAGCCATGGGTGTTTACCCCCAAAAAAAGGGTGTCATTGGATCCGAAAAAGTCCGAGAGAGAATTACCGCCCATATCACGCCGGAGCACATGCGCCAGCTCATGGCCGACCTAAAAACGCAGTTGGCCCCTTTCCGGTTACATGACCTCTTAAGCGCCTGGGCGCAACAGCATCAACAGCCCAAAGTGGCTGACACCAATCTCGCAAAAATCATCTACCGCATGCACTATCCGGTTAACCCGCGACAAGGCGAGCTGGCAAAGCGTGTCCTGGCTGACCTGGATGCATTAGCCATCATTCTCGCCGCTGAGCAGGAAAGGCCCACCTCAGGGGTCTTCAAGCGGGTACAACACTCACCCGCAGCGCTCACCAGACGCATCAAACAAATGGGGTTAACCCCTACCGATGAGCAGCTCACAGCCGCTAACGAAGCCCTTGCAGAAATGGCCAGTGGTCAGCCTATGCACCGTTTGCTGTCGGGTGATGTTGGTACCGGTAAGACCATCGTGCTGGCGCTGGTTGCCGCTGCGGTAGCGGATGCTGGCGGGAGCGTCGGCATCATGATGCCCAATAGCGATCTTGTAACCCAAGTAGCAGATGATATCGATGCCTGGTGGCCAGACATCAAGACTGAGAGAGTCACGGGAAATCAAAAAGCGGGCGGGGCCCAGGAAAGCGCCATCAAAATAGGCACCACGGCGCTGCTGCACCGGTACGGCGATTGGCGGCCGACGCTCACGATAGTTGATGAGCAGCAGAAATATTCCATCGATCAGCGCCAGCAGCTTGCGCGCGACGGTGGGCACCTGCTGGAATCCACCGCCACCTGCATGCCCCGCACAGCTGCGCAGATTACTTACGGTTTAGTGACGCAATCTCGACTAACGAAACCGCATATACCGAAAACCATTCATACCAAGCTTTATGATGCTAGCGCTGAAAATGACAGGAGGGATCTCTTCAAGGGTCTCATGGAAACCCTTAGCAGCGATGGGCAAACCCTTGTGGTGTTTGCTGCCAGGGATGAACGCGAAGCCGTCCGATCGGACAAAACAGGCGGCGCTTTCGCGACTGAGACCGAGCAGCAAGGAAATACGTCCCCCAAAGTGGTACCTCTCGAAACAGGCTTCACCACATGGGCGAATGCCGCCCAAGAGGGACAGGTAGTTGCACTGCACGGAAAAATGAAAGCAAAAGCGCGAGCCGCTAGCCTGGAGGCAATCAAGAGCGGTAAAGCCAAAGTGCTGTGCGCGACAATATCCGCTGAAGTAGGGCTCAATATCCCCAACCTTAAGCAGGTGATCATCTACAATGGCGAGCGGTTTGGCCTCACGCAATTACACCAATTACGGGGCCGGGTGGCGCGCTTAGGGGGCGAGGGCCGTTGCGACCTCTTCGTAGATAAGAAAAGCCTCAGTGAATCGGCACTAAAGCGTCTGCAGGCACTCTGCGATATCTCAGACGGATTTCGCCTTGCTGAAATGGATATGGAGCTACGGGGAATTGGCGATCTCGTTAGCCAGAGCAATCGTCAATCGGGGGCGACCGCTGGGCGAATACTCATCAATCATAAGCCCACGCTCGAGCACTTCAATAGCGCCCAGGGCCTCCTTGATGAGCTCCAGGAAAAAACGTTACAAACAGCCAAAAACAAGCCCGACGTGGTAGCCGAGGCAGCGCCAGCACAGCAAACCAAATACGTATCTCGGCCCCCGCAGCCTAGCATGTAGCACTTTAGGGGCAACACAGTTAACAGTTGAGCGAGGATTAACAACAATGTCTGACCTACAGCGAATCCATTCACTCAAACAGGCACTGGGGTTCCCGTTTCTCGAGTCATCCGCCAAGAATGCAAAAACAGTCCTTGGGCGATCCCTGGATGAAGCCAACCACCGATTGGCGCATGACCCTCACTACGAAATGATGGCGCAAAATAACGTGTTGGAGCTATTGGTTCTGTCTAAGCAAGATCGCTTAGCGGAAGGCTACCGTCTCGGCGTTGGCTCACTCAAAGCAGCGCAAGCGAGTATTGAGCCCGTTTTGCAAGAGCAGCAGCGCATAATGGAAGCCAGCATCATCGCATCATGCCGTTTCGCTGAAGACGTCAAAGGCACTGAAACGACCCTCAAAGAAGAGGGGGCCAATCTTCCTAGCGAGACCTACCAGGCGTTATTCGAGGAAATCCAGGCGCTCGCTCGCCCGATTTACACAGCAGACGCAGAGCTCACCACCCGAATGCAAGGTCTCCTCAAGCAGGCCCACGAGACGAGCCGTGCATCTGTGCTGGCGCAAGAATTATCGCTAATAGAAGCCCGGGCCAAGCACAAAGGGTTAATCCTCCCCAAACAGCAGGATATTCCCCGATTGACGAATGCCCTGCCACCATACAACGCGCAACTTACTCAAAAGAGCGCCACCGCGTCAGGAGCTACATCGCGGCATGATCTCGTCTTGCCGGCAGTCTGAAAGCTGAGATAGGCGCAGGGGACAATCCAACAACACAAATAAGGGGTGCCGACCATGTCTGTTCTTACAACACTATGCGCCACGCTATGCTTTTGGAGCGCCAGCAGTGACCCCCAGGCAACGTTCCAATCGCAAGCGGTTACCGGTCAACCCTCTGGCCCCTACGCCTTTAATGCCCAGGCAGTGAACCCCATTTTGACGCATCACGGGGACATTCTTATAGCGCCGGTGGAACGCTATGTGCAGGGAGCGCGTCCCAATGAGCAATGGTGGAATCCGGCATTCTTCGGCACCACGGCCGCCGAGCTTGAAAGGCAAGAACAGGAGTGGGAGTCACCTTTTCTTTCGGCGTACTACCAGTTTGTAAACGGAGGTGGCCACGAGGGGATTGCTATCACCTTCACCATCAATGAAGCGCCAGCATGCCTACTTGAAACGGAGGTGATCGTACTGCTGGGGAGTCTTCTTGCCACGCCTGGCTTAGCACAGAAGAATCTGCCCGATGCACTGAAAGCGTGGCATGAATACGGTCACTGCTTGTTTCATGCCCGGGCGCCGTCCTGGGGCGTTGAACGAGATATACGCGCCGATACCCGCTACCCGATAGAGCTTTTCGCCGATGCCTATGCGATCGCCAAGCTATGGCAGCTATCCGGCATCGATGCGACACCCACCTTGATCGCTCAACGTGAGCGAGGCTATGCCTACACCGGTGACGCCACACATTGGACAGCGCCAGCTCTACCTACATGGCAGGCTTATCTCGTTGGTAACGTGAACCCTCAAACGGCCCCCAGCGAGTTAGAAGATACATTAATGCGATGGGTCACTGGGCATGACTGGGTCGCCATACGTAATGCGCAAACCACGGACGTTCAACAGTGACAAAGCGCTCAAGGTGAAGCTGTCTTCAATAAGCCCTTCACGGATAGCGCTATGGATCTCCATCATTGTCATCCAGCGCAAGCCAACGGATGGCGGATACGGCTTGATCGAACAGGCGTTGACCTAGGTGGACGTTCAACAGTGACAAAGCGCTCAAGGTGAAGCTGTCTTCAATAAGCCCTTCACAGATAGCGCTATGGATCTCCATCATTGTCATCCAGCGCAAGCCAACGGATTCATCATCCCGCTCCTGGATGGGAAGAGAACCCTTAGGTAGCAAAGCGGCAAACACATTGATTCGAGAGGTTAAAATCGCGGTATTGGGCCGAATCGCTCCGATGAACTCGATGCTATCCAGTGAGGCCTCATAACCGGTTTCCTCTTTGAGCTCACGCAGCGCACACTCTTGCACGGTCTCGGCACCCGACGCACCGCCACGTGGAATCTCAAGCGTCATCTCATATTGCTGAGCCGGGCGCTTCATTTCCAAAAGAGCGATTTTGTCACCCATCATGGCAAGGATAGCGGCTGCACGGTCACTTCCATTTTCACTGACGAAGTGAAAGTTTCCTTCCTTCTCAACCTGAAACCAGGGGTTCTGATAAACGATCTCTTTCATGTGCATATGCCTTAACGGTTAAACATCCAGTATACGAATCAACGCCTTTGCATTGTGACCGCGCCAAAAGGTTGTTGCCGCGCTCGATCAATTAAATTATACACATAAACGCCAATATATATAATATATAACGTAAAATAATTTACACTATACCATTAATATGCCTTGCTAAATTAATGCTATAGCATAAACTATACGAAGCAGTATATCTGAGCCCATGCAGCCAGATCGCTACGATAACCATCTTCTAGCAACCCATTAGGAAACCGATATGGCTGGCGCTATTCGAATCAAAAAAACGTCGCGGTTCAACGTTTACCAAGTGACCAAGCACAACATCCCGGTCGCCACTATCCGGCTTTCCGAGGAGGGAGAGTTTGGTCACATAACCGAAGTCCCCTGGTTGCTCGTTTCAGAGGCCGGCCGTATAGACCGCCATTCAACCTATCAAGATGCTGTCGACGACGCCCATAAAATATGACATCTCAGCAATGACCAACCATGCGCCAGCCCTTGGGGCTGGCGCTGACCTAAAGAGGCAATCATGGCTAAAAAAATCACGAAGGCGCAGTGGGATAAATGTCTAGCGGATGAAATCGCCTGGGAAGGCAAGTGCATGGATGAAACGCTACTCAAGATCAACGGCTGTGAAGTCAGCGAGGTGGATCCTAACCTTCCCCCTGAAACAATTATCTACATCGTGGAAGGCATTGTGGCTACGCTAGAACTCGAGTATATGAAAAGCCTCTCGTCATTCATCACTGCCTGGGAGAAAAAGCAAGCCGTTCGAACATTAGCGATTGAGGTTCCCAAAGACCTCAATGACAAAGCCTTGCGTGAGCACCTGAAAGCTGTTGGCGCACGGCTGTTATAAGCCTTACGCTTTGACTATGGAAAGGAGTCACAAATGATTAAACGAACCACACTAGTCTACTGCGGCCTACTCTGCTTGGGCCTTTTGATACTCTACTCAGCGCTCCATGTAACGTTCACGTATGGTGCTGCGGCGCTAGAAGGATCGATGGACTTTATTGCGAGCCGGAACCCTATCGTCATAATGGGGCTGAATATCGCTCTATGCGTCATCGCTCTTGCACTCAACCGGATGTCCTCAGAGAAATTCGATTCCAGGATGCCTTACTATTTTTTCGTGATCTTACTAGGCGCAACAGCATTGTTTGCCGCCATCTCTATGCAAATCCTCTATCTGGCGCTGGAAAGCCTTCGATATCTTTCTCCAAAAGATCTTGCTATTGCCGAATGGGCCATTAGCGGCATTGCCGCATTTCTAACGGCATGTATTCGTCAAGACTGGCTATCCCGAAAGCGGCTACGCAATATGGCATCTTCCCAGTGATCAATAAGTCAATCACTACCCTGTCTTTTACCTTCAGCAGGAACACCATTGATGTCAGACGATAACCACCTGCTGGTGCCGGGCCAGGTTACCGCCGAGCAGTTCGACCTGTTGCTAGAGGGCACCTCAATTCGCGGCGTTAAAGTAATTGCTGCCCTGCGGGAACACTTGCTTACCGGGGTGACTGCCAAACAAGCATGCAAGGAGCACGGCGCCAGCACGAGTCAAGTCTCGATAAACCTTAAAGCCCTGCAGAATGAAAGCGACCGGGTGGCCAAGCTCAGCAAGTATTACCAAAAGACGTAAATCCTATTGTCCGCATTGGTTAACATACGCTTGACGCATCACCTCAATTACCGGGAATCCCTCGAATGAACGTTGAACAGCAAGTAATGGCTGCCGTAAAGGCTCTGCTGGCGCCACCGCTCGAAAGCATGCCATGGCATGCTTTTGAACTTGAACAAGGAGATCTGCACGAACGCGGGGAGCTTGCCGTGCGCTGTAAGGAGAACATCGATTCCGATGTACTGACAAAGGTGCTGCGGGCCGAGTTTTTACATGACGAACAGCACGTCTATATCACCAATATTTTTATGCCGAGAACCATGACCGGTAACCGCCTTGGCAAGCAGGTCATCAAGGCCATGTACGACGCCTGTACCAAGCACGGCTATACACTGATGATTGTTGATATGGTCGACTCATTTTATCGTCGCATGCTTGAGCGTGGCGCGGGGCGCATCGATGACGACTCTGTGCAGATCCTTTCCTCCACCAATCTGCTGGGTCCGTCTCACGCTCCCGGCACGAACTAGTAGCACGATTGGCCCTGAGAGAATTAAGCGAGTAGCCGTGTCACATCTCAGGTTGATTGAGCGGCTTCTTGATAGGCATAACCGGGTCTAAATGTTCCACCTCCAGGCCCTGTGGTGCCCTTGCAAAGACTTCATTACGCACACTCGCCTCCCATTCCTGAAAGGAGCCCACCAGCAGATTCAGGAACGTGGTGGCGCGGTGTGCGACACTTTCATCCGTGGCCAGTGATTCATACCAAGTCTCTGCTTTCCCATCGAAGGCGACGCTACCCCTCTCCGCGCCATCGCGGTCCAGCTGCTCAAGGGTGTGCATTAATGTCTCTGCCGACGCCACACCGCTACCGTCAAGTAACACGCACGGCGCATCCGGCGAATCTCCCAGCGCCAGCACACCTACCGCATGAAACCCCTGGTGACCTTCACGGCTTGTGACACCAATCTTTATTTTCCCTTTGACCAGTGATTCAGTGCCTCTGCAAATACACGGCTTCCCTCATCACGCCAATGAGTGTTCAGGCCATAGGGTTTCAGCAGTACTGCCATTTCCGTCGCGGCCGCCTCCAGTGCCGCCCCGCACTGCAAGCTATCATGCAAACTAGCTGCCGTATTCTCCTGATGAATTGCCTCATCGACGGAGCCCGCCTCTGGGGGCAGCCCTACCGTGGCGCGATCCAGAATGGAGAGATCACCTAGCGATATCTGGTCAATTCGAGAATAGAGATGGCGGGTGGGTTCTACGCTCGCAATCTGGCTCGCATTAAATACCGCGTACACCGTTGATAGGCGCCCTCCATTACCGGTGTGGTGATATTCATCGCGGGTATTCTTGATCACAATGCCATCATGGCCGAGATCACGGGCCTCTTTGATGTGTTGCTCGGTTTTCCGCCACTTCGCACCCTTAGCATCAATGACGTATGGGTTCTGCATGGCCAAGTAGAAAGGCTGAGTATGAGGTTCGGCGCTCTGATAGTCCCATGCTCGCTTACCATCAGTGTAGGTATCAGCGACGTGATAATCATCCGAAAAGAAGTACACCTCCCCCCGTGTTATTGAGCGCTCGAAGCCATTGGCAATGATGCCCCTGATATCAGGGCTTCCGTGATAAACGACTTTCGGCTGGCCCTGTGGGTCGATCACCACAGAGTTGCCAAACCACCGGTGAAAGGGAGAAGGGTTATCTGGCGAGTTTGCTCTGTTCATATCACCAACGTAGCTCTCTGTTCCGTAACAATTAACGTTAAGGCCAAGCGGGGCATCGCGATGCGAGCCCCCTCTGCGGGCAATCCCAGTAATGGTTACCCTGCCCCTGGGGATCGACCTAGCGGGTTGTTATGCAAGGGTGCAGGGGTTTCCTTGTCGAGCTGCTGGCTAGCCATCAAGCACGCTGGCGCTTTGTCTTGAATCTCAGCCCGCAAACTGTTCTCCCATTCTGGAAAAGAGCCCACCAGCAAGTTTAGGAACGTTGAAGCCCGCTGCGCAATGCCCGCATCATAGGGAAGGGATTTATACCAAGGCTTGGCTTGGTCATTGATGGCCACCATTCTCTCCCCCTGGCTCTTTTCGAGCTGCTCTAACTTATCCATCAACTCTGTTGGCGATGCCAGTCCATCGCCATCAAGTAACACGCATGGCGCGTCTGGTGCTTCCCCAAGCGCCAGCACACCCACGGCGTGCGATGCCTGCAGGCCATCCCGGCTCGTCACACCAAGCTGTATCTTGCCCTTTGACCAGTTGCCCAACGCCTCTACGAAGATGCGGCAACCCCCATCCATCCAACCGGTGGTCAAGCCGTAAGGGGCCAGTAAATCCAGCATCTCGGCCGCGGCTTCCTGCAAAACAGCCCCGCTTTGGGTTTCGTTGTGCACGGTGCCCGTTGCCGCATCTACGCTCGCAAGTGTCGGCAGCAACGGGGCCGCTGGCGCTCTGAAGAAACGACCCTCGCGATCGACTAGCAGCTGCTTGTCTCTCGGAATATCCTCACTCGTCACCGGAGGGGTTTGCTGGCGCTCAGCACCGGTGAGCATGGCGCGCGTCTGTACATTACGCGCTTCGACCTCGCCTGTTAAACGCCGGTACCCATCGAACAGCTCTTCGCGGCTATAGGCGGTACCGCCGAACTGTCGATCTTTCACCATCCTGATAGCCTGGTTTTGCAGGGAGGCGAGTGCCCTTGCCACAGGGGCCTTTTTAAGCGCCTCGAGCTCTTCAACCACCGCTTGAGGAATATCGGTTCGCCCCTGCCACTCAGCACGCAACGCCTCAAACCGATGGCTATTCTCCTGAGCTTCTGGGGATGCCAAAAGCGCGTCATGTCGGTCAACGGTGTCCTCGAAGTTAGCAGCGTCCATCACGGCGCCCACTTCACTTGGCCGGCCGCCTTGGGCAAACGCTTCAATATCTTGTATTCCGTGCTGCAGTTCATGAAGGATGACCAACAGCGCCGGATCAAGACCGTCCTCGCGCATCCGCATGTCGAACGGATCGATCATCTTCAATTCCCGGTTATCCCGGTCAAAGGCCGCGGTGCTTCCGCCTAATTCGGCCCTCTCCACCACCTTTACCCTACAGCTTAAAAGGATAGGGTACGCTTCGAACAGCTCTGGATGATGTAGCACCTGGCTGAGTGGCACGCCTCGCTCACGGCTGCCCGCCTCCTCTATCCAGTCAATATAAGCGTCGGGGTTTGACGATGACGTGGTGAGCGTGGCCATCCGAGCAGCGGAGTCATCTATTTCAAAGCGCCAGCGACCATCGTTGCCTTGTTCCCACCCCGTGTGCTCACGGACCAGCGAGGGGGGAATACCCGCTGACAAAGCCCGCTTCGCGTAATCGAGCGTTAGGCGATCGGCGGTGCGCGCTGACTCACCCGCAAAGCTCAACCGGAAGTCAGGCTCATCGGGGTTAAACGTCCCCACATTGAAGGTAGACTTCACCTGCTCGGGGCGAGTCGTCACGTAGACGGTGCCCTCATCCTGGGTGTTATAAATGATCGCGCCATCGTACTCACCGCTACGCATCGCCTTACGAAACGCTAAGCCGCTTTCGCCAAACTGAACGGTACCGGAAGGCGCGCCCATGGCATCCACCTCGTAGGGGCGCTGCAGCGAGAGGTACACCGGGAATACCGCACCCGATAAGCTTGAATAGGCAGCGAAGTGATTGGCAATGTCACGGTCACCAAAAAAGCCCGCAATATTGTCGAGCCCAGGCTCTTCACCATTGAACGCAGGGAAAGGGGCGCCACGGTTAATCTCGGTGATTTCGTCAACGTACACCCCATCATTCGACTCAGTACGCCAGTCATAGGGGAACATTCCCTTATAAACCACCAACGGCTGCCCCTGGCCGTCCACGACACGGCTATTGCGAAACCAATCGGTAAACGAAGGATTCTCCATCAGCGACGGCCGCGCACTGCTCACCGGCCCCACTGACTGAGATAAGGGCATACTTGGCGGCCTAACGATCTGCTTCTCGTAAGGAACATCCTGGGTCGATTCGGGTGACATCAGCCGACGTTGAGCGGCATCCAAGCCCTGGCGAGCCTGAACATTTCTTGCTTCTGCCTCACCGGCCAAACGGTGGTAGGCCAAAAGGCGATCATTTAGGAAGCCGCCTTCACTGCTCAGCGCCAGCAATGTTTCACTTCGTTGTGTTATGAGCGCCGAAATACCAAAACGCTCTTCTGCATCAAGCCGTATTCCCGAGCTGTTTACGGGTGTCTCTGTACCCGTCCGCGGGCTGATATAGGTACCCGCCTCTTCCTGGCGCTGGGCTATCCACGCGTTAAACTCTGGGGAGGCCTGAATAGCCGCAATCTGGACATTAAACGGCTCCGCTTCTTGGGCTAATATCTCCCGCTCAGTCGGTAGGGTTTTATCGCGGGTCGACCCTCCTGGCGCGAAGCCCTCAATGGCTTGGACAATATGCTGAATTTCATGCAATAAGCACGTTGCCTGCTGGTAGGGCCCCACGGTGACCATGTAGTAACTCTCTACCCCATCATCCCGCAGTGCGACCCGCGCTTCCCCTTGAAGCCTAGGATCAACACTCACCCATACGTTGGACAGCTCAGGGTAGGCTGCAAACAAGTCGGGGTGCTCCAGTACTTCGTCAAGCGCCAGCGCCGCCACCCCTCTGAAGGTAAAAGGCTGCCTGACGGTTAGTCCGACGTCAGGGAGAACGCCTTGCCATTCATCAACGCCCTCCCCGCTATCGATGGCAGCCACCACCCCCTCCGGCAAGAGCGCCGCCAGAACCGTGCGATCTATGTCCACCAGGTGAATAAAATCGGTTGTGTTGCTGGCGTCCTTGGGCGTGAGGGTTAGGTGGTACCGGCCATCCGCGACAGATCGATACTCGAAGGCAACAATGTCCGTTTCGCCTACCGCGCCCCGGGCAAGGGTTTTAAGCGTGGCGCGCACCTTGGCCTGGCTATCGTCAATTTCAAAGCGCCACTGATGATCCACACCCCGAAACCACCCGGTCTCCTGACGAACAATCTCAGGGTTTATTCCGCCGGCGATCGCTTGTTGCGCATTTTCTAGAGAAACCGCATCCATCGTCTGGGCCGATACTCCCGCAAAGCTCAAGCGAAGATCCGCCTCCTGGCGTTCCTCAAAGGGTCGGCTTACGGGCAGTAATGCCTCTTGATAGGTCGTCGTTGTCAGCTGCTCGATGGGGCTGATGGGGTTGTTAAGGCTTTCAATTATGCGGGTTATTTCCTCCAGCGCTTGGTTATTGAGAGCGTCTACGGCCTGTTGGTCCAGCTCACTATCATCCCCTTCCGCAAAGTCGATTGAACGTCTCGCGGCCTGCGCTATACGCTCTTCCTTGGCACCATGGCCATTGACTGAAATCACGTTGGCGAATAAGCCGGTGTCCATCAACCATTCATGCTCCCGGTACGCCGCTTCATCTGAGGTCACTAGAAAATGATGGCCACCGGTGCCGCCTGCACGCTGGAGGGAACGCAATCCCGCCAAGGCCTCTTTGATAACGGTCTTATCGTTATCGTGGCGGTGCGCCTTGATATGCGACAGGTAGGCATTGGGCAACGTGGTTACCAAAGAAACGCTGCCATCAGGGTGGGTAGATATCAGAACGCTATCGTCAACATTTGCGTTAAGCTGCTTGGTCGCCTCGACAACCTCTCGCAAGTTGGTCAGCTTTCGCCCCAATACAGGGTGCGGCTGTGTGGGCGCTAGGCTAAAGTCCTCAGACACCAGCCAAGGGGCAGCCACCGTCTGAGTCTCGCGCAGCGCATCAATAACGCTGTACTCGTTATGATCAATGATGACGTGCCCCAGGAACCCTGGGACCTTCCACCACATGCGTTCTGTAAAAGCGACATCGGCAGCAGACGGCGCCGAACTGCCACTGGGGTGGTTATGGGCAAGGTAATATCCGTTAGCGCCTGATTTATCCATGGCGGCGCGCAAATCGCCTTCAACATTCAGGTTTCCAGCGTTGACGGTGGCCGGCAGCCGTGAGGTCAGGGCGGTTTCACCTACCACCTTTCCATCGCGCACCATAATGATACGCAGTGTCTCAAAATGAGGGTTGCGGTATACCTGCGCGAGCTGTGCGAGATCCGCGGCTGACGATACGTTGGTACCCAACAGCTGGAACGGCTCCCCAGCTACAAAGTGGCGGGGAATGCTGGCGGCCAACAATCCCATACCGGTACTGCCTGGCGTCGACGCGCGACGATTGATGCGATCGCTTAACCCTTGAATGAGCAGCGCCAGCCCTTGCCGACCACGCTCGCGTTGCGACTCTCGGGTACCAGGTCGCTGGGCCATCTCCTTATAAGGGTCTACCTGACCCAAGGTTTCCCATTCATCAAAGGAAATCGTGAGCTGCTCGGATGATGAAGTATCACTCAAATAAGAAGACAACCGTTGGCCTTTGGCAGCGCCAGCATTGTCCGCCGTTTCATGATTGGCTATGGAAGCGCTGGGGATCTCTTCGCCATTAAGAACGACAATGACGTCCTGGTTAGGAATGTCTTGTGAATCAAAAGGGGAGACTTCTAGGCGGTCTTGATCCCGGTAATGACGTCGGGCTTGAACATTTCGAGCTTCGACTTCACCCGCGAGGCGCGCGTAGGCTTCGATAGGTAAGAGTCGCCCTACCTTCTCCTCCTGCTGGAACCGGGCAAGCAACCGCTGATACAAGCTATCCTCTTCGAGCAGGGCAAATTGGACAGCCTTTTCAGGGGTCACGCCAAAAGGATTATCATCACTATACGTACCCAGGATGTTGGTCCACTTGGTCACCGCCGCGGTCACTGACGCTGAACTGCGGGAACTGGCCACCAACTGGCGGGCGTCATCCAAGGCTTTATTTTTTATGCGCTGCAGTTGCTGCTGCGTTTCCCGGGCGCGCTGTGCGTTTTCTGGCCCCAATTGGCCCAAGTTTCTTACTGAGCCGCCTTCTGCAAAGCCCTCTAAAAACTGGATTCGGTGCTGGGCTTCATGAAGGAGATTGGTGACCACCTCAGACAGGGGTAGGTCACGGTTGATGCGAATCGAGGCGGGCTCTGTACCATCCCCATTAAATAGCTGCGCTAAAGGGCCATCGATAGCGCTACCGGGTACGTCGGTAACGTTTAACTCTTTAAGTGCGGGGTAGGCCGCAAACAAACGTGGGTGGTGCACAACATCTTTCAACCGGAGGCCTTGGAAAGACGCCTTCATCTTCGCCAGGTAAGCGGTATCGTAGACGCTTCCCCAGCGGGTTCTATCATCAACCTCACTAAAGGGTGGCAGCAAGGCAGCTGCCCGATCGCTGATTTCAAAGCGCCAGCGATTATCTGAACCCTGGAACCAACCCGTTTGCTGGCGCACTTCTTCCGCGGGGTCTCCCTTCGCTAATCGCGCCTTGGCGTGTGTCAGTTTCAATAGGTCAGCGGTGTCAGCGGTCTTGCCGGCAAAACTGAAGCGAATATCTGGGCTATTGGGGTCGAAGGCGCCGGTATTGGTCAATGCACTCTTAATTTGCTCCGGGCGAAAGACAACATATTCTGTCCCGCCCTCGCGATCGATAGCAATTCCGTCATATCCCTTGGCGCCTAATACGTCGGCAAGCTCTGTAAACCCCATCTCGTCATCAAGTGCCTGCTGTACATCTTCCTGCTGTAGGACATCTATCCCAGCGGGGTTTGTGATCATCAAATAAACAGGCATTACGTTTGCACCATGACCGACGGCATAGGTGCTCGCTGCATCAGGTCTATTGGAGAAATAAAAGCCATCTCCAAAATCAAGCGTATAACCACTTGACCCCATCCACTCTTCAGAAAACTCGCTAAAGTCCTCTGTCGTGCCGTGATACACCACTAGGGGCTGGCCTGAGTCGTCTACTACCTTAGAGCTTCCAAACCAGCGGGAAAATGCTTGCTTGGCTAGCAGCCCTTGCCCATGTCCTCGGTCTGTTTGTAATCCCCGCGGGGACGCCCCTTGGTCTAGAAAGTGCAACTGTGCGCGGTTGAATACACCATACGTCAGCTTTCCAAGCTCGGTGTAACGTACACCGTCGAAACCCGCTAGCCTATAAATAGATTGGAGGGTTTCAGCGCCTTCGGCGCCAAACATCGAGCGCGTCATGTACCAAAAATCATGGGCTGAGTATGACGGGCCACTTTCCTCTCTCCGGCCACATTGGCGCAGGTGGCGACCCTTTGCACGTAGCTCCTCGGCCTGATCAGGGGTTACCCCGCTTTGACGGATGACCTCTTCAATGAATACGGCTACCGTTAATCCGTCCGGTGTCTCATACGACGAACGAATACCCTTAAGAGGGTCACCATTAAAAGGGCGACGAAGATCCGCGTAATAAGGGACGACCGAGGCGGAGGCACCCTGCTCTGTACGCAGTGCCGCGTACTCGTTAGCGAAATCCGGGTCAGGAGAGCCCCAGAAAGGCCCCTCAACCGTCGAAACGTCGCTCCCAGCGCCGTGGTAAAGACGGCAGGGCAACCCCTCTGCATCGAGCACCTGATTGCCCTCACGGTAGAGCCGCATTGAAAAAGCATCGGGAGTGCCTTTTCCACTTGCCGCCCTTCTCTCCATCAATAGGCCAGCTGCTTTTGATCGACGTGCCTGGCGCTCTTGGATTTCCGCCGCCTCGCTAGGCTGCCCATGCCTGAGAATCAAGGACTCTCTGCTGCGCTGAATAAGCGCCAGCAACTCCATATCCGTTACGGGCAGGTCGGGGATTTGTTCTCGTAACTTGGCGCGAATCTCTGCCTGAATCATGTGGAACTCGCCTATCTCGCTGGCTGTTTCTGCGAGATGGGCGGTTAATTCCTCAGCAAAGGCAATCTTCCCTGCGTCGGTACCGGTATCGAGATAACCATAGCGTTGCTCTGTGGTCTGCCACGCTTCGTGCTGGCGCGGGAAACTCTGGTAGGCGTTGAGCATCACCGGCTCAAAACGATCACCAAGAAGAGCGCGGACACCAAGATGGCCAACAACCTCATGGAGAGCTGTTTTGATTCCATCTGCCACATCCGAAACATTAGACGCAATGACAAAGGCCTGCCCCTGGGTAAAGACCCCCTTCACCGCATGAGGGTCCATACCCCGCTTAAGCATAAAGGCCTGGATACCCTCATCGAGCGAGCCAGGTTGGTCGACAACATGCGCCTGCTTTAAGTAGGGGTGACCTTGTAGCTCTCGACGAAGCGCGTGGCCCAACGTGGATGGTGATGCGGAATTATCTGCTGCTGCAGTCTGAGGTGAGGGGCGGACAAGAAAGGCCATGGTCAAGGCATCCGTAGCAAAGGGTGACCTAGACCATTTTATCAGTTGGGTAGCGCGGGAAGTGTTAGCCCTAAATCACTGGTGGGAAGAGCTCCCAAGAGTGCCTTATGCCAAATTAAAGAGAAATAAAGGTGGGCCGGGAACAATAAACCTATTGAACTCTTACCCTGCGCGCCGTGATCCGCCTATTCAGAAGTTCGATATCGCGGGACAGTGATGTTATCTGTCGGCATGCACTAAGCGTCATGCCGAAACTCCAGATCACGGCACCCCAGATAGCGGTCAAATAAATGAATAGAATCACGCCCTCTCTCTGCACCCAAACCCCATGTGACAAGTAAACGCCTGCCCCACACAACGCCAGATTGCCCAACGCCATGAAAGCCATAACCGAGTAAACAAGCACTTTATTCATGTGACGACCTATTTATTTTGACTAGGCTCTCGCCCCGTAAATTCGACACCCAAGGCGCAATCGCCATACGAGCTACCTGACACTTCTAGCTTCGACCCATCCTCGAAGACCAGCACGATATTGTACTCGCCAGCCTGCACTTGGGACACGGTTCGGCCAACCAAGAGCTCAGCGTCAATACTCGAAAGATCAGAAAGCGTGTCTACTTTTACGTTCGTGGCCATGAGAACTCCCTTAATACGGTGGCTTTGTTAGTGCTGGAGCCAGAAGGCTAGTGTGGGGTATACCGGGAGACCTCGATGGCTTCTGCGTGCAGAACAGAAATCAGCGTTAGCAATGCCATTGATGCCGAGGTAGGCATTATGGGACAACCCTAGCCGAATCGACTCACCCGTTGCGTCATAATCTTCATCTCGGATGATCAACTCTTCAGGTATGTTGAGAGCCTTACCCGCCGCCCACGCCCAAGCAGTAGCCTCGGTATCACCAGCTTGGAGCATCTTACGATAAAGCGGGTCGTCCCCTGGTAGGCCTCTCGCCTCTATCTCTTCAAATGCACGGATCAGCCCGTTAGCGATGTTTCCATTCAGATAGTGACGAAATTGGGCGGGGACAACAGCAAGGTGGCCGGCTTCGTGCAATAGACAAGAGGGTGAAGCCTTCGGATCGACACGTAGACCACCCTCAATGAGCTCAACCCCATCTATGAAACCACTGGCTCCTTTCTCCACTGCAACAGCCAAGCCTATTTCGCTTAGAAAACTCATTACGCGCTCCGAGTAAGAGCACTCCATACCATACGCCATCTGAAATCCCCTTCTTTGCTAAGGTGCTACAGAGCGAGCCCTAGCGCGCCTCTACGCTCTGCTTTTTCTCGTTCTTGAGCAATGCTGTCGGCAGACCAAGGAACCATGCCGATAACCTCGATTTGGTCGATGGGTGCCCGGCAGCCACAAATGCCAGCACCGGTTACATGGGTTGCTTCACGGCGAGTACACCAACGATACTGCGGTTCTTTTCCGGCTCCTCCACATGGCATGCGCAGTAAGTCCGCAAGCTCCATGTCTTCAATATCCTCCTCTACCAGCGACTGAGGCTCTTGAATACAGGCCCAGCCGGTAACGCGATACCTTCTACCGCGGTACAAATACAAGGCTCCAATGTCGGGGACGCTTGGCTGTGGCTCATTGAGGATCAGTGGCATATCGGTAACCTTCAGGCGATTAATTAAAGGTGTATTGCCGATCAAGGCAAAGCTCCTGGGGGCAATCCGGCAGCTCTATACTGAATTCATTACCCTGACCCACAGCCAATACTCGACCCGCGGTACTGGATACCAAGCCTGTGCCGCCATCAATAAACCTGAGGCCTGACATCGCTTTTGAGTGTTTGGCATTGGCAACAAAGTCATCCATATCGTGAGGCATAACATAGGGAACAAAGCCCACGTATTCTGACCGGGCCCGTCCTCCCGACAGGATGGGGATCAGATTGCCCTCACCATATTCGGCCTGAGACTTAAATATGTGGTTCAAGTCCCGCGTGATGCTTGAGATTTGTAGGTTCAAGATCTCTTGATCACTCATGGATTGAGCAATCGATTGGGCAGCCTTGGCCGCTGAGGCTTCTTTATCGAACCAGCCTGTCATCAGGAGGATCACACCAACGGCTGTTAAGGCGGATGTGAGTGATGACACCAAAATGTAGGGCACGTATTTCATATTCTTCTCTACCTGTTCCGTATATCTTCCAGTTTCACCATCACCAGTACATTTTCTTTCTGGCCTGGGTGGAGCCCAAATACAAGGTATGCGTATCCGCTAGGCGCCTGACAATCCATTGCGTTATTAGACATCAGCTCTAATGCCGCAAGGTACTCGACATCCATGCCATCCTTCTGTGACGCGTCCTCCAGTTCTTCGCTGGGATATCGCGTCGCTTCGGGGATATTGTCGGCCCACCAGCCACTATCATGCATTGAGAATAGGGTCCGATCACTCGAAGCTAGGCAACGCCAATCAGGACTGATACCGAAACGGGTTTTGATAACCTTCTCTTGTTCAGCAGAAATCATTTGATAGTCTCCCTTCGGCTGCAGGCTATAGGTTTCTGACTCAACGTTGATTGCCTCTTTCAGTCTTTTGCCAGGGTCATATTGGGGTGTTCTGCTGAGATACGCTGAAAGGCAGACTGGGTGACCGCATAAACGTTGTACGGCTTATTTTCGCTCTCAGCGTGGTGCTGAATGACACCACGCCCAGCCAGCACTATCCCTTTAGTGCGGATAGTGTGCTTTTTCAGAATTGAGCTGTAGCTGAACTCGATGCTCGCCATTGTTTTCCCTCTAGTTTGAGCGTTCAAAGTCTTGCCGGATGTTTTCAACACCTTGTTCTCCAACGTGCTCCGCGAGCTCTGCTTCGAGCGTTTCTACATACAAAATCTCGTTGTGCACTGAGCCGGATACCCAAGTCGCTTGGCATTCCTCAGCCAGCGCTTTAATACCGCTCAAGAACTTCGTGCGAGCAGCGTCATCACTAGGTAGCTGATAAACCTGGGTAATGCTCTTCTCTGAGTTTGCCATGCCTTTTCTCCCTCTTTACGATATGAATTTCTAAGGGGCCTTGCTGCGGAGCCCGCTTGAAAGGTAGATAGCCTCAGGCGCATCAGGCCATTGAGCCCTGATCGCTTGGAATTTTCCTTGTTGCCACAGCCTTAAAAACGCTAGCCCTTCTTCCCCTTTTACCGCATTGAGAGCAAATTCGACTGCGGTAGCTGATGGCTCCAAAGCATCCCCAAGACGCTCTTGCTTCCGCTCATCCTGGGTTTTAATTTCATGGCACGTTAGAAGCACTGAGTTCATTATGCGGCGTATGTCATCTTCCGCACGCTGCGCGTACGCGCTAGCGTCGAAGTTAAGATTCGAGATGTCGTCAAGGACGAGCTGAACACACTCACACATCTCGATTAGGCTTCGTTCATTGCGTTCATTGGCCACATGAACACTCTCAGCCACTTTTTGATTACTTAGCGTCACTTACTGCTCCCCCTTATATGCGAGTCCTAAAGCCCTAAACCGAGCTGACCGGCCTCATGTTGCACTGAATTGAAAGGCGCCAGCAGCTCGGCAGCACTCTCGGCCGTTAGTGATTCAAATGCAGTGCGAGCATGGGCACTACCGCCAAGATCAGTAGCGACCTCGGTACCCGAAATAGTGAGCACCGCGTTTGAAATTCTCTGGCAGCTACGGCATTCATAAAATCGCAACTCAGCTTTCAGCTTTTTCCGCTCAAGCTCTTTGGTAAATGCGATATCACCACACTTGCATTGCATAGGGCACTCCCACGTTGGCTAGCACTAATGGCCACCAAGCAGTGACCCCCTACCCTGGCAAGGCCATGGGCCTGATCAATTAAAAATAAAATAGCACGTTGCATATATAAACGCAAAGATATATATTAAGGCTATATTCAGTTACCCAATAATCGTTAACAAGGGTTCAAAATGATCGATGCCGAGCTACTTCACTCTTCGCTGGATCTTCTTAAGAAATGGGCACCGACCAGAGCTACCAGTTTATATTGGGTGAACTGGCGAGAGGGTTTTCAAATCAAAATGAAGTGGTACGGCATTGAATCCCTTGCCTGCTATCTCGACTTTGGCAAGAACTCCGGCGCGCGTGAAGCGGTGATGAAGCGAACCTTTGATATCTATGCTGCCCCTGGTGAGAAGCCCAGCATCATTGATGGTCATGGGTGGACCCGTCCAGATTATTCTCTGCACTCCGGCGAGTTCATCAGCGTAAACACCGTTGCCGATCTGGCGCAGGAAATGGGTTACACGTTCACGGTTCTTTACGTTCAAGAATGCATTGATGGACGTGAAGTATTTACCAAAATGGGCATCCCCTTAAACCCAGGTGAATCCGGCAAGGAATGGATCGACGGGAAGTTTGTTCCCTACAGTAAGCCATCCGGTAAAAACCTATAGAATGGTAAAATCACTAATAACCTCAGAGGAGAAGCACAATGACACTTGCTGAGCGTTATATCCTAAAAGCTCGCGAATTAATGCCGCATCAGAATGAGCTATATGCGATTGATCCCAGTATCGATAGCGCGCATACCATTGATGAAACCATCTGTGGGCGAAGCGAGTACCTGGGCGGAATGGCTGCGGTGATACTGGCACTCCTTAAGCGAGAAGACACAGAAAAACCACCTTTTGATTGCACGAGGTAATTTCATGACCACCAGCGCGTTAAAAATGCTTCAAGTTGCACAAGCAGATTATGATTCAGCTCAGAAAAGCTACATGAATGAGCTGGAACGTGACGTCGAACGCAGGGAAGGCAGCGGTGCACAAGAACGTCGCCGTGAAGAGATTCAGCGGGATCTACGCGACCGCAGGGACGAAAGCTTGCGGAATCTGAATGTGGCCACCCAAAACTTGGTAGGAGAGGTGATTGCACTGAATGGGTGTAAAGAATCTGAGCTATCCGAAGCGCAGCTTGGTTTGCTGGGCCATGCCATTTTGAACAACCGAAAGTATGGGCTATCCATTGAAATGGCAGATGCGGCCAATCAACAGCGATTGACCGCGGCTCAGTCGCGCGGAGAAGCAGCAAAAATTCAGAGCGAGGCCGATAGGCGCATAGCTATTTCAAGGACGTAGAAAGGAGTCTCCTGGGGTTACCCGGGGGCTTTCAGCAGCCATCACAATAGGTTGGCTGCTGAAAGCCACTAATGAAGGAACAACCATGAGTGAACGATACCCTTATCAAGCCCATGTAGCGCTTAACCTTTATGGCGCCAGCCAAGAGGACTTGAAGCACGCCTTGGCGGAGGCATATCAGCAGCTCTCTGATGGAATACCTGAGAGCCGTACTGAGCTGAGTGGTCATTCTGCTGCGTTCACTTTCAAGGTTACCCAGCACAATCCAGAAAAAGGGCCTGGGCCAATCCCCACGCCTCCAGAGAGAACATAAAATAGCAGTGACTGCGTCAAGGCAGTCACCATCGGCAAGGGCACTAAAGCGGTAAAGTGCCTTTCTCGATGCGATGAAGTTGCAGTGGCCCTGCAAGCCGAAAAATAGGCGATGCGAGCTTAGCTGGTAATTCCATGGAAAGCTGGTGACCTGCCGTGTCTTAGCCAGGGCTAGCCTTCTGGCCATCGCAGGTGGAATGGCTGCGCCATAAAGACAGCTGTAATTGTTATTCTCGGTATGGGCGGCGGTTGACCCTGAAAGGGCATTTCTTACGACCCTACTAACTGATCGAAGAGAAGGAGTAATAATTTATGCAGCACACCAGCAAGATGGCGCAGGATGGTTTTGGCTGGCCCTTTTGGGGTGGAATGACCTTCAGCCTTTGGACTCTATCGTTGACCTATTGGGTTATGTTTCTTGGGCCCGGCCAGTCTCTTAGCACAGCGGTAGGCGTGCCGGTCCTCTTGCTCAGCTTCGCAGCAGCCGGTTTTGGCTTTTTCCTGTTCACCAAGATCCGAAATGCAAATATACATAAGGCCATGACAATCTCGACTGCAGCTTTGTTGGCCTTGGGCATGATCACGGTCATGCTATTCAGTGAGGCGTGGAGCCTACAGAAAGCATTAGGAGTTTCTTAAAAGTAAATGGCCTGAGTCAGTTCAGGTTAATTACACGGCGTATCGGAAGAGCCCGATTCATAGAAAAGTGGAGAAAAGGCATGGCGATACAAAACAAGCAACCCGCAGTGATGCTATTCGCTGGACTGGCCGTGGGTTTACTACTTGGGAGTGCCACAGGGGCCTTGGCCGTCTCTTACGGCAATAGTGCTGGCACAGCTCACATCAGTTTCAATCAGAACGGGCTCAAAAGTGTCTGCTTCCAGGGGTACACCTACAAGATAGTGCCAACGGACACTGATTCACCTTTGGCTGGGGCTGAGAAATTGGAGCCAGCATACAAGCCGCAGCCTTCCTATACCGATTCGGAAGGCAGAGAAGTTCTGCAAGCATCACTGCCAGTGCCATGCTAGGACAACCACAAAGTCATAGGAAAACCGATGGATACCAAAAAAATATGAATTTAGCCTATCTTTCAAAGTTTGCGTTTGTGGTGATTGCCATGGCCTTAGGGGTTGGTTTGATATCCGGCCTACTTGGGTTTGGTGTCGGATTCAACATTATGAAATTGTTTTTTGAACAAGGTGATATGACGCCGATTCTTCATGCGGGACATATCGGGATAATTGCGGGAATAGTCGGCTTCGTTGCAGGTGGAAGCATTAGCGGATTTATATTTTGGTTCAATGGATACAGCTAAGATCACCAACTGATTAAGTAAAAGCCCCTGCATGCAGGGGCCTTCCGCTAGCCGATCCAAGGCGGTCGGCTGCCGAAAGCAACCCACACAATGGAAAACGAAATGAGCGCTGAAGCTGCACTGCTACAGATTCAAGAACTCCTCTCTGGAGTCGAGTGGACTCCAGAGACGCTGAATGAAGTTGCCGAGGTGATGAAAGCCGCAGGGTATGAAATTCAGGACATCGACTGACAGCCACCGGTCCGTTGATTAGGGCCGGTTCTCCACGAAAACGAGGGAAGGATATGGCAATCAAAACAATGGTGAAGGAGTCTCCTTTCGAGAACACCTATGGAAGGCTAGAGCTTCATCGCGATGAAAAGGGCCGCTTCTTTCTTCTAATGGATGATCCCCAAGGTGGCGCCGAATGGGGCCCTTTAACTGATAAACAAGTAGAAGCTTTCAATACGCTTTGTGAAGTACCTGGATACTACGGCAGATAGCAGTACGGCTCTGGTGAGGCCAGCGCCTCTCGACAGCACTGATCAAGGAAAAGTCTCCATGCCAATACCGATTTTTGAAGTCAGCTTCTGGATTGGCTTGCCGCTTGCCATTCTTTCTGGGGTAGTGCTTCGTAAATACTCTGCAATGCTTGAAGCGAAGCGCAGTGCCCTCGACCACGCGATCAACGCTTTGGAAACAAAAGATCGCGACTGATATAGGAAAAACATTGGGAACGCCATAGTAGAGCCAAATGTGGTTAAGCATCCGGAGCTGAAACGTGATTACGAAGGCAAGCAAAAATGCTACAGGGTAAACTTTTAAAAAATCATGCCGGTATCATGTTGATGGGCGATTACCTTACGCTTAGAGAGCTACACCGCACATTGTCCGACGCAGACACTCAGATCCAGGCTGATAGCGCCCTCGACCCACACCAAAGTATCATCTCACTCGCTTACGATGTTAGAAAAGCGTACGAGCAGCAGCGGGAAATAGTTCAGCCCCCAGAGCATTACCGCGAGATTGGGGTTAGGTTTGGTGTCAAAGTGTTGTGGCCCACATTCTTGTACCAGACCGCCAAGCTACGCATGACACTATCTTTTTTCGATCACGAAAAATCACATCAGGCTCAGGCCTACGCCCTAGAATCTGTGGCGGAGTGCTGCATCAAAGAAGCCTATGGTGCCGCGGCAACCAAGGTGCTCGATCAATATCAACGACTCCGTATCCCTGAACCAACCGGGCATGTGGTGGACTTCCATGCCCGGTGTGCGCTTTTTTCGAGCTGGACCAAACGCGAACGCCGGTCACGGTTGCCCGAATTGCTTCGATCGTTTGATGCCATGCATGACACCTGGTATGCACTTCACAAAAAAAATGGCACCACCGGCACCATGATAATGCCGGAAGAACTCCAGCTTTTTAGCAACATCGATGACTATCCAGATCCGCGCTGGTAACCGTAAAACCGCGGGACAGCAAGGGCAACTTCAAGGAATATAACGGTCGTACTTCGGCTGACTGATCCTGGCGCCGCGCAATCGATTTGAGTCAGATTAGCGAAATACTGGGTATTGAATAAGTGGTTATGCGGAGAATTGTTTGATGGATGATCAGTTAACACCTGACGAATTTAAAGCCGAGTATAGGCGCCGAGGATGGACGAACCGCGCGTTAGCTTCACGCTGGGTTAAGTCCGAGTCATGGCTTAGCAAATTGGCTCGAAATCCCAATAGAGGCTTACACTGGGACGATGCCGTGCGAGGCTTACCCTTCAAAAATAAAGATTGATCTATAAGACAAACAAATTGACAATGTTGGATGTATACGACAAACTTTAGCTATCGATACGGGCATGGAAATGAACGCTTCAGCCCCTCCTATGGCCTATTGACGGGTCTAATAGCTAAAGAGAACGCATCATGGCTAGTGTCTGCGATTTACCCCCTCGCTTCATTCGTTCCGCTCACGGAATATATCTTACTGTCGACGGCAATCTTCCACTTGATGAGTCTAAGCTAGAGGGTTGCACGTTCTTCGTGAATCGCGCCCTGATGGCTGAAGACATGTTCTATGAGCCTGCCCAGAGCGCCTACAGCAACGTCGAAGAAGCAGATGCGGTGATATACCGAATCGCGCACAGTTCCGACTTTGATGAGCTTGTGTTGATCGACTGCCGCGGTGTGCCTGGGCTGCTGGAAAGTACGATCGAAGATTTTCTCAACACGTATCAGCTATAGCTTTCTCTTAGATGGCTCATAGCGGTTTAACCCCCCTTACAGGCAGGGCCATCAGTTAAAACGCCCTTAACGGAAAAATCCCATGCAAAATACTCAGCAACGCCTTAAGCAATTACTAAAGAACGACTCTGTTCAACTGCAGCTCAAGCAAATGGTCATTGATCAAGCCAATACCGCGGCAATTGCCGCGAATATTGAGGGGTTGAGAGGACAGCTCAACTTGCTGCAAGAGCTGGCAGGTTGGGATGCCAGCGCCGTACTCAGGCATTTAGAATCCCAGCAGGTCGCGCCGCCTACTTTCGATGGCGTTCTAGTTGAGAAAGGACAAAGTTTTGTGAATATCAAGCCGCAGATCGATACCGACGACGATGATAATGAGCGTGTCACTCCGGTTGATTATTTGTGGAAAATTACAGGGGTTCACCAGGATGGCACTATTCAAGCCGAATGCGCTGAAACGGGGGGATGGGTATGCCTGACTGGCGCAGAGCTTGCCACTGACTTTGTGCCCGCACCTGCCCATTCATCGCCAGAATATTAAGAGCGCCCATAGGTAATTACAGTCATAGATATAGGAAAAGGAGACCCTTCATGATGGACAAAGCATTGCTGGAGAGTGCGGCGCGTGTAGCGGGAATCCCCGGTGAGTACCATGAGGAATGGGACGCCATCGTCCGCTCAGATGAGTGCGACCAATATAACCGCGGCGTGTTGTGGCGCCCCCATGTAGACGATGCCGCCACTTTCCGGCTGGCTGTCACGCTTCGAATTGAACTAGGTCGAGCAGTGGCTGAGCAGTGCCATCACCCTGACGTGCATGAACTGTGGCAGAAAGACGAAATTGCAGCCACAAGGCGTGCTGTTCTCCGTTCAGCAGCTGGAATGGACCGTCAGGCAGGCAAGTAAGAGTCAAGCCCCGTGCAGAGCCGGGGCCTGTCAAGAGCCACTTCATCGAGGCGGCTGTCGACAGTCACACAGATCGAGGAAAAGCCCGTGAGAGAAGCCCTGCCAACCATTGAAGATGTACAGCAAAAAGCTAAGGAAGGAGAGTTTGAAGACTCAGCAGCTGTTCTACGATGGTTTGAAAACCTGAACCCTGAAGATAGGAAGATGGTGGCATTGGCCATGGACTTTGCCTTCGACGAAGGGTACGACGATGCTGTAGAAGATTGGGGCCGACCATAGTTTCGTCAGCCGCCTCCCTGGCTTCCAGGCGCTTTTGATAGCCGATCTGAAACGGTCGGCTACCAAAAGCAACCAATGGAAAAGAGCGCCATGTCTAAATTACGCAAACGAACCATGCTTGCTGTCTTGATAGCCGCTGCATCTGTAGTGGTGGTTGCATCGACAGTAACACGCCATTTGAGCAATGAAGAATTAGCCTGCACGGTTAATCTCTCAGTTGGCGTGAAAGATATTGAAGTCGGCTCCGGTGGCATTGTCTGTTTGCCACCAGGAGAGACGTATGCATCATGGGCTGTAGGAAACCACCAGCATTGGTCTGCAAACGTAGAGACACCACACAAGCTCCGCTTTAAGTCTTATGGCCAAGCAACCCGTACCCAGGCCTATATCACCTCTGGTAGCGGCGAAGTTTATTGGGTGCTGCTGGAAAACTGATTCTAAATAGGAAGCCGCGTGTGGAAACATCTACAGTCACTACCATCGACGCCAGCGCCATCAATGCATGGGTAGAGAAACATCTGTTACCGTTATCCTGAATCCGTGAGACCGGCCCCCAGGAATGCTTCTAACCTACTGAACTGCATGGCAATATAGCGAAT
>AXCI01002450.1_pt1 | contig 119322 bp, 120 predicted proteins | sample 182571 | NCBI WGS metagenome assembly AXCI01 (sample SAMN02359225, study PRJNA218796) | groundwater metagenome | isolation source: Mt. Simon Sandstone pore water sample D5872 at 1.8km depth, Illinois-Basin... | place: USA: Decatur, Illinois | collected 2009-05 | reverse complement strand
CCCGGGCGCGCCACCTTATTAGCAGTAATTGACAGCATGTATTGATAGCTTATAGACGCTTTGCATCAGTTGATGTAAATGCCAAGTGTCAGTAAACGCTAGTTGCAACATCACGCGCCCGTAGCTCAGCTGGATAGAGTACCTGACTACGAATCAGGGGGTCGGAGGTTCGAATCCTCCCGGGCGCGCCAGATTTCAAAACCCGCTCTCCTATCGAGAGCGGGTTTTCTGTTTCCAGCCTGACTTTCTATTTCAGCCTGACCGCCAGTTTCTAGTCTGACCGGAAGTAGCTCGCGCTCCGGTCTTGCGATCGTTTGTAGCGCCCCCGCTTTGCGGTAGGGCGCTTTTTTTTGCCTGTTGATAAGGATGGGGGCGATCTAGAGAAGGGCTAAGCCAGCGCGGCGTGCTGCTCGTCGACGATAAGGCTGTCGAGGAGCTGGTCTAGTTCAGTGAGGCGCTTCACTCGCTGGAAGTTCTGCTCGGCTTCGGCGCTGCCTTGGCGCATTTGGGCAAGCCACTGCTTTACCAGAGAGACGACAACGCGGTCAGGCAGCTGCTGGCGCTGCAGAGCGGCGTACTCTTTGAGTACGCTGGCACGCATGGACCAACTGCTTTCGGGCAACCGTTCGCCGGTCTGTAGCCAGTGGCGAATACGCGGAGCCAGCCAGGGGTCGGCCAGCGCGCTGCGGCCTAGCATCACATCGCGACAGCCTGAGAGTGTCCTGGCTTTCCAGTAATCCTCCAGTGTCCAGATATCGCCATTGGCGACAACGGGAATGCTCACATGGCGGCGAATCTTGCCGATCCACTCCCAGTGCGCAGGCGGCCGGTAGCCTTCATCGCGAGTTCGCGCATGTACCACCAGTTGCGCTGCCCCACCCGCTTCAGTGGCCTGGGCGCAGGCAACCGCAAGGCGGCGGTTAGCGAAACCCAGGCGGATCTTGGCGGTGACCGGGATTTGCCCGTCTAGCGCATCATGAACGGCTTTAACCGCTTGGTAGACGCGATCGGGCTGGCGTAAGAGCGAAGCGCCGCCATCGTGGCGATTAACCAGTTTGGCTGGGCAGCCGAAATTAAGGTCAACGCTTACTGCGCCAAGCTTGAGCGCCTGCTGTGCATTCGCCGCTAGAGCAGCAGGATCAGAGCCCAGTAGCTGTAAATGCACAGGAATGCCGCTCGGTGTTGCTACCGGCGGTTGCGCAAGTTCAGGACAATGCTTATAAAACACTCTTGGCGGTAGGCGTGCATCGATAACACGGACAAACTCGGTAACCGTCCAGTCGAACCCGGCATGACGGGTTAACAGGTCTCGCGTCAGTGCATCGATGACCCCTTCCATCGGGGCTAGGCCAATTCTGCCGTTTTGTAGTAAATTAACAACCATGACTTCCACTATCGCGCCATTGCATTCTATTCTGGGTGTGGCAGGTTAGAGTATTCCCCTCACTGCGCCAAGGGCCTTTAATTGCCGTTGGTGAAATAACGTGTCTAGCAACTGTACTTTAAGACGTAGGAGCGCCTTATGCAGGATTATGAACTATTGCAGGACGGGTTGGCGCTAATGGCGCTAGGTATGGGTGTTGTATTTGTTTTTCTTACTATTTTAGTTATTAGCGTTACGCTAATGTCGAAGCTGATCGGGCGTTTTGAGCCTGCGCCCGTTGTGGCGGAGACTAGTAAGCCATCGCCGCAATTAGCCGCGCCTTCTGGTCAAAATGACGAGATGATGGCGGTGATTAGTGCTGCAGTGCACCGTTATCGCTCAACGCGGCGTCGTTAACTTTCTCAATTTTATTCATCTCAGCCCTCTTTAGGCTATTTTTTGTTATTTTACTACAAACTTACAACTCTCTACTGTGAGCCAAGACCATGAACGAGACAAAACGCCCTTTAGGCATTACCGATGTCGTGCTGCGCGATGCCCATCAATCGCTATTCGCGACGCGTATGCGCTTGGACGATATGTTGCCGATCGCCGAAAAGCTTGATCGCGTAGGCTACTGGTCACTGGAAACCTGGGGTGGGGCGACTTATGACGCCTGTATCCGCTATTTGGGTGAAGACCCATGGGAACGTATTCGTGCCTTGAAGGAAGCGATGCCGAATACGCCGCAAGCGATGTTGCTACGTGGTCAGAACCTGCTGGGTTACCGCCACTACGCGGACGATGTTGTCGATAAGTTTGTCGAGCGCGCTAAGACCAACGGTGTTGACGTCTTCCGTGTCTTTGACGCTATGAATGATCCGCGTAATTTGGAACGCGCCATTCAGGCGGTGCGTAACGTCGAAGGCCACGCCCAGGGCACCATCTCTTATACCGTGAGCCCGGTACATACCCTGGATAGCTGGGTCGATCTCGCCAAAACCATTGCTGGTTTGGGCGCGGATTCATTGGCTATCAAGGATATGGCGGGGCTGCTGACGCCCTACACGGCGTTTGATCTGGTGACGCGGCTCAAAAAAGAGCTGTCGATCCCGGTGCATTTGCACTGTCACGCCACTACCGGCCTCTCTACATCGACCATTTTGAAAGCGGTAGAGGCAGGGATTGATAACGTCGATACCTCGATCTCGTCAATGTCGATGACCTATGGCCACAGTCCGACCGAGTCTGTCGTCGCCATGTTAAAAGATACCGGTCGCGATACCGGGTTGGATCTGGAACTGCTAGAAGATATCGCCGGCTATTTCCGCGAAGTGCGCAAGAAGTACGCCGCTTTTGAAGGCTCGCTGCGCGGTATTGATTCGCGCATTCTAATTGCCCAGGTGCCGGGCGGCATGCTGACCAATATGGAAGGCCAGCTCAAAGAGCAGGGCGCGGGCGATAAGCTGGACGACGTGCTGAGTGAGATCCCCCGCGTCCGCGAGGATCTTGGCTTTATCCCGCTGGTAACGCCCACCTCGCAAATCGTCGGCACCCAGGCGGTGATGAACGTGATGATGGGCGAGCGTTACAAGTCGATTTCCAAGGAAGTGCAGGCGCTACTCAAAGGTGAGTATGGCGCTGCCCCCGCGCCCTTCAACGCAGAACTGCAAAAGCGCGTGTTAGAAGGCGGCGAGCCGATTACCTGTCGCCCAGCGGATAACCTCTCACCGGAAATGGAGAGACTGGCAACCGAACTGAAAGAGAAGGCCAGCGCCGTGGATATCCGCTTGGCGGAAGGCAAGCGTGAAGTCGATGACGTGCTGACCTATGCGCTATTTCCCCAGATTGGTTTGAAATTCCTGAAGAACCGCGACAATCCAGACGCCTTTGAGCCTGTTCCTCAAGCAGCTGAAGCCAGCGCTGAAAAAGCTCCTGCCAAGGTAGAAAGCCAAGCGTCTGCACCTAGCAGCGGACCAGAGACCTATACCGTTAAGCTCAACGGCAAATCGTTCGTAGTGGAGGTTTCTGAAGGCGGTGAGCTGGGCGAGGTGCAAGAACAAACGGCAGCCAGCACTAGCGCACCCAAAGAGGAGGCGCCTGCACCCAGTGGTGAAACCATTGATGCACCGCTGGCGGGTAATATCTTTAAGGTGAACGTTCGCCCCGGTGAGCAAGTCGCTGAAGGTGACGTGGTCATCATCCTGGAAGCGATGAAAATGGAAACCGAAGTGCGTGCCAGCAGCGCAGGTACTGTGTCTAAGGTGAACGTCAGCGAGGGCGACAGCGTAGCCGTAGGCGATACGCTGATCGAGCTTTAAGGGCCCAGTAATGGATAAATTAGTAACGTTATGGGAAGGCTCGGGGCTGTATAACCTTGAGATTGGTCAAGCGGCCATGATCCTGGTGGGTCTACTGTTGCTCTACCTTGCCATCTATAAGAAGTTTGAGCCGCTACTGCTGGTGCCGATCGGTTTTGGCGGTATTCTCGCCAATATTCCTGAAGCTGGATTGGCTATTTCAGCGCTAGACCAAGCAATTGAGGTCGCAAGACCCGCGGTGCTTCAGCAGATGGCAGCAGCGCTCGGCGCGACGTTGGATCCGCTGGCGAACTTGGACGCATGGCGTGAGTCGCTAAAAGCGATTGCCCACGATTCTGCGGGGCCGGATCAGGTGCGCGCCGCGAAAGATATCGCCATGAGTGTGGGTTACGGTGACGGCATGCTCTACAGCTTTTATAGCGTAGCGATTGCTTCGGGTATTGCCCCCCTGATTATCTTTATGGGCGTAGGCGCCATGACCGATTTCGGCCCGCTGCTGGCCAACCCGCGCACGCTGTTTTTAGGTGCGGCCGCTCAGTTTGGTATTTTTGCCACGCTGTTTGGCGCTGTAGTGCTCAGCTCAATGGGGATCATGGATTTCTCGCTTAATCAGGCCGCCGCTATAGGTATTATTGGCGGTGCTGATGGCCCGACCTCCATTTACGTTTCCAGCGTGTTGGCGCCGGAGTTGCTGGGGGCTATCGCCGTGGCCGCCTACGCCTACATGGCGTTGGTGCCGCTGATTCAGCCGCCGATCATGCGTTTGTTGACCACCCAGAAAGAGCGTGAGATCAAGATGACCCAGCTGCGGCCGGTGTCCAAGCTGGAAAAAGTGGTCTTTCCACTGGTGTTGCTGATTCTGGTTGCGCTGTTTCTGCCCGATGCTGCACCGTTGCTGGGTATGTTCTGCTTCGGTAATTTAATGCGGGAGTGCGGCGTGGTTGAACGCCTGTCGGATACCGCGCAAAACGCCCTGATCAATATCGTCACCATTATCCTCGGTCTGTCGGTGGGCTCCAAGCTGATGGCCGAGAGCTTCCTGTCGTTTGAGACGCTGGGGATATTAGGCTTGGGTATTGTCGCCTTTGGCATTGGCACGGCGGCAGGGGTATTGATGGCAAAGCTGATGAATTTAGTAAGTAAAATGCCGATCAATCCGCTGATTGGTGCTGCCGGTGTTTCTGCGGTACCGATGGCTGCCCGGGTGGCCAACAAGGTGGGGCTGGAGTCGAACCCGCATAACTTCCTCTTGATGCACGCCATGGGACCCAATGTGGCAGGTGTTATTGGGTCGGCGGTTGCGGCCGGTGTGATGATTAAATACCTTGGGTAATGCTTAAAGAGTGAGTATCCGAGCGCGGCGTACTGACACGTTCAGTATGTCGCGTTTTTTTATGGGCTATTTCTAAGAGCTATTTCGATGGGCTATCTAGTGAGTGAGAATGTCGATAGCGCTCTTCAAGCGGTTTTCTAGCGGGGAAAGGTCAAGTGGGTTGTCCCGAGGCCAACCAATGGTTAGACGGACACCATCGCCATCGTAATCCGCTTGCTCAATAGGGATATCTTGCTCTTCGCACCAGGCGCGGGCAATCGCTTCGTTGGCAAAACTGAGCCGCAGGGTATAAAGATCGCGCTCGACCACTTCCCGGGTAGGTAGCGTCTCCAAAGCATGACTAACCGCCTGGGCGTAAGCGCGGGCCAAACCGCCGGTACCCAGCTTTGTGCCGCCAAAATAGCGAATCACCACACAGCCAATATGACCTAGTTGGCTGCCCAGGAGGACTTGATACATTGGTCGTCCAGCGGTGCCGCCAGGTTCGCCATCATCCGAGAAGCCAATCATATATTGCTCACCGGGGGGGCCAGCAATATAGGCAGTGCAGTGATGGCTAGCATTGGGGTGTTCAGCTTTAGCCGCCGTCAGCATGCGGGCGAATGCATCAATATCAGTGGCGAAGCAGGTCCAAGTGATAAAATGGCTTTTTTCTACTTCAGTGTCAGTCGTATGCCAGGACGAAGGTGAGAGCTCTGGAACCCGGTAGCGCATTAATGCTCCGTGACGGTATGCTTCCTTGTCAGGCAAGCCTTGGGATGAGATTCAACACCCATCACCATGCCGAGCACCTGAATATCACGGTTGTGCAAAAAGAGCGCTGGTTGCAGGCTATCTTCAGGCCATAGCTCTACGCCAAGACGACTGATAGCGAGCTGCTTTAACGCTATTTTTTGCTGGTTGATCTCGGCAACGGCGGTTTCTGTTTGGGTATCGTGTTGATAACGGCGAATAATAATGACATCGCCATCGAATAAGTTGCAATCACGCATTGCGTTACCGCGCACTTTGAGCGCATAGGTATTACGCCGTGTCACGCTAGGCACCATCGAATATGCACGTGGCACAGAGTGTAGGTGGTTACGCTTAGCGGTAGGTGCTGCCATCGATATCGTCATCAGGAAGTCTCCATTGCATGTTCTTTCATACAGTGGTTTTTAGTATAGACCTGTTTTTGCATACAGTGCCAGCAGTAATTGGTCTTAGGACAGATTGATTGACATCAAGCTGCGACCCAGCGCCGCATTGTGTGAGTGGCGAGAAACGGCCTTTCCGTGTAGAGTTCGACGCGAAATCAATGTGCCTGGAGAGTCTCTTGAGCCTGTGTCTACAAGCCCGAAAGCTGTCCTGCGAACGTGATGATCGCTCGCTTTTCAAGGGGTTGGATCTCGACATTCGCAGCGGTGAAATCGTGCGTATTGAAGGGCCTAATGGCAGTGGTAAAACAAGCCTGCTAAAAATCCTCTCCGGGCAGCTAAGCGACTATGAAGGCGAGCTGTTCTGGAATGGCGCTGCGATGAAAAGCGTCCGTGAACATTTTCTCGCTAATTTGCTCTATTTAGGACACGCCCCAGGCATAAAGTCAGGGCTCTCTCCGTTAGAAAATTTAGCTTGGTACCAAGCCCTGAGTGGCGAGAGCGGCGAAGGGAAAGGGGGCGAAGAGCAGCGTTTGAAGGCGCTTGAGCAAGTTGGCCTGGCAGGTTTTGAAGATATTCCCGCCGGGCAACTCTCGGCAGGCCAGCAGCGCCGTGTGGCGCTAGCGCGTTTAACGCTGACACCGCGAGCGCTGTGGGTGCTAGACGAGCCCTTCACCGCCATTGATCGCCACGGCGTCGCGGCCCTTGAAAGGCAACTGATTGAGCATGCTCAGGCGGGTGGCTGCGTACTAGTAACGACTCACCACGAGTTAGCCGCTTCAACGCCTATAAGGCGGATCGCGCTGGGGTAGAAGGAGACCGGATTGCAGGAAACAGGGTTGCAGGAAACAGGGTTGCAGGAAACAGGGTCGCACAGCTCTTCACATAGCTCTTCTAGTAGCTCTCTACATGGAGCCGACGCCACCGCAGATGTTCTGCCAGTGCCGCTGCTTGAGCACAAAGGTGGGCTGATGATCGCGGTAAAGGCCACGCTAGTGCGTGATTTGACGCTGCTGCTTAGACGTCGCGGGGAAGTGCTCAATCCGCTGGTGTTTTTTGCCCTGGTGATCACCCTGTTTCCAATCGCTATTTCACCGGATCCAGAGCTGCTGGCGACGATTGCACCAGGCTTGCTTTGGGTGGCGGCTCTGTTGGCCGCGCTGCTGTCGTTAGACAGCCTGTTTCGTAGCGACTATGACGATGGCAGCCTTGAACAGCTGCTACTGGCTCCCCAGCCGCTGGCGGCATTAAGCGTGGCCAAAGTAGCGGTGCATTGGCTACTGACGGGGCTGCCATTGGCACTGATGGCGCCGCTGCTGGGCATTATGCTCGCCTTGCCAGTGGGTAGTTACGCAGTGCTGGCGCTGTCGCTTGCACTGGGTACGGCCAGCTTGAGTCTGATTGGTGCCATTGGTGCGGCGCTAACGGTCGGCTTGGCGCGGGGCGGCGTACTGCTCTCGCTACTCGTGCTGCCGCTGTATATTCCGGTGCTCATTTTTGGCGCAGGTGCGGTGCAGGCGGCTATTTTGGGTGACGGCGTCTCTGCGCACTTGGCTATTTTAGGCGCACTGCTGGCCGCCTCACTAATGTCAGCGCCTTGGGCGATTGCCGCATCGCTGCGTATCAGTATTAACGGTTAAGGACAGGACACGCTATGTGGGCCTTTATACACAAACTGGGATCACCCAAGTGGTTCTATGGCATTAGTGCTAAATTACAGCCCTGGTTTTGGGCCGCAGCGGCGCTGCTATTAATCACTGGCTCGCTATGGGGGCTGGCGTTTGCGCCTGCAGATTATCAGCAGGGCAACAGTTTCCGGATCATTTACGTCCATGTGCCGGCGGCTTTTTTAGCGCAGTCCATTTTTATCTCCATGGCGGTGTCTGGGCTCGTGTTTATGGTCTGGAAAATTAAAGTCGCTGATATGGCCGCGGCAGTTATGGCACCGCTGGGCGCTGCCATGACCTTTGTCGCGCTATTTTCGGGCGCCGTTTGGGGTGTGCCGACCTGGGGCACCTGGTGGATGTGGGATGCGCGCCTCACCTCAATGCTGATTCTGCTGTTTTTGTATTTGGGCGTGATCGCCCTGCGTGGTGCCTTTACCAGCCGTGATAGCGCATCTCGGGCAGCCTCGGTGCTGGCCATGGTAGGCGTGATCAATATTCCTATTATCAAATACTCGGTGGATTGGTGGTACACCCTGCACCAGCCCGCCTCGTTTACGTTAACCTCGCGTCCGACAATGCCCACCGAGATGTGGCTGCCACTGGTCATTATGGTGCTGGGCTTCTACAGCTTTTTTATAGCCTTGACGCTGATGCGCACGCGCAGCGAGATTCTGCGCCGCGAGGCGAGCAAGCGCTGGGTACAAGAGTTGGTTAACGGCCAGATGATGAAAGTACCGGCAGAGGAGACGCGCTAATGGCATTTGCCTCATTTTCCGAATTTCTTGCCATGGGCGGCCATGCCCCTTACGTATGGTCGGCTTGGGGGGGTAACAGCGCTGTTGCTGGTGGCCACCGTTTGGCATGCGCGCGTTGAACAGCGTCAGTTAATCAAGGGCTTGAAGCGTCGGGCGCGGCGCGCAAATAGCTTAAAAGGAAACACCCCATGACACCTAAACGTAAACAGAAACTCTTCGTCATTTTGGGGTTGGTGTCGCTAACGGCGATTGCCGTCGGGCTAACGCTTTACGCACTACGCGCCAACATTAATCTGTTTTTTAGCCCGGTGCAGATTGCCCAGGGTGATGCGCCTATGGAACGGCAAATTCGCGCGGGTGGCATGGTAAAAGAGGGCTCGGTTTCCCGAGATCCTGAAAGCCTGGACGTTGAGTTTACCGTAACGGATTACGTCGATGACCTAGAGGTCTACTACAGCGGCATTCTTCCCGATCTGTTCCGCGAAGGCCAGGGCGTGGTGGTGGTCGGTGAACTGCAAGCCGATGGCCGTTTGTATGCCGATAAAGTGCTGGCGCGTCACGATGAGAACTACATGCCACCGGAAGTAGCACAGGCACTTGAAGAGGCGGGCTATTCGCCGGCCGACTACCAGGCCAAAGCTGCCGAAGTGGGTCAGCGTCTTGAGGAAGAGGGCGTCCCCCAGGCAAGCGAGTATTAACACTCATCGTTTCACCGACTTGCCCTACCGCCAGTGCTAATTCGGAGCGCACATGCTTATCAAAATGATCCCTGAGATTGGCCACTTTGCTCTCATTATTGCGCTCTTAATGGCAATGATGCAGGCAGTGATGCCGCTGGCCGGTGCAGCGACTAGACGGCCTTTGTGGATGGCCTATGGCCAGCCTATGGCGGCCGGGCAGTTTCTGTTTGTTGCTATCGCCTACGCCTGTTTAACCGCAAGCTATATGCTCGACGACTTCAGCGTAGCGAATGTGGCTAACAACTCTAATTCGCTCCTGCCGTGGTACTACAAATTCAGTGCGGTGTGGGGCAACCATGAAGGCTCAGTGCTGTTATGGAGTTTAATGCTGGCGGGCTGGGGCTTTGCAGCCAGCGTGTTTACCGGCAGCTTGCCGCGGGATATGGTCGCTCGGGTAATGGGCGTGATGGGCATGGTGTGCGTCGGTTTCTTGCTGTTTATCCTGATCACGTCTAATCCTTTTGAGCGTTTGCTCCCCGATATGCCCCAAGACGGTGCTGATCTTAATCCGCTGCTACAAGATTTTGGGCTAGTGGTGCATCCTCCCATGCTCTACATGGGTTACGTGGGCTTTTCCGTGGTCTTTGCTTTTGCTATCGCGGCGCTATTGGGTGGCCGCCTAGACGCCGCCTGGACGCGCTGGGCACGGCCTTGGACAAATTTGGCCTGGGCATTTCTTACCGTGGGTATTGCCCTGGGTAGCTGGTGGGCCTATTACGAGCTTGGCTGGGGCGGCTGGTGGTTCTGGGACCCGGTCGAAAACGCGTCGCTACTGCCTTGGTTAACGGGAACTGCACTGGTGCACTCGCTGGCGGTGACGGAAAAGCGCGGCTCGTTTAAGAGCTGGACGGTGCTGCTGGCAATCTCGACCTTTTCACTGTCGCTAATGGGAACCTTCCTGGTGCGCTCTGGCGTGCTTACCTCGGTACATGCGTTTGCCAACGACCCTGCCCGTGGCTTCTTTATCCTCATGCTGCTGGCGATCACAGTGACGCTCTCGCTGCTGGTATTTGCCCTGCGTGCTCCGCGCGTGAGCCATAAAGTCGGTTTTAACTGGCTCTCCCGGGATGCGCTGCTGCTGGTCAACAATATCTTCCTAGTCATCATGACGGTTACCGTTTTGCTAGGCACCGTCTATCCGCTGATTCTAGACTCCCTGGGGCTGGGTAAAATCAGCGTGGGGCCGCCTTACTTTAACGCTCTGTTTGTGCCGCTGACCGTGTTGATGTGTATCTTTATGGGGCTTGGCTCTGTTACCCGCTGGAAGGGCATGGCGCCGCGTGACTTAGTGCGCAAGCTCTGGCTGGCGGGCGCTGCGGCGCTGGTACTGGGGGTGCTAATGCCGCTGCTGTATCGCGGAGAGTGGAACCTGTTTGTCTCCCTGGGGATCGTCTCTGCGCTATGGATTGTGCTGCCGATGCTGCGCGATGTGTTTGATAAAACCCGTCACGCCAGCTCGTTTGTCGCCGGGGTACGCAAACTGTCACTCTCTTACTGGGGCATGGTGTTAGGGCATATTGGTGTGGCGGTCACGATTGTGGGTGTTGCCGTGGTGTCCAACTACAACATCGAGCGCAATGTGCGGATGTCACCAGGCACCACGGTAGAAGTGGCCGGTTATCAGTTTACGATGACAGAATTGATAGAGCGTCGCGGTCCTAACTTCCTGGCGGATACCTCGATTATTCAGGTACAGCGTGGCGAGACTGGAAGCAGCTTCACCATGCGGCCTGAAAAGCGTCTCTACTTAGCCACCGGTATGCCGATGACCCAGGTAGCTCTGCGGCCGGGACTGTTTCGCGACCTCTATGTAGCCATGGGCGAAGACCTTGGCGACGGCAGCTGGGCGATGCGGGTTCAATACAAACCATTTGTGCGTTGGCTGTGGCTGGGTGCTCTGTTAATGGCAACCGGTGGGCTTCTTGCCGTGCTCGATAAACGCTATCGCCGGGCAGCGGTCACCCGAGAGGCTCCCCGCACCATCAATAAAGGTGATTCACCGCAGGAGGCCGTGGTATGAAGCGCCGGCTACTGCTGTTACTGCTGCCGATTGGTTTTTAGGGCTGGCACTGTTTTTTACCAAGGTTTATCGCTGGATCCATCTCAGCGCGACTCCGCGCTGATGGCGCGTGACTTTCCTGCTTTTGAAGCCACCACGCTGCGGGATGAAAATCGGCGCGTGGATCAATCGTTGCTGCAAGGCGACGTTACGCTAGTGAACGTTTGGGGCGAGTGGTGCCCCGCGTGCAAGCAGGAGATGCCACAACTGCTGGAGCTAGCCGATCGGGGCATTCGCATGGTGGGCGTTAACTACCGTGATACCCGCGAGAAAGGCATGGAGTTTCTCAGTGAATTTGGCGATCCGTTTGAAACCAATATTTTCGATCCAGAAGGCGAGCTGGGCTTTGACCTCGGCGTCTACGGCGCGCCGGAAACCTTTCTGGTTGATGCCGACGGTGTGATCCGCTATCACCATAAAGGCTACGTATCGCCGCAAGACGTCCGCGAACGAATCCTGCCGGAGGTGGAAAAATGGCGCTAATCCGCATTGTCGCAGCATTAATGCTGCTGATCATGGCGTCAGGTGCCGTGGCGGGGGGGATCGAACTGCGTGAATTTGACGACCCGGTGATGGAGAAGCGCTACCGTGATTTAACCGCCTCCATGCGCTGCCCGCTGTGTGAAAACCAGGCCATCGACGATTCCGATGCTCCTATCTCAGGCGACATGCGCGAGCGTGTCTACCAACTGCTGCAAGACGGTCAGTCGGATATCGAAATTATTAATCATATGGTGCAGCGGTTTGGTGAATACATTCTCTATAACCCGCGTTTAGAGAGTCGCACCTATCTGCTTTGGGGGCTGCCCATTGCGCTGGTGCTGCTTGGCGCGCTGGTGGTTGTATTAATGATTCGTGCCCGCCGAAATGCCTCTGCCAAAGCGCTGAGCGCTGAAGAGCGCGAGCGTATAGATGCGCTGATTAACCGTAAGAGGTCTTCATGACGCTGCTCTGGATTGCGATTGCCGTTTTACTGCTCCCCGCGCTATGGCTGCTGGTAGCACCGCTAAGAAACGCGCGCAGGCTCTATGATCAACAAAACGCTTTTGAAACCAATGACACCTCTGCCGAGCAGAACGTAGCGATTTTTAAGCGTCGTTTGACGTCGTTGGAAGCCGCGCGGGAGCGTGGCGACATTGACGCCGAGCGCTTTGAAGAAGATCGCTTGGAACTGGAGCGCAGCCTGCTGGAAGATACCGCTGCCCGCGAACGTCGGCCGCTCAAGTCAGCCAGTGCCGGTCGTATTGTCGTGCCAGTAGTGATGGTCGCCGTGGTGGTCGTTAGTGTCCTTTGGTACCAGCAGGAGGGTGCCGAGGGCGACCTCGTTCTACTCGCCGTCCAGCAAGAGGTGCAAAACGACCCCGAAGGTTCGCTTGCCATGTATATCGAGCGGATGGAGGAGCAGGCCGAACGTCAGCCGGATAACCCCAACGTATGGAGCGCGCTGTTTCCGGTCTATCGTGAAACCGGGCAGATGCCTAAAGCCGTGGACGCTTTGGAGCGTTTGATCGAGATTGAAGGGCGCATTCCGTCGCTGCTAGCGCAGCTCGCCCAAGTTCGCTTCTTCATGGCCGAGCGCGAACTCACAGACGAAGTACAGGCACTGGTCGACGAAACCCTTGAGGAAGACCCTCGCCAGCCGACCGTGCTGGGGATGCTGGGGATTCATGCTTTCGATAATGGCGATTACGAACAGGCCATTGACCGCTGGCGCCGGGCAGTCGCCAATATTGAAGATCCCAATACAGCGGCATCGCTGCGCGATGGCATTCGCGTTGCCCAAGAGCGGATGGGCGTAGCGCCGGAAGAGGCTGCCGTGGAGGCTGCACAGAGTAATGGTGTCCGCGTGAGTGTCTCATTAGACGAAGCCCTCGCCGAGCGCGTTGACGGCGACGACACAGTCTTTATTACCGCCCGTGATATTGAAGGCGAACTACCACCGCTGGCGGTGGTACAGGCATTAGTCTCTGAACTGCCGATCACCGTGGTGTTAGATAACAGCGTGGCCATGTCGCCTCAGGCACAAATCTCCCAGGTGCGTGAAGCGCGTTTGATGGTGCGTGTATCTCCCTCTGGCCAAGCGACTCCCCAGCCGGGGGATCTGTTTGGCGACCTTGAAAATGTCAGCGTAGGGCCAGTGACTGACCAAGACGCCGCTGAAGTGGTCATTAATCGTGTCTTTGAATAACCCAGCTTTGAATAACCAGAGCGCTTCCTCGACATGCGCTTAAAGTCGATTCGCTTAGTCGGGTTTAAATCCTTTGTGGATCCCGTGACGGTGCCTTTCGATGGCAATATGACTGCCATCGTGGGGCCCAACGGCTGCGGTAAATCCAACATCATTGACGCCGTGCGCTGGGTCATGGGGGAGTCTTCCGCTAAAACCCTGCGCGGCGAATCGATGGCGGACGTTATTTTTAACGGCTCTACCGGCCGCAAGCCGATTAGCCAAGCCTCAATAGAGCTCAAGTTCGACAACAGCGACGGCAGCATGGGCGGCGCTTATGCCCAGTATGCCGAAATCGTCGTTAGGCGCTTGGTCACGCGGGATGGTCAATCCAACTACTTCTTCAACGGCCAGAAATGCCGTCGGCGGGATATCGCCGACCTGTTTATGGGCACCGGCTTGGGGCCGCGCTCCTACGCCATTATCGGCCAGGGTATGATTTCGCGGTTGATCGAAGCCCGGCCTGACGACCTGCGCTCAACGCTAGAGGAGGCTGCGGGTATCTCCAAGTACAAAGAGCGCCGCCGGGAAACTGAAAACCGCATGCGGCGGACTCAGGAAAACCTGGAGCGTCTGGACGATATCCGCGAAGAGCTGGATAAACAGCTGGAGCGCCTCAAGCGCCAGGCCGAAGCTGCCAAGCGCTATCAAGAGTTAAAGGAGCAGGAGTATCGGCTCAAGGGCGAGCTTGCGCTGCTGCGCGGGCGAACTCTACGCGCCGAGCAGTCTCATCAGGAGAGCCGTGTTCGCGAGTTGGAAATAGCGGTCGAAAAAGACGTGTTTGGTGTTCGCCAGTGTGAAACCCGTTTGGAACAAGCCCGCGAGCAGCACGACGAACTCTCTGAAGTGCTCGACCGTCACCAACAGCAGTTTTTTGAAACCACCACGCGCATTGCCCGGTTAGAGCAAGACCAAGCCCACCGCCGCAGCCGCGAAACCCAGCTCGCTAACGATATCGCCACCGCCCGGCGTGATTTGGACGAGCAGCGCCGGGTCAGCGAAGGCGATCAGACGCGCCTCGCCGCCATTGATGAGCGCTTTGACGATCTGCTTCCCGAGCAGGAAGCCTTGGAGGAGCAGCTCGAAAGCCTGGAGCAGTCACTAGCCGATGCTTCTCCTGCGCTGGAAGCCGCTGAACAGCAGTGGGCCGATGCCGAGACGCGTTGGCGTGATGCCAGCCGCGACGCTGAGCGTAGCCAGGATCAATTGCGCGATCTGGAGCAGCGCATTCAGCGACTACAAGCTGAAAATCAGCGCCGCCGCCAGCAACGTAGCGAGGTCGCCGACCTTAGCGCGCTGCGCGAAGAGCATGCCGTATGCGAAGAGCAGTTGGCGGATGCTCAGCAGCAGTCGGAAGGCTTTCAAGCGCAGCGCGATGAATGGCAGCAGCGCTACAGCGATGCCAAGGCGGCCTATCAGCAGGCGACTCAGGCGCGGGATCATCAGCGCGCTGAACTTAGCCAGCGTCAGGGGGAGTTGGCTTCGCTGCAAGCATTGATTGACGCGGCCTTAGTGGATCACGACCCAGCCATTGGTACCACGCTCAAAGCGCATGGTTTGGCGGATGCCCCCCAGCTAGGTGAGGTACTACAAGTAGAACCCGGTTGGGAAGCGCTTACTTCCTGGTTACTGTCGCCATGGCTTACTGCCCGCTTAGTGAACCGTCAGCAATTGGCGGCTTTGCCCGAGGCTTTAGCGACGGACTGGCGGTTGATCGATCAAACACCGTCATCCGCCTCAACGTCTGGGCAGCGATTAGACCGTTTAGTCAAAGGTGCTGGGGCGCTGGGTGAGTGGTTAGCAAGCATTCACTATACGCAGACGGCTGAAGAGGCTGAGCAGCAGGTAGCGCATCTGGCGCCTGGCGAAAGCGTGGTGAGTAAGGACGGGGTTTGGCTGGGCCGAGGCTGGCTGCACCAGCAGGCCAACGGTGAAGGAATTGATGGGCTACTGTTAACGCGCCGCCGCTACGCCGAGTTGAGTGCTCAGCGTGAGAGCGAAGAAGAAGCACTAGCGTTGACAGAGGCGCAGTGTGACGCTGCCAGCGAGACGCTGGAGAGCTTGGAGCAAGCCCGTGATCAGCAGGCCGAGCAGGAGCGCACACACGCCGCTTCGCTTCAGCAACTGGCAGTCAAAGAGCGTAGCTTGGCCCAACGGCTTGAGCACTTAGCGGGCCGCGCCACGGAGCTTGATGAAGAGCTCGCTCAACTGCAACAAGACGAAGCAGAGTTAGCGCTTACTCTTGATGAGCAGCGCGCCCGCTGGCACGAAGCGATGGAGCAGTTGGAGAGCAGCGCTGAAGCGCGGGAAACGACGTCGGCCCAGCGCAGCCAACTGCGCGAACAGCGTGACCAGCTTTCTCAGCAGATCTCACCGCTAAAAGCACAACAGCAGGCGCTGGCACTGGAGCGCGAGCGCTTAAGTGCGGAGCGCGACAGCCTGCGTTCGCAGCAGTCGCGCAGCAGTGACAGTGAAGAGCGCTTAGCGCTGCGCATTGCCGAGCTGGAAGAGTCCCGGGAGATGTTGATTGAGCCCGATGAGCTCGCGGGGGAAGAGCTTGAGGAGTTACTGCATCAGCGCGAGCAGCAAGAGGGGCGCTTAAACGCGACTCGCCAGCAGGCGCAGGCACTGGCTGAGCAGCTGCGCAATGATGAACTGGCCCGCCAGCAGCACGAACGCAATCTAGAGCAGAGTCGTGAACAGCTTCAGCAGCGGCGCATGGAGGTTCAGGCGCTGGCGCTAAAAGCCACCACTCAGGACGAGCATTTAGCTGAGCTCGGCCACAACGCCGAAACCCTGGCTGAGAATTTGCCCCCAGAGGCTTCAGAAAACAACTGGCAAGAGCGGTTGGAGAGTACTACCGACAAAATTCGTCGCCTAGGCGCGATCAACCTCGCCGCCATTGAGGAGTACGATCAGCAGGCTGAGCGGCGAAATTATCTTGAAGCGCAGCATGCCGAGCTGACCGAAGCGCTGGAAACCTTAGAGCGGGCGATTAAGCGCATCGATCAAGAGACCCGCGTGCGTTTCCGCGAAACCTTTGATCAGGTCAATGCTGGGCTGCAGGCGCTGTTCCCCCGTGTGTTCGGTGGCGGTGCGGCTTGGCTAACGCTAACCGGTGATGACCTGCTGGAGACTGGCGTGGCGATTATGGCCCGCCCTCCGGGTAAGAAAACAGCACCATTCATCTGCTATCGGGCGGTGAAAAAGCGCTTACTGCGCTGTCGTTGGTATTCGCCATTTTTCAGCTCAACCCAGCACCGTTCTGTATGCTGGATGAAGTGGACGCGCCGCTGGATGACGCTAACGTGGGCCGCTACGCCCGGTTAGTGAAAGAGATGTCTGAAAACGTACAGTTTATCTACATCACCCACAATAAAATTGCCATGGAAGCCGCCGAGCGCTTGATGGGGGTGACCATGCAAGAGCCCGGCGTATCGCGGTTAGTCTCGGTGGGTATAGAAGAAGCGGCGGCGCTGGTCGATTAAGCGCCTTCGTGCTTTACCTTCACCCTTAACTTTCACCCAGCTCGCGCATAACGGCATAAAGCTTCGACTTCGCTTCAAAGCCTACGCCGGGAATGTCCGGCAGCGCCACATAACCATTCTCCACCTGAATACCATCCGCGAAACCGCCAAAGGGCTGGAAAACGTCTGGGTAGGATTCGTTGCCGCCTAGCTGTAACCCTGCGGCGATATTCAGCGACATCTGGTGGCCGCCATGAGGAACCACGCGGCGCGATGACCAGCCAAGTTCATCCATGACTTTTAACGTGCGCATATACTCAACCAAGCCATAGGAGAGTGCGCAGTCAAACTGCACGTAGTCTCGGTCGGCACGCATACCGCCATGGCGTAGTAAGTTGCGTGCATCCTGGTGCGAGAACAGGTTTTCGCCAGTAGCCATAGGCAACTCGTAGTGATTGGCAAGCTCCGCCTGAAGGGCGTAGTCAAGCGGGTCACCGGCCTCTTCGTACCAGAATAGGTTATAAGGCTTCAGCGCTTCTGCGTAGGCGATAGCCGTTTCTTGGTCAAAGCGACCATTGGCATCCACGGCTAAACGGCTGCCATCACCCACGACATCGATCACCGCTTCTATTCGGCGCAGGTCTTCATCTAATGGGGCCGCACCGATTTTCATTTTGACCACGTTATAGCCGCGGTCCAGGTAACTACGCATTTCGTCCTGCAGCTTGCTGTGATCTTTACCGGGGTAGTAATAACCGCCTGCCGCATAGACCCACACTTTATCGTCAGCCTGCCCGTTACGGTAGCGATCGGCCAGCAGTCGATAGAGCGGTTTACCTTCAATTTTTGCTACCGCATCCCAAACGGCCATGTCGATTGTGCCTACCGCGACGGAGCGTTCCCCATGGCCGCCGGGCTTTTCGTTGGTCATTAAGGTTTTCCAGATCGCAAAAGGATCAAGGTTGTTATGCGCTTGATCAATAAGGCTTTCGGGGTCAGCTTCGCTAATACGGTCCAAAAAACGGTCACGCATCAGCGCGCCCTGGCCATAGCGGCCGTTAGAGTTAAATCCGTAACCAATCACAGGCTTACCGTCACGAATCACATCGGTGACCACAGCGACCACCGAACAGGTCATCTTGGAAAAGTCGATATAGGCATTGGCGATGGGTGAGGCAATCGAAACGGTTTTCTCGCGAATTTCAACGATGCGCATGGCGTGCTCCTTATCAGTGGGTAGCACCACATTAAGCGTGGTAATCCCGCGTCACCAATGCTATTACTTCGCTACCCCATGCTGAAACGGCATTGCTCATGGAACTTGTTTGGCTCGAAGATTTTATCGCCCTGGCAGAGCACGGCAGTTTCGTGCGGGCAGCCGAAGCGCGCCACATCACCCAGCCGGCGTTTAGCCGCCGCATCCGCTCGTTAGAGCAGTGGATGGGCGTAACGCTGTTTATACGCACGCCGCAAGGCACGACGCTCACCGAAGCGGGCAGTCATATCCAAGCCAGGGCGGTTGAGGCGACAAGCCGTCTTTACCGGCTGCGCACAGAAGCGCAAGAGGTAGCAGGTAAAGCGGCGAAAACCCTTCAGTTCGCCGCTACTCACTCACTCTCTTTTACTTTTTTTCCGCGCTGGATCCGCCAGGTCGAGAATGGTGCGCCGATTGAAGCGATCCAACTCCACTCAGACAGCATGCGTAGCTGTGAGCAGCTGTTGGTGCATGGTGAGGTGCCATTTTTGCTCTGCCATCGCCACCCTGAGGTGCCCACGCCACTGACCCAAGATCACTTTATTAGTCAAAAAGTAGGAGATGACACCCTAATAGCACTAGTGGCTAGCGCTTTACTGAAGAGCAGTAAGCCTAATCAACTACCTTATTTGGCCTATACCGAAGCCTCGGGACTTGGGCGTATTGTGGCTCACCGTTTATACGACAGTAGAGAGATTTTAGCGCTTAAAGCACATTTTAGTAGCCACTTGGCAGCGGTGTTAATGTCGATGGCATTAGAGGGTAAAGGCGTGGCGTGGTTGCCAAAAAGCCTTGCAGAGCAAGAGATTAGCGATGGCCGTTTAGTGCGGGCGCTTGATCCATGTTGGGATATCGACGTACAAGTACATCTTGTAAGGCCAATAGCGCCTTTAAGCGCAGCCGCCGAAAACTTTTGGGCACGAGTGTCAGATCATGGTGCCAGCGTTTAACATTGAGCGATTAATGTTAGGCTGAAGACGTAAAAAAATGTCCTTAAGCGTTCAACTTAACTATATTATCCCTATTAATAGTGCGCTTGAGATGGCTAAGCGATTTGTACTGGAGTTAGGCTATGCTGGCTGAGTCGGCTGTCAAAATGGCTTTTCTTGCTTGTTTGATTCCTTTATAAAGCTATTGATAAATGTTAACGCAAATGGGTGTGGCACTTTTGTTTGAAGTTAAGGTCGGATATTTTTGGCTTAAGCAGCGTCAAAATTTTGTCGAGGCGTGAAATTCACGTTAAATGCAGCAAAAATTGGCCATTTTCATAACATTCGCGCTATGCTTGGTTTTATTGATGGCAAGCATTTATTAAATAGCCGTTAACAATATTCAGATTCAGGCATGAATTTTTAGACACAGTGCCTTAGCAACCGTCAAGATGACCATGGAACGTTCGACATGGAACTAAGAGAGTGGCTAATCATTTTAGGGCTGGCGTTGGTATCGCTCATCGTTATAGACGGTGCGCGTAGACTTCAACGACAGCGTCGAGTACCCCGCTTGGATCAAGCGGATCAGGATCTATCCGCTAGTCAGCAAGAAGATCCTGATGAGGCTGCTAAAGCAGCGGAAATCAATTGGGAACTTCCTAACGGAGGAGCCCGAGTTGTTAAGCCTGCTGATTATAGTGGCTTAGGTAATAAACCAAAGTTAGAACGTCAAGAGCATCCTGGCCCCTCCAGGGTGCTTTCTGAGTTTAGACGTTCCGCCTCGGCAAAAGCGGCGAAGCGTAAAGCAGATAAAGCCGAAACAATTGCTAAAGCGCAATTAAAGACAGCAGAAAAGTCAGCTGAGAAAACAGAGCAGCCACTCGCTGCTACAGCACATACGCCAACACCTACGCCCTCCATGCCGACTGAGCATGAGCGCCGTGAGCCAAGCATCACGATGGCCAGCACTTCTCAGGCTGAGATTGCAAATAAAGAGTTTTCTAAGAGTGAGGCTGGCTCAGTAGAAATGACAGCGCCGCAACAGACCGCTGAGCAACCTGCTTATTCTGCTGAATCAAGTCAGCCTGCTCCCTCAGCGGCTATGCAAGAACCAGCAGAGGCACCTGTATCGTCTGATGCTATTTCAATCAGCGCAAGCGATACGGATACTGACACCTCCGCTCAGCCGCATTACGAATCTGAGCCGGTGCTGCGCGCTGAACCTGAAGATGCTGTCTTTGCCAAACACGCTTCCAGTGATCACTCGCCCAAACGGCGTCAGTTGCGCTCTGATACCGTAGGCGAACACGACGAGTTGGATGATGACGAAGTGGACGAGTATCGACTCGTCGACTTTGAAGGCATGGGTCGTTCACTGAAGCGTCGTTTGATTGAGCGGCGTAAAGAGAAGCAGCGCAAGAAAGCTGAGAAAGCGATCCGCGACAAAGCTTTGGCTAAACAGAAAGCCGAGCGCAAAGCGCTGGAAGCTGAACAGCGGCGCGAAGCGAAAGAAGCGGCTGATGCAGAGCGCGCTCGCCTTGCACAAGAGCAGGCTGAGGCGCGTGAAGCGGCGGCTAACGCGGCAGCAGCAGACAGGCTCGCTAGCCAGCAGCGGTTGGCTGATGATGAGGCACGTAATGTCGAGCTTAACGGACATGCCAGCCGCGAAGAGCACTATTATGAAGAGAGTTATCATAGTGACTTTGATGAGAGCGCTGACTATGCCAGCGACACCGCCTATGATGACCGGGCTGCTGACGAGAGGGTTCGCGCCCATCCCACGTTAGAAAAAGCCTTACGTCACGATGTGAGTGGCGAACACGCTAAAGAGACACTTTCTAGCGCTGAAGAAGTGGTTGTTATCAGCGTGCTTTCCCGTGATCCGGAAGGCTTCGACGGCAGTAAGCTGCTTGAGCTGATGATGGTATGTGGTTTGCGCTACAGCCGACCCATGGGCATTTTCCACCGCTTTGAAACCGAAAGTGAAGACAGCGAACTGCAGTTCTCCATGGTTAATGTAGTTAAGCCAGGCACTTTCCCCATCGAAGAGATGGGTGAGTTTATGACCCCAGGTATCACCCTGTTGATGCCGCTTCCAGGCGCGGTTGATAGCTCTGCCGCGTTTGAGGCCATGGTGGAAACAGCAATGGTCGTGGTGCGTCATATGGGCGGCGAGTTGAAAGATGAGAACCGCAGCGTGATGACGGCACAAACGATTGAGTTCGCCCGTCAGCGGGTGCGTGAATTTGAACGTCGACATCGGCTACATCGGCATATGCAAGCCCGCTAAGCCACTCCTGCTGTTCAACACCCGCCTTCTTGCCAGAAGGCGGGTGTTTTTGTTCAATACGTACTATTTCTATTCTATTTTTACACTCTTTAGGCTTTGCATTTTTACAGCCGCTATTCGCTAGTACTGGAACCCATTAAATGAGTCAGTCTGATTCTCAACCACTGGAAGAGATTACCCAACTGCGGGCCGCCCTGGACGAGGCCAACTACCGTTACTACGTGTTGGATGAGCCCACGCTGACGGATGCCGACTACGACCGTAAATTTCAACGCTTACAGCAGTTGGAGGGCGAACATCCAGGACTAGTGACTCCCGATTCGCCAACCCAGCGCGTTGGCGCCGCTCCAGCGGATGGCTTCCCATCCGTGGCTCACGCAATCCCCATGCTGTCGTTGGATAATGCTTTTAGCCGTGACGATATTCACACCTTTGCCGAGCGAGTGGCTGAGCGCTTGGAGTGTACGGCAGAAGATGTCGAGTTTACCTGCGAGCCGAAGCTGGATGGTGCGGCGGTATCGCTGGTTTACGAACAAGGTGTGCTGATTAGCGGCGCGACCCGTGGCGATGGGCGCACGGGCGAGGGCATTACTTCCAACTTGCGCACATTACGTTCGGTGCCGCTGAAGCTAATGGGCAAAAACGTACCTGAGCTGTTGGAAGTGCGTGGCGAGGTCATTATGCGCCATGCGGGCTTTGAGGCACTGAACGAGCGCGCGCGTGAAGAGGGCAGCAAGGTTTTTGCCAACCCGCGTAACGCGGCGGCAGGCAGCCTCCGTCAGCTAGATCCGCGCATCACCGCCAAGCGTCCGCTAGAATTCCACGCTTATCAGGCTGCGCGTTTAGAGCCGGATTTAGGCGATACCACCCACAGCGAATTAATGACGCGGTTATCCTCATTAGGGTTTCGCGCCAGTTCAGAGCTCAAAGTAGTTAAAGGCCCTGAGGCGGTGGCCGATTACTGCGAGCAGCTAGGCGAAAAACGTGACAGGCTTGGCTTTGATATTGATGGCGTGGTGATCAAGGTGAACGACCTGCGCCACCAGCGTGAGCTTGGCTTTGTCGCCCGTGCGCCGCGCTGGGCGGTGGCGTTTAAGTATCCGGCCCAGGAAGAGGTCACTACCCTTAACGATGTGGAGTTCCAGGTTGGGCGTACTGGGGCAATCACCCCTGTGGCGCGCCTTGAACCTGTCACCGTGGCCGGTGTGACCGTTTCCAACGCCACGCTGCACAACGCCGATGAGATTAAGCGCTTAGACGTAATGATTGGTGACACGGTCTCGATTCGCCGAGCCGGTGATGTGATCCCCCAGGTGGTGAGTGTGCATACCGAGCTGCGTCCAAATGATGCGAGGGCGATTGTCTTCCCCGAGCACTGCCCGGTATGTGGCTCGGATATCGAGCGCATCGAAGGCGAAGCGGTAGCGCGCTGCTCCGGGGGGGCTCTACTGTGCAGCGCAGCGTAAAGAGGCTTTGAAGCATTTTGCTAGCCGCAAAGCGCTGGATATTGATGGCCTGGGCGAAAAGCTGATCGTCCAACTGGTCGACTTGAATTGGGTGGAAACTCCCGCGGCGCTGTTTCACTTATCGGTCGAGCAGTTACAGAGCTTGCCGCGTATGGGCGAGAAGTCGGCGACGAACCTGGTCAACTCCCTCGAAAAGCCAAGTCGACGACCCTGGCGCGATTTATCTATTCTCTGGGTATTCGCGAAGTGGGCGAAGCCACGGCGGCAAATCTTGCCAATCACTTTGGCACCCTTGATGCCATTCAAGCCGCTGAGCTGGCAGCACTGGAAGCGGTGAATGATGTCGGTCCGATTGTGGCCGCCCATGTGCATACGTTTTTCCGTCAGCCGCACAATCAGGAAACCATCGCCGCGCTAATTGAAGCAGGCATCACCTGGCAAGAAGCAGAAGTCACCCAAGGCCCTACGCCGCTGGAAGGCCAAACCTGGGCGCTCACCGGTTCGCTTGAGAGCATGACCCGCGATGAAGGGAAGGCGCGCTTGCAAGCGTTAGGGGCGAAGGTGGCGGGCAGCGTATCGAAAAAGACTACCTGCCTGGTTGCTGGCGAAGCCGCCGGTAGCAAATTGACCAAAGCCGAACAGATGGGTGTAGAAGTGATTGATGAAGCTACCTTTATTGAACGTTTGGCAGAGTGGGAGCAGCGTTAATGAGCCGTTTTATTGAAGTGCCCGCCAGAATGCTGCCACCGGAAACCCTCGATGCTCTGCTGGAAGCGTTTGTGACCCGCCAGGGTTACGACACTACCGACACAACGGGCGAGGGGATGCACGGCTGGGTAGCCGAACTAAAAAACAGCTAGAGCGCAATGAGCTGATTATCGCCCACGATCTCGAGCTAGAGATGACCGAGGTGATGACGCTAGCCCGTTGGCGTTCGTTTGGGCGGGATATCGCCGATGACGAAGAAGAGGGCGATATTTAGGCCTGAGTCCTAAGTGTTCTCACCACGAATAAGCGCGCTGATTATCCGCCGCCCTGGGTGCAGATGGTCGACCAGCGGCGCTTCTAGCGGCATCGGCTCATCGCACATTCTTGACGCGATCACCTCAGCACATAGCGGGGCGCTCGCCAACCCGCGGGAGCCGTGGGCTGCGGATATCCACAGGCCCGAATAGTGCTCGCCAGGTGTGTCGGTCACGCGGGTGGCATCTTTGCTCAGCAATGAATAGTCTGCCCGCCACGCCTCAGCTACCGGCACTGGCCCTGCGTAAGGGGTTTTGTCGGGGCTTGCCGCACGCACCGCAGCGCGGCCCTGAAGTTTCTCTGGGCTCAACGTAATACCCGACTGCTCCAATTCCGCTACCAGCGCAGGCAAGGTTTGACGCAGCTCATCGATATTGCGCTGATGATCGTCGTCCGTTACATCGGTTGTCGCGTTGTTGGGTACAAAGCTGGCGCCAAACGTCAGTACGCCATCCAGAGCAGGCGCTACATAGCCACCGGCGCATACCACACGGGCTGGGCCTGCGACCCCCTTGGGTAGCGTTATCTCGCTTATCTGGCCCCGCACTGACTGCAGCGGCAGCTCAGCCGTTTGCGCAAAACGGTTGGCCAAATGGGCGCTGGCTATCACCACCTGATCCGCCTTAAGTGTGCTGCCATCGGCAAGATTGAGCTGCCAACCGTCTTCTACTTGGTGTAGGGAGCTAACGTCGCCCTGCTGCACGCTAATACCCTGCTGGTTAAGCAAGTGCTCACACAGCGCCTTGGGTCGCACCCAGCCTGCCTGTGGATAATAAAGACCGTGGGAGGCGTTAATGCTGATCTCCGCCGTTTCGGTTAACGCCGGATTCTCCATTGGGGTGACGACCTCGCTGGGTAGCGGGTGTTGTTCAATAAAGCGCTGCTGGCGGCGCGCCTCTTTATCGCTACTTGCTAACTGCACCACACCGCAGGGCTGCCATAAGATTTGGTTAGCTTTGTGCTGTGTAAGCCAGCGCTGGCTGTACAGCAGCCCAGCCAGATAAACACGGCTTTGATGGTTGGTTTCGGCGGCGAGCTTCACATACAGCGCGCCCTGGCGATTGCCGGAGCCGCCCGCGCCGGGGGCTTCGCGATCAATCACCGTGACCTTGATGCTACGTTTAGCCAGCGCTGCCGCCACGCTGCTGCCCGCAAGACCTGCACCGACGATTGCTACGTGCATGGCTCCGTGCTTTGCAGCTGCGACAGGCGGAGGCGTAAACCAAGGCGTGGACTGACGGCGCTGATCGAGGGGTGGCGCCTCGATACTACCCGCGAGCATTTCCCGCTTACGGCCGTAGCCTGGCACTTTCTTCCAGTTAAAGCCGGACGCCTTCAAGCCGCGCTTAACAATACCGGCGCAGGTAAAAGTAGCAAACGTAGCACCGGGGCGTGAGCGGGCCGCCATGGCGCTAAACAATTCCGGCTGCCACATGTCAGGGTTTTTGGAAGGCGCAAAACCGTCTAAAAACCAGGCATCGACCTGGCCATCCAGCTGCTCCAAGCGCTCGGTGGTATCGCCGAAATGCAGATCAAGCGTGACGCGATCGGTCAGGTGCAGGCGGTGAATACCGCTCACGGCGGAAGGCCACTGGGCGAGTAGCACCTGTGCATAAGCGGCCAACGAAGGCCAGCTCGCTAAGGCTTGCTTAAGCGCGCCCCGCTCAAAGGGGAATTTTTCTGTGGATAACAAATGCAGGCGAGCACTGGCGGGCGCATGCTGCTCAAAGCAGGCCCAGGCGCAGAGCATATTCAGCCCGGTACCAAAGCCGGTTTCGCCAATCACAAACGGCCGCGATGCTTCCCAGGCTGCAAAGCGTTCGGGCAAGCGGTTCGCGCCAAGAAACACGTGTTCCGTTTCAGCGCGCCCATCACCCCGAGTGAAATAGATGTCATCAAACGCTTCCGAATGGGGCGCTCCCTCATTCCAGGTAAGAATTGGCGTGGTTAATGCCGCAAGCGAAGGCAAGGCGTTTGGACGATGGGTCACGCAAGTATCCGTATTGATGAACAGGTGGTTAAAAAATGATCAATTTGTCGGCGCTGGCGCTATCTCTGGCTTAGCGCAAAGCGTCCGCCGGGTTTGCACAGAGTTTTCCACAGGCTCTGTGAAAAAGCCGACGGACCCTCCACACTCGCCTGTTTGGGTCAAGGCAAAACTTTTTTGAACGGCTTAACAATTACCTTGGCATATACCCCTGCAATCATGTATGGGTCGGCGTCGGCCCACGCCTTGGCGTCTTCTAAGCTGTCGAATTCGGCCACCACTAAGCTGCCTGAAAAGCCAGCATCGCCGGGGTTTTCAGCATCGATGGCCGGGTGGGGGCCAGCCAATATCACGCGGCCCTCATCACGCAGTGCTTCTAAACGGGCTAGGTGATCGGGACGAGCTGCTAGGCGACGCTCTAAGCTATTGGGCACATCTTCACTGATAATGGCATACAGCATTTGGGGATAACTCCTTGATAAAAAGGGGATGCAGCGTGGGCGTTAATTGACCGCACTGGCATAAGCGCGCACCATATCTTACCCATTGCTAACGGTTCATTCACAGCTGAAAAGCGCATTCTGACAAACTGGCCACACGGCGTCATGCTTATGCCTCGACTTCCTTATACCTTTGATGCCGATCAGCGCTACCCGGTTGATTTGCACATGCACTCCACGGCATCCGACGGTGCGCTAACGCCCACCGAGCTGGTAACGCTGTGCGCCGAGCGTGGGCTGACGCATATGTCGCTCACCGACCACGATACCATGGACGGCATTGAAGAAGCGGGCCAAGCCGCGGCACAAGCCGGGCTGTGTCTTATTCCCGGCTGTGAGTTATCCACACGCTGGCAGGGTGTGAATATCCATGTGGTCGCGTTAATGCCCGGCGGCTTACAGGGGCCAATGATAGAAGGCCTGATTCAGCAGCGGGAGGCGCGAATTCAACGTGCCACCGTGATTGCCGAGCGGTTGGAAAAAATCGGTTTAAGCAATGCACTGGAAAAAGCCCGCCTTCACGCAGGCAGCGACCGACCCCTAGGTCGCCCGGATTTCGCCCGTGCACTAGTAGAGGAGGGCGTAGTTCCCGATTGGGCCAGCGCTTTTAAGCGCTATTTGGGAAGCGGCAAAAAGGGTGATGTGAAAGCCCACTGGCCGGAAATCAGCGAAGCGGTGAACTGGATTGTGGCATCGGGTGGCGTGGCGGTGATTGCGCACCCGCTGCGCCATGGCTTAACCCGCCGCAAGCGTGGCCTGTTGATGGATACTTTCCAAGCGGCGGGTGGGCAAGCGGTTGAGTTAGTCAGCGGCCAGCAGAACCCGGACAGCACCCGTGATCTGGCGCGCCAACTGGTCGAGCGTGAGCTGTACGCCTCCATGGGGAGTGACTTCCATTTCCCCGGCAGCCACGCGGCCCCCGGCAGCATGAGTTTAGTGCCGCGCACGGCGGCGCCTCCCATATGGGAGCATCCACGTTTGGTGCACCTACGCGAGGCGCCTGCTGGAATACTTGCGGCAGGGTGAAGCGTTAAGCTCTTACACTATGCTATATGAGTGCGGTATGAATAACGTTTACGGTCAGGAGTAACTAAATGAGCCAATATTTTCAGATTCACCCGGAGAATCCGCAGAAGCGGCTGATTGATCAGGCGATTGCGATTATTCGTAAAGGCGGCGTGGTTGCGTACCCGACCGATTCAGGTTACGCATTGGGCTGTCATTTGGGCGAGAAGAAGGCCATCGAGAAGATTAAATGGCTGCGTTCTCTGGACGATAAACACAACTTCACCTTGGTGTGCTCCGACCTATCAGAGATCGGCACCTACGCCAAAGTGGATAACGATGTGTTTCGGCTACTGAAGGCCCACACTCCAGGGCCTTATACCTACATTCTTGATGCCACCTCTGAAGTGCCGCGCCTGTTGCTGCACCCCAAGCGCCGCTCCATTGGCGTGCGCGTGCCGGACCACCGCATCACCCACGCATTACTGGCCGCACTGGGCGAGCCGTTAATGAGCGTGACACTGATTCCGGTGGGCGATGACCTGCCCATGAACGACCCGGAAGAGATCCGCGAGCGCTTCGGTGCCCACCTGGACGCTATTATCGACGGCGGCGCCTGTCACTTAGACCCAACCAGCGTCATTGACCTGCGCGAGCTACCGCCGAAAATCATCCGTGAAGGGCGTGGCGATATTTCTCCTTTCGTAGACTAAAAGCACTTTTCAGGGCAAATACCCGGTTCGAAGCACTAGCGAGCTGGGTATTTACTTCGTTTTATCGTTGTTTGAATGTTCAATGAAAATAAAATATGATCCTAATGATTATTTTCGATAATAAATCGTGATCCTTTAAGGCGTGGAGTCGCCTCGTCTTTTTGAGGTCACCTACCTCAGGAGATCATTCTATGACAATGCCTTTCCCTTCTCGCCTCTGCACCCTTGCCGCTTTAGTCAGCCTTGCCGCTTTCCCTTTGGCCAGCCACGCTGCTAGTGATGAAGCAGAACTGTGTGCCCAGGAAGCCTATGCAATGGGCCTGCGCTATCAACAGCAGTCTGCTGAAGCTGCCGCCTTGCAGCGTCAGGGATTTGCCCTCGCCACCTACCGGCTTGAGGATCAGATTGAGGCGCATGGTGGTAGCGACGACTTGGCTATCATTACCGACCTGGATGAAACGGTGCTGGACAATAGCGCGCTGTTGGTTCGCGATATGCAGGCGTGCCACGACTACACCACCTGGGATACATGGAAGCATTGGGAGCGTGAAGGCGAACCGCGTTTAATGCCGGGTGCCAAAGCGTTTCTAGATTTCGCTGATGAACAGGGCGTAGCCATTTTTTACGTTTCGGATCGCTACCAAGAGAACGAGGCCGACACTATAGCTACATTAGAAGCGCTAGAGTTACCCCAAGTCTCTGAACAGAGCGTGATGTTGCTGGGACCTGCTAAGGCCGAGCGTCGTGCGGAAGTGGTTGATAACCACACGCTGGTGATGCAGTTAGGTGATTCGCTTCACGATTTCGCGGGTGACTTCGCCGGTGCGGACCTGGATCAACAGCACGGTCTGGTTGACGATAATGCCGAGCGTTTTGGTAAGGACTGGATCGTCTTCCCCAACGCTACCTATGGCGCATGGAGTGAGGCCGAGTTAGACGCCTGGGAAGCTCCGCACGAAGTAGAGTGATTCGTTTAGAACACCACTCTATCCCGCATTAAATAAACGCTACGCGCCCCAGGTTTGGCTATTTACTTTAGCCGCCTTCGGGCGCGTTTTTGTCTGCGTCTCCATCGTCTTTCTTACGCGGATCTTCGCTATTTTCATCCAGCCAAGTACCGCAGCGCAGGCAGTAGTGGGCTTTTTTATCATGGCGGTCGTGCCCGCAGCCGGGGCAGGCTTCCTCAGAGTGACGGTCCTCACGAATCGAGCGGATCACCTGAGCGGAGAATACCCCGGTGGGTACGGCAATAATCGAGTAGCCGAGCAGCATCAGAATCATGGTGATGGCTTTGCCTAACGCGGTGGCGGGCACAATATCGCCGTAGCCGACCGTCGTCATGCTTACGATGGCCCAGTACATCGACATCGGGATGCTGGTAAACCCGGCCTCTGGGGATTCAATGGTGTACATCAATGCCGCAAACAGCGTGACCACCATAAGAATCGCCGAGAAAAATAGCAGTATCTGGCGCATGCTGCGCTTGAGGGCATCCATGAGCAGGCTGGCTTCGCCGACAAATTCCATCATCCGCAAAATTCGGAAAATCCGTAGCACCCGTAGCAAGCGAACAATGACCAGACCGTGGGCACCCGGTACTAGCAATACGAGCCAGGTAGGCAACACGGCGATTAAGTCCACAATCCCATAAAAGCTTTTTAAATAGAGTAGCGGACGCTCCAGGCAGTAGATGCGCACGATCAGCTCAATACTGAACAGCAGCGTGAATATCCATTCAACGTAGAAAAATATGTGCCCGTAACGCTCCGCATAAACCTCAATACTGCCCAGTAGAATGACCGCAACGCTTAACAGAATTGCCACGATTAAGGCGATATCAAAGGCTTTTGCGCCCGGCGTGTCAGACTCAAAAATAATGTGAAACAGGCGGGTGCGTAGGCCTTCCGCGCCAGGGGTTAAGTGAAAATTCATTGCATCATCCTGAAGTGGGCCTCAATACGGTCCTTAAAAACAGTCCTGAAATAGCGTTATGTCGCTAGCGTAGCGCGGTTTGGTACGCCAAGCGATGGGCCAGTGCCAACGCAGCTTTACCGTAAACGCTATTCGGCTGGCCGTGGTTATCGAGTGCACCGGGTAGCGCTTGGGCATAACCACGTGTAGTGGCATCCAGAGCGGGGTGATCGGCGAGGGTAGTTAATGCCTGCTGGGCGTCGGTCAGAAAGCCTGCCTGTTGGTTATCATGGTAGGCATCTAGAGCCAGCGTAGCGCGGTGCAGCCACTCCGCTGGAGAGTGAGCTTCTGGTAAAGGCCAGCGCTGTTCGCTCAGCGCGTTGCCACGGGCCGCCTTGCTGCTATCTGAAGGGCGCAGTGGTACCTGCTCGGCCAGGGTCAATGCCAATGTCCAAAGCGTTTCGGGCTCGCCGCTTTTTAATTCCAGCTCCAGCTCGCGAATCGGCGTGCGGTATCCACCGCTAATAATCTCTCCCTCATCCAATACCAGCTCGATATGGCTTTTTTGACCGTTTGAGTCATCCGTTAGCTGCCAGCTACGCCGTGAGAAATCGGTGCTGAGCTGAGGCGCTAAAGAGCCAAGAATACCGCTTAGCTCACCTTGAAACGGAGGAAGGTTGCCCAGTGCGACGACATCCAGTTCATGGCCCGCCACTTGCCACTCCCACTCCTCTCGTTGCGAGAGCCCGCCACCACCTTGGCCGGCGGTTTTTACTGTTTGCAGCACTTTGCCATCCACTTTACGCAGGCGTAACGCAATGCGCGCCTTGGCTAAATCCCCGTTGGGGGTATCAAAATAAGTGTTGGTTAACGTCTGCTGAAGCGCCGGTGTTGATGCGAGATGGGGGTGACTAATAAGGGCGGCAGGCCCTTCTGGGGCAAGCGCAAGTTTCAGTTCCACTTCCATTGGATTTAGGTTTTTCATGACGCTCGCCACCTCGTTATCGTGACATTTAAATGAATATTTGATTACATTTGTGAACTTTTCATGACGGCGGCGGGCGCACTCTTTATACTGGCGCCGCCATTTCCAGGCTTCCCGAAAACAGGCTAAAAGGCATTATGGTTACCTCCAATCCTTTTTCTTCGATGTTTGGCCGTTCGCCATTCCAGCCGTTATTGGCCCATATCGTCAAGGCGAATGAGTGCGCCGATCAGCTGTTGCCGTTTTTTGAAGCAACGCTGGCTGATGACTGGGACAAGGCGGCTGAACTGCGCGAAAACGTCACCCGCCTAGAGCACGACGCCGATACGCTGAAAACCGAGCTGCGGTTGAACCTGCCCAATACCATGTTTCTACCGGTGTCGCGTTCTGACCTGCTCGATCTCATCAGTGTGCAGGACAAAATCGCCAATAAGGTGCGCGACATTACCGGCATTATGCTGGGCCGTAAAATGCGCGTACCGGACGAGCTGGCCGATCCAATGCGCGATTACATCCGTACCAGCGTTGCTTGTGTTGCCCAGGCGCGCCAGGCACTGGAAGAACTCAAGGACCTGCTTGAGTCCGGCTTTGGAAAAAACGTCTCAGATGTGATGCAGAAAATGATTCGTGAACTGCACACCCTTGAGCACCAGGCCGACGATCAGCAGGTGACGATTCGTCGCCAGCTATTCACGCTTGAAAGCCAGCTTCCGCCAGTAGATGTGATCTTTCTCTACAAGATCATCGAATGGGTTGGCGAACTATCTGATCGCGCTGAGCGTGTGGGTAGTCGTCTGCAGATCCTGACTGCCCGCTAAGGGGACCTTCATGCTGATTATTGCCCAGTACGGTGAAATCTTCATTATTCTGGCCTGTTTGTTCGGCTTCTTTATGGCATGGGGCGTTGGTGCGAATGACGTAGCCAATGCGATGGGAACCTCGGTGGGGTCGAAAGCGATCACCATCAAACAAGCCATCCTAATCGCTGTTATCTTTGAGTTTCTCGGTGCCTGGTTGGCTGGCGGTGAGGTGACCGCAACGATTCGAGGCGGGATGCTCGACCCCGTATTGCTAGAAGACAATCCCCATCTGCTGGTTTATGGGATGCTCTCTGCGCTGTTGGCCGCCGCTATTTGGCTAATGATCGCCTCTGCACGCGGTTGGCCGGTTTCTACCACGCACTCAATCGTGGGCGCTATCGTCGGTTTTGGTGCCGTAGGCCTAGGCGTTGAAGCAGTGGCATGGGGCAAAGTAGGTCAAATCGCCTCTAGTTGGCTTATATCGCCGCTACTTGCTGGCACCATCGGTTTCGTGCTGTTTAAATCAGTTCACCACCTGATTTTTGAAAACGACGACCCCTTTGCCGCTGCTAAGCGCTATGTACCTGGCTACATCTTCCTGGTCGGCTTTATTGTTTCGATGGTCACGCTGACCAAAGGACTCTCCCACGTAGGTTTGGATCTTAGCTTTGGTCAAAGCCTGCTGCTGTCTATTTTGCTGGGTATTGTGATTATGGCAGTGGGCATTGTCATGCAGCGCCGGGTTAAGTTTGAACAAAACGCCAGCGACCATTTTGGTTACGCCAACGTTGAGCGAGTATTTGGTGTACTGATGATTTTCACCGCTTGTGCCATGGCGTTTGCCCACGGCTCTAATGACGTGGCCAATGCAGTAGGCCCGCTGGCGGCGGTCATTAGCGTCGTTCGGAGTGAAGGTGTCATCGACAGTGCTGCACTGGTGCCCTGGTGGGTGCTGGTACTGGGCGGCGGCGGCATCGTGGTAGGCCTTGTGACCTATGGTCATAAAGTCATCGCCACGGTGGGTACGGGCATTACCGAACTCACGCCAAGCCGCGGTTTCGCCGCTACCCTGGCGGCGGCTACCACGGTGGTACTGGCTTCTGGTACCGGCCTGCCGATTTCCACCACCCATACGCTGGTAGGCGCCATTTTAGGTGTCGGCTTGGCGCGGGGTATGGCAGCGCTTAATCTGCGTGTTATCGGCACCATTGTGATGTCGTGGCTGATTACGTTGCCCGCTGGTGCAGGTCTCGCCATTCTGTTCTTCTTTATGTTCAAAGGCATGTTCGGTTCATAAATAAGCGAGTACGCGTCAAGAACGGCCTGAGCGGTAAAATCACAGCGGCATCTTCATGTTTATCTGCATTAGATTGAGCAGATTTGCATTAGAAGGTGCCGCTGTTTTTTGTGCTCTGGTAAAGTAACCCGATTAGACGTGATAAATGTCTGATTTCTCTTTCACCTGCTGCCGGAGAGCGGCCCTTGGATACGCGCTTCCCCTTTGTCGATTGGTTTCGTAACGCCTCCCCCTACATCAATGCTCACCGGGGGCGAACCTTTGTCATCTTAATTGAGGGCGAAGCGATGGCGTCTGGCCGAGGGGAGCAGCTGATTCAAGATTTGGCGCTGCTGCATACGCTGGGCGTACGCTTGGTCGTGGTGTTCGGTATTCGCCCCCAGGTACACGAATCGCTAACTGCGGCATGCGTTGAGCCCACGCGTATCGACGGCCGCTGGGTAGCGGATCGTGCCGTCATGGCCCACGTAGAGCAGGTCGCCGCCCATCAGCGGCTATGGCTGGAAGCGCGGCTGTCGTTAGGCCTACCCAGCACGCCGCTGCACGGCGTAGAGCTGAGCGTCATCTCTGGCAACCTGGTGACTGCTAAGCCGCTTGGCGTGCGTGAAGGCATCGATTTCGACCACAGTGGCGAAGTACGCCGGGTGCGGGCCAGCGCGATTCAGGGATTGCTGGAAAAAGGCTCGCTGGTGTTGCTACCGCCGCTGGGCTTCTCCAGCACCGGCGAAGTGTTCGATCTGGATGCCTCTGAAGTCGCCCAGCACGCCGCCGTAGCGCTAAAAGCCGATAAGCTGATTCTGCTCGGTGAGTCGGAAGGGCTGGAGGATGAGCACGGTGCGCTGCTACGCCAACTCTCTCCAGCGGAAGCCGAGCCGCGTTTGACCAACGCCGTTCCAGGCAGTGAGTTAGCCCGCCATTTACAGGCCGCCTGCACCGCCGCACGGGAAGGCGTTGCGCGCACGCACCTGCTTTCCTGGCACAACCATGACGCCTTACTGGGTGAACTGTTCACCCGCGACGGCGTGGGCACCATGATTACCCAGCACCGCTACGAACAGCTGCGCCCCGCGACGCTGAACGATGTGGCGGGCCTACTGGAACTGCTTGAGCCATTAGAGCGCAGAGGCATGCTGGTCGCGCGCTCACGGGAGCGCCTGGAGCACGAAATCGACGACTACATGGTGATCGAGCGCGACGGCATGGTGATTGGCTGCGCCGCGCTGCATGTGTATACTGACACCAGTATTGCCGAACTCGCCTGCGTGGCAGTTCACGACAGTTATCGCGGTGGCGAGCGTGGCGAGCGGTTGGTGGAAGCCATGGAGCGCCGCGCCCGCCAGCGCGGCTTAAACGAAATATTCGTGCTCACGACCCATACCGCCCACTGGTTTGTAGAGCGCGGCTTCCGCGCCGCCAGCCTGGAAGACCTACCCCCGCTAAAACGCGAAACCTACAACCACGCTCGTAAATCGAAGGTGTTGGTCAAGCAGCTGACGTAATTCGCTTATTAAACACAGCTGCTTTATGAGGTGATGCCCGGCGCTATTGAAAACAGCGCCGGCATTTTTTTGCGCTTGTTGCTGAATATTGTCATCAATTGGCGTGTCGTAGGTTTTAAGCAGATAGCCCAGCACCGAATAGAAACCCACCATGGCGATAAGGTCGATCACCGCCTTACGCCCGATCGCCTCGGCAAGTTCTGCTTCCTGCTCCTGGGCCAGCATGCGCTCGTCGAACAGCGCATCCACGGCATTAACGATAAGACCATCTACGCCTTCGGGGTTACCGCGAATCGCATTGATCCGCTGTTCGGAAAACCCCAGGGCGAGCGCTCGACTGACATGGTGAGCCCACTCGTATTCCGCCCCCATCCGCAGGCCTGCGCGTAGAATCACCACTTCGGTCAATTCCGGGCCTAAGGCATTCTCCTTCACTACATGCTGGCGCAAGGTTGCCCACGCGCTAAGTAGGGCCGGATGGTGGGCCATGGTGCGATAGACGTTGAGTGCACCAGCAAAGCCTTCGCGTAAATCAGCGATCTCCTCAGGCCAATCGGCGTCGGAAATGGGCGGGCAGGGAGAGGGTGTCATGGGTGAGCTCCAGTCAAATCGTTATTTGATTACTCTGCGATGGCCGCGTCGATGGCCCCGGCTATACGCTCAATGATCAGGTCTACTTCATCAGGCGCAATGATATAGGGCGGTGCCAGCAAGATATGCTCGCCGTGAATGCCATCAATGGTGCCGCCCATCGGGTAGCTGATCAGGCCACGGGCCATGGCTTGGCGTTTGATCTTGGCGTGAAGCTTGCGAGCCGGGTCGAAAGGCGCTTTGCTCGCTCTGTCCGCCACCAGCTCAATGCCGCGAAACAAGCCCCTGCCGCGGATATCGCCCACATGGGGAGATGCACCGAGCGCCGCTTCAAGACCGCTCTGCAGCCTCGCTCCCATGGCATTAACGTTCGCCAGCGTCTCCGGCCGTGCAATGATCTCGACCACTTTGTTGGCGGCTGCAGCGGCGACAGGATGCCCAAGATAGGTATGGCCATGCTGAAACAGCCCAGATCCATTGGCGAAACTGGCGTAGATGTTGGCCGATAGCATCACCGCGCCGATCGGCTGATAGCCGCCTCCCAGCCCTTTGGCGATGGTGACGATATCCGGTGTAACCCCATCCTGTTCACAGGCGAAGACGGTGCCGGTTCTGCCCATGCCGCACATCACTTCGTCGAGGATCAGCAGTACGCCATATTTATCGCAAATGTCCCGCACGCGTTTGAAGTAATCCGCCTCAGAGGCCACCGCCCCTAAGGTGGCACCAACGACAGGCTCGGCCACGAAGGCCATGACCTCGTCGGCGCCAAGGTCTAGAATTTTTGCCTCAAGTTCTTCGGCAAGCCGCGCAGCGTAAGCCTCTGGCGTTTCATCAACGCCCTTATCGCGATACGCATAGCAGGGCGAGACGTGGTGGGTTTCTGGCAGAATAGGCTGAAACTGCTGGCGCCGCATGGCATTGCCACCGGTGGCCAACGCACCGATGGTATTGCCGTGATAACTCTGGCGCCTGGCAATGATATGCCGCCGCTGAGGCTGATTAATCTCGACAAAGTACTGCCGGGCCATTTTCAGCGCCGCTTCAACGGCCTCTGAGCCGCCCGAGACCAAGTAGACATAATCCAACCCGTCCGGGGCTAACGCCACCAGCTTGTCGGCAAGTGCTTCGGCGGCATCGGTAGTGAAAAAAGAGGTATGGGCGTAACAAAGATGATCAATCTGCGCGCGCATGGCGGCCAGTACTTCCGGGTGAGCGTGACCGACGCTGGTGACCGCAGCGCCTCCCGATCCATCCAGATAGCGTCGCCCCGTGTTATCGGTGATATACACGCCCTGCGCCGACGCGGCATGAGGCAACTGAGCGCCGATACTGCGGTGAAGAATACGCGTCATAGCCCCTGATCCTCATTAGCAAACGGTGAGAAATTTACATGACAAGGAGATTGGCATATTCGCAAAGATATTTGCAACAAATAAATCATTTAAATATTATGTGATACAAATGAATCATTTCTCATAGCAACAACCACTATTTCTTCAAAGAGCCCACCTCTATGCAGCCGAGCGATCCGTTGAGAAAGCAGATTATTGCCCAGTACGATGTCATGTCTCCGCAGCTGCAACAGTCGGCTCGTTACGTGCTTGAGCACCCAGAGGAAGTGGCGTTGGAGTCCATGCGCGAGGTGGCGCGCCTAGCAGGCGTTCAACCCGCCACCATGACTCGGCTGGCCAAGTTTTTGGGGTTAGTAGGGTACGACGATATTAGAGCGCAGCATGCAGCGGCACTGCGTCAGGGCAGCGATGGCTTTGCAGCCAAGGTTCGCCAGCGGGTAGAGGAAGGCAGTGAGACGCTAGAAAGCGATATGGCTGCTCACATGCTTCAAGGGCTGAGTGCCCAAATTGCTAAGCTCTGTGAACCCGATTCGCTACGGCGGTTGGAAGCCACCGCCCATCGGCTGAGGTCAGCAAGAAAGGTCTACGTACTAGGTTTACGCTCCAGCCATGCCATTGCCTGGCACTTCCACTACGTGATGACCCTGTTGGGCGACCGTTCGGTTCATTTAGATGGGCCTGGGGGAACCGGTGGAGACGCATTAATTCGCGCGACATCAGAGGATGTATTGCTCGTCATCTCCATCAATCCATATGCAAGAGAGGCGCTGGAATTTGCCCAACTGGCCAAAGAGAAAGGGGTGGGCATTGTTTCGATCACCGATAGCGAAGTGTCGCCATTGGTATCGCTTTCAGAGCAGACTATTTTTGTCCCACGGAAAGCGATAGTTTCTTCCATACGTTAACCCCCGCATTGGCCATTTCCGAAGTGCTGTGCAGCTTATTGGCAGAATTCGACCGGCCTAAAACGCTAGAGGCGTTGCAGCAAGCGGATAAACATCTCTTACAGCGCAATACCTACGCGACGGCTATCCCTCGGCGGCGGTGAGAAGCTTGGCCAGTCAGTCATATTGATCTGGGTAGATCATTACTTAAGCCGACCAGCGTTTTGTTATTCATGCAACAGATCAAGTGCTTCGCTATGGGCGGCCATGGTGATTCCCTTTGCGCTGTATAATCACTTCCAATCCCATTAGATCCAAAACATCGAGTACTTTTTGTAGCTGCAGGGTTGGCTTGCCGCGCTCAAGATCGACGATAAAGCGGTTGCCTGTACCCGCAAGCCCGGCAATATCACTTTGCAGCAATGATTGATCACGCCGGGTTTGTTGAACTAGCTTGCCCAGCTCTTCACTGCTGCGAATACGTTTTGCACTCTCTATCTGGGAGGTCATAGCGACTGTCCGATAAAATTACCGTACGGTAATGATAGACCAGATTAGTGATTAAAACGCTATGATTATTCCCGAACGGTAATTTTTAGTGTTTAGAGAGAATTCCTGGAAGGAAAAATTCCCGAGCGGGAATATTTTGGAGCAAACGTCTTCTGACAAAAAGGCGGCCCAAGGCCGCCCCTTAAAGTGCGCTATATCTTAATAACAAGCGCCTAAGTATTTAAGATAACCCCACCATTCAGGTGCAGCGTTTGGCCGCTCATGTAGGAGGACTCTTCGCAGGCCAAGTAGACATAGGCAGGGCCCATTTCGCTGGGTTGGCCCGCGCGATTCATGGGCACCTGACCACCGAATGACGCTACCTTTTCATCCTCAAAGCTGGCCGGAATCAGCGGTGTCCACACCGGCCCTGGGGCCACGGCGTTCACGCGAATGCCGCGATCCATCAAGGACATAGCCAGTGAACGCACTAAGCCCTGAATGGCGCCCTTGGTGGCGGTGTAGTCGATCAGCGTAGCGTTGCCCTTAAAGGCATTGATGGAGGAGGTGGCAATAATGGTGTCGCCCTTGCTGAGGTGCGGCAGGGCAGATTTGGTCAGATAAAAGTGGCTGAAGATATTGGTCTGGAACGTGCGCAGCAGCTGATCATCAGGAATCTCGGTAATGTCATCCCAATCGTACTGCTCGGCGGCGTTGTTGATCACAATATTGATCTTGCCAAAGTGGTCTAGAGTGCGTTTAACGATCTCTCGGCAAAACGCAGGTTCGGCCACATCGCCTTTTAATACCAGGCAGCGGTGGCCTTCGGCTTCCACCAGCCGCTTAGTCTCCTCGGCATCTTTATCTTCTTTCAGGTGCACAATGACGCTGTCTGCCCCTTCGCGGGCATAGTGCACCGCCACGGAACGGCCTATGCCGCTGTCGCCGCCGGTAATAATCGCCACTTTATCGAGCAGCTTTTCAGCGCCGCGGTAACTTTCGCGAATGTACTCGGGCTCCGGGTGCATGGCGTGTTCATCGCCAGGCTGCTTATCTTGGTGCTGGGCAGGTTGCTGTTGATCACTCATGTGCGGTCACTCCGTTGGTGGCACTAAAGTCGGTCAGCCCAATCGTGATAGGTCCAGGTGGGCTGATGTAGTTTGATGCATGCGACAAATACCTAGTCCTTAGGTCAGTGTCGCCCTCTAAACGTAGACCAAAGGCGTAGGTAGAAGCAAACCCAGCGCCTACTTATCGCCCCTAAAAATAGCCAACATTATTAAAGTGAATTTTAAAGCCGCGTCATTATTAACCTATGTTAATGAATTAAACGGATAACAAAAAAATAAGGGCCTACAAATTGACTTTAAAGTAATGCCCGCTATGTTTTATATGCGGCATATCAACTAAATAAAGCAGGGTGGTTAGTTAAGTATTAATGCCTATTATTCTTTTAAGTGCATTATCGTACTAATTAATGACCGCTAATAGATTGATATTGACGTTAATTTGTTTCACCACGGATGCTGACAAGTGAGACGACAAGGAGGAAGTGACAGATGATCGATCAAGGAAAGCAGCCTACCCCAGGCGCGCCCAGCCAGCCGAACCACTCAACGGAATCGCTCAAGCAGCAAGGTCGCGATACGGCTCACGATGTAAGTGAAGCGGCTCAGCACCAAGCTGAAGGCTATTTTAATCAGCAGCGCGATAATGCCGCAGAACAGTCACACAAATTAACCGGCGTTCTGCAAAAGATGGCTGACGAGTTTGATAACCAGCAGCAGCCATATTTTTCTAAACAAGCACGCAAGTTTGCTGATACCACTGAGCGCTTTTCGCATAACTTACGGGATAAAGATTTACAAACCGTATGCAGTGAAGCAAAGAGCTTTAGCCGCCGCGAACCCGCGCTGTTTATAGGCGGTGTTATTGCCGCTGGTTTCTTGGCTTCCCGCTTTTTGCGCAGCTCTGCGCAACACGACTCTTCACAGCACGGCTCTGGGCAACACGACTCTGCTCAGCAGGGCTCTGGGCAACACGACTCTGCTCAGCAGGGCTCTGGTCAGCCGAGCCCAGGGCAATATAGCGCCAGTCAGCCCAGCCATAGTGCTGTTAACCAACCTAGTGGGTTTGGCAGCAACACGACGGGCAGTACTGATAGTCGCTTAAACCCAGGAAGTGAATCGCTCTAAATCAAGAGCAGGGAGGCAAAGAATGGATTCGGATAACAAGCCCACGTCGCAAGGTTCTTCGGTAGGCTCGCTACTCTCCACGGTGATGCAGGAAATTAGCTCACTGGTGCGCAACGAGGCTGCGCTTGCCAAGACAGAGATGTCTGAAAAAAACTCACCAAGCCATGGCGGGCATCGCGTCTATCGCGATTGCCGGTGCAGTGCTGCTAGGCGGGTTTTTAACCCTGCTAGCCGCGGCGGTGTTTCTGCTTAATGAAGTGCTACCACCCGACACCACGCCTTGGTTATCGGCACTGATTGTGGGTGGAGTCGTGACGGTTGTTGGCATCATCATGCTCAAAGCGGGCCAAAAGAAACTGCAGGCACGCAACCTGATGCCGAACCGTACCATGCAGAGTTTGCACAGTGACAAGACGTTTGCACAGAAGCATCAGCACAACGTCAAGGAGGAGTTGAAATGACGGATCATGACAACCAGCGAAGCCCGGAAGAGATTGAAAAGGATATCAATCAATCGCGCGAGCGCCTTGATTCGACCCTGCATGAGATCGAAGAGCGCTTCTCTCCTCAGCAGCTGTTGAACACATCCTATGAATATCTTCGTCATGGCGGTGCCAACGAGTTTGTTGCGAATTTGAGCACCACTATTAAGCAGAACCCGCTTCCTTTTCTCGTCACTACGGCGGGCTTGGGCTGGATGATGCTGTCACAGCGGCAGCCTAATCAAGGCCAGCATCGGTATGCCTCTGATACTGACCAGCGCTTCTACACGGGTGGGCAATCGAACACCCATGGCGGCCACGGTTCGCCGGGTATCCCTGTGCATGAAGGCACGCACCCCAACGCCGCTATGCACTCCCCGCCAGCGGGCATTGCCGATGGCTCAGAACATCACAGCGACAGCCAAGGCCGTATGAGCAAAGCAAAAGACTCCGCTCAACACCTGGGGCAAAAAGCCAAGCAAACAGCACAGCAGTGGGGCGATAAAGCGCACCATATGGGGGATAACATGCGTGATTCCACTTCCCATCTTCAGCATGGCGCTCACGATAGCCTGCACAACATGGGGCAGCGCGCTCGCCGCACAGAGAGCCAAGCCTCCGATTTCATCCAAGAGCATCCGCTGGTGGTGGGTGCGTTAGGGTTTGCGCTGGGCGCCGCCCTAGGCGGTATCTTCCCCGCCACCAAGAAAGAGGATGAGTACATGGGCGAGTATCGTGACCGCGTCATGCACAAAGCCGCTGAGACCGGGCAAGCGCAAGCGGATAAGGCCCAGCACTCTATTCATGAGAAGGCCGAGTCTGCGAAGGGCGATACCCATCAGGGCAACGATGCGAACGTAAATGCCCCGCAACATCAAGGCACAGGCCTTTCAGGCGCGTCCATCCCAACGCCCACAACGGAGCGTTCTGTGCCTGAAAGCCATGACCACCAACATAGCCAAGGCTTAGCGGGGTCGAGCACACCCTCTGGCAACACCCAGGGGTCGGGCACTAACCGTACACCCTAGTAATGAAGCAGTGGCCGCCTGAAAGCGGCCACTGTTTTATCGGCACCTTAAAAACCCAATCGAGGCCAAGCTGATAGCGCGAGTCCATTGGCGGTATTGGAATTGCCAATACACCTGTTTAGGGTGGGTTTTATTTTCTAAGCTTATGTTTTTATCTATTTTCTTCGGGTTTTGTTGCTTTCTAATGCGTATGTGATGGATTGTAAATAAAAGTAGAAAGACTACAGTAAAGGCTACTTAAAGAGGGCGGGAATAGTATGCCTTCTGCTAAGTTCATCACGCTATTCAGGGAGTCTCATTGGCTTTATTGGCCAAGGGATTAAAGAAACTAAGACCACAGACGGTAAGGAAAAAGCGATGACACAGACACCAGAGAACGACAAAAAAGCCCCTAAAGATCGCGACGATCACCATGATGATGCTAATCCCATGCCGGATACTCATCACGTCAATAAGGGCTCCGATGATAAAAAATCGGATGATAAGAAAAAAGGAAATTAACGACGCCTCTAAGTCCTGCTGAAAGCAGGGCTTGCATGGCAAGGGCGCTACTGATGAGTAGCGCCCTTTTCATTTGGTGCTAAACCTCCACATTGATAGAGGTCGGTGAGAAGGCAGCCTCACTTATCGAGGTAGGCAGTAGTTGCCCCAATGAGGAGTAGAGCGCCTCAGAGGTTGATGCCGCCACCGCGCGATCCGTCTTGTTCATGACTTCTTCCGCCTTTTTTAGCTCTCGGCGAGCTTCTTTGTCCTCTTCGTTCAGCCTAATCTTGAGCATGTTAACGGCTTCGCGTAGCTCTTTTTGCGCGTCAGTCAGTACGCCGCGTAGCGCATGTTCACTAGCGCTGGCGCCGTTGGATTTCGAGCGGTTGTCTTCATTCTGAATGAGGCTGGGTAGGCTAGGTAATAAGCCGAGTTCGCTGGATTCATCGCCTTCAGGATCGCCCGCTGCTTTCGCGGCCTCTTGCTCAGCGGCCTTCTCAGCATCTTCCTCAGCTGTTTGCGCACTGGCTTCGGCTTGCTGCGCGTCACTCGACACCGTTGCCTCAGCGCTCTCATCGCCACCCGCCTGGGCCGCGGCTGACTCGCCCCCGCTGGCCTGCGCCACTGCTGGTTGCGCGGCTGTCGTTGCAACCACTGATGGAATAGCGGTAGTTGCAGTAGCGTCGCCCCCTTGGTTGCCCAATAGCTTAGCCGCCCCGGCAAGTTCACGGGCGATGCTCTTGAGCTCCTTGGCCATGTTTTTAAGCTGTTCCGGAGAGGCGAAAGCCATCATGGCTTTCAGCATTTCAATCCGCTGGCGCAGGAAGCCCACTTTATCGCTGGCCTGCTGCTGGGAGGCTTCCTTGGGAGTCGGGAGTGACGCCAAGCTCTCCAGCGCTTCCTGCTGCTTTTTAAGACGCTTCGTAAATGGGTCGTCTTCATCAAGAGCGGCGGTAGGCTCGTTCTTTTGAGGGTCGACACGGGTCGACGTTAAAAACTGCGGCTTATCCTGGCGCTGGTTAATCAGTGTAAATAACGAAAATCCTATCTTCATGGCGATGGCCTCTTCTCATTGTTATAAGGTATCGGCCATTTGGCTTATGTCTTTAGACGCCGCTTAACTTCCACACTTAGCCTGCCTTCACCTAGCTTCAGTTTCAGCTTCTGCCCAGGCTGGGTATCTTCCGCGCGGCGAATGACCTGGCCCTGCTCATCCTGGGCAATCGCATAGCCCCGCCCCAATACCGCAAGCGGACTGACTGCATTGAGTTCCCGCGCAGCACTGGTTAAGCGTGCCTGACGGTTTTCGAGCTGGCGCTGCATGGCCGCACCCAAGCGACGCTGAAGCTGGCTCACTCGCTCGCTTTCTGCGCGATGCAACCGCGTCATATCCTGGCTGGCTAAGCGTTTATTCAACTGCGCTACCTGAGCTTTCTGCTGGGTCAGCGTTTGCTGCATGGCGCGATTCAAGCGCTGATCAAGGGCGGTCAAGTGCTGGCGCTGGCGGTTAAGCTGCTCGCCGGGATGGCGCAGCTTGGCGCGCAGGGTATCCAGCCGCTGGCTGTCGCGCTCTAAACGCGCCTGCATGGCCCGCTCTAATCTACTGTGCTGGTGCTCCAACTGGCGCTTGAGGGTGTTCTGATCCGGCACTAATCGTTCGGCAGCGGCAGAGGGCGTAGGCGCGCGCATATCCGCGGCGAAATCCGCCAGGGTGACATCCACCTCGTGACCCACCGCCGACATCACCGGCAGCCGGGAGTGAAAAATCGCCCGCGCCAAATGCTCGTTGTTGAAGGCCCATAAATCTTCCAGACTACCGCCGCCGCGGGTGATCAAGATCACATCCCGCTCCGGGTCTAATCGCGCCTGACGGTTAAGCAACGCCAGCGCCGATATCATCGCAGGCGCCGCTTCAGCGCCCTGTACCGGTACTGGAATCAGCGTTACATCCGCCAGCGGCCAGCGCGCTTCTAGCACCGCCAACACATCGCGAATCGCTGCCCCGGTGGCGGAACTCAAGATCAGCAGCTTGCGGGGCGGGAAGGGGAGTGGCCGGGCGTTGGCGAACACGCCTTCGCCTTCCAGCTGCGCCTTCAAGCGCTCAAACGCCGCCAGCAGTTCACCCAGGCCCGCCGCTTGAACGGCCTCGGCAATGAGCTGGTAGTCGCCCCGCGGCTCGAACAGCGACACCCGACCGCGTAGTTTAACCTGATCGCCATCGCGCATTGGCGCAGAAATGAACCGTGCCCGCTGACGAAACAGCGCACAGCGAATCTGCGCCCGGTCATCCTTCAGCGTGAAATAGACATGCCCGGATGCCGGGCGGGAAACGTTAGAGAGCTCGCCCTCCACCCACACCTCGCCCACATCGCGCTCAAGGGTCTGCTTGGCGCGCTGGTTCAACTGGCTGACGGTGAGGGCTTTTGCGGTATCTTGCATAAAAATGCCTTGTTCAAAAAAATAGCCGAGCGGTGTCTGAAACGCGTCTGTAAATAAGGGGGCTTTGGTTAAATAAATAGCGGTGCATTAAGCCTAACAGCATACGTCATTAGCAATTGGTATAAGCACAACAGCGTGACTGCATTGCTGGGACACCCCTCAAAAAGCTATAATAGGCGATTAACCTTTCACGCCCCACTTCCTCTCAATCAGGGTGTTGCCGCTATGCTACGTATGGCCCAAGAAGCACTAACGTTCGATGACGTTCTCCTCGTTCCCGGCTTCTCCGACATTCTCCCCAAGGATGTCAGCCTCAAAACCCGCCTGACCCGCAATCTCTCGCTTAATATTCCGCTTGTTTCCGCCGCGATGGACACCGTCACCGAAGCTCGGTTGGCAATTGCGATGGCTCAGGAAGGTGGCATTGGCATCATTCACAAGAACATGACCATGGCCCAGCAGGCCGGTGAAGTTCGCAAAGTTAAAAAGCACGAAAGCGTGATCGTAAAAGACCCGGTCACCGTTAGCCCTAAAGCCAAGCTTGAAGACCTGCTCTCCATGGCGCGAGAGTACGGCTTCTCCGGCTTCCCAGTAGTGGAAGGCGAAACCCTGGTGGGCATTGTGACCGAACGCGATATGCGCTTTCAGCCCAACCACGGCGACAGCGTAGAAGCGATCATGACCCCCCGCGAGCGGCTGATTACCGTCAAGGAAGGCACCGATCTTGAAACCAGCAAAGCCAAGATGCGCGAACACCGCATCGAGAAAATGCTGATCGTCGATGACGAGTTCCACCTGCGCGGCCTGGTCACCTTCCAAGATATCGAAAAAGCCCGCACCTACCCAATGGCCGCGAAAGACAGTGACGGCCGTTTGTTGGTTGGCGCGGCAGTCGGTACCGGCCCGGAAACACCGGATCGCGTTGCCGCCCTAGCCGAAGCAGGCGTTGACGTGATCATCGTCGATACCGCCCACGGGCACTCCCAAGGCGTGATCGACCGCGTTCGCTGGATCAAACAGAATTTCCCAGCTATTCAAGTGATTGGCGGTAACATCGCCACTGCCGCCGCTGCCATCGCGCTAGCCGAAGCGGGCGCAGACGCCGTTAAAGTCGGTATCGGCCCTGGCTCGATCTGCACCACGCGCGTCGTCGCAGGCGTTGGTGTACCGCAAATTACCGCCGTTTCCAACGTCGCCGAAGCGCTGAAAGAATTCGACATTCCGCTGATTGCCGATGGCGGCATCCGCTACTCCGGCGACTTGGCCAAGGCCATTGCCGCTGGTGCCAGTTCCGTGATGGTCGGCGGTTTGCTAGCCGGTACCGAAGAAGCCCCCGGCGAAGTCGAGCTTTATCAGGGCCGTACCTATAAAGCCTACCGTGGCATGGGCTCCATGGGTGCCATGTCGCAGAACCAGGGCAGCGCTGACCGCTACTTCCAAGATAAAGCCGAAGGTGCCGAGAAGCTGGTGCCGGAAGGTATCGAAGGTCGCGTACCCTACAAAGGCATGATGGGCGCTATTGTCCACCAGATGATGGGCGGGCTACGCGCTTCCATGGGCTACACCGGCTGCCGCGATGTTCAAGAAATGCGCACCAAGCCGGAGTTCGTACAAATTACCGGCGCTGGCTTTAACGAATCCCACGTACACGACGTGCAGATCACCAAAGAAGCTCCCAACTATCGGGTGAGCTAACCAGCAAGATATAGTTATATGGCGCGGCGGGCATTGCCCCGCCGCTTGCTTTTTGGCCTTACCAGCGGCACCCACACCGCTTAACCGAGACCCCGCCATGAGTGACATTCACGCCCACAAGATTTTGATTCTCGACTTCGGCTCGCAGTACACACAACTGATCGCCCGCCGCGTTCGCGAGATCGGCGTCTATTCCGAAGTCCGCGCGTTTGATATCACCGAAGAAGAGATCCGCGAGTACAACCCCAACGGCATTATCATGGCCGGTGGCCCGGAATCCGTGACGGAACTGGACTCCCCGCGCGCGCCTCAGTGCGTGTTTGAAATGGGCCTGCCTGTGTTTGGTATCTGCTACGGCATGCAGACCATGGCCGAGCAGCTGGGCGGTAAGGTAGAAGGCTCCAACCAGCGCGAATTCGGCTACGCGCAGATTCAGATCGATGAAGATAACGCGCTGTTCAAAGACATCAAAGACCATGTGGACGCTAAAAGCGGCAAAGCCCTGCTGGACGTATGGATGAGCCACGGTGACAAGGTCGCCCAAGCGCCTGACGCGTTTACCGTGACCGCTTCCACGCCGAGCTGCCCGATTGCCGCCATGGCCTGGGAAGAGAAACAGTTTTACGGCGTACAGTTCCACCCAGAAGTAACTCACACCCTGCAAGGCCAGCGCATTCTCGAGCACTTCGTGCTGGATATCTGTAAAGCCGAAAAACTCTGGACGCCTGCGCAAATCATCGAAGACCAGGTTCAGCGCGTACGCGAGCAAGTGGGCGACCGCCACGTACTGCTCGGCCTCTCCGGCGGGGTGGATTCCTCTGTCGTAGCCGCGCTGCTGCACAAGGCAATTGGCACCCAGCTAACCTGCGTATTCGTTGATAACGGCCTGCTGCGTAAAGCGGAAGGCGACCAGGTGATGGAAACCTTCGCCAAGCATATGGGCGTTAAGGTGATCCGCGTAGACGCCGAAGACCTGTTCCTCGGCAAGCTGAAGGGCGAGAAAGACCCGGAAGCCAAGCGCAAAATCATCGGTAACACCTTCATCGACGTATTCGATGAAGAGGCCAGCAAGATCGACGGCGTCGAGTTCCTGGCCCAGGGCACCATCTACCCGGACGTGATCGAATCCGCCGCCTCTAAAACCGGCAAGGCGCACGTGATCAAATCCCACCATAACGTCGGTGGCCTGCCGGAAACCATGAAGCTCAAGCTGGTCGAGCCGCTGCGCGAACTGTTCAAAGATGAAGTGCGCAAACTCGGCCTGGAACTCGGCCTGCCCTACGATATGGTCTACCGCCACCCGTTCCCTGGCCCCGGCCTGGGCGTGCGTATTCTGGGCGAAGTGAAGAAAGAGTATGCCGACATCCTCCGCGATGCCGATGCCATCTTCATCGAAGAGCTACGCGCCTCCGGCTGGTACGAAAAGACCAGCCAAGCCTTCGCCGTGTTCCTGCCGGTGAAATCCGTAGGTGTAGTGGGCGACGGCCGCCGCTACGAATGGGTTATCGCACTACGCGCGGTAGAAACCATCGACTTCATGACCGCCCGCTGGGCGCACCTGCCCTATGAGCTGTTGGAGAAGGTTTCCAATAGGATTATCAATGAGTTGGAAGGGGTTTCGCGGGTGACTTATGATGTGAGTAGTAAGCCGCCTGCTACTATTGAGTGGGAGTGATTGAGCTGCCAAGGTAGGTAGCATTGAAAATGCATAAGATAAACTTTAAGCCCGTGTATACGGGCTTTTTGTCCTTTTGGTCAGCTTAATTATCGCCTATCACTCTGTTTTTCTGGCAATGTAGATAGAAATTAGCGTGTGGACGTGATTAAACAGAATAATTAACGGAAGCTGTAATGCATCTAATAATGCTCGATACATGTGTCTGGCTTGATATGTCATCACAGAAAGCCGAAATGCCAATGCTTACTGCTTTAGAGCACCTAGTAGAGGATGGCAGCATCCAAATCTTACTGCCCGATCTGATTCGTACCGAATATGAACGAAATAAAGATAAAGTAGTGGAAGCGACTCGTAAGCGGCTCGCAAGTGAATTTCGTGTAGTTAGAGGAGTGGTTGAATCATTCGGTGGAGAAGGTAAAGAGGCAGCGCTCGAAGCTTTAAATGATGTTAATCACAGGCTACCTATTCTTTCCGAGGCAACACACAACACGGTACAGCGTGTTTTCAAACTTTTCGATATGGCTTGTGAAATTACAATTTCTGATTCTGCAAAAATTCGAGCAGCAGAACGAGCTATTCTCAAGAAAGCACCATTTCATAAGCATAAGAATAGTGTTGCTGATGCAGTGTTGGCTGAGGCTTTCAACGAGTTTAGGGCGTCACACGTAAGCGAGTACGAAACCTTTAGATTTGTTACTCATAATGTCACAGATTTTTCTGGCAAAGATCACAGGAAGCCACACGACGATTTCTCAGATATTTTTAACGACAGCACCTCTTTATTCTTTAACTCCACAAGCTCTGCCTTTGAAGATTTACTCGATTTTGAAGAATTTCACTATGAGTATAGCTTTGCTTGGGAAGACGAAACGCGTGGGCTTCAGGAAATTATGGCCGCGATGGACGAGTTATTCGATAAAGTTTGGTACAACCGCCATATGAATAGGATGTATTACATAGATAATGGAGATACAGAAATTGTACCCGCTGGTACCCAACGCTACGGCAATGATGTAATCCATGAAGATATTCTCGCCCGAGCGAAAATTGCCGCTCAACGGGTTAGAGATAAATATGAGGATACTGGGCCTTGGAGTGATTTTGAATGGGGAATGCTCAATGGCAAGCTCTCTGCTCTGCGATGGGTATTGGGTGATGAATGGGATATGCTCGACACCTGAGTGCCGAGACCGTTATGCTTGTATCATATCGGTAAATGAGCTTCGTTAAAAGTTATGAGTATGGGATGCTATTTCTAGACGTATTTGTAATGGGATAGTGTATTTGGTTTTTAGATGTAAATCATGAAATAGTTAGTGAGAAGGTAAAACTTAGAAGCGGTTAATTAGTTTGAGACGACCAAATAACTGTTCCTGTGCCATCATCTGAAGCATAGAGAAAAATACCCTTAGAGTATAGTAGTCGTTCAAAGTGAATGTTAAGAGCGTAAAAGTCTTCTCGAATCCATGATTCTTTCCCCCAAAATCTATGAAGGTCATAAGCAAATACACTGATCCATCCAGCCAATTGTAGGGAGTTTATTTTATCCGCTACACTTGAATCGATTGATAGCAGCTCTTTTTCTATCCCTTCCATATGTCCAATGAATCTTGCTGAGGCAATCAAAATACTTGTTGCGGCACTATGTGTAGCACTAAATAGTTTTGGATAGTCATAATCAATTGAATGTTCTTTTTTGGCTTTATCAATTGCAGCGTAAGACTCCCTCAAAGCATGAATGAGATAACCAGAATATTCTTTTTCAAATAGATTTTTTGCACCAAATTCTGCGCTGTCATATGCATACTTGTAAGCACGCAGAGCCTTTCGCATAGTACAATGTAATACTGCATCATGATCTTTGTAACTTACAGGTTCCATCAGAAAGCCTGGAAGCTTTTTTTCAAACTGATTTACTGTATCTGCAAGGGAAAAACCAGCAACAAGTAGGTGTAACACGATGTTTGTATTTTTGTTCGCGTTATGAAGAATTGTTGCAAAATTCATATCAAGTACGATGCGTACTTTTAACTTATTGTCTCGTAAGACTAAAAGGGCAGCTGCTCCTTGGAAAATAAAGTCAGGCATACCTTCTGGCAGTAGCGTGGCATCGAATCCGAGTACTGTGTTAGTGAGCGTTTTTTCGAAATTAGACGTAAATATAATCTCATCTATGCATGTTAAGTCTAGGTGGTAACGAAGTTTTTCAAAAATATTTTGTACTTTTTTGCTAATAATAAATTTATCTATTTCTTCAATGTGGCCAGTAAAAGAGAGTTGGAGTTTTGTATGTTCCGCAATGCTTTTTAGGGATGGATCATTGCTTCTTAAATATTTAGGAGACTTAATGTCATTCAAAGTTTCTTTAACTATAAAGTCTATCTTTCTTCGCCAGCGCATACCAATATTTTTTTGCAAATCCATATGGTGGGAAAGTGATGAGATAAAAAGTTCATCGCTGCACTCTGATGCTTCCTGGTTGAAGTCAGATAAGTTAGGAGTGATACTGTCTTTGTAAACACCTACAAGAAGCTTTTTCGATGTTAAGGGCATGACAACTAAAGAAGTATTTGATGTCATTATGTAAGGAAGAAATATTCCTTCTTTCTCATCGAAGCCAATAGCTATGCAGTCTGGCATAATTGCACCTTCTTTTGGCGCAGAACTAATGCTCCATGTGAACTCCTCCAGGGCCTGCATACGCACTTCCGCTATCAGCCCTTTATTAAGTGTCTGTTTTTGGGCATTGCTCACCATGTCGTCGATGCGAGTATATAAGTTGGAAAAAAATTTTTGCATTAATCCTGGAAGTGGGTTGCTTTCAGAAAATAAGCTTTCTCTTGAATATATGAATATTAGTCGATAAAAAACTGTTTTCGGAATTTTTGTTTGTATATGAAAAATCTCAATAATGGAATTGAATTCTTCTTCTTTATCAATAAGTGGGAGAACTAGCTCATTCCAGGTTTTATTAGGAGAAGGGGTGTCTAGTCCTAGCTGAAAAATTAACTCAAGCTTGTCAGAGAATAACTCTGAGGCACCGCTAATAAGATTTTTCGCACCACTGCTAAATATACTGCGTGCGCTATTTCCACGAGGTGTTAAATGAGCGATGACTTCTGCTGCTACGCTTGCATTCGCAGAATCACCTATATCCAGGTTACGAAGTTGGTGTAGTAAATTCCCTAGCCTATCCTCATAATTAGTGATTATGTCATCAAGGGTTATTTCTCTTGTGCCAGAAGGTTTAGAATAAAAATCCCGTTTCGCAGCAACACGGTTTATATTTGATATATAGGCTTTGTCAGGGCGGTATACATGAGTTTGATTAGGTTTCTCAGGTATGAAAAAACCACGTTGAAATGATTGGGGTATATAATGCTGTATTCTGCCTGCCATAATATTGTCTGCTACATTTTTAGTTTGAATGGTTGTTAGATTATAAGTATGTAGGATGGCATTTAGTTGAAGATTTTTTTAACGTTAATACTGCTTGGTTACTAGGTGCTTTGAAAGAGACGCACGAGCAGATGCTGTTAAGAATCGACCGTGTCCTCATAAAAAACATTTTCTTGCAGCGCCATGCCACTATGGTCCTAAACGAGCGGAAAATCAAAGTGCTGAACCGCTTATTGGATACAGCGGGGGAGGAGTTTGAGCAGGGCATCAATGCGCGTAATTACCAATCGTTGGTCAAAGTAAGTAAAGCTACCGCCACGCGGGATTTGGCAGAGCTGCTGGAAAAAGGCTGCCTTTCCAAGCTACCCGGCGGTGGGCGCAGTACGCGCTATACGGTGTTATTTGGTCGAGCAGCGGGTGGCACCTTGTAGTGGAGAGTACGCAAGTCGCTATGCCATAGGATGTGCACAAAACACCTGTTGGTGAGGTTTATAAAATTCCTGATAAAGTCACTTTGAGTGACTTTTTTTGGTTTTCAATAAACCCTAGCTATTGGTGTTAGTTTATAAAAAGTGTATTTTAGTCACTATGAGTGATCAAAATGAGAGTAAATTAAACCGGTTGCTAACTGGGTTAGGCGACACCGGCGTCGTTTCCAGCCGGTGGTTAAGCGCGCATGGCTATTACAGTAGCTTGTTGGCTCGCTATGTCGCCAGTGGTTGGCTGGTCTCTCCGGCGCGTGGGTTGTACATGCGCAAAGGAGGCTCGTTGCAGTGGGAAGGCGTGGTGCGCACGCTTCAACAGACGGAGGGTTTGTCGCTGCATATAGGCGGACGCTTTGCGTTGGCTTGGCTGGGTCATGAGCACTACCTGCGACTGGGCGAAGCCGAAGTGGTCACGCTCTATGGGCCGGATCGTTTGCCGGGGTGGGTGTGTAAGTTGCCGTTGGTGGAGCGGGTCGACTACTGCGGCAAGGGGCCTTTTGACCTGCCAGTTATTCCGCTTAATGAGGAGACAACGGATCAGGCGTTGCTGGAACAAGGGCTGGAACGGCGTGAGGCGGTGCCGAGCGGGGGGCTTGTATGCTCTACACCGGAGCGGGCCATGCTGGAGTTATGTAATGAGGCGTCTGATGCTGGTGGGGTCTATGAGGTGGATGCATTGATGCAGGGTATGGCCACACTGCGTCCAAAGCGGCTTGAAACGCTGTTGCGCCATTGCCACAGCATCAAGGCTAAGCGTCTTTTTCTCGCGCTGGCCGAACGTCATGGTCACGCCTGGTTTTCGTACCTATCGATCAATGATTTGAATCTCGGGCGTGGTAAGCGATCGCTGGTGCCTGGTGGCCGTTTGCACCCCAAGTATCAAATTGTCCTGCCGGGAGATCTTGATGAGCAGTTGGGATAAAAGACGCGTTCCGTCCCAACTGCTATGTGCTTTACTATCAGCAACGGTTATTCACGGAGGAAGCATTCATGGCCATAGGCGGCTTGATAGGATTACTGGATGACATTGCCGCATTGGCGAAGTTGTCCGCAGCATCACTGGATGATGTAAGTGCCGCCGCTGGGCGTGCGACGGCAAAGGCGGCCGGGGTGGTGGTGGATGATACGGCGGTGACGCCGCAATATTTGCAGGGGGTGGCAGCGGAGCGTGAATTGTCGCTTGTGAAGCAGATCGCGCTGGGGTCGATCCGCAACAAGCTGATTTTTATCCTGCCGGTGGCGCTGCTGCTGAATCACTTTTTGCCCGCTCTATTGCCGATCATCCTGATGATAGGCGGCACCTACCTGGCTTTTGAGGGGGCGGAGAAAGTTTGGCACAAGCTTTCCGGCAAGCATGACGAGGACAAGCCAGCGGTAGAGCAGGGGCCGGAAGCCGAGAAAAAGATCGTGAGTGGTGCCATTCGAACCGACCTGATTCTGTCCGCTGAAATCATGGTGATTGCGTTGGCCACGGTCTCCCATCAAGGCTTCTGGTCACAGCTGGCGAGCCTGGTGGTGGTCGCGTTTTTCATCACTATTTTGGTGTATGGCGTGGTTGCGCTGTTGATCAGGATGGATGATATCGGCCTGAAGCTCGCCCAGCGGGATAGTTCGAGCATGCAGACCGTGGGCCGTGGTCTGGTGACGGCCATGCCCAAGGTGCTAGCGACCATCTCGGTCGTGGGCACCGTCGCCATGCTCTGGGTGGGTGGGCATATCCTGATGGTTAATCTGGGTGCCGATGGCACGGGTTGGTTCAACGCGCCCTATGAGTGGGTACACCATATTGAGCTAGGCATTAGCGAGGCCACCGGTGCCTTGGGCGGCACGCTGGGCTGGAGCTTCAATACGCTGTGCTCGGCAGTGATTGGCTTTTTGGTGGGTTCGGTGGTGGTGGGGGCGCTGCACCTCATTCCCACCAAGAAGGCGCATGCCGAGTAGGTGCGCGCCGGGAAGTAAGTATCAGGCATTTAAATGCCCGCCATCAAGGCGGGCATTTTTGTGAGATAGGGTGAAGGTATTCCCCGTGACCTTACTCTGCCAGCGCCGCTGAATATTGCTGACCGGCGCTCGCCCAGGCAATGACAGCCAAGCCTAAAGCGATCAGCGAAAGGATGGCGCCCGCCCAGTTCGGAGAGGCCAAACCGAACCCGGCGGCAATAGTCGCGCCACCCACCCATGCGCCGATGGCATTACCCAGGTTGAACATACCGATGTTCACCGACGCTGCCATGGTGGGCGCGCCTGCTTGGCTGGCACGGTCCATCACCAGTTTCTGGATCGGGGAGACGGTGGCGAAGCCAAAGGCGGCCATAAGGAAGACAGAGGCCGAGGCCACAACGCTGTTCCCAACGCCCAGCCAGAAGACGAAAAGTACCGCCGCCTGCGCGGCAAGGGTTACAAACAGCGTTCCGAAAAGTGAACGGTCAGCAAAGCGGCCACCTATCCAGTTGCCAACCGCCAGGCCCAGCCCGAACAGAACCATCAGCTTTGCCACACCGGTGTCGGTAAACCCTGCCTCTTCGACCATCATCGGGGCGATGTAGGTAATAGAGGTAAAGAAGGCGGCAGGGCCGAAGACGGTAATGCCCATGGCGAGCAGAACCTGCGGGTCTGCGAAGGCACGTAGCTCACTCTTTAAGGCGATGGCCTTGCCCGCTTTGATCTGGGGCACTAGTAGCGCGACGCTGATAACGGTGATAAGACCGATCCCGGCGATCAACCAAAACACTAGCCGCCAGCTGTAGGCTTGCGCGAGCCAGGTGCCAGCAGGAACGCCGAATAGGTTGGCCATCGTTAGCCCGGAGAACATGAAGGCGATGGCACTTGCTTGACGGTCTTTCGCGACCAGCGAGGCGGCGATGATGGAGCCCATGCCGAAGAACGTGCCGTGGTTGAACGCCGTTAAAATACGGCCCGCCAGCGCGATGGGGAGCGTCGGCGCCACTGCCGTGATCACGTTACCTAGCGTGAAGATGAGGGCTAGGCTAATTAGCATCGTTTTACGTGGCACCTTGGCGCCAAGAATCGTCAGGATGGGCGCACCTACGAACACGCCTAATGCGTAGGTGGTGGCCATTAAACCTGACGTGGGTATATCGACGCCGAAATCCCTGGCGATTTGGGGAAGGATGCCAGCGACGACGAATTCAGTCATTCCGATACCGAATGCGCCAATCGCTAACGCGAAAAGTGCTAATGGCATAATATTGTCTCCGTATATGATATTTTCAATCGAATTTGGTTCGGTTATATTTATTTTATTGAAAATAATATTCGGAGGTAAAACGATAATGGTGCCGTCAGATAAAGAAACAGATGCTATTCGGCAGATAAAGCATCATCCGGCTGAACTTGATTCAATTGACCGAAAAATATTAGGCGCACTCGCCGAAGATGCGTCGCGTAGCTACGCTGAACTCAGCAGAATCGTGCATCTATCCGCCCCCGCTGTTCATGACCGCGTAAAAAGGCTAAAGCGCGATGGGGTCATCAAGGGCACCGTCGCCATACTTGACGGCTGCAAGCTTGGCCGAACGCTGCTGACTTTCTTGCTGGTCGATACCAGTAGCTACAGCGCCACGCGCAAACTACTGACTTTTGCCGACAGACCCGAAGTAGAAGAGCTGCACACCGTGGCAGGCGATGGCTGTGTGCTCATTAAAGTACGTGCGGCTAACACCGAATCGCTTGAGGACTTCCTGATGGAGATTCAGAGCCTTGAAGGCGTCAGGTCTGTCCGCAGCTACATTGCGCTTTCAACCTTCCTGGAAAGAGGCCCATCGCCAGATTAGGTAATCCGCTCGATAGCATGATGGAGGGGGCTGCGCGCTATAAGAGGTGCTCGCGTTTCCTTTTCTATCTACTGCGAAATATAGGTGTCAGACCCGCTGTTGCCGTAACACCATCACTCCCGCAATTAAGATCATGGCCATACCCAGCCAAGTCATGGCATCGGGCACTTCGCTGAATAGCAGGTAGCCCCAAAGGCTGGCAAAAATGAGGTAGGCGTAATCAAAGGTGCCGATCAACGCCGAAGGGGCAATTTGATAAGCCCTTGCCACCCCGGTATTCACAATGATCAGCAGTAGGGCGTAGGCGCCCACGATCAATAACGCTTTGGCGTCTAGCGGTTGCCAACCGGCGAACAGGAATGGCGCGCGTTCGGCGAGTGTTGCTGTGCTGCTGATGGCGACCAGCACACTGAAGAGAGTGCCTGCTGCCAGGAAGGCTAGATTCAATCCCAGGGTGAGAAGTAAGGGGTGTTCTCTTTGGCAGTGGTGGCGAGTGACCAGCATGGCTAGCGCATAAAAGAGGGCGGCAAGCACGGGTAGCAGTGTGGCAGGTGTGAAGGTGTCGCCGCCAGGGCGCAACACCACCACCACGCCCAGGAAACCGCAGAGGATGCCCAGCCAGGCCTGGCGTGAAAGATGCTCGCCTGCCCCAAAAGCAGCCAGCACGGCAATAAACAGCGGCGTGGTGTAAATGGCGACCGCTGCCACCGAAAGCGGAATCAGCGGCAGTGCTGCGTAGTAGGCTATCCACATCAGTAACAGTAGCAGGCTTCTTATCGCCACCCAGCGGCGTGATTTTACCTTGGGGCGGGGGCCTGAATGGCCAATGATCAATCCAAAGAGTATCGGCAGCGATAGTGTTGAGGCGATGACATAGAGTTGCCATAGCGACATACTGGCACTTAGATACTTAACCAGGGCATCGGTCAACGCCAGTAGAAAGACAGCCCCCACGATAAGGCTTATGCCCTGTAGGATATTATCTTGTGGTTCAGCGGTGGCCTTCATTGCAGCGTTCCAGGTATGGATTCCGCTCTAGAATGCCGCTGCCTCTAGCAGTGCTTCAAACGACTTCTGCGTCACAATGCATGAGCTCAGATTATGGATAACTTCACCAAGTCTCTTCCACCGCTGGCGACGCTGCGACCCTTTGAGGCTGCCGCCAGGCTTGAGAGCTTTTCGCGCGCGGCCGATGAGCTCCACCTGACCCAGGCGGCTATCAGCCGACAGATCCGTGCGCTGGAGGAAGACCTTGGCGTGATGCTTTTCGAGCGCCGTAATCGCAGTGTGTTTCTTACCCGCGAGGGGCGCGAGTTTGGCCGTACGGTCTCCCAGGCGCTGGAAAGTGTCGCCACGGGGGCTCAGGGGCTGCGTGGCGACCCAAATGATAAGCGCGTCGTGTTGTTCTGCCAGTTATGCGAAGCGTTCTATTGGCTAATGCCACAGCTGGCTGACTTTAATCGTCGCTACCCTGACATTGAGATACAGCTGGCGACGTCGACAAGGCCGATTACCGAATTTAGTGGCAGCTTCGATATTGCGCTGCAAACCAACGGACGGCCTAGCGGGAGCCATCGATTGGTGTTTACCGCCGAGGACGAGATATTTCCGGTCTGCAGCCCTGCTTACCTGAAAGGGGTCACTACGCCGTTGAGCCTCAACGCTTTGCTGAACCAGCGGCTACTGCACCACCATGCTGACCCGGCGGATTGGTTGGAGTGGGATGACTGGTTGCGTGCCATGGGGCACTTTGAACTCTCAGCAGCAGAGAGTGCTGTTTTCGATAGTTATCCGCTGCTACTGCAAGCGGCTGTCGCGGGGCACGGTATCGCCTTGGGATGGCGGCGCACGACGCAACGCTTAATTGAAAGTGGCGAACTGATCCGCCCGGTGGCAGAGAGCTTGCCCCAGCACGATGCCATCGCCCTATACACACGCCAAGGTGCACCGCAACGCGCAGGCAGCGAGTCGTTATTGGGCTGGCTGCGTGAGGTGTTGGGTGAAAAGTAATACTAGGCGTTGTACGAAAATCATAAAGAGCATATCGACAAGAGTTTACCCGTTGGCCCAAGCGGCAGCCGCTTAATCCCGTGGTTAAGCAACTCTTGAAGGCTAGTTCAAGATATAGCCAATAGGCTCACCCATAGTGATCAAAAAAGATTTTTGGTAAACCTTGCATTCACTGGACAGGGTTTTTGAAAGCCGTATTATGTTTACTATGAGTGAGCAAAAATCATCAAAATTAAACCACTTGCTAGCCAGCCTGGGAGACTCTGATTTAGTCTCCAGCCGCTGGCTGCAGGCACATGGCTATTCGAGAAGCCTTGTGGCGCGCTATGTCGCCAGCGGTTGGCTGGTGTCTCCGGCGCGAGGCGTCTATCTGAGAAAGAGTGGGCGGCTGCAGTGGCAGGGCGTACTAAGGAGCTTGCAAGAGCGGGAGGGCTTGGCGTTATACGTCGGCGGGCGCTTCGCGTTGGCAATGCAAGGGTATGAACACTACCTGCGGCTCGGCGAAGCTGCCACGGTAACGCTTTACGGGTCTACTCGGCCGCCCGGTTGGCTTAGCCAGTTGGCTATGCCTGATCGATTTGAGTTCTGTGGAAAGCCTCCCTTTGACTGGCCGGTGCCTGATTTCACTGCGGATACGCAGAAGGATCAGCTACTTGAGCAGGGCCTTAAGCGACAAGAGGTGCTTTCTGGTGCGGGAACCATCGTTTGTTCTACACCAGAGCGCGCGATACTGGAGCTTTGCGATGGCCCCGCCGGCTCGGCGCTGGTCTACGAAGCCGATACGCTTATGCAGAGTTTGGCAACACTGAGCCCAAGGCGCTTGACGGGGTTGTTACGCCACTGCAATAGCATCAAAGCGAAGCGATTGTTTCTTGCCTTGGCGGATCGGTACCAGCATGCATGGTTAAAACGAATCTCGTTAGATGGAGTGGATCTCGGCAGCGGTAAACGCGTTCTGGCGCCCGGTGGTCGTTTACACCCGACTTATCAGATCACGCTACCGAGGGACTTGAATGAGCACTTGGGATAAACGCTACACCGATCGTGTACAACTGCTGGTAGATATTCTCCCGATACTGTCACTGGAGCCACGCTTTGCATTAAAGGGCGGAACGGCGATCAATCTGTTCGAGCACGATCTCCCTCGACTATCAGTGGATATCGATCTTACATGGCTGCCGACCCATGGGTTCGCTGAAGACGCCGCCGCGATTGATAATGCGCTGATCACGCTAGCTGATTCCATACGAACTCAATCTAAAACAGTGAACGTGCAGCCCTCGGCGAGGCAAGGCAGTAAAGGTCTAACGCGGCTGATTGTCAGTCGCGGCAGAGCATTGGTGCAGATTGAAACCACCCCCGTCATGCGTGGCACGGTACATCCAGTGCGTGAGATGGATGTTCGGCCGATGGTTGAAGACGCGTTTGGGTTCGCTATCGTTCAGGTGCTGAGTTTTGCTGATTTGTATGCGGGGAAGCTGGCAGCAGCATTATCGCGTCAGCACCCACGGGACTTGTTCGATGTAGGACTATTACTGGATGACAAGCGAGCCGATAGGGCGCTTTGGTACACTTTCCTGGTTTACCTAACTTGTAGTCCAAAACCCGCCTGGGAAATCCTTGAGCCGCAGATGCCTAAGGACTTTGAAGATATTTTTCAGGCACATTTTAAAGGTATGACGGCGGAACCCGTCACTGCGCATGAGCTACTGACATATCGGGAACGGCTATTGGTACGTCTTGGTGGGTGGGTGGACGAGCCTTCGCGAGAGTTTCTGCTTTCCGTTGAAGATGAGCAGCCGGACTTTGATCTGATTGGACTGCCTCAGGCTCGCAACCTGCCGGGTGTTAAACGCAAGTTGCAGAATTTGGCTCGGCGTTCTGAGGATAAGCGGCGGGCAGATAGGCTTCATTTAGAGCAAGCGTTGACGCGGCTTTGCTCGGGGTAATTAGAATGAGAGAGAGCCTTTATTTTAATAGAGTAGTTAGGTGGAGGATAAAGATATGTTGGTAGAAAAGTTGGACAACTGGGCCCAGCAAGAGTGCCAAGAAGGCATTCAGGAAGGCGAAAAGCTGGGAGTGAGCACTGGGACTACGGCCAGCGCAACCTACCTTTAATTGATGTTGCTAATTTGCCACTGTGGCTCGGCAAGTTGTATGCGTTCAATGACCCAATCTACGAATGCCCGCACGGTGGGTGATAAGTGGCGGTTCTGTGGGTACATAACCGATATGGGCACTGCGGGTGCTTGGCTGTCACTCAGTACTCGTTGTAATTGCCCACTGCGAAGGTGCGGTAGCACCATATAACTTGCTGCACGTATTAGACCTAGGCCTTCCAGGCCACAAGCGATATAGCTGTCAGTGTCGTTGACGATGAGGTTCTCGGACATTCGTACGATACTCTCTTCGCCATTGAACACGAAGCGCCAATCCATTGATCGCCCTTGATGCCCGAGTAGAAATCCAACAGCATGGTGGTGCTTCAAATCTTCCAATGACTGCGGCTCACCATGCTCTTTCAAATACCCAGGCGAGGCGCATGTTAACCATTCAAAGCTCGCGATACGACGCGCTACCAAGGTGGGAGAATCTTGAGGTACTCCGGCGCGAATGACGCAATCAATACCCTCCGGAACCAGCTCTACCGTTCGGTCGCTCACCGTCAGGGTTAATTCTATACCCGGATAACGGGTCTGAAACATCTTAATGGCAGGCAATACGAATAAGCGGGCCATTGATGCTGTCATCCCGACGCGCAGCTTACCTTTGGCTTGTCCGGCGCTACCGGGAAAGCTGGCCTCGACAGCTTCCAGTTCTGCCAGCAAACGACGACATTGATCATAGTAAAGACTGCCATCGTGAGTCAGGTTTAAGTGTCGAGTGGTACGCTGGAGCAGCTTCACACCAAGGAAATTCTCTAGCTCCTTAATGGCGCGAGTGACCGTAGAGGGCGGTATGGACAGATTCTCTGCGGCTTTACTGAAGCCGTGCATCTCAACCACTCGGGCAAATATCTGCATGGCTTGCAGTCGATCCATGTAGTGTTCTCTCTAACGTCTGATTAGGTAGCATAACGAATGCTGGGTTCGTTGGGTCAAAAATCGGCCGTTTCTGGGTCTGGCCCTAGGCGGCCATCAGGGCGGTCCAGCTGGGCTAACATCCTCGTCTCTTCAGGCGTCAGGGCAAAGTCGAATAGCTGAAAGTTTTCTACAATACGTTCAGGCCGTACGGATTTCGAGATTGCCGCTAGGCCACTATCGAGATGCCAACGCAGAATGATTTGAGCAGGAGTCTTCCCATACCGCTCTGCTAGTTTGAGTATCTGGGGGGCTTGCAGCGGCGATAAGCTAGGATTCGGTTTCTGCCACCACAAGCCTAACGGACTCCAGGATTGGGTCATAATGCCTTGTTCGCGGTGAAACTCTCTCAGTTCCTTCTGCTGGAAGAAAGGGTGTAATTCAACCTGATTGAGTACCGGTGTCACCCCCGTTTCTCTCATCAAACGTTGTAGTTGCCCAACAGAGAAGTTACAAACGCCGATGTCACCGACCCGGCCCTCGTCACGCAGGCGGATCATTGCCTGCCATGTTTCCACATAGGTATCACGCATTCGTGAAGGCCAGTGCATTAGATACATGTCGATCCAATTAAGGCCGAGTCGTCGTTGGCTGGCATCGAAGGCTTGTAGAGTTTGAGTGTAACCGTGATGCGTATTCCATACTTTCGTGGTCACAAAGATCTCTTCACGCGCTACGCCGCTGTTGCGAATCGCTTCGCCAACTCCTTCTTCATTGTAATAAGCCTCTGCTGTGTCAATTAAACGATAGCCGGTCTGCAAGGCGCGACTGACCAGTTCGGCGCTCGTTTCCGCCGGTACCTGCCACAAGCCATAGCCCAAGGCAGGGATTCGTGAGTCTACTTCTGTCGTTGGAGAATGTGTCGTTGGAAAATAAATCATTGGAATGAGTCAACTCTATCAATAAAACATTGGCAACATGGTAGACGTTCTCTTAACTATTTTTAATTCCATTAAAAGCAAAAAGCTTTTCGAAAATTGCCAATAATATGAACAAAAGGGTTACTTGGATATTTAGAATTGTCTTTTCCAATTATCGCCATTAACAATCCGTGCATGTGTATTTAGACTGCTCGCAAGTTGTTTCAGACGGCAGTCACTCGATGGTTCTTTCATAGTTTTGAAGTTAATTGATATTCAAAGCAAAATGTTGAATTCATGCATGACGTTGCTAAAACCTGAATAACAGCGAAACCTTCATTGAATAATTGCAGGTGATATACATGTCAGTTACTGAAAACCGCAATGTTGAAAAAGTGCTTATCCTTGGTGCTGGCCAGCTGGGTATGCAAGTGATCAGAAATATGGTCTCCCTGGGCAGTCCAGGCTCTGTCAGCGTTCTGGTAGAACCAGGTTTCACCACATCCTCGGATGTTTACAAAAAAACAGCACCGATGAGCTTGTGAAGTATGGGGTCGAGATCATTCCCTTCGACTTGTCTGAAATAAATGAGGCGAAGCTTGCCGCATTATTGTCTGAATTTCATACGGTGATCTGTTGTACGGGGTTTGTGGCAGGCGCTGGCACTCAGACAAGAATTACACACGCTGTTCTGAAAGCAGGCGTTTCACGCTACTTTCCTTGGCAGTTTGGCGTCGATTACGACATCGTCGGGAAAGGCAGCGGCCAACCCGTATTCGACGAGCAATATGAAGTTAGGCAGCTGCTACGTTCACAGAAAAAAACGGAATGGGTGATCGTCTCGACAGGCATGTTTACGAGCTTTCTGTTCGAGCCTGCCTTTGGTGTGGTCGATCTTGAAACCAATACCGTCCGAGCACTCGGAAGCTGGAATACGAGTGTAACGATCACTACCCCTGAGGATATTGGTCGCCTGACGACCGAGATATATCTTGAGAACCCGCGCATCGCCAACGAAGTGGTATTTGTGGCTGGCGATACGCTTTCGTATGGTCAACTGGCCACAATCGTCGAAGAGGTGACAGGCAAACCTGTGAAGCGTATCGAGTTATCCCTTGATGAGCTGAACCGCCAAATCGATCTTAAGCCGGATGATGCCATGCTACGTTACCGGGCCGCTTTCGCCCTCGGCTCCGGCATGTGGTGGGAAAAATCAAAAACCTATAACCATGCAAAGGGCATCGAGACCGTCGATGTCAAGGAGTGGCTAAGCCAACATTTAGGCGATAAACGCTCGTAACGCCCTTGTCTACGTCCCCCACTGATAGAGCGCCGCGAGGAGCCCTTGGGGGACTCAATAGAATGGTATGTGCACGGCGGTTTAGCAGGTTTCTTTCTGTCGTGATAGGCGAAAATTTTGACTACACCGATAACTGTATGGTCTCGGTTAATCGAATCGTCTATAGCAGTCATCCTCTACTAGCAGCGCGGAAGCTTATTCAGCAGTTCATTAAGTAATGGCGGCATGTTAGATGCTTAGTATGTTAGATGCTTAGTAAGCAGGACAGAATTTGACCTTAGATTTTTCTAAAAAATATTATACCCAGCACGAACTTACTCAAACACCATTGTTGTTTTATTAAGAATAAAGCAACTGCTATTAAGCAAAAGGATTCAATCATGAAAATGTTAAACGCAGCATTGACCGTTGTCTTAACACTTACTTCCGGCGTTGCATTCGCGGAACAAGGCTCGGACGAAAATAATCGAATTTTTTCTCCCGAATCAACTTTGACTACGCAATACGACAGTGAAACGCGGCACTATTCATTTTCCAATTTTAAACACAGAAATCGGCAGGCTGCCGCAGCACCCGCTAAACGGCGATCGAGTGAACATAACCGGATTATTTCTCTCGGATTAATTTCGGCTACGCAACACGATAGTGAAGGACGACACTTTTCACCATCCGAGTTGCCCAAACGAAACCCTTAATAGTGGCGGAATTCGATAGTCCTTCGATAGCTTCCTTGAAGATGTTCGCTGTCAATCATTCATCGGCGCGCATCTGTTTGAGCAGTCGGTTTGCCTCCTTCAACCGTGTCATTATGGACGCATCCATATCGCCGAATTTAGCTCGCTGCTCGTACCATCAATCATTACACTCCGGGACCAAATACCTAATCAAAGCCTTCTATGGTCAGGGTTTAAACGCTATGCGCGGCTCGACACAGGCTGACTAATGTAGGGTCACGGGGCTCGGGCGCAATCACGTTACTGCTTAAAAGACCGTGAACAGGCGCTAAGAGGTCAGTAAGAGACGCCTTCGCAGTTGTCGCGATACAGAGGGGCATCGATGCCTATGGCTAGGTGCTTAGTGGCGCTATTGTAGTAGAAGTGACCGGACTCGGCGCGTGAAAGCGTATAGTCGCCGCATACTCCATAGCCTTTGTTGACTCGTTTCAAGTTGGAAATCTCAGATGGTGTCTTGTTGTCGAGGCGTTCCGATATGATCGCGGCGATTTGGCCATCACGCTGGGCCTCGGAGTATGCCTGGGTACCGAATATCAGGCCCGCAACGGCTAAAATGGCGACGACGGGAATCCATAGATTATGCATAGCGTGTCCAGAGAGAAGATGAAAGTGCATGAAGTCGGCAAGAAAAGTATTTAGCTGGATAATAACTTTTTGCCCATCCCATCCTCTATGAGCTGAATGTCAACCTTAATCGGCTCACATTTTGAGCCGAAGGGGCGCCATAATCGGCTCATTTTCTCCTCTGTGTAGTGCACGCTCTATTCGATGAACGCATCTTTATCGACCGCCAGCGTTAGCGGTTTGTTTGCCTCCAGTTCATTCATCCTCTGCGTCAGCGCTTGGCTAATGGAGTGGTAGGCCGTACTGCCTAATGCCAGGCGCAGCGGGGGTGTGGGCATATCAGCTGTTTCGATGATGAGGTTAACGGTTTTTGTCGCATCGCCTTTGATAGTGAAAGCACCAGACGCTAACGCACGACGAATCTCGCCCGCTGGCGTCTCTTCATATAGGGCCATTGTCTGTGTGCGAACCAGTGCATCCGCAAACTGGGTGGCAGTAGGGCCCGGTTCGGCAATAATGAAATCGATACCCCAGGGCGCTACTTCCTGAGCGACCGACTCGACAAACCCTTCAATGCCCCATTTGCTGGCGTGGTAAAGGCTGAAACACGGGTAGGCGATTTGGCCGCCTTCCGACGATACCTGCACGATACGCCCACCACCTTGCTCGCGCAGGTGGGGTAGCACCGCCCGAATCAATTGAATAGAACCGGTGAGGTTGGTCGCGATCTGTCGTTCAATCTGTTCGTCCGTGGCTTCTTCGGCGGCGCCAAACACGCCATAGCCCGCGTTGCTGACCACCACATCGATTCGACCGAAGGCGGCAAAGGCGTGCGCTACTCCCTGTCTCATTGCCTGCGTATCGGTCACGTCGAAGTTCACCACGTAAAGGCGCTCTCCGTGCTGGGCCAGCAGGTCATCCAGCGCACCGTGACGGCGTAGCGTAGCCACCACGCGGTCGCCGCGTTCTAGCAGGCGTTCGGTGAGCAGACGGCCAAGGCCGGTCGAGGTGCCTGTAATCATCCAGGTTTTAGCCATTTGTTATCTCCCGTGAAGTGATTGAGCGTTGCGAGAGATAGGCTAGGCCAGTAATACTGTTAATAGAATACTCAATAATTGAGTTAAGTTAGTGAAGGATATTCACCAATGAATAAGCCGACGTTAGCCGACCTCAAGGCGTTTAAAGCGGTGGCCGAACATCGTAGCTTTCGCCAAGCGGCGGACTTGATGGGCGTCAGCCGGTCGTCTCTGAGCCATACTCTGCGAACCCTCGAGCGCCGACTTGGCACGCGCCTTTTACACCGCACCACACGCAGTGTCTCGTTGACCGAGAGTGGTGAGCGTTTACTCTTGCGTTTGGGCCCGCTTTTGGGCGAGCTGGACACCCTGCTAGAAGAGGCCTCAAGCCTTGAAGGTAAGATCACGGGTCGATTACGCATTAACGCTAACGAAGCGGCGATTCGCCTATTGCTGCAGCGTGTCGTGCCCCGCTTCCTAACGCTTTACGAGGGTGTCGAGCTTGATCTGGTGGCGGAAGGGCGGCTGGTCGATATTGTCGAGGAGGGATTCGATGCGGGGATAAGGCTAAGGGAAGCTGTTCCCAAGGATATGATCGCCGTTCCTGTCGGCGGAGAGTTGCGGTTTCTCGCCGTTGCTTCGCCTGATTATTTACAGGGCAAACCGATACCTGAGACGCCCGATCAGCTCGCCCTGCACCAGTGCATCAGGCAGAGGCTGCCCAGTGGCAAACGTTACCGCTGGGAATTCCAGCAGCACGGCCAAGAGGTGTTTGTCGATGTGCCGGGAGCCATGACGCTGGATAGCAGTCAGCTGATGGTGGAGGCGGCTGTGGCGGGGTTGGGCATCGCCTATGTGCCGGAACCCTATGCACTCGCGTCCCTTCGCGATGAGACGTTAGTGACGGTCCTTGAGGATTGGTGCCCTTACATATCCGGCTTGTACCTTTACTACCCCAATAACCGCCATGTGCCGCCCAGTTTGCGGGCCTTTATTGATCTGTTGCGGGAGTGACCTACTGCAAGCGGCTGTTGCGGGGCACGGCATTGCTTCGGGATGGCGGCGTGAGGTGCTGCTCAACCCAGTAGCGCCAAGTTCTCATCAATACGATATTGAATCATGCGCAGCGTCTCACCACGGATGGCCTGCGGTAATAGACTATGGGCGATAGCTCTCCAGTCTGGGCAAAAATAGGCGCTCCGATCAACTCGCTGTATGCGTTACTATCAGCACCTGTTATTCATAGAGTAAGCATTCATGGCCATTGGCGGCTTGATAGGATTACTGGATGACATTGCCGCATTGGCGAAGTTATCCGCAGCATCACTGGACGATGTGAGTGCCGCCGCTGGGCGTGCGACGGCGAAGGCGGCCGGGGTGGTGGTCGATGATACGGCGGTGACGCCGCAATATTTGCAAGGCGTGACTGCGGAGCGTGAATTGGCGATTGTGAAGAAAATCGCGCTGGGCTCGATTCGCAATAAGCTGATCTTCATCCTGCCGGTGGCGCTGCTGCTGAATCACTTTTTGCCCGCGCTATTGCCGATCATCCTTATGATTGGCGGCACTTACCTAGCCTTTGAGGGCGCGGAGAAGGTGTGGCATAAACTCTCCGGTAAGCATAACGACGACAAACCAGCGGTCGAAAAAGGGCCGGAAGCCGAGAAAAAGATCGTGAGTGGTGCCGTCCGGACTGACCTGATTCTGTCCGCTGAAATCATGGTGATCGCGCTTGCCACGGTCTCGCATCAAGGGTTCTGGTCACAGCTGGTGAGCCTGATGGTGGTCGCGTTTGTCATCACACTTCTGGTGTATGGCGTGGTGGCGATGCTGGTCAGGATGGATGACATCGGCCTGAAGCTTGCCCAGCGGGATAGTTCGGGAGTACAAAAACTGGGCCGTGGCTTGGTGACGGCCATGCCCAAGGTGCTAGCGACCATCTCCGTGGTGGGAACCATCGCCATGCTCTGGGTGGGTGGGCATATTCTGATGGTCAATCTAGGTGCCGAGGGGACGGGTTGGTTCAACGCCCCTTATGAGTGGGTACACCACATCGAGCAGAGCATTAGCGCGGCCACCGGGGCATTAGGCAGCACGCTGGGCTGGAGCTTCAATACACTGTGCTCTGCGGTGATTGGCTTTTTGGTGGGTTCAGTGGTGGTGGCTGTGCTGCACTTCATTCCTGCTAAGAAGGCACATGCCGAATAGGTGTGGGCCACTACGCCATTGAGAGTCTCAACGCTGTGCTGAACCAGCAGCTACTACATCACCACACTAGTCCAGTGGGGTGGCTGGTTTAGTGCCATGAGGCACTTTAATATCTCATTAGCGGAGAAGGTAAGCGCTGATCCTTGCTTTCATTTCCGTATTCCCGCTTCACACATAAAACGAAAGGGCAGTCTAAGTGACTGCCCACTCCTGCTTGATGGCGCTCGGGGTGGCCATCGACCGTGGCTGTTTTTCACGGCTGGCGAGAGTTTCCCTTCTTTACTGACAGGCCTCCGCGAGGGCATCGCCATCGGTAGAGACAGTAGGCCGCGTTCTCACGCCGACGAGCACCAGGGCGGCAGCGGCCAGCAACAGCGTGCCGGCGGTTGCAAACACGCCCAGCACGCCGCTGATATCGAACATGACGCCACCGATGGCGGCCCCCAGGGCGATTGCCAGTTGTATCGAAGCGACGATGAGACCACCGCCGCTTTCGGCTTCGTCCGGCACGACACGGGTGATCCAGGTCGACCAGGCGACTGGCACGGCGCCGAAGGCTAAGCCCCACAGCGCCACCATGACGATATCGGTGGCCATTGAGAAACCGCCCAGTGTGGCCAGCAACCAGCCCAGCACCCCATGATCAGCGGCATCAGCAGCAGCGTCAGGCGCAGGCTACGCTCCAGCAGGTAACCCGCGGCCAGCGTGCCTACGAAGTTAGCGACTCCGAACGCCAGCAGGGTCGAGGAGAGCTCGTTGATACCCATCCGGGATATGCCTTCGAGAAACGGCCGTACATAGGTAAAGAAGGCGAAATGGCCGCAGAACACAAGCAGAAGGGCGACGATGCCGGCCGCCATGCCCGGCCGCTTGATGACGCTCACCAGCGTGCCGAGCGGCGTCGGGCGTCCGGGTGCCATCCGCGGCAGAGTGAAGTACTGCAGCACCAGTGTCAGCACCGAGAGAGCCGTCGTCAGCAGAAAAACATTGCGCCAGCCGATCATGTCGCCGAGATAGCTGCCCAACGCTGCGGCGCTGATGGTGGCAATGGGCACGCCAGCGAACAGCAACGACAGCGCGCGTGGCACATCATGTTCCGACACCAGCCGCATGACCGTGGCGACAGAGAGCGCCCAGAACCCGCCCAGCGCTACCCCGAGTAGTACCCGTCCGACCAGCAACCAGGCTAGATGTGGCGCGAATGCGACGATCAGGTTAGCGGCGATCATCAGCACGGAGAACGCCAGCAGCACGTGGCGTCGGTCGAGTCGCTGTGTGACGGAGGTCACCAGTAAGCCGGCAAGCAGCGCCACCACCGCGGTGACCGTGACAGCCTGTCCGGCCTGCCCTGCGCTGATCATCAGCGAATCTGCCATCGGCGTCAGCAGGCTGGCCGGCAGAAATTCAGCCATCACTAGGCTGAACACGCCCATCGTCAGCGAAAACACGGCGGTCCAGCGCGATGGGGTCTGCGACTCGTGTGTCGAGTGTTGAGATTCGTATGCCGTCATTTCGATACTTCCGATTAAGACTTGGGATGACGCGTAGGTTAAAGTATTACCTCAAGACCCTCTATCACTATGAGTACGGTATGTTTGATAAAACGTCCGAAAGTTTCGCCAGTGTCGGCTCTGAGATCAGCTCCAGCGAATGGATCAACGAATTGATGCTTGGCATGCGCTTGTCCGGGTTGAGCTATCGGCATGTCCAGGTAGCGCCGCCCTTTGGCATTCGTTTCGATACCGACGCCAGTTGTGCGCAATTTCACTTTATTGCCCGCGGGGCCGTCATTCTGCGGCTCGGCGGTGAGGAACAGATTCTGGATACCGGCGATGCCATACTCCTGCCTCGCGGCGGCGAGCACTGCCTGCTTTCTTCGCCCGAGGTGATGAGTCGCGACATCGAACAGATCGACTCACTTCCGGTGTGTGATAACTTCAGTTGCGTCAACGAGTGCCCGGACACTGCTGATGTCGCTCCATCGGTGCGTCTATTCAGCGGCTGCATGCAGTTCGATCTCGGTGGTATGCAACCGCTGGTCTCGATGATGCCTGACGTCATGCATGTGGGGACGCTGCTGTCGCGCTATCCGGAGGTGTTGCCAATGCTGGAAGCGATGGCGCGTGAAGCGAGTCTCAAACGGGCCGGTTCTGCTGGCATTCTCTCCCGGTTGGCGGATGTGGTAGCCGCCAGCATCGTGCGAGGCTGGGTTGAGTGTGGCTGCGGTGATATCGGTGGCTGGGTCGAGGCGCTGCGCGATCCGCGTCTGGGCAAAGTCATCGCCGCCGTCCACCGCGAGCCCGGGCGTGACTGGACAGTGGCCACCATGGCAGAGGAGGCGGGCAGCTCGCGCTCGGTGTTCGCCGAACGCTTCCGCAGCTCACTGGGTATCTCGCCGCTCGGCTATGTCACCCAACTGCGTATGCGTTTGGCCACGCGATGGATTGCCGAGCGGCAGCTATCCATTGATCAGATCGCCTGGCGCCTGGGCTACGGCTCTCAGGCCGCCTTTAGTCGCGCTTTCAAGCGGTCGACTGGGCAGACACCGGGAAGGTTGAAACAGGGCCAAGCGCCCGGTTCAAGCGTGGCACGCCTAGGCCAGTAGTAGTTTTGGCGGGTGATCGTGGTGTCGCTCGACGGTCAATCCGCTCAACGGTTTGGTGGAGGATAAAGACATGTTGGCAGAAAATTTGGGAAACTGGGCTCAGCAAGAACGTCAGGAAGGCGAAAAGCTGGGTATTGAGAAAACAGCTCGTAATCTGCTCAAGCTGGGGGTGCTTAGTGACGAGCAAATTGCTGAAGTGACCGGCTTGGTGTTAGAGGATGTGGTTAAGTTGCGTATTGAAGGTAAGAGCTGATCGATTGCCTGCTGACCTAAACGGCAGCCCTTGAACCTGCTCAACCTTCCCGATCTTGTTCGTATCGCTCCACGTTTGGAAATGGCGGTAGCCAATGTTCGCGGCGAATGTTCCAAAGCTCATACGTCGGTTTCAGTTGATTCGGAGCATCAAGAGCACCAAGGTGTATTTCGATGTCTTCCTCGCTTACCGCAAAAACCGACGAACCGCATGCCGAACAGAAGTAACGCCCCTGATAACTCTGCGGTTCTCCTTCGAAAATGACAGCTTGCTCGGGGTAAACAGCAGCCGCATAGAAAAGCGCCCCATGATGCTTGCGACAATCCATACAGTGACAAATACCTACTCGAAGCGGCTCGCCATTGGCCACGATTCTGATCTTACCGCAGAGACAGCCACCTGTTAGTTGCTCCATTGCCAATCTCCAGAAGACTCATACATTCAAAGTAGGTGGCACTTTTGGTTTTGTCTCGCCGCCGTCTCGTTTGTATCTCGTTTACAAGCAGGCGCGGATAGTAAACTGGTAAATCGCCTTTCTGTGATTCTTTAAAAAATAGATAATTTGTGAACTTAAAGTACACAAAATTTGATGATAATAAATAGCTTCATGGTAGGTTATTTAGTTAAGTGCTAATTTGTGAACCATGAGTACACATAAAGAAGAAATACTAAAGAGAGTGCTTGAAGCCATACCCTCAGGGTTCATGGTCGACACCGCATGGCTCGAACGCCACGGTGTCAGCCGTTTCCTTGCTCGCAAATACGTTGATAACGGCTGGCTGGAGCGCGTTAACCGCGGTGTCTTCAGCGTGTCTGGCACCTTGGGCTAGATGCGTACTTAGCGCCTCGAGGTTGCTTTTGCGTTTTTCCAAGCTAAGAGTTGTTGACGTCGATTAGGTCTGCTGTTTGAAGCGCTCAAAGTGGTGAGTTTGGGCAACGTATTAACGCCCAGAAGTACCAATCGTTGGTCAAGGTGAATAAAGCCACCGCATACGCGGGATTTGGCAGAGCTGAGTGATGTTTAACCACTCCCCGCCACAATCAACATCGTCGCAACAATAGACAATGCGATCCCTATCATACTGATACCGCTAACTGCCTCCTTGCGAACCAGTGAGCCGAAAACGACCGGTATTAGCGGGTACATCGACACAATCACAATGCTGATAATGGTGAGTTGTCCTTGGCGTGATAGCGCATAGAGCGTAAGCCCTAGCGCGCTGATACCGCCCGCCATCGTTGCGAAAAGTGGAAAGCGGTTTTGTGCTGGTTTTGCGCGTTGGTAAAACGGCAGTAAACACAGGCCTCCGCTTAGCATGCATAGGGCGATGCCATACAGCGTCGCATAGTCGGGCACCAGCCCAAGAAAGTGCAATTGCAGAGCAAACCCCAAGCCTGCACCTAACCCCAAAAGTAGGCCCGTTTTGGTTATGCTGCTCATCTGCCCTTTAGTTATTCGACCTCCGCCCGCCGTTAACCAGATAGCGGGAAGGGCGAGCATCACGCCGAGCCATACCCAGGCGTTGGGCCGCTCGCCAAGAAATACCAAAGAGAGCCCAAGGGCGATCGTCACCATCGAGACAGCGCTAACAGGCACTACGATAGCAAAGGGAGCCTGCGATAAGCCTTTATAAAGCAGCAACGCGCCCAGAGCCGAGCCAAGGCCAGCGACCGCGCCCCATCTCCAGGCATCTGGCTCCCATGTGAAAAAGAGCAGCGCACCTGCAAGGCTGATAAGCGCCCCGCCCAAATGGGTGTAAAAAACCAATATTAAGCGGCGGATAAAAACGGGCGAGCAAGCCATTGATAAAGTGTGTACTGCCGAGCAACAACATGGCGCTTAGTGCCAGAATGATGGACATGGGATTTCCAGGTCAGGATGATAAATGAAAGTCCAGCATAGAAGGCGCTAGTGCGCGGCTGGAAACTCGGTTCGCTCATGGTCGTTATGAGGGGGAGTGATGATAAGAGGTGCCGATATATCTATTGCCCAGCTGCGTGTGCTGCTTGCGGTAGCGGAAGAGCAATCCTATACCCGCGCGGCGGCGCGTCTTGGTGTTAGCCAATCTGGCGTAAGTCACTCAATGAAGGCATTGGAAAAGCTGGCGGGTGGCCCGCTCATCAAAAAGCGGCGGAAAGGTGGGATATGACTGCTTTAGGCGAGTTAGCGCTTACTAGTGCCAGAAAGGTTGTGGGAGAGCTTGAGGTATTGAGCCAGCAAGTGACCCAGTTCCATAATGCAGTGGATGAAACGTTGAAAATAGGCGTTATTCCAAGTGTGCTAACGGGCTGGTTATCGCCATACCTTTCTAGCTTAACGAGCCGCTATCCTGATGCCATTAGCCTTGTGCTTGAAGGCATGGAAGAAGAGATAAAGGAATGGGTGGAAGGCGGCGTGGTTGATATGGGCATAACCACCGATGTGACGCAGCTCTATCTCACCTACTGGCGTGAGCACTTCGATTGGCAGCTATTAAAGAAGGATGAAATCGTTGCCGTTCTACCCGAGAACCATCCACTCAGCAAACAAGCTAGCGTGACGATAGCGGAGCTTGCCGATCATCCGCTGATTATGTCGTCAGGTGGCTGTGAAGCGCTGGTTCAGCAGATATTTGCTCACTCATTGGAGGAAGCCGATACTTTTCAGGTGGATTTTTGGGTACGCGATACGCGGACGCTGTTACAGATGGTTGCTGGCGATGTAGGTGTTAGCCTAGTGCCCACATTGGCGTTAAACAATAAGCCGGTGGGAAATGTGGTAACGCTGCCGTTATCTCCTCAACGTGACCGGAACCTGATTGCCTTTTGGGCTAAACGACAGCCGCTTAATCCCGTGGGTAAGCAGCTTTTGAAGGAGTGTTGATGATCAATTCGGCAGGAAATAGGAAACGATATCCATCTCTTTATGAGGAATGCCGATGATTTCAATGCATTCATGGCCAACCAGATAAAAAATAACGTGCTGGCCTTGAGGGTAGCTGAAATAACCCTCTTTGATATCTGAGCGATGCTTACCCAGGCGGGGATTTTCTGCGAGCCAGTGAAACCGTTTTTCAAAATCCCTTAGATAGGTATTCCGTTGGTTCTTGCCCCATTGCCACTCCGTATAGCGGCCAATATTTTTTAAATCGTCTCTTGCTCTAGGAGTGATATGGAACGTGGGCATTACGTTTCGCTATCCAAATCGTTGATTAATGCGTCCATTGAGAAACCGTCCACGAATTCACCGGCGCTAGCTTGCTCTGCACCTTGGGCTAGATGGGTACGTAGCGCCTCAAGTTTACTTTTGCGTTCTTCCATGGCACGTAACGCATCACGTACAACTTCACTAGCGGAGCCGTAGCGGCCGCTGGTGACTTCGTTTCTGATAAAGACTTCCCAGTGTTCCCCCAAGCTGAGGCTTGTCGTAGCCATGACATGCTTCCTATATTCAAAAGTAACAAATATGAATATAGATATGTGTGTTAAGAAAAACAAGAAGAGCCTTAACATACCCCTCTGGCTAGCTTATGAGCCGAATATAAACCATAATCGGCTCATAATATGATCTGAATAAGCGGGACAATCGGCTCATGTATATCTGGGAACAGCACAACTGGCCGCATTTTGAGTGGGAAGAATCCGTTCTTCGGCCTACTTTGGATGCCGTGCGGTTACTGCAGGGCCGAGTGTTGGGTAAAACCGAAGCTGCCTACGGCCAGGCCGATCTGGACGTGGAGATGGATGCACTGATCCAGAATGCTATTCGTACCAGCGAAATCGAAGGTGAGCGCCTGGACGTTGGCTCCGTGAGGACTTCCGTTGCTCGCCAGTTGGGTTTGGAGCAGGCCGGTGTCTCCGCCAGAACAACACCTGAATCGGAGGCGCTGGTTGAGCTGTTGCTGCAATCCACGCACCAGTTGGACGAGCCGCTTTCTCGCGAACAGTTATGCCTCTGGCAATCCATGCTTTTTGTGCAAGGCCCCGGCGTGCTTGGCAATGTACGTGTAGGCGAGCTGCGTGGCGATCACTCCATGCAAGTGGTGTCGGGGCGGCTTGATCGGCCCGTTGTGCATTTTGAAGCCCCGCCCCGTGGGCAGTTGGAGGCTGAGCTGGATGCATTTATTACTTGGTTCAACCATCCGCCTCAGGTGCTTGATGCGCTGGTTCGCGCTGGCATAACCCATCTATGGTTGATTACATTACACCCATTTGATGATGGCAATGGGCGTGTCACTCGCGCGGTGACAGATCGCGCGCTGGCTCAAGCAGAGCGGCAATCCGTCCGGTTCTATTCCTTGAGCGCGGCCATTATGGCGCGCCGCAACGCTTACTACGATCACCTCGAAAGCGCTCAGAAAGGCCGCCTCGATATTACGCAGTGGTTGTTGTGGTTTCTGGACACGCTGAAAGAGGCGCTTGAGCAGGCGCTGTTAAGAATTGACTGCGTGCTAATGAAAACCACCTTCTGGCAACGCCATGCCACCACCGTGCTGAACGAACGGCAAATCAGGGTGCTGAACCACTTATTGGATACCGCAGGAGAGGAATTTGAGCAGGGCATCAATGCTCGTAAGTACCAATCGTTGGCCAAAGTGAGTAAAGCCACCGCCACGCGGGATTTGGCCGAGCTGCTGGAAAAAGGCTGTCTTTACAAGCTTCCCGGCGGCGGGCGCAGCACTCGTTACTCCGTGGTGGTGGGCTAGGGCTGCCTGTCGAGAAGTATAGTTTCCAAGAGGTTAGTCAGAGACGCCCTCGCAGTTGTCGTGGTACAGCGGGGCATCGGTGCCCAACGCTAGGCGCTTGGTGGCGCTATTGTAGTAGAAATGACCGGACTCGGCGCGTGAAAGGGCATAGTCGCCGCACACCCCATAGCCTTTGTTGACTCGCTTCAAGTGGGAGATATCGGCTGGTGCCTGACTATCGAGGCGTTCCGATATGATCGCGGCGATGTGGGCATCACGCTGGGCCTCGGAGTAGGCTTGGCTGCCGAATATCAGGCCTGCAACGGCTAAAATGGCGACGACGGGAATCCAGAGGTTATGCATAGCGTGTCCAGTGAGAAAATATGAAAGTGCATAAATTCGGCAGGTTGTGTGGGCCGAATAGGTATTTTTCAGGCAATCAATGGGAGGGGCATTGCTTAACGGTTGCTTTTGACGATCGTATGAAGCTAGCGCAATAGCGCCAGGTTCTCATCGATACGATATTGAATCATGCGCAGCGTCTCACCACGGATGGACTGCGGTAATAGACTATTGGCGATAGCGGAAAACTGGCTGGCCACCTCGCTGATGGTGTCGATGATAGGAAGGGCATCCTGCGCCGGGACTTCGGCTTCCTCGGCAAGCTGTAACAGTGCGGCGCGGTCAATTGCGAGGGCTTCGCCCATCACATCCATCTGGTGATAGCCGCCCGGGCCTTCGCAGAATGTCACGTCATAAGCCGGTGCCAGTTGCCACTGGCCCGTCGATGACATCAGATAGGCGAAGTTCTTGGGGTGATCATCCCTGTTGTTGAAAGCAATGTTGAAGACGGCACGCTCGAAAGCGAAGGCCATTTCACGTACATCGTTAGTACACAGCTGAGTGGCCCGCAGGAAGTTGACGTAGTCCAACGCCCCAGGTGATTGATAGTCGGCTCCGGTGAAGGCGGCAAGGCTCTGCATGGGCACGCGTAAGCCGTTCTGGCGATCAAAACGCTGGCTGGCAAAGGCCGCTTGCCCATTTGGAAGGGTAAAATACTCTGTGTCGGGGGTGGGAATACCGCACCGCCGCAGGCATTCGGCGTAAACCGCTTCGATCGCGCACACCTCTGGGTGTTCGTCTTTGGCTGGGAACTTGACCAGCCACGCCTCAAGCCCTAGCGCAGTGGCTGTCGTGAAGCTGCCGGTGCGCGCATCGCGATAGAAGAGAGCCTTGGGCCTGGCCCCTTGCGGCGAGCCGCCCACCTGCAGCAACCGCTGCAGAAACTCTCCATCGTGCCCCTGGAATACGTCCTGTATATCGGCAGCCAGTTGATCGAGCGAGAGATGCTCTTGCGAGGCCAGCCCCTCGGGCGCGACAGGCTCAAAGGACATTGCGCCCATGGCGTTGCCGCCAATATAGGCCAGCCGTTCCAGTGGTCCGATACGTGCCGTGTTAAGGCCTCGACGCCTGAATAGCCGGTCCATTAACAGCATGCCCCAGCCATCGGGTAAGGCGTCATATACCGGCCCCGGCAGGCCTAGCTGGTGGAGCGGAAAATCCTGGCGCAGCTTGGGGCCGTCTAGCGGTAGGGTGTAAGCCGAAAGCTCCAGGCCGCGTTGCTTAGCTTCATCGCTGTATTCGAACAGAATTCGAGGGCGGCCGGAGAGAGCGGTCGTGGATACCAGCGAGCCCCATAGCCAGCGTTCGCCCCAGCCCTCAAAAAACACGTTAACCTGCTCAAGCATCGCGGGGCTTCCTGATTCGCTTGCGTTGGGTACTCTCTTCATAGCGGCGAATATCGTCGATGCTCTCCAGTCTGGGCAAAAACAGCGCATCGAGCTCCTTGGCGCGGCCGAGCACCATGGCCACTCGAACCAGATTCTCGAAGCCGACGTTACGACCGGCTTCCAGGTTGGAGACGGTATTGGTTCCGATACCGGCGCGGCCAGCTACTTCCGATTGGGTCATCCGCTGTGCCAGCCGCTCTTTTCGCAGGCGCTCGCAGAGGCGTTTGACGATCTCGCCGGGTTTGCTGAGGCTTAAATCCAGCATAATAGGGGTAATCACCGTTTAGGAAGCATAACGCACAAAAATATGGGATTATTTCTAACTATGTTCAATAGAATTTAATTCCAATATTTTGTGTTAAAAAGCCTATTTTAGCCTATTAATCATTAAATGTTGGATTTATGTGAGAAAGGGTAAGCCTTTAGCGGTTTTTCCCGTCCTTTCGAATGGGTGCGAAAATATTGGTATTCGTATGACTTAGCCTGATGATCTGTTCGTCATGACTTTCTCAGAAGTTCGTATCATTGATCTCACGGAATTCTCCACTTTTTGTTGTGCTTTGAGCACACTCAACGAGTGACTGGTAATGGGCAGAAAATGAGCTCCTGTAGGTACTGGCTAGCGCAATGGCTTAAATACCTTTTCAGCGGTGGTCTGGGGCAAAACTAGTGTCTGCCCGTTCGGTGTACGTCGGGTTGTTTGGTCATGTCAACGATGCACGATATCCAGCTGTTTGAACGCTCCCCGGGCATGGTCTTCACGGAATAACGCATGGTCGCGGCACACGCGGTCGGCTGCTTCCGTGGCAAATTCCACGATATCTTCGGCAAACAGTTCCGGTGGCCCGATGGCGTTCATGATCGCCGGTTCGATGTCGTAATCGATCTTGCCGGATTCGTCAGAGAGCGCGTGAACCCCTGCAAGAACGCTACCGCAGATGCGGGCGTAATCCTTCCAGTCGCTCTTGGAAAGGTCGTCTAGATCGATATCGTCTCGAAATGGGGCGCGCTCGCGGGACATATAACTCAGGCCGTCAAACTCGACATGGCCATAGAACACGTCGCCGCGTACTAAGTGCACAGCCTGGGCATGGCTAATTCGCTCGGCGCGAGTATCCATCTCGTAGGCTGAGGGCGGTACTAGGCCAGACAAAGCCGAACGGCGTGCCTGCTTGTATTCGATGATCAGGTCGTCCGTGCCATCGCCCTCTGGGCCTTCGATCAGCACGTAATAGCGGTCAAGACCCAGCGAGGCGGTACCTTGGCCACGGCGTATCGCCACATCTTTCACCCGCATCCCGTTGGCGCGTTGCGGCACTTCAATAGCGTTATTCTTTACCAGCCGATTGGTGATTTTCTGAAATTTATCGCGCTCCGATGTAATCGGCACCAGTTCCTCGGTCGAGCGAAAGCCGCTCTTGGTCTTGTCGAGATAGTCATCCATCAACCATTTGTCGCGTTCTTCATGGGCTTTTTTGAACAGCTTGCGAATGAGCTTGGGCGCGCTGTCATAACGCATCTCTTCATCCTGCTCGGTGCCTGCGCGCGCCAGGCGCTGCATGCTTTCGATATAGCCCTGCACGAAGTGGCGTACGATGTTGATCTGATGCTTTCGCTTGAGCTCGCCTTCATTGGCCGCCGCAATCATAAAGCCGACCGCTCCACGCTTGATATCCCAGGTGAAGGGGGCGTAATAGGCTTCGTCGAAATCATTGACCGAAAAGATCGGCACGTTGTTGGCGTTGGGCATGACGCCAAAATTCTCGGGGTGCACGTCTCCCAGCGCCAACACAGTAGGCATCCAGGCATCGTCACCAGCCATGTCGCGATAGAACAGCAACGCAGTACCGCGAAAGAATGAATACAGTGAACCTGATAGTTTATCGAACTTGATGTTAGCGTCTTCGGCTTGCGATGCGATACGTGTCTCGTGATCCTCACGCAGGGTTTGACGTACGTGCTGGCGCCTTTCAAAACCGGTCAATATTCGCGGCCGCACTACAAACTTTCCCGTCGCCACTGAATTGGCCAACTGGCGAAAGGTGTCAACACGCGTTCCCACGACTGGGTGCGCACTCTTTGAAGCATTGCGCTCAAGTGCGGCCACGAGCTCAGCTTTACTCATTGAAGAGCGTCCCGCTATCTCTTGTTGCTGGGCTTGTTTATAGAGTGCTTTGCGTGTTTGTTCCGGTTCCTGGGCCATAGCTATCTCTTCCTTGTTTTGCTCAATCACGATGGCTTTCTAATAACCTGGAGCTGAATAGATCGTGTGTAAGCCTTGCCTCATTCATGCAGAAGTCATTGTCTGCTTTTATGCAGGCTTGCCCACCCCCGCTGGCGGCCAGCCTTGGCGCTTAAATATGGCTTTGAATGTATTCGCTCTCTGATGCATTACTGATGTCGACGCGTTTCAGCCTAGCAGGGCTTTTGTGCACTTGTCGCCTCTAAGCTGTCTCGCTCATGCCATGGCCAATTCTCTGTCGTTGCCCTCCATGATCGTATTCATGCCAGGGTGTACATGCTACTGCTGATAGTGGTGCTGGTGGTGATGATTTTTGTGCGTTAAAGCGCCCACTTTTGCTTGGCTGATTCACTTGGCAGAACCATGTAAATACTTTGCTGTATGAATAAACAGTTTTTATGATAAGGTTTACTTAACCTCTGATTGCGGGCGCGCTTGAGTCTCTCTTTTAGTATGGAAAGATGAGTACTGCTGGATTGACCACTGCTGGATTGAGCACTGCTTGCTTGGGAGGTGCTTGTTTTGAAGATGCTTGTTTTGGAGATGCAAGGCGCTGTATGTAAACCTGGGAGGCAACACTCATGAATGATCAGCAAATACAGATATTCACTAGCGAAGATGGGCAATCACATCTAGAGGTAACGCTGGAACAAGAGACCGTTTGGTTAAGCCAAGCACAGATGTGTGAATTATTTGGGCGCGAGCGTTCTGTCATTACGAAGCACATTCGTAATGTTTTTAAAGAAGGGGAATTAGAGCGAAATTCAGTATGTGCAAAATTTGCACATACTGCTGAAGATGGCAAATCTTATCAGGTTGATCACTTCAATCTTGATGTCATTATTTCCGTTGGCTACCGCGTTAAATCTCCGCGAGGTGTTCAGTTTCGCAAGTGGGCTACAGATGTGCTCAAACAATATTTGATTCAAGGCTATACCTTAAACCAACGCCGCCTAACCGAGCGTGGCATAGAGTTTGAGCAGGCGGTGAACCTGCTCAGCCGAACCCTGACCAATCAAGGCTTGGTTTCAACCGAAGGCGAAGCGGTTGCTCGTGTGATTAGCGATTACGCTCGTTCCTGGAGCCTGCTGCAAGGTTACGACGAGCAACAATTAACCGAGCTAAACATTAAGCAGCCCGGTATGCATTCACTTGAGTTGGAAGAAGCCTTGAAAGCCATTGGCGAGTTAAAGCAAACCTTAATCGCTAAAGGCGAAGCAACCGAACTGTTTGGACAGGTGCGGGGCGACGGTTTGACCTCAGCCTTGGCCACCATTGAACAGGGTTTTGGCGACGAACTGTTTTACCCCAATGTGGCCACCCGAGCGGCGCATCTGCTTTATTTTGTGATTAAAAACCACCCACTGGCCGATGGTAATAAGCGCTGTGGATCGTTTCTGTTTCTATGGTACTTACGCCGTAACGCAGCTTTGCTAGCCCGGCCCGTTGAGCAACTGATCAATGATAATACGCTTGTAGCATTAGCGCTGTTAGTGGCTGAAAGCCTGCCCGATCAGAAAACGTTGATGATTCGGCTGATCGAGCATTTCATACTGCTGAAAGAAGAATGAAGCTATTGATACGGAGGCAGTGCTGTGATTCAACTCCACGCAACCCATAAGCTATACGAGCGCTTACCGCTAAATAGTGACAGTCAGTTTAGTGTGACGCCACGAACGGAGTGGATTTACAAGCAAACACAGCTGGATATCAACCCGTTAAGCCATTGGCATGGAAATTTAGTAACGTTGCAACGGCGCAATTGCGTACTACTGGTTCACGATGAAACTCGCTTCCCGTTGGTATTGCCTGCGCTTACAAAACCTGATTTCGTGGAGCTAAATGACCGTTTTGATGATGCACTGATGAATACTTTGCTCAAATGTGGTGCGGATGAGAGTCATATGGAGGCTGCCCACCGTTATTTACGTCCTTTACAGGTGGATACCCAGTGCAGCCGCTCTGTACAAGGCACGCTTAACCGAATGAAGGAGGAGTTTGAACACCTCTTGCATTATGACCAACTGAATGTGGCTGAAATAACAGGCTATAACGCGGGTTCCTGGCTGGCAGATTCGCCACGCACGGTAAAAGGCCGAGGGTATCTATGGCCACGTAAAGAGATGATGAGTTTACTGTCGAGATTGGCGAGTCGTGAGTAAATAGCAACTGCTAAGAATTTCTTGGTAGTTCGCCAAGAGGCACCGCTAGAGAGGGAAGAAACTATTCGGAAATTCCGGTTCGTTCTCCAAGAGGTTAAGCGTCAGGTTCAGAGTGAAGCTCAGCATTACAGCTTGGATGCCATTGTTTCAGTTGCTTACCGACTGAAGTCCCACTGCGGCGAGCAGTTCCGCAAGTGGGATATTCAAGTCCTAAAAATCATTTGGTACAAGATTATACTCTAAACCAGCGCCAAATCATTGCCCCTTGCAATGGGTATAGCTTCCCATCTGCTAAGAACCTTCCCCCCACAGCGCTGTTAGTGACCCGCCTACCGGGGAATCCTCGGGTAATGCCACTGCCTTAACTCGCGATTGTGCTGCTTCCAGCTGTGCGGGGTCGCCGCGCTCTATTTCAGCCTCTTGACCGGGTGGGTAAGCGCCGACCATGCAGAAATCCTCGTCTGCTTCTATGCTGGCATGACCAACCCCCGCGGGTAGTACCAGCACATCGCCTGCATATAGCATCACCTCGTGGCCGTTAGGGCCGCCCAGCCGTGCCCGAGCCTGACCGCGGAAGATGCCTAGTGCCTCGTGGGCGGTAGAGTGGAAGTGATCAAAGTCATATAGGTGGTAACGCCACGCTGGTAGCCAGCCGTGGCGTTGGAACATGGCTTCGAACGACTCGGCCCGTTCCTCTGTGTTGCTGAGGTCGATAACCTGACGGTAAATCAGCACCGGCAGTGGCGAGTTGGGGTAGCCGGTCATTTCCTCGCTGTCCAAATGCAGTAACTCGGGCTGTGAATCCTTCACAATGGTCTCCTTTTACTGAGGGATGCCCGTTCCAGCCTAGCAGAGTTTTCCAATATGGCTGCCTGGGTGTACTGCATTACCAACGCTAATCGGGCTATTGGGCACGTTCCGCTTGACTTCAAACTGGTACCGCGCTCTCAGTATTCGAAGCCTGAAGGTGCTTTCTCACCCCGTGCCGTCCGAGCGGTATCATCATCGGCTTGCCGGTAACGGGGTCTTCGATCACCCGGCTCTCCAGGCCAAACACGTCGCGCACCATCTGCTCGGTCAGAATCTCCTCCGGCGGGCCAACCGCGTACAACTTGCCGTTAGCCATGGCGACCAATTGGTCGGCGTAACGGGCAGCCAGGTTGAGTTCGTGGAGCACCATCACAATGGTGGTGCCGCGCTGCCGGTTTAGGTCGGTGAGAAGATCCAGCACATCGACCTGGTGGTTGATATCCAGAAAGGTAGTGGGCTCATCCAGCAGCAGCACTTTGGTTTGTTGGGCCAGCGCCATGGCGATCCACACCCGCTGGCGCTGCCCGCCGGAAAGCTCGTCCACATGGCGTTCGGCCAGCTCGCTCATATGGGTGGCGGCCAGGGCGTCGGCGACGGCAGTCTCATCGGCCGCGCTCCAGCGTTTGAAAAGCCCTTGATGGGGGTGGCGTCCCCGGCTTACCAGCTCAAGCACGCTAATGCCTTCCGGGGCGATGGGCGATTGCGGCAGAAACCCAAGTTGCTGCGCCAGGCGGCGGGTGGGTAGCTGGTGAATGTCGTTACCCTCCAGCAGCACGCTGCCCTGGGTGGGCGTTAATAACCGTGAAAGCACGCGTAAGAGTGTCGATTTTCCGCAGGCGTTGGCGCCCACAATGGCGGTAGTCTGACCTGCGGGCACGGTCAGGCTAACGTCATGCAGAATGGTGCGTTCCCCGTAGCCTGCCACCAGGCCTTGGGCGAGTAGCGAGCAAGCGCTCATAGGGAGCCTCGGGTTTTGTTGTCGCGAAGTATCAAGTAGAGAAGATAAGGCGCGCCTAATACGCCGGTCACGATGCCGACCGGATAGCGGGCGGGCAGCAGGAACTGTCCGGCGTAATCCCCGAGCAGCACCAGCAGGGCTCCCACCAGCGCGGCGGGTACCAGCAGCGAGCCGTTGCGCCCCATCAGGCGCGCCGCAATGGGGCCGGATAGAAACGCCACAAAGGCCACCGGGCCGGAAACGGCGGTGGCAAACGCCACCAGCGCCACGGCGGTGATGACCACGATTACCCGCGTCACCGCTAAGCGAACCCCCAGCCCGGCGGCAAGGTCGTCACCCATGCGCAGCGTTTCTAGATCGCGTTGGCGGCTTAGCAATAGCCCACCGAACAGGAGCAGGGCAATCAAAAGTGGCAGCGCTTGATCCAACTGCGCACCGTTAACGCTACCGGTGAGCCAGCGCAGGGCCTCTTGCAGCGTCCAGCTGGGAGCGCGCATCAGCAGGTAGGCGGTCACACTTTGCAGCATCGCGGCCAATCCGATACCAATCAGAATCAACCGCCCGCCGGTCACGCCCTGGCGCCAGGAGAGCGTGTAGATCAACAGCGCCACGCCCAGCCCTGCAGCAATAGCCACCATTGAAACCGCCGGACCGCTTAGCGAGAGCACCACGATGGCAAACACGGCGCCGGTACTGGCGCCGGTGCTGATGCCAATGATGTCCGGGCTTGCCAACGGGTTGCGCAGCATGGTTTGAAAGGCGATGCCGCCCAGACCAAAGCAGGCGCCCACCAGCACGGAAACAACGGCCCTGGGCAGGCGCAGCTCACGCACGGTGAAACTAGCGCCGGGCACCTCCGCACCGCCCAGTATGCGCAGCACCGTGGTGAGCGGCGTGAAGGACTGCCCAAGCATCAGGGTCAACAGCACGCCTGCTAAAAGGCAGGCAGCAAGCATCGCGATGATACGTGCGCGGTGTCTGGCGTTCGTTCGGCGAAGGTGACGGAAGTGGCTGATTGCGTTGAAGGGCATCTGGCTCATAGCGCGCCGACCTTGCGGTTGCGCACTATCCAGATGAACACTGGCGCGCCGATAAAGGCAGTCACGATGCCCACGTCCAGCTCTGAAGGATGGGCGATCAGCCGCCCGGCCACGTCTGAAAACGTCAGTAGCACCGCGCCACCCAGCGCAGAGAAGGGCAGCAGCCAGCGGTAATCACCGCCTGCTAGCAGGCGGCAGGTGTGGGGCACCACCAGCCCGACAAAACCAATCGGGCCACATACCGCCGTGATCGGCCCGCACAGCAACACCGCACCAATGGCCGACATGGCGCGGGCTACCGCTACTTTTTCACCCAGCCCAGCGGCGGTGTCATCACCCAAGGCCAGCATATTGAGTTTGCGCGCTGCGAGAAGGGTGATCACAAACCCTGTGATCAGAAAGGGCAGTACGGGCAGCAACTGGCCATAGGTCGCGCCGCCCACGCCGCCGACTAACCAGGATTGCACCAGCCCACCGATATCGCCACGCGGTAATACCACGGCGGTCGTCATCGAGCTAAGCGCGGCGGTGATGGCCGCCCCAGCCAGTGCCAGTCTGAGCGGGGTGGCGCCGCCCTGGCCAAGGCTGGCAATCGCGTAAACCGCACAGGCCGCTACAGCCGCACCCACAATAGCAGTCCAAATGTAGCTGGTCGTCTCGTCAATACCGAACCAGGCAATGCCAACCACCACCGCCAGCGCCGCCCCGGCGTTGACACCCAGCAGGCCGGGGTCGGCCAGCGGGTTGCGGGTTAGGCCCTGCATGACGCCACCGGAAACTCCCAGAGCGGCTCCCGCCAACATGGCAAGCAACGTGCGTGGCAGGCGGCTGGCCACGGCAGAGTCGCCAACGGTTTCTACCTGACCGCTCAGCGCGGCGGCGATTTCCGACCAGCCTACGTCTCGGGCGCCAAACGCCACAGAGAGCGTGGCGGCAAGGCCAAGCAGAACAAGCAGGGCTGCGATGCCGGACAATTGCCGGGCAGCGTTACGTTTGCTGCGAAGAGCGACCGCGCTAACCCCTGAGCCATACGCCGAATGGCTACTGCTGTGACTTGCGTGCGGCTTCTGAGAGCAGGTCTGCATAATCGTCCAGTAACCATGAAATCGACATAGGGGTCGGGTTGGCCGCCGTGCCCAGAGGGGTATTGCCGAGCGTAACAATGGCGCCGTTCTCTACCACCGGCAGGCGGGAAGTGAGCGGGTGGGCGTTGAGCTGCTCGATCAGCGGCTGGCCGCCGTAGGTGACGAGAATATCTACATCGTTGAGCTCGTCGATCAGTTCAGAGCTGATTTCGCCAGCGAATTTACCAGGGGTGGAGTTCTGTTTGACGATCTCAGGCGAGACTAGCCCGAGGTCGTGAAAAAACCGCACCCGTGCGTCGTTGTCGGTGTAGAACGAAATGCGCCCCAGGTTGGTGGGGTCAAGGTGCGTCACGAACATGGCGGTTTTGCCCGCAAGGTCCGGATGGTTGGCGGCGGTGTCGGCAATCTGTGCCTCAAGCTGCTCGATGAGGGCCTGTCCTTCCTCTGCCATGCCCATACCTTGGCTGTTCATTTGGATCATATCGCGCCACTCGGTCGCCCACGGGCCTTCTGGATAAGCCACTACCGGGGCGATCTGGCTCAGGGTGGTGTAGTCCGCCTGACTAAGCCCAGAGTAGGCAGCCAGAATCACATCGGGCTGGCTGGCGGCCACGGCTTCAAAATCGATCCCATCGCCTTCATCGAACAGGGCAGGGGGCGTGGCATCAAGTTCTTCAAGCCGGGCTTCTACCCAGGGCAGTAGCCCGTTGCCGTTGTCGTCGCCAAAGTTGGCGGCGGCAAAGCCAACCGGTACCACGCCAAGCGCCAGTGGCACTTCGTGATTGGCCCACGCCACGGTCGCTACCCGCTCGGGTTTCTCGGAAAGCACGGTTTTGCCCAAAGCGTGTTCGATTTCAAGGGGATATTGCTGCGCGCCAACGGGCGCAGCGCCAAGGCTGCACGCAGTAAAAAGCGCCATGTAGGCGGCCAGACGTTGATGGAGCGATGCCATCCCTTCCTCCGAAAGCTTGAGTCTTTGAAATAGCTCTTTGCTAAAGCCCTTTGCTCAAGCCCTTTGAAACCGATCTTTGAAATAGCGTGATCACCGAAAGATAAGCTCGCTGTGTCAGTAGGCTTCGTAAGTGGCTCAGATGGCACATAAGAGTTGCCAGCAGGGTCGCTATTTTTAAAACAAATGATTATGATTTACATTAGCACTATTGACTCGGCGATGCTAGCTTCGGATACTCTCCCGGCCTTTCAAAAGAAAACCACAAGGCGAGCAAGGCCGGTTTAATCATTTCAAGGGATCTTTAACATGACTGATAGCAACGGCACTGTCCGGCGTAACGCAAGCCGCTTGCGGTGGCAACAGACGACGACCGCCATTCTGTGCGGTACGACGCTGGTCACACTTCCTGTGCTTGGGAACGCGCAGGAGTCAGGCGAAGGCAGTGACAATAATGAGGGGTATCGCCTCGCGCCCATTATCGTCAATGCCCAAGCCTACGCTGATGATGATGCCAACTCGATCGTTGCCCAGGAGCTTTGGGTAGGCGGTAAAGTGGCCACCAGCATTCTCGATACGCCAGCCTCTGTGTCAGTCATCACTGAGAAGGAGATCGAGCAGCGCAACGCCTCAACCACAGAGGAAGTGCTGCAATATACGCCAGGCGTTCTCACCGATTATTACGGCACCGATGACCGTAATGACTATTTCCAAATCCGGGGATTTCAGGCCACCACCTACCGTGACGGGCTGACGCTAGGCTCAATGCGGGGTGTACGTGAGGAGCCTTACGCCTACGAGCGCGTCGAGGTGTTGCGCGGTGCCAACTCGACGCTGTTTGGCCCGGCGGACCCCGGTGGTTCGGTCAACTTCGTGAGCAAGCGGCCCAGGTTTGAGCGGTTTGGAGAGGGCTACCTTTCCTACGGATCATTTGACGCAAAAGAGGCCGGCGTTGACGTAGGTGACACGCTGAACGCTGACGAGACCGTGGCCTACCGTTTCACCGGCACCATTCGAGACAGCGACCGCGAATACGATCACTCCAAAGACAACAATGGTTTCTTGATGGGCGGTCTGACCTGGGAGCCAACGGATGCCACGTCAGCGAGCGTTATCTTCGATTACCTGAAGCGCGATGACACCCCTAATAGCGGTGGTTATCCGCTTGACCGGGAGTACGATCGCAGCGAGTTCTTTGGAGAGCCAGGCTTTAACTATCACGATGTCGAGCGTACCAGCCTTACCGGACAGCTCACTCATGATTTCAACAACGGGCTGACACTGCGGGGTAACCTGCGTTACAGCGACCTGACCGACGACTTCGGTTACGTTTATATCACTGACTCGGCGGCGCGAGTGGGCAGCGTGGTGGATCGTGATTATTTCGGTACCGACAACGAAGCCCAGGAATTGATCGGCAACGCTATCCTGCAATACGACGCTCGCTTTGATCAGGTTGATAGCAGCACGCTTTTGGGTGTCGAATATCGAGATGCCTCCACCGAAGACAGTTCGTTTTACGGCGATGCGACCTCAATCGATATCGCCAATCCTGTCTTTAGCGGTGCTCCGAGTAGCCTGAATGTCTACAGCAGCAACAAGCAGGACTTCACCACTGAGTCGGTCTTTCTGACACAGAACTTGTCCTTTTATGATCGATTCATCGTAACAGCGGGCGTGCGCAATGATGGTCTGGATATCACCAGCACCAACATGGCGGGTGACACCGATTCCGCCGACTATTCGGAAACCTCTGTGCGCGGGGCGTTGACCTATCGCGTCACCGATGAAATTTCCACCTATATCAGCATGGTAGAGTCGGTCGCACCGCCCACGGTGGGCGTCGAGCCCGAGCGGGGCGAGCAGTATGAAATTGGTGCGAAATACTCTCCATTCGGGACGAATGCGCTGTTTTCGGCATCCATTTATGACCTGACCAGGGATGATGTCACTATCTCGGTTGTTCAGGAAAATGGCGTTATCGAGCGGGAAACCGTGGGTGAATCCCGCGTGCGGGGTCTTGATCTGGAGGCGAAGGCTGAGTTGACCGATAGCATTAGCCTGGCCGGTGGTTACTCCTATATGGAATCGGAAGTGGTACGCGACAGCAACGCTGCACGAGAAGGCAACGAGTTTACCGCTACACCCAAACATATGGCGTCGCTGTGGGGCTACTATACCTTGCCAAGCCAAGATATGAGTGTTGGTCTCGGTGCCCGCTACGTCGGCTCTTACTACTTTGATGTCGCCAATACGTCCAAGAGCAGTGCCGCCACGCTCTTCGATGCGGCCTTTAGCTACCAGCTCACTCAAGACGCCGATCTGGCCGTCAACGTCAGCAACTTACTCGACGAGCAGCATGTGGTCGGTTCCAGCACGGCCGACTACTATAATCCGGGTCGCGAAATCAGCGCGAAGGTGAGCTACCGCTGGTGATGTCATATCGCCCATCCGGTAGGCATTAACGAAAACCCCCGCTTTGATAGCGGGGGTTTTTGCGCTTTACGCTTCTTGAACACCGTCAACGATAAAGACGCGGTAGTCGGCGCCCTGAAAGCGATGCTTGCGAGCTTCCTGGTAGGCGGGACTTTCGTACCAGGCGCGGGCAGCGGCCATATCGGAGAAGCGTAGAATCACGGCTCCTTCCATGGCGCTGCCTTCCAGCACTTCAAAATCACCGTAGAACGCGAGCGGTTGCGGGTCGTGCCCTCCACGAGCGGCTTTTGCCTTATCGCCGTAGCGCTCCATTTCCTTAGCGTCGTGGGTGTGTTCGCGAGTCAGTACGACATAAGCGGGCATGCAAATCTCCTGATGTTATCGTTAAGCAATCCGCTAGAGCATATCACCGCCCAACCGCGTCGCCATATTAGAAAGGCGCCTATTTCGCTTTACTGGCAATATCGGTCGTCAGGGGCGGCACTGGTTCAGGCGCTGGCGCTATCAAGGCCAGTGGCTCCAGTTGGTCATTTTCCAGCGTTGCCAGGATTATGTCGTAACAGTCATCGATATGACTGTTGCCCATGTACTTCATGGTGGCAAAGCTGATGCCGCCCGCAATGGCGCTGCCCAGGAAGGGCACATATGCCGACGCACTTTTGGCCGAGATCCTGCCAGCCATTCTTTTGAACATTATCGTGATCAATTTACGGGTGATATATTTACCCGCCATTTTGCTTCCCGTCGTTGAGATGGAGGTCATTACGAACAGCTTGGTTTCTGTGTCCAGACTCTCGATCTGTTCAGGCGATAAGCCAAATTTTTCGTTAATCTTGGGAATTAACCGCAGTAATATGGCGACATCCGACCCGATGCTCACGCCTGGGATGGGAATGATAGCGGTGCCAGCGGAAAGGCCTGAGCTCTTCGTGACCATTGAGCGGCACGATTGTTTAATGGCTTCGAGCTCTTCAAGTGACTCGATCATATAAGGTCCTTTTTAGATCAAACGGAAAAGGCGGCAGTCTAGCGGCTGCCGCCTTCTTCACGCTGTTAATTTAAGCGTCTTATTCGTCACCATCATAGGTGACACGCCAAATGGCGTTCGTCAGGTCATCAGCGATAATAAGGGCGCCTTCGGGGTCGATGGTAACGCCGACCGGGCGACCGCGGGTTTGACCCTCTTCCGTTAGAAACCCGGAAACGAAGTCAATAGGGTCGCCATCGGGTTCTCCGTTGCTGAAGGGCACAAACACGACCTTATAGCCAACGGGTTCGGCGCGGTTCCAACTGCCGTGTTCACCGATAAACACACCCTCAGCGAACTCATCGCCCATTTCAGGGATTGAGAAAGCGACGCCAAGCGGCGCCACATGCGAGCCCAAACTGTAATCGGGGGCAATCGCCGACTCTACTTTTTCAGGGTCTTGTGGGCGGACGCGGGGGTCGACATTCTGACCCCAATAGCTATACGGCCAGCCGTAGAAACCGCCTTCCTGAACCGTCGTAAGGTAGTCGGGCACCAGGTCGGGGCCTAACTCGTCACGCTCGTTGACCACGGTCCATAGCTGGTCAGTTTCTGGTTGTATGGTAAGCGCCGTGGGATTGCGCAGGCCGGTGGCGTAAGGACGATGCATGCCGGTTTCAACGTCAATCTCCCATACCTCCGCGCGGTCGACCTCCGCTTCCATGCCTCGCTCGGTGATGTTGCTGTTGGAGCCGATACCCACGTATAGGAAGTCACCGTCGGCACTGGCAGTCATCGCTTTGGTCCAGTGGTGATTAATTTCAGACGGTAGCTTGGTTAGTTCTTCCGGCGGCCCGCTAGCTTCGGTTTGGCCCTCTTCGTAGTCAAAGCGGACTACCGCATCCTGATTAGCCACATAAAGGTCGTTATCTACTAACGCCAGCCCGTAAGGGGCGTTGAGATCCTCGGCGAACACCGACTGCTCGTAATTGCCGTCGCCATTCTCATCGCGCAATAGGGTTAAACGGTTGCCGCTTTCTACAGCCGTATTCCCCTGAGCCTTGATATAACCAGCGATGAAGTCTTTTGGCTTCAATTGCGGTGCGTTGCCGCCGCTACCCTCGGCCACCAGAATGTCGCCATTAGGCAACACCAACGTTTGGCGCGGAATCTGAAGGTCGGTGGCAATGGCGGTAATCGTGTAGCCATCGGGCACGGTAGGCGTTTGGTCGCCCCACTCTGCGGGTTCCGGTACCGTCATGTCGGGTAAGAGTCCACGATCCGGTTCTGGCAGTGTGGGGTTGGCACCGTACTGTTGAGCGCTAGCGCTACCCGCGATCAAAAGCATCGTTATTGGCGTGACGTAGCGAATGTTGGAAACCTTCATGGCTTATCTCCTGCACTGCGAAGGGAAAAACCGATCCAGGTTGCCGCACAGGCCAGCACGGTAACGACAATCGAAAGAACAAACCCGGTGGGCATCATCGCCCAGGCATCCTGGGCATGAATCAGCGCATTGATAAAACCGACGATCCAGGTGACAAGCAGCAGACACAAATAAATCAGCGAGATCCCGCGACGTCTATGAGCCCGAAACAGGCCGATAATGGCAGCTAATATCGCGAAACCGGTAAATACAAGACCACCTGCAATAAGCCAGGAAGAGAAGGTGCTCCACTGGATATGGTAGCTCGACGAGTAGGCGTAATCGCTTAACGCGGCGCCAAGAAAGAGAGGAATAGTCCCTGCAAGCAGTACTGCATGAAGCGGATGAATTCCGCTTCGAACAGTGCGTTCGACAGTGGCTGTCACGGCAAACTCCTTATGCTGATCAAGCTAATTGATTAACCTAGGCTGGCATGCACCATGCGACCCACCAGCCCAGACAACGACATCATGTTCGTTAGGGCGCAGTATAGTTGACCTGTGCAATCTTGCCTAAAGCTAGGCTTGCAGGATGAGAAAACAGTCGCACATTATCGGGCGGTTAGCTTTGACTATGCAGGCCGGAGTTTAGCGTTTCCAGCTCTCGTCAATCCGGCTGTAAACGCGAGGCACGCGAAGATGGTCACGGCATAGTCGATGTTTAACTGATCTATCAACAGCCCGAAGATTGGCGCGCCTGCGGTTTGGCCGATAGCGATGGTCAAAAAGCCAATCATCAGACCCGTGGCCGGTCGATCGGGCAGTGCAGAGACACCCCATATTAGATAGACACCGGTGAGCATGATGTACGCTGCGCCGAAGAGCATGCCGCCGTAGAGTGCCAATAAAGGCGAAGTGATACTGGTGCCAACTAACATAATGCCAGCCGCTAATGCCGCAAGAAAAAGCCAATGCGTGCGATCAATCCCGAACCGCGCGACTAACGTACCTGCCCCTGCGCCAGCGATACCGGCAGCACCAATAGCGATCCAAAGAAGCCCTGCGCCTGTCGAGCTCCAACCAAGCTTAAGGGTGACGAGCTGACCGCCGAAAGACCAAAGCGCGGTACTGGACGCCCCCATCAAAAATGCGGCCGCGATCAGGCGAACAATAATGCCATTAAGCGGTGGCAAGCCGGTGGCCGTTTTCGGGGCCGTTTTCGTTTCGCTGGGAACGATGAATGCCGCAGCTATCGCCATTAAAAAAGCAGCGACAGCAAAGCCCGCGAAGGCCAGCCGCCATTGTCCGCTTAGCATTAGCGCAATTGGACCCGAAAGCACCACCCCTGCGCTGGTGCCGGCATTGATGATGGTGTTGGCAAGACTTTGTCGCTCAGGACGCACGATAACGGCAACCGCTGCGGCCATGGGGGGGTGACGCTAACCCGGTACTTGACCCTGCCAGCATGACCGCAGTGGCGAGCAATAGTGGAGACGGTGCCACTGCAATGCCCACCATGCCCACCGCCGCGACAAGGGCTGCTGCGACAGCAACGGCGCGGGCGCCGATGCGTTCGGTTAGATACGCCGATAGCACGATGGCGATACAGTAGCCCAGAAAAGCCCCGCCCGATATCAAGCCGCTGACAGTAGACGATAGGGAAAGGTCGGCATCGATTTGGGGGAGAAATAGCCCGAAGGCGAAGCGAGCAAAACCGTAGCAGACGGCGATCAGGCCAAAGCCTGTAGCGCCCAGGTAAAGGCTGGGGTTCATTCGCGTGCCTGCTGGATGAGCACTGCAGCAGCGATACGCGCCGACATTATTGACTCAGCCCCGCGATAGATAGCAGCCGCTGTCGCTCCTTCAAACAGAATAAGGATCTGTTCGGCCAGTTCAGGATTATTGTTGCCGCCGGTCTCTAGGAATACGATTGCCTGAATCTTCTCATACAGACTCGCCTTGTGTGCCAGCACAGCATTGGCGATTTCCGGTGTATCGCCACCAGTTTCGCCGTAAGCGCGCAGGAATAGACACCCACGAGAGCCCTCGACCCGCACCCACTCTTCCAGTGCGCAAAACAGCGCCTCAACGCTGTCTACTTCGATGAAGCACTGGAAGCGCCGATGCCGCTCTGCGAGCACATCAGTTATCAGCGCTGTTTTGCTGCCAGCATGTTTGTAGAGCGTGCGGCTCGACATGCCAGCAGCCTGGGTTAGTTTGTCCATTCCGGTGGCGGTAAAACCATGCCGATCGAAAAGGTGTTCTGCTGCAGAAATAAGCTTTGTCTTGGTATCCATGCGCAAAGTGTAAAACGGTCATTTTACATCGTCAATGTCTACCGTGTGCGATGGGGTACACGGAAACTTACATTTTGTTGAGCATTTCCACCGCCTGATCGAAGTGTCCATCGCGCTCCGCCCAACGCAGGAACTTCACTTTCTCCACCAGAATTTCCTTGGGTGTCGGTTGTTGGCTAAACAGCGTCATGACTTCTTCGATGTAGTCATTGAGCGGCATATAGCCTTCACGGGTGGATTGGCCCGGCGTGAGCTCCGTCTGCACCGCGGGGGGCGCAAGCTCAATGAGCTCGACCTTGCCCTTGAGCTGTTCGCGCAGGGAAATTGTGTAGGAGTGGATGGCTGCCTTGGTGGCGTTATAGGTGGGCGTACCGCTCAACGGCACAAACGCCAATCCGGAGGAGACGTTCACGATCGCCGCGTCTGGCTGGTTTACCAGATGGTCAGTTAGCGCGTTCGTCAGCCGGATCGGCCCGAGCAAATTGGCAACGACCGTCTGCTCGGCATCGCTCAGATCGCGGGTGCGGGATACGTCTTCGCGCCGCATAATGCCGGCATTGTTGATCAGTACATTGAGGTTGGGGTGCTCGGTGACGACTTGCTCTGCAAAGGCGGTAATGGCTTTTGGATCCTCAACATCGACGACCATCGCGTGCATATCGCGCTGACCAGCAATGGTCTCCTCCAGCGTTTCCATGCGTCGACCGGCGACGATGACGGTGTTGCCAAGTGCGTTAAAGCGTAAGGCAAGCTCACGGCCAATCCCGGAGCCACCGCCAGTGATGAGAAGGGTATTTCCCGATGTTTTCATGGTTTCACTCTCCGTCTATTTTAAAATTCAATGCCATTTACTTTTTAACAATTCGGCGACGGCGGGGCTTGCCATCAACTGCGCAAAACTTGCCTGATCCTGCAGGCGTGAAGAAAAGCCTTCATCACCATGCTAACGTTGAATCGAAAGGCTGGAGGAAAGCTTATGAATTTACTCAAACAGGCGGTTCAAGCGTACGCCAAGCGCCACGCCAATAGCGATGGCTTGGTATTAACGCCGGTGACGGGGCTCAGCATGATGAGCGTCGATACCCCTGCCGGCGATCTGCAGTCGATCTACAAACCAATGGTTTGCCTGGTATTGCAGGGGGCCAAGCGGATGACGGTGGGGCTCCAGCAGAGGGTGTTATCTGCCGGGCAGTCAGCGATTGTGAGTGCAGATATGCCGGTCGTTGGGAGGATTGTGCAGGCGAGTCATAGCGAGCCTTATCTGGCGGTCGCGGTCGAGCTGGACATGGTGATCATGCGCGAACTGGCCGCTCATATGGGGAGTGCTCACGCTCAGCGAAGTTCAGCGATGCAGACGCTATTCGCCGAAGACACTGAAGCCGAGGTGATGGACTGCGCATCAAGGCTGATGAAGCTCTTGGATCGCCCCGATTCAGCGCCGCTACTACGCCCGGGTATCATGCGGGAGTTACATTATTGGCTGCTGTCAGGGCCTCATGGCGCCGCTTTGCGGGAGATTGCCGATCCAGATAGCTATGCGAGCCGCCTTGCCGACGCCATTGCCATCTTAAGGGCCGAGTACACATCGCGGGTGCCGGTGGAGCAACTTGCGACAGAGGCGGGCATGAGCCTTAGCTCGTTTCATAAGCACTTCAAACACATGACGTCGCTAACGCCGGGGCAATACCAGCAGCGGCTGCGCTTGATTGAAGCGCGCCGCCTGATGCTCGATGAAGGGTGTTCCGCGAGCAATGCCGCCTTCGAGGTGGGGTACGAGAGCGTATCGCAGTTCACCCGCGAATACGGCCGCCTTTTCCAGGCACCGCCCAAGCGCGACGCGTTGCGCTTACTAAAATCTAGCGAAGCTGCCAATAGCCATGCAGTGTCGTCGCAACGGATCGGCGCTTGAGCCGCATGGCTTGTTTATTCAGGTAGCCTCGCGATGACCTTGATTTCAAAGTCGAACCCCGCCAACCATGTCACGCCGACCGCCGTCCAGTTCGGGTAGGGCTTTTCCGGGAACGCGTGTGCCTTGGCTTCCAACCAGATAGGGAATTGGGCTTCGGGGTCGGTATGGAAGCTCGTCACATCTACGATATCGTCGAAGCTTGCGCCCGCTGCTTCCAGTACTCTCTGTAGGTTGTCGAAAGCAAGCTGCGCCTGAGCGGCAAAATCTGGCTCGGGTGAGCCGTCTTCACGGCTGCCAACCTGGCCCGACACGAACAAAAAATCGCCCGAGCGGATAGCGGCGGAATAGGTATTCTGTTCATAAAGTGCCTGACGGCCCTGGGGAAAAACGACGTCACGCTTAGCCATGTGAATCTCCTTCAGTAGGTCGAAGCCGACCCGTTGTTTACGATGAAGTCACTTTAAGCCTGCATTTATGCTGGATAAACGGCGAATTCTGTTCAACATTGTTTGTAGATTTCAAACAATCACAAGGTGTTTGGCACAGCTATGGATCGTTTTAACGCAATGCAGGCATTCGCTCGGGTCGTGGAGACGGGCAGCTTTACCAAGGCAGCGGAAACACTTCACATGAGCAAGACCAGCGTGACGCAGCTCGTACAACAGCTAGAGGCACGGCTGCGCGTAAAGTTGCTCAACCGCACCACACGCAAAGTTAACGTCACGGCGGACGGTGCAGCCTATTACGAGCGCGTCATCAAGCTTCTGGCCGATATGGATGATGCGGAAACCAGCCTCTCCAACGCATCCGTTTTGCCCCGCGGACGAATAAGAGTAGATGTGCCCAGCCCTTTTGCACGCATGATCCTGATTCCAGCTATGCCTGAGTTCCATGCTCGATATCCCGATATTCAGCTCGATATGGGGGTGAGTGATCGCATGGTGGATTTGATCGGTGAAAGTGTGGACTGTGTGGTGCGCGGCGGAGAGCTTACCGATTTATCGTTGGTGGCACGTCGTGTGGGTGATCTGACGCTGGGTTTTTACGCTGCACCGAGCTATCTGGAGAGGTCTGGTGTTCCTTCACATCCACAAGAACTGTCGCTCCCGCCTCACTACATTGTCGGTTTCAGGTGGGCACGCACGGGCTTGGCTTTTCCCAATGCCCTGCACCGCAATGAAGAGCGTGTCACCGTGCAGGGGCGCTATGTGATCTCGGTCGATGATGGGAACGCTGGGCTTGCCGCAGGTCTAGCGGGGCTCGGCGTCATTTGGTTGCCGGAGTACATGGCCAAAGAGCACGCATCTCGTGGCGAGCTGGTGCGTTTGTTTGATGATTGGCACCTCGATCCAATGCCAATGTACGTGGCTTTTCCGCCGAATAGGCACGTTAGCGCCAAGCTGCGCGTGTTTATCGATTGGATTGTGGCGTTGATGGCGCAGCACGCACCTACGGTTGATCGACGGGGGATAGACGTTTGAGGTGTGAGCGGGGCCGCGTTGGCTGATTCGCCATGATGCGCGCCAGCCGCTCCAGGGCCAGCTCGAGCCGCTCGATCAAGCCCTCCAACAACACCCGACGGTCAGCGGGCACATCGCCGTAAGCCTTTATCGCCTCATCCAACTGCTGGCCTGCTTCACGAATCCCTTGGGGTGGCCGCCCGTTGGCGCTCTCTTCAAACCCGCTAGCTAGCGTGCCTAGTAGGTGGCGATGTGCCTCGCGGATGCTCGGGTGAGGTGCATCATCCAGCCGGTCACGCAGGCGCAGCGTGGCAGTGCCCAGGTCGAGCCCGGTCAAACCAAGAATAAACAGGTGGCGCTGATCTTCTGGCAGCATGTCGTCGTGCTGGGCCAACTGCAGCAGGCGGTCTGCCATGTGTCCGCTGAAGCGGGTTTCGGCATCGCGAATCGAGCGCCGCGTTAGCTCATGAATATCTTTAGAAATAGCGTTGATCAGTCGCCGGCGTCTAAGGCGCGTGCCTAGCCCCGGCAGCAGACGAAAGGCCATGACCACGCAGCTGAGCCCGATCACCACGGCCACCACCCGGTTGGCGAAACTGTCGAACGAGAAGTCCATGCCGTTGCCGGGCATGGTGAGCAGAATATTGAAAATGGTAAATGCCAAGCAGTAACCCATGGTCGCCGGGTTGGTGGCGCCCAGCAGGCCTAGAAACAGCGGCGTGCCAAACAGCATGGCCAGCATCGGAAAGCCATTGGCCTGTGAGAGCAGTACATGGCCGAACAGAAAGGCGCTGGGGATTGCCGCCAGCATGCCCTTGTAGAACATCATGGTAATCGCCAGAGGATTGTCGCGGCTGGCGAAGAAAGCGGAAAACAGCGTGCCCAGCATCATCGCGATCATGGCGCTCTGCCAGGCGGTGACGATCCAGAAAGTCGCCAGTAGCGAAAATACTAGCCCTGAGCGAATGGCGTTAATCCCGGCGGCGAGGTGATCGCGGTGCCAGGCCAGTGGCGATGAGCGCAGTTTATGGCTCTCCGGCGATGCAATCGCCTCCCGGGCATCGAGCATGATCATGGCGTGGCCGATTGATTCACGTAGCCCTAACCGCAGGCGCCGATCGAGGGGAGCTAAGGTGCTTTCATCTTCGCTTTCATGAACCCGATGGCGAAGCACCTGAAGCGCTTTTCTGGCCTCAATGACTCCTTTAACGTGTTCGGCATCGCGAAAGCCTTTTGCGACCTCGCCCGCGAGTTCGATACTTTGCGGGGCGAGCCGGTCAGCGTGGTCGTGCATCAGTTGGTGCAGTGCCTGCAGGTTGGCGAAAAAGCGCAGCGTGCGGCGGGTTAGTACGTGGGTTGCGCGCACTCGGCCGGGGCCTACCGGGCCTTCAAAGCGGGCGGCCTGGCTGTCGGTTTCCAGCAGGGTTAACGGCCCGAGGCTGCTGCGCAGGGCTTTCTGCATTGCTGGAATATCGTCGCTGGCTTCTAAACGCAGGGCGGCATGCTCGAAGGCTTCGTTGATCACGCTGTCGGCCTGAGTGGCAAGGTGGGTGCCCACATGGGATGGCCAGAGCAGCGAGCTGACCAGCATGGCACAGATGGCGCCCAGCCCTAGCTCGGTAAGGCGCGCCACGGCGATATCGAAAATCCCGGCGGGCGAACTGCCGCTGGAGATGACCACGATCAGCATCGCGGTGACGGAGGCCATCAGGCAGCCGTATGTGTAGTTATTACGCCACAGCGAGCCCACGTAAGTGCATAGCATAATCCAAGCGGTCAGCACGATAAGCGCGGGTACTCGGGCCTGGGCAAATAGGGCCATGATCGCGATACCCGCCACGGCGCCAATCAAGGTGCCGACAAGCTGGCAGATGCCTTTTTCTACCACCATGCCACTCATGGGGCGGATCTGGAGAAATGCTGCCGAGATCAGTGCCCAGTAAGGGCGCTCCAGGTCGAACAGCAGCGCGATATAAAGCGCGAGCATCATGGCCAGGGTGGTCTTGATGGCGAACTTGACCGCAGTGGCGTTGGGGGTCAGGTAAGTGCTAAGAAACGGTGACATGGGTCACTCGCGCTGTTGGGTCGAGCGTTCGTCGGTAGACTCGGCAGGCTCGACGCGAACCGTGGCCGTCATGCCAACGCTCAGCAGCGTGTCATCGGGCTCCTCGTCTAGCGCGATACGCACCGGTATCCGCTGCGCCAATCGCACCCAACTGAAAGTGGGCTCTACCTGAGGTAGCAATTGCTGATTGAGGGTCGTATTGCTATCGGCAATGCCGCGGCCAATACCGACGACGCGTCCTTCCAGATGTGTATCGCCATTCATCAGCACGACCTCAACCGGCGCGCCAACCTGGATAGAGGGCATTTTGGTCTCTTCAAAGTAGCCCACGACATAGAAGGAGTTTTCGCCAATCAGCACCATGACCGGGGAGCCGCGGTTCACATAAGTCCCCGCGCTGAGCTGCACATTGAGTATGTGACCACTTACTGGGGCGGTTATCTGGGTGCGCGCCAAATCAAGCTGGGCGCTGGCCAATTCCGCCTGGGCCTGTTGCAAATCGGCTTCGGCAATCCGCGAGTTGATCTGGGCGATCTGCTGGTTTTCTGCGCTGATCGCTCGGTTGTTGCTCAACTGGTTGCGTCGACTCTCTTCGGCGCGGCTTAACTCTAGCGTTGCCTGGCGGTGATCAACTGTCGCCTGGGCGCTGTCCGCTGCTGCCTGGTAGCGAGTGTTATCGATCTCAAACAGCGTATCACCCTGGGTTACATGATCGGTGTCGGCGACATTCAGGCTGCGCACCCAGCCGGAGACATCCGGGGCAATGGTAACGACCTCGGCGTGAACGCGAGCGTCGCGGGTCCAGGGTGTATAAAGATAGTAGCGCCATAACCAGGCACCGGCGGCAACGGCAATGGCGACAATGATCAAGGTGAGCAGTATACGAAGTGAAGGGCGCATCAACGGTTCTCTCAAAGGCTGGCTCAAGGGCTTTCAAGCAAGATGGTAAATAGAAAAGTAGTTGCCGCCATTAAGATGACAAAAAGCGATATATCGAACCAGGCTTCATACCAGAGCGCATATTCGCCGACCACCCAGTGCAGCAGCGAGCGAATGACCAGCGTGCCGATAAAAGCGATCAGGGCATAGATCAAAAGTGGGCTGAAATAGATGCCGCCAACGGCAATTTCTTGAAGACCCATAATATCCTTACGTAATCTGAAGTCCTGCAAAGAGAAAAGAGCAGCGTGGGTGGTCGGGGAGATGTTCCGCTCTAGTTATAGCATAGAGAACTTAAAGTGAGCTTAAAGAGAACTTAAAAAAGCTTAAACGAATCTTGCCTGACAGAGGAGCGTCTTCGTCTGCAAACTTGATGGTTCTTGGGCACCGGGATTGAAATTGAGAATGTTATTTTACTAATTTAGATACATTAGAACCATACTTTAGTCGTGGTGTCCTACTTTCCAACTCTTAAGTGGTTGGAGAAGGCGTTTGCTGATCAAAAAGAAGAAGGCTCGATCTCATACCGAGGATCGTTGCTTGGCACTGGTGCTGGCGACGGCTGCCGGTATTCTTAATGCTATGGCGTTGGGTGCTTTTGGTTTTCTCCCGTCACACATGAGTGGCAATGCCTCACAAATGTCGACCGAAGTGGCCAGCTCTAATGCCCATGGCTTTCTGTTTCTGGCAGCCCTGCTTTTGGCATTTGTGATAGGCAGTACGCTAGCACGCGTTGCCGTGGTCGTAGGCCAGAAACTCAGAACCATCTTCTGCCTGATTCTGATGGCGGAAGGCATGGCATTGACCGCAGTGTCGGTATTTGAACTTCTGTTTTACTCGACCCGCTTCAACGCCGAAGTGCTGGTAGCGCTGGGCTTCTTAATGGGCGTGCACAATTCGACTTCGACGCAGCTCTCGAACGGTCGGGTGAGATCGACCCATGTGACCGGCACACTGACGGATGCTGGCATCGCATTAGGCTCTTTCTTATCATCATTAGTGTCACGTGCTGAGGCGACCGACCGCCGCTCTTGCAGGAAGCAGCTCTACACGCATTTGACGACGATTCTTTCATTTCTAACCGGGTGTATCGTCGGGTTAGTGCTGTTCGATGTGTTTGGTTTTAAGGCAATGCTGGCCCTGGGTGGTGTTTTGATCGTCGTGCCCTTGAGCGCTATTGTTATCACAGTGCGTACGGCAACTAAGTTGGTGAGCGCCAGAAGAGCGTGACGGGCAGTGGCGTCGCCTGCGCCAGTGCTCGCGCTCTAGGCACCGAGAGATACGATAAAGAGCGCCCCCTGCGGTTGGTTTATCAAGCCCGCCATGGGGTGGTGGCGAGCAACAGCTTTTTAATCAATGGGCCCTTGGCTCACATAAAGAAATCACCCCTGCAAATACTTCCCCGGCAACCGTTCAGCCAGAAAATCCATAAACAACCGTGCCCGCTGGGAAAGCGTTGCTTGGCGGTAGTAAACGGCGTTAACGGCCTGATTCTGGCGTTCGGTATGGTCGGGGAGAACATCTATCAGCATGCCTTTCTGGCGGGGAGCGATGGTCATGAAGTCGGCCAGGCAAACAATGCCTTCCCCCGCAATGGCGAGTTCAATTAGCGTACTGCCACTAGAGGCTGCCAGTGTTGGTATGATGTGCAACGGCTTGTCATCGGCGCGGGTGAGCGGCCAGCGGTTAAGATGCTCAAGCTGGCTGAAGCCAAGCAGGCTGTGATGCTGAAGATCGTCGACGCTTTGTGGTGTGCCGCATCGTTCAAGATAGCTGGGGCTGGCAAGAAGTCGCAGCGGGCTGTGGCCTAGGGGTTTCGCGTGAAGGGAGGAGTCCTCCAGCTCACCGATGCGGATGGCGAGGTCAACCCGCTGTTCCAGCAGGTCGACAAAGCGGTCGTGGGTATCCAACTCCAGCGTAATACCGGGGTAGCGGGCGCGGAACTCGCCAATCACTGGCACGATCACAAACTGCATAAAACTCGGGGCGGCGTTGACTCGCAGCCTGCCTTGAGGCTGGTTGTGGCGATCCAGCATTGCTTCTTCTGCTATCTCCACGGCGGCAAGAATAGCGCGGCAGTGGCCAAGAAACGTCTCGCCTTCCTCGGTGAGCTCCAAGCGGCGAGTGGTTCGACGCAGTAGCGTGGCACCGAGTTTCTGCTCTAGGCGATTGAGCGCACGGCTAACGCCGGAAACGGTGATACCAAGCCGCTCGGCAGCGCCGGTGATTGAGCCGCTATCGACCACCGTCACAAATGCCTGCTGTTCTTCAAGGGTGCTTTTCATGGCGTGCTTCTCTTAAAGCGCTTGTCATCAAGTGGTCGAAGACCGCAGTCGTCGTTTCTTATTGTTGATTTTATATCAAAAGTGTCTTGCTGAAACGGTGCTTCTTTTTTCGGGCTGTTGCTACCACAATACGCGCCATTAACACCATGTCTACTCTTGCTAGACGTGGTGGGTAACCCTATGGAGAGAAATAGTTAAATGAATATTCTACTGATTAACGGTGGCAAGGCGTTTGCCCACTCTGGTGGTGAACTCAACAATACGCTGCATGGCGTGGCAGTGAGTACATTGCAGGAAATGGGATATGAGGTGCGCGAGACGGTGGTTGATCAAGGCTACAATCTTGAGACCGAAGTGCAGAACTACCTTTGGGCGGACACCATTGTGTATCAAATGCCAGGCTGGTGGATGGGAACGCCCTGGATCGTTAAGCGCTACATCGATGAGGTGTTCACAGAAGGCCACGGTTCACTCTACGCCAGCGATGGCCGCTCGCGGCAAGACCCCACTAAACAGTATGGCAGTGGCGGCTTGCTGCAAGGGCGCCGCTACATGCTGTCGCTGACCTGGAATGCCCCTTTGGAAGCCTTCGACGAGCCGGACAATTTCTTTGAAGGGCGTGGTGTGGATGGTGTTTACTTTCCATTTCACAAATCGCAGGCGTTTATCGGCCTTGAGGCATTGCCGACCTTTATCGCCAACGATGTGATGAAAGTGCCACAGGTAGATCGCAACAAAGCCGATTACCGGGACCATTTGCGTAAAGTCCTTGGCTAAAGTGCTGATTAAAGTTATTAGCTGAAGCCCTCGTGCAGGAAGCGCCCACCTCGTTAGGTGGGCGTTTTCATCTGCTTGTGGTGAACTTAGCGATCCCGGTTCAGACTTTGCACTGTCAGGTCCAGCGCCTTGTACATATCCAACCGGGCGGAAAGACCGATATCCGGGTGGTTTAGGTCATTGGCCCGTTCCGATGGCAATATCGGGGCGGTCAGGTCATCTGCGTCAGTCGGCTCGAAATCGTACTCTTCACCGATGGTCATGGCGCTACGCCGCAGCAGCATGCGTAACTGTGCTGGTGACAGTTCAGGTTCTATCGACATCATGGCCGCCACCAGCCCGGCCACCAAGGGCGTTGCATAAGACGTACCGCAATGCGCCTCGCCCCGTTCACCTTCTATCAGAGATGACCCACGCACACAGGCCGCTGCGGTAATATCCACGCGCATGTCGATATTCGATGCACTGCGTTTTATTGCATACCTGGGGTCGGTAACCTGTACATCCTGATCGCTGCGCTCATGCCCACCTACAACAAACAGTTGCTCGGTCACGAACGAGGAGGGCAGACGATACTCGTCCCGGCCAGAAAATGATGACCCGTTACCTGCTGAATTCACGACGACGACATCGGGGTGTTCGCGTCGTAGCCATAAGAAGAACTCTTCAAGCAGTTCCTCGTAACCGCTCATGGCAATACCGGAACGTACTAACGAATCGATCTCCTTCCCGTTAATGTCGATTGCCCCTACCCTGTGAATGCCCCAGCTCCAGTTGAGTACGCGCACACCGTCTTCCACCAGGTTCACCGAGGCGGAGATGTTGGCGGTAATACCTGCATCCGAATTGCGATCCACAATCACATCAAAGCCTGGGCCTACATCGTCCAGCCCACGTAGAAAGCCACTGTTGCCGCCTTCATTCCATGCCGCGGCAAACACACCGGCAACCGTTGTGCCGTGGCCGTCAGGCTCGGTAGCATCGCGGGCATAAACGCAGGTTCTCGTCGATTCAGTGCGGCAGTCACCCAGGTAATCGGCAAAATCCGGGGCGTCAAAGTCGACTTCCCTTTCGATGACACCAATGCGAATGGGCTGCGTCTCGATATTCTCGCCCTGACCCTGGCGTGATAGGCGTCGCTGGTAAAAATTCACCGCATCCAGAAAGCGGTTGGAGGCCCACTCTTGATTATCCGCGTCGGGTGGGTTGCCCGCTTCACTCTCAATACTCTCTTCTGCCCCCGACTCTTCAATCACCACCGCATCTACGCTGACTTCATTGCCGAGCCTGAGTACTAGCGCGTCGCGCTCATCCAGGTTGCTGGCGGGCAGGCGCAGCTGATAGGTGTTGAGGGGCGGAATCATGCCGACCACCTCGGCGTCATACTTTTCTGCTAAACGCTGGGCTTCTTCGGCGCCATCGTGGCTCTCTTCAATAATCAGGCTGATTAAGTCCACGTAGGTGGTGATGTCATCCATGTTTTTGGCCACCTCTTGATCCGTAGCTGCCACCACATGGCTGCCCTTGAGGCTGACCCAGATCGGATTGCTGGACTGCTCATGCTGCTCAAACCACAATGGCCCGCTTTCTGCGTCAGAATCGCTGATGCGCACTCTCACCCGTTCATCGTTGTGGGTGATATCTTCTGCTGGTAGCGACGTACCGTTTAACTTCACCTGAAAGTCGCTGCTATCAAGCCCGCTGACGCGCAGGCAGAATTCTTGGGTATCCATCTGAAGCAGATTGCCGCAGCGCTGCAGTTGTTCGACTCGCAAAGGTTGTTCAGCCGCCGCGACAGTCGCAATCAACATTAACATCAGTGCCGGAACCCATCGGAAAGTACTCAAATACGTTACTGCCATTACAACTACTCCAAACAATTCGATTAATTGCACGCAGCATAAACGCATTAACTTAACGGAACATGAATCCATTCTGTGCTAGCGGGTAACGTTTACGTTTTAGCGGCTAAAACGGTAACGAAGTTTAGGCAGTGTGCGAGCCACTGGCGGAAGTCGAGTTAACATGACTAGCGCGGCAATAGCGGCATACATGGCCCACTCCTGCATATCGGCGCGCACTACCCAGAAGAAGTGCAGCAGTACCAGACCCAAAATGGCGTAGGAGAATTTGTGTAGCGGCTTCCAGCGCTTGCCTAGGCGCTTCATCGCCCAGCGGTTGGAGGTAGCCCCCAGCACGGCAAGGCCAATCAGCGCGATCATGCCGACAATAATGTAGGGGCGTTTGACGATTTCGCTACTCAGCAGCGCCCAGTTAAGCCCCAGAATAAACAGTGCGTAGCTGAGCATATGCAGGGTGGCGTAGGCCAGCGTCCAGAGGCCGAGCTGGCGCCGGATCAGCGCAAAGCCTTTCCAGCGGGTGAGCTTGGTCAGTGGGGTAAGGCTAAGGGTGAATAGCAGCAACCACAGCGCGCCGATACCGATATTCAGCAGTAGGTAGCGCCCCGGTTCGGGGCCTGCGGCGTTATTCGCCACCTGCCAACTCCAGAACAGCAGCGGCGCAAGCGCCGCTAGAAATACCGCGACGCGCCAAGCTAGCCATTTGTACTGCGTTGCCATCAGTAGTTCTTCCTCAAATCTAACCCCGCATACATCTCGGCGACTTCGTCGGCATAGCCATTAAACATCTGGGTATCTATGGTGTTGGTGTTGAACAGGCTATTAGGCAAGCGCCGCTCGGTGGCTTGGCTCCAGCGAGGGTGGTCTACCTCTGGGTTAACGTTGGCATAAAAGCCGTACTCTTCTGCGGCAATTTGCTGCCAGGAGTTAACCGGCTGCTCTTCCACCAGTGAAATCCGCACAATCGACTTGATACTTTTGAAACCGTACTTCCAGGGCACTACCAGCCGCAGTGGCGCGCCGTTTTGGTTGGGCAGCTCACGCCCGTACATCCCCATGGCCAACAGCGTTAATGGATTCATTGCTTCATCTAAGCGAAGACCTTCCACGTAGGGCCAATCGATGATCGAGAACGAGGAGCGCTGCCCGCGCATTTGCTCTGGATCCACCAGGGTTTCAAAGCGCACGTATTTGGCTTTGCTGGTGGGGTCGGCGCGTTTGATCACGTCGGCAAGGGGAATACCCAGCCAGGGAATGACCATCGACCAGGCTTCAACACAGCGCAGGCGATAAATACGCTCTTCAAACTGCGTTGGTTTGGCGAAATCTTCAAGGGCAAAGCGCCCCCCGTTGTTCACTTCACCATCGACCACCACGCTCCAGGGTTGGGTTTTCAGACTGCCCGCATGGCGGGCGGGGTCACCCTTATCAGTGCCGAATTCGAAAAAGTTGTTGTAGCCGCTGGCGTCATCGAAGGGCGCAATCTTATCTTTTTCAGGGTCGCTAGGAGTGATGGCGCGCCATTGGGTCTCGCTAATTTTTTCCTTGAGCCATTCGGGTGCGCTGCCTTCGGGGACATCAGAGTAGTCGGCGTTGGCGCGAACGTGGCCGGAGAGGGCGAGCCCCGCGCCTAGGCCTGCCATGCCGCCCATAAAGCGCCGCCGGGAGAGGTAGATGGATTCCGGAGTTACGTCGGATTCGTGTAAATCACTCGGTTTGGCAATTTTTATTAGCATGGGGTGTCTCCCGTTAAGGCTATGGCAGTTTTAGGGCGGGCATAGCCGCTTTCTAAAAAAGTGACCGTAAGACGCTGGAATAAATAAAAGGTTCTACATAACTTGTATCGAAGTGTGTTTAAGAATAAGTAGCGGGCGGTCTGTTTGGCGTGCTAACAACAGCTAATGTATTAATGACACGTATGGCTGGCTTAATGATCCTAATACAGACACTCTTCTTTAAGTCTCTAATCTAATGCCAAGGAACCCCATGGCTTCTACACGACGTGATCTCGTGTCGTTAATCGATCAGGGCGTGATATCGCCTGAACAGGTGGCGCGTGCAGTTAAGGCTTCAGGGCTGCGCCCTTCGCCTCGCGACTGGGCTCTGTTTATTGATCGCCTGTTGCTGTGGCTAGGCGGGCTTGCGCTGGCCTTCGCAGTGCTGTTTTTTATTGCTTACAACTGGGCTGAGATGGGGCGCTGGCTGCGTTTTGGTGTGGTACAAACGGCGATGTTGCTGGCGATAGGTATCGCCGTTTGGGGTAAACGCAACCTTACCCTTCAGCGTGTTGCGTTAACGGCCGCGTCTTTGTTGGTGGGTGTGCTGTTGGCGCTGTTTGGTCAGGTGTACCAAACCGGCGCTGACCCCTGGCAGCTGTTTTTTACCTGGGCATTGCTGACGCTGCCCTGGGTCTGGGTGGCCCGTTTTGAACTGCTCTGGGTGATGTGGCTGGGGCTGCTTAACCTGGCCGTCGGGCTCTATTTCCGTACCTGGGGCGGCCCGTTTGGCGTGTTGGCCAGCAGCGATGCTGCACTGTGGGGGCTATTTGGACTCAATACCCTGGCCTTGGCAACCTGGGAATGGGGTGCCCGTTACCGGGGCTGGCCACGGCAGTGCGCGGTACGCTTGCTGGCGGTGGGCAGTGGGGTGTCGATAACACTGTTAACGATGATGTTGATAGCCGATGTAGGTCTCGTATGGTCGGCGGTGCTGGCGATTTATCCACTCTGGTTGGCAGTGCTTTATAGCCTTTACCGCTATTGGCTGCCTGATCTGTTTATGATTGCGGGGGGCGCTGTTTCGCTGTTAACGGTGGCCACGCTTCTGCTAGCCAGGGTGTTGTTGTGGGAGGGAGAATGGCAGGAGGGGAGTCTAATGCTGATCGCCATTGTGGTGCTGGCGATGGGCGCAGGCGCGGTGGTTTGGCTGAAACGGCTACACCGGGAGATCTCCTAGTCATGAGTAGCACTAATGAGTTAAACGATTTAAAAACCAGGCTCAGCCAAGCGGGCGTTACATTAAACGAGCCAGCAACCCCCGCAACGCTTGAAACGCCTTGGTTTGTGCGGGCACTGCAGGCATTTTCCGGCTGGTTGGCGGCGCTGTTTCTGCTTGGCTTTATCGCCATGGGCGTGGTGTTTGTGGTGGAGAGCACTGCGGCATCAATGGGCCTGGGGCTTGCAATGATCGGCGCGGCTTATGGGCTGTTTCGTCGTGCCCGCAGTGGTGTGCTCGAACACTTGGCGCTGGCAGTTAGCTTAGCCGGACAACTGTTAATCGCCTGGGCGGCGGTAGCGTTTTGGCATGAATCTGCTTACCTATTCTGGTCATTGCTAGGCTTGCAGAGCGTACTGGCATTGATCATGCCGAGCCTCGTTCACCGTGCGTTTTCAGCGTTGGCCGCCAGCTTAGCGCTCTATATGGCCTTGGCATTGCACGCCATGGCGCCAATGGCGAGTGGAATGGTTCTACTGGCGCTGACACTGCTCTGGCTAAATGAGTTTCGCTGGCCTGGGCGCATTCGGGACGTACAAGCGTGGGGTTATGGCCTGTTAATAGGGCTATTGGTCATGCAGGGCTTAGCGCATAGCGGCCAGCCGTTTGCCTTCTGGTTTGAGACACATACCATTAACGCTTTTGCATGGACAGCACCCTGGTTGAGCGCCGTGTTAGTCGCGCTCTCTTTGGCAGTGCTGCTATGTACAACGTTTCAATCCCAAACCCATTGGGGGCTCTATCTAAGCTCTGTTGTAGTGCTGCTGATTTCTTTCTATACGCCGGGGGTCGGCGAGGGTGTGGTGCTCTTGCTATTAGGCTTCGCAATGGGGCATCGCCTGGTGATGGGGCTTGGCGTGTTTTCGCTGTTGATGGGCATTGGCAGTTATTACTACTGGCTGGACGCAACGCTGTTAACCAAAGCGCTAACGCTGATGATGCTTGGTGGGCTGCTACTGGCGCTGCGTTGGCTATGGTGGCGGTGGCTAATGGCGGCCAAGCCGACCGCAAAAGGCGTTGCCCATGAGCCATAGCCATAAGCGAAACCGCTGGATCATAGTATTAGCCGCTGTTGTCGTGTTGGTCGTCATTAATGGCTCGATTTGGCAGAAAGAGCGTCACCTAGCCGAGGGTGAAATCGTGTACCTTGAGTTGGCGCCAGTCGATCCGCGCTCATTAATGCAGGGCGACTATATGGCACTGAACTTTGCCCTCGCCAACCAAGCTCACAGCGCACTGTTTCAACAAGACAATGCTCTGCAAGAGGCGCCTCAGAAAGCAAGCAATGGCTATGTGGTTGTACGTTTGGACGAACAGCGTATCGCACACTTTCAGCGCTTGGATGATGGGAGCGCGTTAGCCAATGACGAACGGCGGCTGAAATACCGGCTGCGCAGCGGCCAAGTGCGCTTCGCCACCGATGCATTCTTCTTTCAGGAGGGCCATGCTGAGCGCTACGAGGCTGCCCGTTATGGCCGATTTCGGCTAAATACCAAGGGCCAGCCACTGCTCGTTGCGCTACATGATGGTGAGCTTAACCCCTTGGGCAAAATGGTTAAATGACGTTCTATTACCAAGCCTTAAGGTTTCCCACTACTGCTTAAAACCATACTGCGCCTTGCGCCCTGCAGGCAGGTAAGCTGTAATTCGACCTCCCACTGACAAGGATGGCCCGGTAATAACACCTGGCCTGGCCAAATAATTGGTTCGTCGGTGGTAGGCAGACAAGCCCACCTAAATGAATAAGGTCTTTATGAAAGTAAACGATTCATGGCTCGCATGGGCGGTGTTAGTCCTCACACTGACTTTTTCCAGCCTATGCGCGGCGCAAACTCAAGGAGGAGAGAGCGAAGATAGCCGGTGGTTTACCATCGATACGTTAAATAATGGGCTTGGTGCCCCCCCTGAAGAGGTGAATCGGGTAACACCACGGGAAGCGATCAGGAGCTTTCTGGATCTGACGGATCAGGATGAGTATGAAGCCGCTGCTCATATGCTCAATCTCGCCGAATTCTCAGACGAGGAGCAACGCGAACAGGGGAGTGAGCTAGCCCGGCAGCTAGCGGAAATTTTTCAACGCGGCGAGTGGCTGACCGTCTCTGACCTGCCAGGGCGAGAAGACGCCGTGATTGAAGACCCCGCGGGCCAAAATCCCCGCGTTGGCGAGACCCGTCGCAATGTTGAAGTCTCCTCTCTAAAAGCCGATGGCGAAACCTACGATATTCGATTGGGTAGATACCGTGTAGGTGAACAGGAGCCGGTGTGGCTGATCATGCCGATCAGCGTGTCGTATATACCCGTGCTGTATGAGCAATACGGCCCCTCAATGCTGGAAAGCTATATCCCTGAGCGCCTGCAGTCTTCATTTGGCATCTTGAGGATTTGGGAGTGGATTGCCATTCCCGTTTTCTTGCTGTTCATTGTCATGGTCGGGTGGGGTGTCCACCGCTTGATTGGATTAATGTCAAAATGGCTGCCTTCTGGGATGTCGAGCATTTTTGCCAGCCAAATTGGCATGCCCGCAGCGTTGATTGCGATGTCGCTGGTTACCCAGATGCTGCTGGATTATGTGGTGTCTTTTTCGGCGGTCGCCACGACCACTTTCCGGGTGTTGTTAATCAGTATTTTAGCCTGGGGAGTCGGTACGATTGCGCTGCGCTTAGTGGATACTATTATGCTGCGTTTGACGCGGCGTATCGTGGGCGAAATCGACGACACTAAGCCTAGAGATGAGCGCAGGCTACTGACGTCACTCTACGCGTTGCGTCGAGCCATTATTCTGATCACCGTGACCGGTGTATCAATCTACATATTGGGTCAGGTTCAGCTCTTCGAAACGCTTGGCTTATCCATTCTGGCTTCTGCCAGCGTATTAGCCGTCTTAGTCGGTGTGGCGGGACAAACGGTTCTTGGCAATATTCTTTCGTCGTTTCAGCTATCGTTTGCCAAGCCCATACGTATTGGCGACCTGGTGATCTTTGAAGGCGAGTGGTGCTATGTAGAAGGTATCTTTTATACCTTTATCCGGCTTAGGTCCTGGGATGAGCGGCGTTTGATTGTGCCCGTCACTTACTTTACCTCCAAGCCTTTCCAGAACCTCTCGGTCAAGAGCACTAAAATGTATCGGTTCTTGGAGCTAACGCTTCACCTGAGTGCTGATATAGGGCTGTTAAGAGATAAATTTATCGAATTCGCTAAAGAAGAAGATAGCGTTATCGAGCACCATAAACTGCTCTGTTACGTGACCGCGCAAACAGGCACGGCGCAAACGGTCACCTGTTATCTCATGACCTCAGACCCGTTAGCCGGTTGGACAGCGGAAATGAACGTGCGCGAGAAACTGCTGGCCTTTATCCGTGATAACCACCCAGAGTGGTGGCCAAGAGACATTGTGGTGATCAGTCACAACGATATCGCCCGTGGGTCGCAAGGGAAAAGCTCGGGGGAAATGGATAGTGTTGAGGTGAAGCCATCAGAGTAGGTGGCCGCTAAACAGCGCTACTTTCTCGTGTATAGCAATTTGCTATTTATCGCATTTTGCTATAGTATGGTTATATAAATGAGGGTTTAGCTAGTGCACGTCATCACACAGAAGCGTATTTGGGAAGCTATAGAAGCAAACCCGAATACTGCCACTGCCCTAGAAGCATGGTATCGGCTGATGAAGTCTAATGACCCAAAAGATTTCAATGCCATGAAAGCGCTATTCCCAGCCACTGATAAAGTGGGAAACTTTCACGTTTTTGACATAGGTGGCAACAAGCTGAGGTTAATCGCTGTTGTTCATTATCAGAGTAAAAAAGTATTTATCCGCCATATCCTTGATCACAAAGAGTATGACAAGGGTAAGTGGAAAAAGGAGTGACTATGCACGCACTCGTTGAGCAAGCGACGGAACACTGGGTTTATCTTGCCCCTCTTCTTAGCGATCCACATTCCGAAGCTGAATACGATGCCCGGGTCGAGGCGCTTGATGAAATTCTTGATCTTGTCGGTGACGATGAGACACACCCACTTGCCGGCCTGGCGAATCGCTTGGGTGATATCATTGAGTCCTATGATGAAGCACATCGCCCGATGCCTGAGGTGTCTGGAAATGAGGTACTTCGCTACCTTATGCAAGAGCATGGGATAGCGCAGAGCGAGCTACCTGAAATTGGCGCTCAATCGGTGGTGTCTGAAGTTCTCAGTGGGCGCCGCAAGCTGAACTGGCGCCAAATCTGCGAGCTTTCGGAGCGGTTTGGCATCGCAACCGACTCGTTTAAAGAACCCAGGGAAAAGCTACGCGTTTTGACCTGATAAAGCTTTATGGCACTGAGACTACCGAAGTACAACAAGTGAACGCTTTCTACATCACTTTCACTCTTTTTACTGTGCTTGGTAAGTATCATGGTGAGGAAAGGGAAGTTTATGGTGAAAGATGGGTTGGCTAGATGCGTTTAAATATGGTGCAGCGTTTACTACCCGGCTGGGGCGTTACTTATGGCCCACCGGGTGAAGGCCCTTTTCCAGCCATTATGTTGCTGCATGGTTCTGAAGGCGCATGGGCGGGGTGGAGCCATCGTGACGCGATGTTATTAGCTGCCCATGGCTTCCTGGCGTTCCCTTATGGTTACTCAAGCGGCGGTAATGCATGGAATGCGGGGCATATTATTGATTACCCACTGGACCGCAGTGTGGAAGCTTTTCAAGCCCTAAGAGAATTTCGTTTCACTGATGAACGAGTTGGGCTGTATGGCATCTCACGCGGCGCCGAGCATGCGTTATTGCTCGCCTCCCTCATGGCAAGAGATGAGATTGAAGGCGCACCGGATGCGATTGCCGCGCATAGCCCGCCCGATGCTGTGTGCGGTGCCTTTGATTCACGTAGTTTTCGCGATGCGGGTGACCCGGGCTGGCAAGCCTGGGATGTCAGCAAACGCGCCTGGACATGGCGTGATAGTCACGAAGGCTTGCTGCCGACCACGCCGATAGAAATTGAGCGCTACCCTGGGCCGCTGTTTCTTTCCCATGGCACGCAAGACCGAATGTGGTCGGTTGAAATGACCAAGCGCTTGGAAAAACGCCTGCGTGAGAATGGCCGCAGCCCGGAAGTACACTATTACGAAGGTGAAGATCATATACCTAGCAGCGCTGGGCAGAATAAGCACCACGAGCTGCTTCTGGACTTCTTTTCAAAGCACCTTTAAACCTTGAATTCATAGAATAAAGATTCGGCATTTTCCCACCCAAAAAGCCCCTCCTGGCAGCAAAGAGGGGCAGCCTTCATGATGGTATAGTATCTCTACTCTCTAGCTTAGCGCCTATTTCGTGTCTGCCAACTGCGCCTCAGCCAAACGTTTCGCCCCTACAAAATCCGCTTTTCCAGAACCAAGGTGGGGAATTGTCTCCACCGTCAACCAGTGGCTGGGGATCATCATGGCTGGCGTACCGTTGGCGAGCATGGCGGTTTTGATGGTGTTGGCGTTTAGCGCTGTTTCTGAGAGCAGTACAACGCGCTCGCCTTTGCGGTTATCTGGAATGTTCACCGCCATTAGCTCATTCTCTGGTTCCTCTAGAGCCGCTTTAACGGCCGCTTCAACGGCGCTGAGACTGATCATTTCGCCGCCGATCTTGGCAAAGCGGGCGTAGCGGTCAATTAGGGTTAAAAACCATCCTCATCAACAAAGCCTTTATCGCCAGTTACGTACCAGCATTGGCCATCAATCTCCCTTAGCGCTTGGGCGGTAAGTCGAGGGTTGTTAAGGTAACCCTGCATTATTTGCGGGCCGCTGATCAATATCATGCCCGGCTCGCCGGTGGGCAGCTCTTCAAAGCTATCCGGGTCAACGATTTTAAAGCTGGTGCCGGGCAGTGGCATGCCAACGGAACCTAGCTTACTCCCGCGTTGGATCTGTTGGTAATGAACGCCCATGGCATCGGGTAGATTCACCGAGGCGACGGGGGCGATTTCGGTGGCGCCGTACCCTTCATAAATAGGTTTGTGAAATTTTAGGGCAAAGCTGGTGCGCACATTTTCATCGAGCTTCTCAGCCCCAGCAACCACGATTCTCAAGCTTTGCAGCATCAGCGGATGCACTTTTTGGCTGCGTACAAACAGACGGAGAAAACTTGAGGTGCCGAACATGATAGTGGCTTTGTGCTTGGCAATAGCGCCCGCAATGCCTGGGGCATCGGTGGGGTCGGGGTGGCAGACAAGCGGCAACCCTTCAATTAAAGGCAATAGCTGGGTGACTGTGAGACCAAAGGCGTGAAACAGCGGTAGCGAACCCATCACAACGTCATTGCTCTGAGTATTCAGTACATCAGAGGTCTGTTTGATATTGGCCATTAGGTTGCGGTGGCTCAACATGACGCCTTTAGGGGCGCCTTCACTGCCACTTGAGAACAGGATGGCAGCGGTGGCGTTGGCATTATGGCTATGACAGAAACCAAGCTGTATTAGCCAAGTCGGCAATATTCGAACCGCAAGCCAAGTAGACAAGCGCTCGGCGTGGCCAATGGAGGTTTGCAGGGTTTCCAGATACACCGCCTGCTTCTTGCTAAGTAACAGGCTAACGTCGAGCCCGCGCTGCTCAAGCTTCTTCACAAAGCGTTGTGAGGTGAAAACAGTGGTGATTTCCGCCTGGGAAAGGGCCGATGCCAGTGCTGCGTGATCGGCGGTGTAGTTAAGATTTACTACCGTTTTACCGGCCAAAAGCGTCGCCATATTGGCAATAACACCAGCACTGCTGGTGGGCAGTAGCAGGCCTACGTTCTGCCCTGGGTTGAGTTTGCGAATACGTTTTGCCAGTAGCAGGCTGGCGGTGAGTGCCTGACTTGCGTTGAGCGGTTTGCCAAGCGTATCCACCAAGGCAAGGTTACTTGGACGACGTTTAACGCTTTGAATCCAGGCATTGGGAAGTGTGGGTAGATCCCCCATTGCCCGCTGCCAAGAGCGGGTAGCCTGCTCAAAAATACGCCTTTTAAGTACATCGGCAGGGGTATCTTTAGGCAGCGGTTTACCAAAAGCGACGACGACTGAACGGTGCAACGGCGCATTGCGCAGCTCTTTTAATTTGCTGGAGGAGCGAGAGAACTGGCTACCCCACAGGCCGCGCAGGTAGAACGGTACGATCTTGACATCCGGGTTGGCCATTTGACAGGCGCGCTCATAGCCGCGGCGAAATTCGCCTAGCTGGCCATTACGGCTAATCGCGCCTTCAGGAAACAGGCACACCACCTCGCCTGCGTTGAGTTGTTCAGCGACATCGGCCAGTGCCTGTTCGGCACCGCTGCCACGCTCGATGGGAATACAGCCCAGCGCTTTTAAAAACCAGTTGAGGTACCAGCGCTGGTAAACCGATCTGAGCATGACAAAGCGTACCGGGCGAGGGCTGGCGATTTGCACCATGGCCCAGTCCACCCAACTAATATGGTTGCCCAATAACAGCACGCCGCCCTGGGCAGGCAGATTCTGCAAGCCATGCACATCGACTCGATAGCGGCGTGTCAGCAGGAAGCTCAACAGAAAGCGCACCAAACTCTGCGGCAGCTTAACAATCGTGTAGCCACCGCCGACCATCGCCACGGTGGCGATGAGTAGCAGCAGGTAGTGGCTGTCTACACCTGCCAGGGCGAACAGTGCCGTGAGCACCAAAAAGCCCAGCATGGCGATGTTTTGAATCCAGTTATTGGCGGCCAGCACTGTGCCTAACTCGTTGTCGGCGGCGTGAAACTGGATCAGGGCGTTAAGCGGCACAATGAATAGCCCACCCATCATGCCGATAAACACGAAGTTAAGCGCCTGGCTGCCGGGCGTGGTTAACATCGGCAGGCACCACAACCCCACGGCCACCCCAACAGCGCCTACAGGAATCAGTCCGGTCTCGATACGATTGTGAGAGAGCTTGCTTGCCAGCATGGAGCCCAGCGCAATCCCGATACCGCTAGCGGCGAGAATGCCTTGTAGAACCAGAGTGTTATCGATACTGAGAGCATCTTTGGCATAGGCCGGGAAGGCAGCTAGAAGCACTTGGCCCACCGACCAAAAGGTGGCAAGGCCGATAATGGAGAGTCTTATAACGTGCTGGCGGGCGATAATCTGCAGGTTATCCTTCAGCGCAACACCCTTAACGTAGCGCTGCCAGGTCAGCGGGGTATCCGGTCGCGTGATGTTATCCAGCGGCAGACGGTAAAGCGTTGCCACCTGGATAGCGCTATTGAGCACCAGTAGCCAGCCCAGCGGCGCAATTTGACGCAACAGCTGCGCCGGAGTGTGATCTTCTGGCGACACCCAGGTCTCAAACAGTGCAGTAAACGCCACGGTGCCCGCCAGAATGGCGCCAATCGTGACGGCTTGGATCAGCCCGTTAGCTTCCGCCAGTCGCGGCTTGCCGAAAAGCCCTTTGACCAAGCCGTATTTGGCCGGGGAGTAAAAGGCCGATTGAATGGCCAGCAGCAGCGTCATCGCGAACGCCAGCCAAAACCATCCCTGATAGTAAGCAGCGGTAATGCCCAGAGAAACCACCACGGCGACCCAGGCAGATGCACGTAGAATGCGTACCTTGGGGTAGCTGTCGGCAACGTGACCAGCGGGGCTAAACAGCAAGATAAACGGCAGTAAAATTAACCCATTCACCAGTGCTGTGAGCACGACCTGTGTTTCGCCATCGTAACTTTTGAAGATCGTATTTTGAATGACAATCTTGTGCCCCAAATCCACAAAGGCATTGAGAAAAATGGCGATCAGGTAGGGCCAGGCGCCCGGTATGCGCAGCAGTCGATGCATGGTTATATCGCCTTATCGTTTCCTGGTGATTGTGCACTGCCAGCAGTATACCGTCATTGCGCTTATCTGCTCTTGCGGGATGTCGGCACTCAGGTGGCACCGCAAGCTATCAAGCTAAAGCGATGCATCACGAAAGTGAGCGGCTTCTTGTGTTAGCCACTCGATAAAGCGAGCCACTGCCGGGGGTGCTTCCCCATCACTAGGCAAAATCAGATCGTAGGCAAAGGGTGAGCCAAGAGGGTAGTGTTCTCCAAAAGGGCGCACCAAAACACCGCTAGCGAGCCGATCAGCCACCAGCGGGTAGCTGGCCAGTACGACGCCTTGGCCGGCAATGGCCTGATCAAGCGCTAAGCTGAAGAGCGAATAATGGCGCTGATTAGGTTTCTTCCCCATCGCTACCCCAGTGCTTTTGAACCAGTCGCTCCAGTTAGGGATGTGGCGGCTAGCATGGCTACACCAATCTACCGTAAGCAGTGTCTGCGCTAATAAATCGCTAGGGGTTTGTAGCATTTCCTGCGTTAATAAGGTCGGGGAGCAAACCGGAAATAGCGTGTCTTCGAATAAGCGTAGGCTGTTGACCCCATACCATGGCCCTTGGCCATAGCGCAGCGATAAGCGTGCTCTATTAGGCAGCCACAGCGGCGGCATTAAACGCGCCTCGGCATCCAGAGAGATTTCTATTTGATGCTCATTCGTTTCAAAGCCGGGTAAGCGGGGGAGTAGCCAGAGTTGTAGGAACGAGGGTGGTGCGCTCAGTAGTAATTGAAAAGCTTGTTCTGAACGCTCGGTGACGTTCTGTACGCCGCTGGCGATGCGCAAAAGGCCCGCTTGCACATCTTCAGCAAGCAATCGGCCTGCTTCGGTAACACAAACCCCATTGGCGTGCCTTTCAAAGAGCGCCACCCCCAAATGATCTTCCAGCTGTTTAACTTGACGACTAACCGCGCCAGGCGTCACCCCTATACGGTGAGCTGCGGCTTTGAAGCTGTTATCTCGCACGGCCTCGGCAAACGCGCGCAAGGCATTCAGCGGTAGCCTTTCAATTCTCATAGCGTGAGTTTTCCTAAGCCTAGGTCTGATAAGTAATCGTTTGTGGGCTGTAGCGCTTCCTGGTGCAATGGTCACCTTGATTTTACCGGAGTGCGTAATGAATCATCAAAGGACGGCCTCAGTTATTTCTACTCCCTCTCAACGTAAGTCGGTGGATACCACGGCAGCATCATTAATGCTGCTGTTTTGTTTGGTATTGGGATTTCAGCAGGTGGCAATCAAAGGCGTGGCTGAGGATATCTCACCCATGGTGCAGATAGCGCTGCGCTCTGCTATCGCTGGGTGCTTGGTGGTCTTACTGGCCTATTGGCGAGGCATTCGCTGGGACGATATCAGCCACCACTGGCAGCCTGGGTTGTTGGTTGGCCTTGGATTTGCTGCTGAGTTTGCTTTTGTCGCCTGGGGGCTAACTTACACACTGGCATCGCACATGTCGGTCTTTTTATACACGGCTCCTATCTTCGCTGCCCTGGGATTACACCTTTGGGTGCCGGGTGAGCAGCTCTCAAGCCGACAGTGGTGGGGCGTTGGTTTGGCGTTTCTGGGTATGGTGATTGCCATGGCGCCAAGTGGTGCCTATGGCATCAACATTATCATTGGCGATGCGCTGGGTTTGCTTGCTGGTCTCTCGTGGGCAGCCACGACTATTGTGATCCGCAAAACATCGCTTTCCGAAGCGCCCGCAGAGCTCACTTTGAGTTATCAACTGAGTGTGACAGCGCTGCTGCTACTGCCAGTGTCGGCGCTGTCGGGGCAGTTAATGAGCGCGCAGTTTACTTCCATGGCGGTTGCTAGCCTCGCTTTTCAGGCGCTAATTATTTCGTTTGCCGCACTGATGCTGTGGTTCACGCTGCTTCGCCACTATCGCGCGTCCCAGTTGGGCGTGTTCTCTTTTCTAGGCCCGCTTTTCGGCGTGCTTTTTGGTACCCTGTTGCTAAATGAGCCGCTCAGTATCAATTTCGTGCTGGGTGGTGGCGTTATTTTAGCGGGTATTGTCCTGGTGACGCGCTAAATGATTCGCTCTCAGTTGCGCTTCCACCTCTTCCACAATGGTTACAGAAACAGCTATGAGCATCACTCCCTTCCAGGCGCTGGCCTGCCCATTAGATGGCGAACCGCTAATTCGCTCGGGTAGCACATGGAGCTGCCTCGACGGGCATGGCTCTTCAAAACACAGCTTTGATATTGCCAAGCACGGCTATGTTAATTTATTGCCAGTGCAGCAGAAGCGTTCTCATGACCCGGGCGATAGTAAAGCGATGGTAGCTGCTCGCCAGCGCTTTCTTGAGGCGGGGCATTATCATCCCATTGCGGATGCGGTGAATCATGACGTATTGAGCCATGCTGAAGGGCAAGCAACAGGCAGCCCGCTGTTTAGCTGCCTGGATGCGGGCTGTGGTGAAGGTTACTACCTGCGGCAGTTGGTTCATGCGGCTTCCTCCTCACTGTCACTGATAGGGCTGGATATCTCTAAATGGGCGGTGCAGGCTGCCGCCAAACAAGAGGCTAAGCAATCACCGCTCAGCAGTTGGGTAGTGGGTAGCAATGCGCATTTGCCGGTGCAGTCGGAAACGTTGGATTGCGTGCTGTGTATGTTTGGCTTTCCGGTAGTGAGCGAGTTTGCTCGGGTATTGAAAACTGGCGGTGTATGGCTACAAGTGGAGGCAGGGCCCGATCATTTGCGGGAGTTGCGGGAGATTATCTACCCGACGTTAAAGCCTGAGCGTTCAAGCGAGGTAGAAACACCGGCGGCCTTTACGCACCATAGCGGCGAGAGAGTAAGCTACTCGCTAGCGCTAAATGGAAAAGAGGAAATTGCCGATTTGTTGGCGATGACGCCGCATCTTTACCGGGCCAGCGCTGAGGGGCGTGCTCGCGCAGCGGCACTTGTTAGTCTGGAAGTGACGGTAGATGTGCGGGTAGAGCAGTGGCTGCGTACCTAGCCTGGGCTACGCTCAAAAGAATCTGCTAGAAGTGATATCTCTAAACGCAACAAAGCCCGCATAAGCGGACCTTGTTATCCGAATCTCGAAAGATTCGGGCAAATTCTAAAGTGCTATATCTTAAGAGTTAAGTCTTAAGAAATTTAGA
>AXCI01000390.1_pt1 | contig 119984 bp, 118 predicted proteins | sample 182571 | NCBI WGS metagenome assembly AXCI01 (sample SAMN02359225, study PRJNA218796) | groundwater metagenome | isolation source: Mt. Simon Sandstone pore water sample D5872 at 1.8km depth, Illinois-Basin... | place: USA: Decatur, Illinois | collected 2009-05 | reverse complement strand
ATGGCTCATGCCTTGGGGGATTTTTTTGTGTGTTGGGTGAATGGTAAGTCGTGAATCGTGAGTAGAAAAGCCACACTCTGACCACTCACCCTTTACTAAAGAAGCGTCTCTAATGCTTCAATCAAGCTATCCATCTCATCATCGGTGCCGATGGTGATACGTAGGAAGTTACTGAGGTCTTTAGTATTAAAATGACGCACCAGGATGCCGCGCTCGCGTAGGCCCGCAAATAGCTGTGCGCCTTCGTAGTCAGGATGCTGAGCAAGCACAAAATTAGCCTTCGAGGGCAATACCTCAAACCCTAGCGCTTCAAGGCGCTGGCGAGTACGTTCACGCGTGGTAATGACATGCTCACGGCAGGCTTCGAAATGCTCGACATCTTTCAAAGCGGCAATGCCTACTAAGCTTGCCAGGCTATCCACTGGGTAAGAGTTGAAAGAGTCTTTTACCCGCAGCAGGCCATCGATCAATTCTTCAGAGCCCACCGCATAGCCTAATCGCAAACCAGCCAAACTACGGGACTTAGAAAATGTTCCCGTTACCAATAGGTTTGGATAACGATCAATCAGCGTTACAGCGCTCTCAGCGCCGAAATCAACATACGCCTCATCCACCAGCACTACACGATCAGTGACGCGCTTAAGCAGCGACTCGATCGTCGCAAGCGAATGCGCATGGCCAGTAGGCGCGTTGGGGTTGGCAAAGATAACGCCGCTGCGGTCAGCATCCTTGGCGAGAGCATCAATATCGACTTCCCACTGCTTATTAAGTAGATGTTTGCGCAGCTCTACGCCATAGAGATTGGCGTAAACAGGGTAAAAACTATAGGTTATCGCAGGCACATCAAGCGGCGCTTGATGGCAAAAGAAAGCTTGAAAGGCAAACGCGAGAACTTCGTCTGAGCCATTACCTACAAACACCTGGCTGCTTGCTACCTGAAACGTCTCTGCCAGAGCTTCACGCAATGCTTTAGAAGTAGGGTCAGGGTAGAGGCGCAGATGGTCTGTTGCATAGTCGCGTAGCGCCTCACCGACGCCAGGCGCAGGTGGGTAAGGGTTTTCATTGGTATTGAGTTTGACTAGCTGCTCGCGTGGCTGCTCACCGGGCACGTAAGGGGTAAGTTCGCGAACGGCCGGACTCCAGTATTGGCTCATGAGGGTAACCTGATTATCCTAGCAAGGTACGCCATGGTCGCTTGAAGGCTAACTAAGCGCAAGCATTCGCGTCACTAGGGGTGTGCGTCGCACCTTGTAGCGGTTATGCTGTCACAACTGCGCGTAAATAAATGTGATGCCCAACACGAGATGAAGGAGACACTCTATGCAACTTAAGAGTTTGCTAGCCGGTTCGGCTATGTTGGCACTGTTGGCTGGCTGCGCTAGCGGCCCTATGGAACAGCAGCAAGAAGAAGCAGCTACCGCACAGCAAAATTACCAGGGCTCTTTACCTTGCCGCAACTGCGACGGTATCGATCTGGATGTCACGATGGTAGGTGAAGAGACAAGCGCGGCGGAAGAGCGTACTTTCACACTCAACGCTACCTACCGTAATCACCCCCAAACCCCCCCGGATGAAAACTATGCGGGTAATTGGGAAGTGCTGACCGGTACACCGTCTGATCCAGACGCCACCGTTTACGAGCTGACGCCGAATGGCGATGGTCAAATCTATTACTTCATGCGTATCGACCCGAGCACGCTGGAGCTGATTGACCCAGAGCGTCGTCGTTTTGAAAACGGTGAAATGCTGCAGCTAAAGCGTCAGTAACGCGTTAGTAGTGCAGTATAAAAGGCGGCCACTGGCCGCCTTTTGTGTTTGCTGAGTCCAGTAGTGTTAAAACGGGTTGTAGTTGAAATGATTAGTAAGATTGAGTGTTTGCGGCAACTCAGTGGACGTTGTCAGACAGCGCTTGCAACCGGAGGAGTGTAACAGCAGTGGCCAAAGCTAAAAGCGCCTTTGTATGCACGGAATGCGGCGCCGAATATCGCAAATGGCAAGGGCAGTGCAGCAGTTGCCAAGAGTGGAATACCCTCAGTGAGGTGCATTTAGCGAGCGCTCGGCCTGGAGGCGGGGCCTCCCCTGGCCGAACGGGTTATGCGGGGGATCTTTCGCGTGAAGTTATCGATCTCGGAAATGTGGATCTCAGCGAAGTGCCTCGCATGAGCTCTACGTTTGCCGAGTTTGATCGCGTGCTGGGTGGCGGACTTGTTCCTGGTTCTGCGGTACTGCTCGGCGGTAATCCTGGGGCAGGTAAGTCGACACTGCTGCTACAAACAGCCTGCAAATTAGCCCAGCAGCGGCGTATCCTCTATGTCACCGGTGAGGAGTCGCTCTCCCAGGTAGCGATGCGTGCCCATCGCCTCCAGTTGCCTACTAACGGCTTGAAAATGCTGGCCGAGACCAGCGTAGAAACCATTCTGGCGGTGGCCGAACGGGAGAAGCCAGAAATTCTGGTGATCGACTCGATCCAAACGATGCACTTAGAAGATATCAGCTCTGCACCGGGGGGCGTTGCCCAGGTGCGCGAGTCGGCGGCTGCATTAACGCGCTTTGCCAAGAAAACCAACACCGTTCTGCTATTGGTGGGGCACGTGACGAAAGATGGTTCTCTGGCGGGCCCTAAAGTGCTTGAGCATATGATTGATGCCTCGCTGTTGTTAGAAGGTGGTGCAGACTCGCGCTTTCGTACCCTGCGTGGCCAGAAAAACCGCTTTGGCGCCGTTAACGAGCTAGGCGTCTTCGCTATGCTTGAACAGGGGCTCAAAGAGGTCAAAAACCCAAGCGCAATCTTCCTTTCCCGCCAAGAAGTACAAGCACCCGGCAGCCTGGTGATGGTGGTATGGGAGGGCACCAGGCCTATTCTCGTTGAGGTGCAGGCACTGGTAGATGAATCGGCGCTCGGTAATCCGCGTCGGGTAGCGGTAGGCGTTGATCAAAATCGTTTGGCCATGTTGCTTGCGGTACTTAATCGACACGGTGGATTGTTTACCGGCGATCAGGATGTGTTCTTGAACGTCGTCGGCGGTGTCAAAGTGCTCGAAACCAGCGCCGACCTCGCGGTGTTGCTAGCAGTGGTATCGAGTTTACAGAACCGCGCTTTGCCCAAAGAGTTAGTGGTGTTTGGTGAAGTAGGGCTTTCCGGTGAAATACGCCCGGTACCCAGTGGTCAAGAGCGTATTGCCGAGGCGGCCAAACACGGTTTTCTACGCGCCATCGTGCCGCGCGCTAACGCCCCCAAGCAGGCACCCAAAGGCATGGAAGTCATCGCTGTGGATAAGCTCAGCGATGCGCTGGATGCCCTGTAGTGTGCGCCATGCTGAGCTAGAATAATGCTACCCCCAAGTGCCAAGGAGAGACACGATGAGTTCTATTCGTTTGACCCAATATAGCCACGGCGCAGGCTGCGGCTGCAAAATCGCCCCAGATGTGCTGGATGGGATTCTGGCCAAGGCCGGCCCAGCGGCGGGCCATAAGCAGCTTATTGTTGGCAATCAAGGACGTGAAGATGCGGCCGTCTACGATCTCGGTGATGGTCGCGGCATGATTGCCACCACGGACTTCTTTATGCCCATTGTCGATGACCCCTTTGATTTTGGGCGTATCGCAGCCACCAATGCCATCAGTGATGTTTATGCAATGGGTGGCACGCCAGTAATGGCGTTAGGTATTTTAGGTTGGCCATTGGATAAGCTTAGCGCTGAAGTAGCAGGCGATGTAATGGCCGGCGCGCAGGCTGTGTGCCGTGAATTAGGCGTAGCCCTGGCCGGTGGCCACTCTATTGATGCTCCAGAGCCGATTTTCGGGCTCGCCGTTAACGGCTTGGTCGATCTAGACAAGCTTAAACTAAACAGCACTGCCAAGCCTGGCGACCTGCTGTTCTTAACCAAGCCACTAGGCGTCGGTATGCTTACCACGGCAGAAAAGCGCGGTTTGCTGGAAATGGGGCATCATGGCCTTGCCCGAGAAACCATGCTCAAGCCCAATAGCATTGGCGTAAAGCTTGCCGATGTGAAAGGGGTCAACGCCATGACCGATGTCACTGGTTTTGGTTTGGCAGGCCACCTTGCTGAGATGTGCCAGGCCAGCAACGTGATGGCGCAAATTGATTTCCGTAAGCTTCCTCGCTTAGCCGAGGCGGAATCCTATCGCCGTCAAGGCGCCGTGCCAGGCGGAACGCTGCGTAATCGCGACGCGCTCGGTGAAAGCCTGCCTGCCATGGATGAAGCCCATTGGCAGTGGCTATGCGATCCGCAAACCTCTGGCGGGCTACTTATTAGTGTCGACCCCGCCTGGGAGGATGACGTTGAGCGCATTGGCCGTGCATTCGGCCTGTCGTTACAGTCATTCGGGGTATTGAAAGCGCGCCAAGGTAACGCCTCTATTGAGGTGGTCGGGTGACGCTAGCCACCCGACCAGCGGTATTAAGCTTAATCAAAGAAGAGCAGTCGCTAATCGATGTGCGCGCCCCGGTCGAGTTTGCTCAGGGCGCACTGCCTGGCGCCGTCAATCTTCCGTTAATGATTGACGATGAGCGCCATCAGGTGGGTATCGCTTATAAACAGCAGGGCCAAGCCGCGGCCATTAAGCTAGGCGAACGCTTAGTCAGTGGTGAGGTCAAGCAAGCTCGAATTGCAGCGTGGAAGGCGTATTTAGCCGAGCATCCAGAAGCATTGATTTACTGCTTTCGCGGTGGGCTGCGCTCACAAATTGCTCAGCAGTGGTTAGAAGATGCAGGCATCTCAAGACCACGCTTGGAGGGTGGTTGGAAAGCCATGCGCCAAGCGCTATGTGAGCGTATTGAGACCGCCGCGCAGCAGCCGATGCTGGTGGTCGCAGGGCTGACGGGGTGTGCAAAAACCACGCTGATTAATCAGCTCGATAATGGCGTTGATCTGGAAGCCTTCGCGCACCATAAAGGCTCCGCCTTCGGGCGCAGGCCGGAAGAGCCTGCCACACAAATCAATTTTGAGCATGCACTGGCCAAACGATTAATCAGCTTAACCGAAGGGCTGGTTATCGAAGACGAGTCTCGCCAGATTGGCAGTGCCAATATACCCTTGAGCTTCTGGCGTGCACTGCAGCAAGCGCCTCGTGTGCGTATCGAAATGCCGCTGGATTGGCGCCTTGCTCAAATCCAGCAGGACTACATTATCGATTTAGAACAGGCCTATGCCGCTCGCTATGGGGCTGATCAGGGCTGGCAACTGATGCAGGCGCAGTTAAGTAACGCGCTGATCCGTCTGGGCAAACGTTTGGGTAATGCACGGCTGCAGCGTTTGCAGCGGCTTCAGGCACTGGCGTTTAACGAACATGCCCATGGAAACCCCCAGGCCCATGAAGCTTGGCTCGCGCCACTGCTTACCGAGTATTACGACCCGCTCTACCGCTATCATTTAGACAAACAGCGCGAGACTGCCCCGCCGGTAATTCATGTCGGCGATTGGGAGAGCTGCCTGGCGGTGGCCAGGCAATGGAACAGATAATGGCAGCCTGCGCTGCTGTTAGTTCGTTGTTAACCATTGGGTCATCACGCGGTCAAGCAGCGGTGCTAAATGAATAAAGCGATTGGCATCCTCAAGGATTTGCGCATCGTCCTGAACATAGCGGGCGGCGGCAGGGGAGGTGCTGGGCCGCTTGGCATGGCTCAACAGGTGGTTAACGCTGGCAGGCGTTGCTTCCAAATGGCATAGCAGGCTGACAACGCGGCCTCTATCCCAGGTAAACCCCTGCAGCGGTGCTGCTTCACTGCCCCCCAGGGAAAAGGCATCATCGGGCAAGCTGAAGACATATCGATGCCACATAAAGGCGCTGAACGACTCGGGTAGATCCAGTGAGCTTTCCGGCGCCAGGGTGATCGTATGCCAGCCTGTTTCGGCGTAAGTACCGGGAGCTACCACTGCGCCGAGTGCTTGCGCTATCCAGTGGGCACCAATACCAATCCCCAATAACGGTTTTTGTCCATCCAGGTAGCGGTTGATCAGTTTATCTTCAGCTTTAAACCAGCTAGGCGGTTGGCTAAGTAGCGTCTCAGGCCCATCGAGAACAATCAGCGCGTCAGCTTCGTTTGGGCGTGGTGTTAACTCACCCGCATAGAGATGAAAAACGGTGTAACTATGCCCCATACTGGTTAGCCAATCGGTTAAACGGGCGGGGCTATGGTCAGGGCCGTGCTGTAGCAGATGAATATGCATGGTAATCTCCTCGCCGGCCGTACAATCATCAAAGCGTTAGGGGATCGCCCCAAGCGCATAGAAACGATAACGTACCGGTTACTTTTTACCAATATCCCACGTCAAGCGATCCAGGAAATTAGTATGGTGTCGAACCCCCAGGGCTTTTACCAACGGCTGCAAGAACTGACCCTACCAGCCCAGCAAGCCTTTATGGCGGCGCTGTGTGAGCGTTTGCTGCCTAACTATGTGCTTTATGAACAAACCACAGGTCAGGGCGATAGCCATACGCTGCGTACCGTGCTGAGTTTGGTGTGGGAGCGGCTTACAGTACCCAATGCCAGTATCGACTTTGCCCGCCAGGCAGAAAAGCTTGCCGAGTGTGAGCCACCTGAGAGCGACGACAGCTTTGGTGCCCGGCGCGCCCTGGATTCCGTGGTGTCTGTCTCGGCGCTGCTGGACACCCTACAAGGTGACTCCCCAGAGGCCGTGTTGGATGTCAGCCGGACATCCCGTGCGGGCGTGCGCGCCTTTATCGAGCTCACTGAAGGTGAAGTTAACGCACAGAAACTGGCGCTGATTATTCGCGACCATCCGCTGATGGCAGACGAAAACGACTTTCAGGACGCTGTATTGGAAGCGGTTAGCGAACCACTGGAGAAGGCGACGCTGAAAGAAGTGCGCGAATTGGGCCGCAATGGAGGTATCAGTAACCTGGGCTTAACGCTGGATGACGCTGAAGAGTAGCGGCTAAAACCGCACGCCTGCAGTTACCATCATGCCTGCGGTTCCAAATACAATCAGGTCGGATTCAAATCGCCCCCACTGTACCCCGATACTCGGCAGTGCGGCTGGGGCAACTTCCAAGTGATTGAGCGGAATTTTGTCGCGATACTCGCCTTTATATCCGCGCAGGAGCCCACCGGTGAGTTTGGCACGCACGTTTAACCCCTGATCGGTTTGCCAAAGGGGAAACTCCCGTCCCGCATAGAAGTACCAAGTGGGTTGATCAAAGGAGTTTTTGAACCAAGCTGCGCCGGCTAACCAGCGATCAGGATTATGCAGTTCGATGCTAATCAGGTCTTGCTGATTGGTGTGTTCCGGGTCGGGGCTAAAGTGGCGGGTATAGAGGCTGGTTTGCACCAGCGTATGATCCCACTCAAACGCCGGTGTCCACTCAGGTAGTGAGAAAGCAGTAGCAGGTATGCTAAACAGCAGGCCTGCTAACCATCCCATCCATGGGGTTACGCGAAACATCCTAAGCTTCTGTCGCATGAAAGGCATTTTAAAGACGCATTTCGATGCCGCGTTCGGCCATGTACCGCTTCGCTTCAGGAATGGTGTATTCGCCAAAGTGGAAGATACTGGCAGCCAGCACCGCATCGGCACCACCTTTGAGTACGCCATCTACTAAGTGATCCAAGTTCCCGACACCGCCGGAGGCAATCACAGGCACGCTCACTGCTTCAGAGATTGCGTGGGTCACGCCCAAGTCAAAGCCAATCTTGGTGCCATCGCGATCCATACTGGTAAGCAGCAGTTCGCCCGCGCCGAATTCCACCATCTTCTTCGCCCACTCAACCGCATCTAAACCCGTTGGGCGGCGGCCACCGTGAGTGAAGATCTCCCAGCGGGGCGTTTCGCCCTCTTGAGAGACACGTTTAGCGTCGATTGCCACCACGATGCACTGGCTGCCAAAGCGTTCGGCAGCTTCGCGTACGAACTCAGGATTAGTTACTGCAGCGGTATTGATCGAGACTTTGTCCGCTCCAGCGTTCAGCATGGTGCGAATATCGTCGCAGCTACGAATGCCGCCGCCGACGGTCAAGGGGATAAATACTTCGCCTGCAATGCGTTCAACCATCTCCACCGTGGTATCGCGGTCTTCGTGGCTGGCGGTAATATCGAGAAAGGTGATCTCATCGGCGCCCTGCTGGTTATAACGCTGGGCAATCTCCACCGGGTCGCCCGCATCGCGAATGCCCACAAAGTTGACGCCTTTGACCACGCGCCCGGCGTCTACGTCCAGGCAGGGGATAATGCGTTTGGTGAGACTCATGAACCGCCTCCCGTCAGTTGGTCGCTCAAGCGTTGGGCTTCGGCGACATCCAGGCTGCCTTCGTAAATCGCTCGGCCAGTAATAGCGCCCAAAATACCGCTATCAGCAACGTCGCAAAGTGCTTTGATATCGTCCAGGTTGGTCACACCACCAGAGGCAATCACCGGCAAACCGCCTTCGCGGGCCAATGCGGCGGTGGCTTCCACGTTGACGCCTTGCATCATGCCATCACGGGCAATATCGGTGTAAACAATGCTGGAGACGCCATCGTTGGCAAAACGCTTGGCTAGTTCGGTGGCTTTGATCGTGGAGACCTCTGCCCAGCCGTCGGTGGCGACATAGCCATCTTTGGCATCAAGACCAACGATCACATGGCCGGGAAAGGCGCGGCACATTTCGCCCACGAAGTCGGGCTCTTTTACTGCTTTGGTGCCGATAATTACGTAGGAGACGCCGGCGCTTAAGTAGTGCTCGATGGTTTCTGCACTGCGAATGCCACCACCGATTTGAATCGGCAGATTCGGGTAGGCGCGGGCGATAGCGGTAACGGCGTCACCGTTTACCGGCTTACCCTCAAAAGCACCGTTCAAATCCACCAGGTGCAGGCGTCGGGCGCCAGCCTCTACCCAGCGCGCTGCCATGGCCACTGGGTCATCGCCGTAGGAGGTCGCGTCTTCCATGCGGCCCTGCTTCAACCGGACACACTGGCCGTCTTTGAGATCAATAGCGGGAATTACCAACATACAAAATCCTCTCAGGGCGTCCAGGTGACAAAGTTTTCGAGCAGGCGAAGGCCCGCGCGGGAGCTTTTTTCCGGGTGAAACTGCACCGCGAAGGTCGCGTCACGACCAATCGCAACGTGGGCGCTTACCTTGCCGTATTGGGTCGTACCAAACACCTGGGCATCATCATCCGCATTCACGTAATAGCTGTGCACGAAGTAGAAGTGTTCACGATTATCAATACCTGCCCACAAAGGGTGATCGTGATGCTGCTCGACCACATTCCAGCCCATGTGCGGTACTTTCAAACGTTGCTCGTGGGCGTCGCGTATATCACCAGGGAAACGGTCCACGCTACCCTTAAAAAGCCCAGGCACTCAACGCCGCCATTCTCTTCACTGCGCTCCAGCAACATCTGCTGCCCCACGCAGATACCCAGTAACGGCTTGGCTTGGCGGGTTAAGATATCATCTACCAGCCCGCGTAAATTGGTGCGTTCAAGTTCGCCAACGCAGTCACGTATTGCCCCTTGGCCGGGTAGTACCAAGCGCGTAGCGCCCAGAATACGTCGCGGGTCACGGGTAATGACTACATTCTCATGCGTCACATGCTCCAGCGCCTTGGCCACGGAATGCAGGTTGCCCATTCCATAGTCGATCACAGCAATGGTCATGAAGCGCTCCTTGTGGAGATAGAGGGAAAGTCGCTAGAGGCATCGCTCGTCACATAGCTCGTCACATAGCGCAGCATTACAGGCTCCCTTTGGTGGAGGGCATTTGGCCTGCCATACGCGGATCTTCCGCCACGGCCATACGCAGCGCCCGTCCAAAGGCTTTGAAGATTGTTTCTGCCTGATGGTGAGCATTAAAACCTTTAATGTTGTCGATATGCAGTGTTACCCGGGCATGATTGACGAAGCCTTGGAAAAACTCCCAAAACAGCTGGGTATCCATGCTACCGATGGTATCGCGGGTAAACTCAACGTTCATATAGAGGCCTGGCCGACCTGAAAAATCGATGACCACCCGGGAGAGTGCTTCATCAAGGGGAACATAAGCATGCCCGTAGCGGTAAATGCCGCGCTTATCGCCAATCGCTTCAAAAAAAGCTTGGCCGAGCGTAATACCCAGGTCTTCTACGGTATGGTGGTCGTCAATATGCAGGTCGCCATTGGCGTTGATGTCGAGATCGATCATCCCGTGGCGGGCAACTTGATCAAGCATATGGTCCAAAAACGGAACGCCGGTTTTGCAGCTAAGACGGCCTTCGCCATCGAGGTTGACGCTGACCTTGATCTGCGTTTCGTTGGTGTCACGGCTTACCGTGGCAATACGCGCTGACATGTTGCATCTCCTGCGCTGAGGCGCACTCTGAGGGCTGGCCCTGAGTAATGATTCTGAGAAATAGTCGGTGGTTCTGCATCAACTTACCACCGTTTGATCAGGGCATAACCTGTGGCGAAGCGACCATTATAGTGAATCGGCGCCCTCATCCGCTACAATGCGCGAAATGTAGCCGCAAACAAACGCGGCAGAAATAGCAGCCAGGCTGCTTTGGCGAAGAGGAATTCACCATGCCGGTGACACTGCACCATGTCGACCAGGCCCGTTGGGAAGCCGATGAACAGGTGCGCCTAGACCTAGTGCGCATCTATGAGGATGCGCCACAAGAGCGCATGCCTACCCCAACGGTGGAGCCATTTATCGAGCAACATTTTAAAGGGCAACATTTTTTTGCCTGCGCACTTTTTAATGATCGGCTGCTAGGCGCTGTCGCCGTACAGGAAGGCGAAGACCGAGCGTGGTGGTTGTCAGAGCTTTGTGTGCGTAAAACCACGCGACGTCGTGGCGTCGGTTCACGCTTAATGGCGCTGCTCGGCGAACAAGCCAAACAGGAAGGCCGCGTATTGCGGATCGAAACGTCCAGCTTGCCGCTGGCCGATCGCGTGCTGCTCTCCAAGCTAGGTTATCGGCCAATGGCCAATCCAGAAACTCAGGCGGCGGGCATGCCCGCTACCAGCGATTTTGTTGAGTTAGACCCACAAGGGAAAGGGTAATGAAACAGCTATTACGTATTTTGCTGGCAGCGGTCGGCATTCTCGCTATCGTTGCGGTCGCCGCGGTGGTCTATGTGACCACCTTTCTAGACCCTGAAGACTTCAAACCACGCCTAACGGCTGTCGTTGAGGAACAAACCGGGCTTAACTTGGCGTTGGAAGGCCCTATTACCTGGTCATTCTATCCCCGCATTGGCGTTAGCGTAGAAAAAGCGCGTGCTTGGCTACCCGCGCAGGCCGAAGACAGCGCTGCCTTTGCCGCTATTGACCGTGCAGAGGTTAGCGTCGCGTTTGGCCCTCTGTTACGTGGGGAAATTGCCGTTGATGGTCTGACGCTAGATGGAATGCGCCTTAATCTAGAGCGCGATGCGCAAGGTGAAGGTAACTGGGAACCCCTGTTAGAGCGCCTCTCAGAGCAGAGTGATGGCGGCACCGCTGAAACGGTTCTGGCGCCCGCCAGCGCAGGCCCCAATGCAGACGCTGGTAGCTTAGAAGTAGTATTGAGCATCGCCAGCGTCGAAGTGAAAAACGCTGACATTCGCTTCCGTGATGCGCAAACCGAAGCGCTGTGGCGTATGCAGCAGTTGAATATCTCGGGCAGCAACGTTAACCCGCTGCGCGCCTTCCCATTAAAGGCCATGTTCACGCTAACCAAGCATAATCGACTTGATGGCGAAGTGTTGGAGCGTGCCCCAGACCTGACCAGCGAGATTAATCTTGAAACGCGCGTACGGCTTGGCTTGGCGGATGAGCTTTTTGTACTCGAAAATATGGCTCTGACCACCCGCACGACATCTGGCACGAACGGCGAGCCACAGCAACTCAGCCTAAAGGCCGCCGAACTGGTTGCTCGCATGGGTGAGCAGCAGCTCTCCATAAAAGAGGGGTTACTCGAAACGGGCCTGCGTAATGCGGATAACTGGCAGGGCAGCTTGGCGCTGGCACTCGCTTTTGGCCTAGAGAGTGATTGGCAAGCCCAAACGGCGCAGTTGAAAGATCTGCAGCTTACCGGGCCGGATGGCCTAAGGGTGAGTGGTCATCTCAATGTTGAGCAGCTGCGCGATGCGCCCAGTTATCGTGGTCAACTCACCGCGGCGCCCTTTACGCTTAGGCCCTGGCTTGCTCGTGCTGGCGTTACGCTAACTACAGCGGGCGATGCTGCGCTTAGCGATGTGGCCATGACCAGTCCCCTTGAAGGTGATGCTGAACAGATATCGTTCCCCAGCCTTTCGCTAGTGGTAGATGACAGCACCTTTACCGGTGAACTATCGGCCGCCCTTGATGGCTCACGCCTAGCCTTCGATTTGGCGGGTGACCAATTAGACCTTGATCGTTACCTGCCCGGTGAAGCCACCGCAGAACAGGCCAGCCGCAGCCTGTTTCGTAAGGCCTTTGCCCAGAATACCGGTACGCTAGTACCGCAATCGCTTCTCAGCGGGCTGGCACTAGAGGGTGATTTGAGTGTTGATAACCTCGTCTTAGCAGGCCTGACGTTCAACAATCCCCGCTTGCAGCTGCAAGGAGATGACGGTATCCACCGTTTAACGGCGTTTGAATCAGGTTTTTACGACGGCGAGCTTAGCGCTACCGGTCAAGTTGATGCTACCGAGTCCGTTATGGCATGGACGCTCTCACCGAACGTTAATAACGTTCAAGTGGCACCATTGATTGAAACGATTAGCGCTGAAGAGAGTTCACCCCTGCGCGGGCGTTTTAATCTATCCGGCGATCTTACAAGCCTTGGCAATACCCGCGAATCCCTTATTAGCAACCTGAATGGTGAGCTAACAGCGCGGCTAAACGATGGCGCTATTTTAAATACCAACATTTCCCAGCAAATGTGCGAACTCGTCGCTCAGTTAGAAGGTGAAGGAACGTTGCGCGACTGGCACACCGATACTCGCTTTGAGCGCTTTGATGCTACCTTCCAAATTAGCAACGGCTTGGTAGAAAGTGATGACTTGCTGATTACCTTGCCGGGCATTGATGTTCGTGGCGAAGGCGAGCTGAACCTTACCAGCTGGAACTTTGATACCCGCGCGAATGCCCGCTTAGTCGAAACAGCTGATGCTGCCTGCGAGGTTAATCCACGCTTGGAGCAACTGCCTCTACCCGTGCGTTGTGAAGGCCACCTGGGCGATGAGCGCACAGAGTGGTGTCGCTTTGATCGTGAGATGTTTCAGACTGCTGTGGTCGACCTGCTGCGTAATGAAACCGGCGATCGCGTTGACGAAGAGCTGGAAGAGCGCTTGGGAGACTCGTTGGATCAGCTAGATGAGCGCCTGGGCGAAGGCGCTGGCCAACAACTCCGCGACGGCCTGCGCAATCTGTTTAACTGAGGCAGGATGTGAAGTAACGCATTCATTGAAACCGTAAGTGCTGCGCCGGCCTCAACGCCGGCGCTTTTTTATTGGCACCGTTGTAACCCCATTTCTGTTTAAGGAGCGTGCATGGCAGATATGCCCACGCCGCGGCTGGCGGCAAGCGAGTTTCAACTGCGGCTACTGTCCTGGTTCGACCGCTATGGTCGCCATGATTTGCCGTGGCAGTCACCCCGCAGCGCCTACCGCGTGTGGGTGTCGGAAATCATGCTGCAGCAAACCCAAGTGACGACGGTTATAGGCTATTTTGAGCGTTTTATGGCGCGTTTTCCGACCTTGGAAAGCCTTGCCAATGCGCCGCAGGATGAAGTGCTGCATCTCTGGACCGGGTTGGGCTACTACGCCCGCGCGCGCAATTTGCATAAGGCCGCCCAGATGGCGGTGGCAGAGCACGGTGGAAAGCTGCCCAGTAACAGCGTTGAGGCCTTAATGGGCCTGCCAGGTATTGGTCGCTCCACTGCTGGTGCGATTGTCGCGCAGAGCACGGGGCAGCGAGCCGCGATACTAGATGGCAATGTAAAACGCTCGCTCACCCGACTGCATGCGATTCCAGGCTGGCCGGGTAAACCCGCGATAGAGAAGCAACTTTGGGCGCTGGCAGAGTATTACACCCCAACCGAGCGTCTGGCCGATTATACCCAGGCGATGATGGATTTTGGTGCCACGCTATGTAAACGCAGCAAGCCCGACTGTCTAAGCTGCCCGTTTAACGATGTTTGCTTGGCCTACGCCCAAGGCGAGCCAAAGCGCTACCCAGAATCCAAACCAAAAAAAACGCTGCCCACGCGGCAAACGATTATGTTGATGCTGAGCGACCCAGAAGGGCGGGTATGGCTGGAGAAACGCCCTCCCAGCGGATTATGGGGCGGGTTATGGAGTTTGCCGCAGTTCGACAAGCACAGCGAGCTTAACGACTGGCTTGAAGCCAACGCTGTTAATCCTAAGCGGGATAGTGCCTCGCCAAGCTTTCACCACACCTTCAGTCATTTTCGCTTAGAGATTACCCCCCCAGCCAGTGAGCTGCGATAGGCTGGGCGGTGTTCGCGAAAGCGGCGTATGGTACGACGTTAACCATCCGCCCGCGCTGGGCTTAGCAGCTCCGGTTAAAGCGCTGCTCAGCCAGCTAACGCCCTTTAGCCTCAATCCAACGCCGGGCCATGCTTAGGCACTTACCAGCGGATGGAATGAGATCATAGAATGACATCGCAGAACCAGGAGCACGTTATGAGCAATACCGTTTTTTGCCGCAAGTATCAAAAAGAGCTAGAAGCGCTGCCATTCCCACCTTTGCCGGGTAAGCAAGGCCAGGAGATTCAAGCCACCGTTTCCAAGCCCGCCTGGGAAGCCTGGCAGGCGCTGCAAACCCGCCTGATCAATGAAAAGCACCTTAATATGCTCGACCCTGAGTCCCGTGCGTACTTAATGGAGCAAATGCAGCGCTTCCTGGACAACCAGGAAACCGATCAAGCCGAAGGTTATGTTCCTCCCACACAGGCATGAATGGTGCGCATGAAAAAAAGGGGGCACCCTTTTTTAAATCAGGCATGGCTAGTTGAGCAACTGTCTTGTTATCAGTCGCTCTTAGCATATGTTTAAAGAAGAGCGAGCTAACGGTGGTGCGGTAAAAAGGCCCCTAAGCATCGGTATCGAAAGAAAGTTTCACAAAGGTGTTGACGAAAAGCGGCGTTTTTAGTTTAATACGCACCGTTGGCAGCGGCCAGATAGCTCAGTTGGTAGAGCAGGGGATTGAAAATCCCCGTGTCGGCGGTTCGATTCCGTCTCTGGCCACCACACTGCTGGGGTATCGCCAAGTGGTAAGGCACCGCTTTTTGGTAGCGGCATTCCCAGGTTCGAATCCTGGTACCCCAGCCATTGCCAACAAAATTTCTTGTTGATTGCAAAGCCTAACAGCAACGCAATCATGTTCTCAAGAAAACGTGAAGCGCCGACATAGCTCAGTTGGTAGAGCAACTGACTTGTAATCAGTAGGTCCCGGGTTCGACTCCTGGTGTCGGCACCACTAAAAAGTGGTTAAAAGCAACATGTTAGAGAATTAGATTAAGCCGTCCTTAGGGGCGGCTTTTTCATATCTATAATACCTACTCAGTATATACGTTATCCACACCCCCTATTTAAGCGTGTCTGTGGATAAAGCGATATTCACTAAGCTCGCTTTAATTATCCTATGCATCAACAGTCAACGAAATTTTATAACCTCAGCAAGTAATGTTGACTGACCAAACCTTAATAAAGGTGCACAGCCTCGAAGACAGCCCGCGTTTTATTATTGTCACTTGATAATACAAGCGTCGCACCATCCACACTCCAAGCTGTTACTTGCCTAAGGGTCATTAGAAAAGCTTGCTCGATTTCCATTTGGAGCGGCGGGCAAGCCATTTTGGTAGTGGCTAGTTGAGCAAACTCGATGCGCTCGCTTTCGAGGCGGTAGCTGCCGTTCAATGTGTTGCAACCGGTAGAGCCCGCTAATCTTAAAGAATCTAAGTGAAGAACCATATGGGCTTCGCGGAAGTTCTCTTGGGTACTGACCGGCTTGCCATCGAGCGTGACCAGTTTCCAATACGTATTGACCACCGACTCATCTGGTGGCGCGAAAGACTCCTGAGCATCCCTAGCGGCTGTGCTGCATCCCGTGATCAGTAATAGAGTACTGAGAATAATAGGGAGAGTTTGGAGCTGCCTCAATGTGTCACTCCTTTGGTGAATAAAGTAGAAATTGAAAAATCAGACAAAGATTACACTTAATTTCGAGAGTAACAAATGCTTTATAATTTTGTAGTATTTAAGTGCTAGATCATTTGATTTTTTTACGTATCGTCATTTCTTTGGTTATTGATAATTAATAAATTTAATATAATTTTTGTTGTTATTAAGTTTTTGATAAAAGTTAAATTTTTGTTTTGCTGCCTTGACTGGTTGTTAGGAGGGGTAGTTGAGCTATGATGATTTGGGTCAAATCTAAATAGCCATTTATCTGAAAGTTATAAATTAACTGGTTTTAAACCATTAATAAGCTTAAGGATAAGGCTATAAATATCTGCCAGTGGAAGGAGTCTCTGGTAGCTCATCAAGGAGAATTTCCATGTTTCATCATTCCTCAAAATTGCAGTATCCGGTAAAAGTCGATAAGCCCAATCCGCAGTTTGCTATGTTGCTTCAGCAAGCGATTGGGGGCATTGAAGGTGAAATTCGTGTTGCCATGCAGTATTTCTTTCAGGCGATGGGCGCCCGTGGAGATGACCGTATTCGGGATATGCTGATGTCGACTGCAACGGAAGAGCTATCGCATATCGAAATGCTAGGTCATGCGGTTGCGCTTAACCTTGAAGGAGCGCCTGTTTCATATCAGGAAGAGACCGCCAAAGATCCTGTTATGAATGCCATCCTAGGTGGTGCCAATCCACGTCACCTGCTGTCTTCAGGCCTTTCGGCAATGCCGGTAAATGCGAATGGTGTCCCATTCGATATGAGCCATATTTATGCGACGGGTAATATTGGTGCCGACATGCTGGCAAACGTAGCTGCCGAAGCGGGTGGCAGGGTACTTGCGTCACGCCTTTATAACTGGACTGAAGACCATGGCATGAAGGATTTCTTATCGTTTCTGATCGCCCGAGATACCTACCACCAGCAGCAGTGGTTGGCCGTTATAGAAGAGTTAGGTGGTATGCAGGCGCAGCTACCTATTCCTAATTCGACTCCTGAAGACCATGAGGCGATGCAGCACTCTTACTATTACTTGAACACCCTGCTCGATAAAGAGGCGCCTAAAGGTCGCTGGGGTGAGGGGCCATCACTTGACGGCAAAAGTGAGTATTCAATAGTTAATCAACCTGCTCCCGAAGGACAAGAGCCAACGTTAGGCAAAGCCAAGCCGAACTCAGGGGCACAGAATGAGCAAATGTAGGCTAAAATAACATTTGATTTGTAAGTGGCTTGAAAAGTTATATTAGCCAATAGGATATAGTATATCTTTTTACTGTGTAGCGGAGAGTGATGATGGTGGAATTAAAGTGCCTTCGCTCCAAAGTTTAAAACGTTACGATGATTTTGTAGCAAAGCCCTTGCCCCGGTATCTGCCGGGGTTTTTTAATGGCAAGAAGTTTTCATTCTATGACGCAGGTTGACGTAGATGAGGTGGTGTTATTATTTTTTAATATTGAGATGTTAGTTTTATGGTGATAATGGCTTATTTTTTAGCTATGGTGGGCGTTGGTTAGTGGAAGGTATGCAGCTTTTTAGTTAGTGTGTGTTTATATTAGAGTTTCTTGGTGTTTATAACTTATGTTATAACTTTTATTTTTCCTTTGAGTGTTAAATACAGGGCTTGTCAGGAGTCATGCGATAACTTGTTGTTAAGTTATAAATATTTCATTCGCGAATATAGTTTTGTCTACCTGCAATGGAGTGTGGAAATGACAGATGAAGCGGTCGATATCCGAATTGATAGTGTTGTAGGGAGAAACGCGAATGCTCTGCCCGCAAAGGGGTTGGCTAAGGTAGATAAGCTTATTACTCTCAATGAGATTTTAAAAGGCTACGGTGAGCTTGGTTTAGAGTCTCAGCAGCATCTGACAGAGATTAACCAGCGACGTGTAGAGTTAAAAAGAAATCAGAGATTATATTCATTAGCGCAGGGCAGGGAGGAGGTTTTTGTCGTCAAAAAGGGGTGGGTTGCGTTAAGCCATTCGCTGAGTAAACGCAGTCAAGATATTTGCAATGTTTATATGCCTGGCGATCTTGTTGGTGTGAGAGAAAGCTTTTTTAATAACTACGATGTATCAATATGGGCATTAGAGAATTGTGAGTTGGATAGAGTCTCTGTCGTTGATGTTCATTCTCTGTTTGAAAGATTCTCAGATATTAAAAGAGTGATTGTTTCCTACATTATGGTTAATGACAATATCGCAATTGAGAGATTGAGAAGCTGTACTCATCATAAGGCTGAAGAGAGGGTTGCGCATTTTTTATTGGAAATATTTGCACGTTACAGATTTAAGAAAATGATTGATTCCAATTGCTTTTCTTATCCAATTACTCAAGAAGTGGTTGGTGAGCTTTTAGGTATTACGAGTGTGCATGTAAGTCGATGTATGACGGCTTTAGAGCAGAAAAAAATGATTCGCAAAACTAGAAGTACAATTAAACTATTACAGCCAGAATTGATGGCTGAAAATACTGGCTTTGATGAAGAATTAATTTACGGTCATCTGAAGGTCTTTTGATGAAAGAATTGGTTGGTTTTTAATGGTGTTAAATGTGTCAATGTTTTATGGAAAAAAATCTTTTTATAGGCTGATAAGTTAACTCAGGTTATAAAAAAATGTCCGTTCAATTTTTTTCACGTAACATACGTTATGAAAAGGATTGTTAAACTTGCATGCTGATTTAGTTTGTCTACTCTGCTCCCTGCAATACGCAATATCTGAAACCTAATCATACAAGGAGTGGATTAGATGACAGTCAAAAGCACACCGCTAAATACTGTAAATGCCCATAAGCAATATAGCGAAATGGCCGATACACCTAATGTTCACAGCAAACAGCTTCAGGATGCCTATCCGTCGCGTTTGGCTTATACCCCTGAGAAAACCTGGCTGCCGCGCCAAGATGCGGTGGTTAAAGGACGTCAACTCTCTGGCCCTTTAAGCCAGGCGCAGCTTGATGAGTTTGAGCGCAAAGGGTTTTTATTTATCCCCAACCTCATTGAAGGCGCGGAGCTTGAGCAGTTGCATCAAGAAATGAGTGCGCTGTTGAGCAACGATGATTATCTAAATAAAGAGTTCAGCGTCACTGAGCCACAGAGTCAGGAAATACGCTCGCTATTTGCGGTGCATTTTCTTTCCGAGCGCCTGGGCCAATTGGCTAGCGACGAGCGGGTAGCGGGCGCTGCGCGCCAAATTATTGGCGACGACCCCTATGTGCATCAGTCGCGGATTAACTATAAGCCAGGATTTGCTGGTAAGGGCTTTAACTGGCATTCCGATTTTGAGACCTGGCACTCGGAAGATGGTATGCCTGGGATGCATGCGGTAAGCGCTTCGCTGATCCTGACCGACAACCACGAGTTCAACGGCCCCTTAATGCTGATCCCTGGTTCACACAACAAGTTTGTGCCGTGCCTGGGGGAGACGCCAGAGGACAACCACAAGAGCTCTTTGAAGGCGCAGGAGGTGGGTGTTCCCAGCCCGGAGGCACTGGCAGAACTAGTGGCTGAGCATGGCATTGAAGCGCCGAAAGGCAAGGCTGGCGGGTTACTGCTGTTTGATTGCAATACGCTACATGCGTCAAATGCAAACCTGTCGCCAGACCCACGTAGCAACGTGTTCTTCGTGTTTAACCGCCAGGATAATCGTTGTGATACGCCTTATGCAGCGGCTAAGCAGCGCCCTGACTTCTTGGCTCATAGCCCTGACCAACAGGCAGAGCAGTATCGCTAACGGGTCGTGGGGAAACAAATTCATGGCGGAAGGTTGTGGAACCTTAGTCTAGGTGGGGTAAACTGTTGCGCCTGTCGTTGCGAATGCGGCACGCATAATGAGAAGGAGAATACCCGCCATGCGTTTTGTTCTACAGTTTACCGATGGCCAGGAGTTTCCCCACACGTTGGGCAAAGTTGTCTGCATCGGCCGCAATTATGCCGACCATGCGAAAGAGCTGGATAACCCGGTTCCCACTGAACCGCTGCTATTTATAAAACCGGCAACCAGCGTCGTGGATCTAAGTAAGCCCTTGGATCCTCCCTTTTCACGGGGCGATGTACATTATGAAGTTGAGCTTGCGCTATTAGTGGGTGAAACCTTAACTCACGCCACTCAAGATGAGGCGGAGCGCGCAATTGTCGGTATTGGGTTAGCGATGGACCTGACGTTGCGTGATGTGCAAACCAAGTTAAAAGAGAAGGGTCACCCTTGGGAAATCGCCAAAGCCTTTGATGGCGCTTGCCCGCTCTCGTCGTTTCTGCCGCTAAGCCGTGTTCCCAATTGGAACGCGCTGGCTTTCACGCTTGAGATTGATGGTGAAGAGCGCCAGCACGGTGAAGGTTCTGATATGATTTTTGCCGTACCGACCTTGGTGGCTGAAATGAGTCGCCACTTCACCCTGGAACCGGGCGATGTGATCCTAACCGGCACGCCTTCAGGCGTCGGCGAACTCGTTCGCGGCTCAACACTGCGTTTAACCCTGACCGGTGGGTTGGAAGTTGAAACCAGTGTTGTCGAGTAGTATAGAAAGCCAAAAGCTGCTGGATCGTGCCGGATAGCTAAGAAGCGCCACCCCACAATCAGGGTGGCGCTTCTTGTTTTGGGGCTACAAAGCCGAGCTATTCAAGATAGGTGTAACCTTCCAGCCCTTCGCTTAGGCTCGCTGCAAAGCGTGCCTGCTCGTCGGCAGAGAAGCCGCTTGCGGCCAATTGATCGGTGAGCTTTTGCTTGAGTACATTGGCATTGAAGTTAACGTAGGCCAATACATCGGCCACCGAGTCGCCTGCCAATGGGTTTGAAAGCGTCCACTCGCCGTCTGCATTGAGTGCAGCATCAACGGAGTCGGTGTCGCCGAACAGGTTGTGCAGGTCGCCAAGTATTTCTTGATAAGCGCCTACCAGAAAGAACCCTAACCAGCGCTCGTCATCGGACGCCCACTCGGGCAGCGGCAGGGTGCTCTCCACGCCCTGGCCATCGACATAGCTGTCGATACGGCCATCGGAATCGCAGGTAATATCCTGAATCACTGCTCGACGCGTCGGGGCTTGATCCAATCCGCTAAGAGGCAGCACCGGGAATATCTGTTCAATGCCCCAAACGTCAGGCACCGATTGGAACAGCGAGAAGTTGACGAAAAGTTTATCGGCTAGCTTCTCCGCTAATTCGTCCATAATTTCGCGATGGGCGCGGTTACGGGTATCGAGCTGTGTACGCAGCCGCGCGCAGGCGGCCATATACACCCGCTCGCCTTCCGCGCGGGCGGTAATGTCACTCAACCCCATCACAAAACGTTCCTGCAGTTCGCTTACCGCTTGGAGTAGATCGTGCCACGCTTCTACCAGCATGCGTGGCTCTTGGGCAGTAGCGAGTTGCTCAAACACACGCCACAGTAACTCAACTTGAGTATCCTCTTGGGCGAGTCGTTCCGGCGGAGTGTGATCGATACGCTCTTCGCCAATCACGTTGGTGATCAGCACCGCGTGGTGGGCGGTGAGCGCGCGGCCAGACTCGCTGATCAGGTGGGGCTGAGGCAGGTTTGCCTCTAGGCATAGTTGAGCAAAGGCACTCACTACGTTACGCGCGTATTCGCGCATCGAGTAGTTGGCCGAGCAGAAGCTGCGCGAGCGGGTGCCTTCATAATCAATGCCCAAGCCACCGCCTACATCCACGGTGTCGATAGGAGCGCCAAGCTGCATAAGGTTTTGATAGAACCGGGCGCACTCACGCAGGCCGCGCTGAATGTCGCGGATATTGGCGATCTGCGAGCCCAGGTGGAAATGCACGAGCTGCAGACTTTCTAGCGCGTCCTCTTTTCGCAGGGTATCGACAACCTCAAGAATCTGGCTGGCAGTCAGCCCGAACTTGGATTTTTCGCCGCCGGTATTCTGCCATTTGCCTTTGCCCACCGAGGCAAGGCGGGCACGCAGGCCAATGCGGGGCGTGACCTCCAGCTCACGGGCCTCTTCCAAAATCAGCTGCAGCTCGGAGAGCTTTTCGACCACCAAATAGACCTTGTGACCGAGCTTCTCACCCAGCAGGGCTAGGCGCACATACTCGCGGTCTTTATAGCCGTTACACACAATCAGCGAAGAGCCGCCATCAGAGAGTGCCAGTACCGCCAGTAATTCAGGCTTACTGCCCGCTTCTAACCCGACGCGGCCGCTGCCGCGCTCTGCAGTGGCCAAAATTTCTTCAACCACCCGGCGCTGTTGGTTGACTTTGATCGGGTAAACAGCGGTATAGCCACCTTGATACTCACAGTCGCTCATAGCGGCATCGAAGGCGCCGCACAGCTGCTCAACGCGATCATGAAGAATATCGCTAAAGCGAACCAAGACCGGCAAACGCAGCCCCGCACTTTGCAGTTGGCGAACCAGCCCGCTTAGCGGTAGCGCTGGCCCTTCGGCATCACTGCCCAGTGGGCGCACCAAGGCTTGGCCGTGATCGTCAACATCGAAGTAGCCGCTGCCCCATTGATCGATATTCCAGGTGCGCCGAGCGCGAAGCGCAGGGCTAGTCGTGGCCATCACACTCATGCAGATACCTCAGGCAGGGGCAGCGCACCGTGGGCAATGCGCGCATTTAAAATAGTACGGAAACGCTCCGGGTCGTGGGGCGTCAAGTCGTGTGCGGGTGGATCAACGTAAACCACCAGCAGGCGCGACAGCCAATAACGCAGCGCCGTCATACGCAACATGGTAGGCCATAGCGCTCGCTCAGCCGATGTTAATGGACGCCGCGCGAGATAGGCACTCAAGAGCGTGTTATAACGTTCAGCGTTGAGCGTACCGTCTTCGTTAGAAGCCCAATCGTTGATCACAATCGCCAGATCAAATAGCAGATCGCCAGTGCAGCCGTTATAAAAGTCGATGATACCGCCCAACTGATCACCCTCAAAGAGGGTGTTGTCGCGGAAAAGGTCACCGTGCAGAGCGCCTTGCGGCAGTTCATCGTGCTGAATAAAGGCGCCCTCAAAATCGTCGACTTCATCCCTCATCAAGGTTTGATCTGCCGGGCTTAAATAGCTCAGCACCTTGTGGTGCATCACATGCAGCCAGTTCAAGTCACGCGGATTCGGGCGGTGGCCGGGAAAGCGTTTCGAGACGACGTGCAGGCGGCCCAGGATATCGCCCAGGGCGTGGCACTGGGCTAAGTTGGGCGCTTCGGGATGACGTCCGGGCAGGCGCGGAAACAGCAGCGCCGGTTTGCCTTCCAGGTTATGCAGCGCAACACCTTCACGGTCATGCACCGTGCCGGGTACCGGCAAACGGTGCTCATCTAGATAATCCAGCAGTTCAACAAAGAACGGCAGTTCCTCATGCTCACCCTGTTCAAACAGGGTTAAAACAAGTTCGCGGCGGTCAGTGGTCACAAAAAAATGTCGAATTTTCAGTGCCGCCAGCGACACCCTGAAGGGAAACGAAACTACCAACATCAAATTTTTCTAAAAACGCGGCGACCTGTGCGTCGCTAAGCGGGGTAAATACAGCCATGAGAGTCTCGCCCAGGTTGCTAAGCCCATTATTGTAGCGGCTTGGTCGCTTAGTTGGCAGCGTTGTTGTCGTTGTAAATACAGGAAAGGGCGTTTGGCCCTGCAGGCGACCTGCGCAACGCGTATTATGTGGGCAACGCTTTTTACGACTCTTTAAACATGGATTAGATTATGGCTCGCGCTCCGATCGTTCTCGTCGATGGCTCTTCCTACCTTTATCGTGCCTTTCATGCGCTGCCGCCGCTGACGACCTCAAATGGTCAGCCGACGGGCGCGGTAAAAGGCGTGTTGAACATGCTCAAGCGGCTGATCAAAGATTACCCGCAAAGCCCTATGGCGGTGGTGTTCGATGCGCCGGGCAAAACGTTCCGCGATGACATGTACAGCGACTATAAGGCGCATCGCCCACCGATGCCCGATGATCTGCGCAGCCAAATTGCCCCGCTGCACGCCTGCGTGAAGGCGCTGGGTTTGCCCCTGCTGTGTATTGAGGGCGTGGAAGCCGACGATGTGATTGGAACCTTGGCCCACCATGCCACTCAGGCGGGGCGTGATGCAGTGGTCTCCACGGGCGATAAGGATATGGCGCAGTTGGTGAATGCCCATATCACGCTGGTCAACACCATGAAGGATGAAACGCTGGACGAAGCGGGCGTGGAAGAAAAATTCGGCCTGCCCCCGTCGCTGATTATCGATTTTCTTGCCCTAATGGGGGATAAGGTCGACAACATTCCCGGTGTGCCCGGCGTAGGTGAAAAAAACCGCGATTGGCCTGTTGCAAGGCATGGGGGGCGGGTTAGACACCATTTATGGCGATTTAGAGCGGGTAAAAACGCTCGCCTTCCGGGGTGCGAAAACGCTGCCTAAAAAGCTTGAAGAGCATCGTGACCAGGCGTTTCTCTCCTACCAGTTGGCGACCATCAAAGTCGACTGCGAGCTGCCCGTGGGCTTGGATGATTTGGATATCGCCCATCCGGATCGCGAGGCGCTGGTCACGCTGTATAAAGAGATGGAGTTCCGCCAGTGGCTGGGTGAGCTGCTGGAAGGCAAAGACGAAGGCGTGGATGACGTTAAAGGCGGGGAACCTGCCCCTGCCAGCGCCGAGGAAGCGGATAGCGAGCTCGACGGAGCCAGTGCATCTTCTCAAGCAAATACGCGCGAAGATCACGTCATTCTGGAACAGGCAGACTTCGAGCGCTGGCTTGAGCGGTTACAAAACGCCGAGCGCTTCTGCTTTGACCTGGAAACTACCAGCCTCAACTATATGGACGCAGAAATTGTAGGCGTTGGGCTATCCCTAGAAGCAGGGGAGGCCGCCTATATCCCGCTCGCCCATGACTACCTGGATGCCCCCCATCAGCTTGATCGCAAAACGGTGCTGGCCTCGCTAAAGCCACTGCTGGAAGACCCGACAAAAACCAAGATTGGCCAAAACCTCAAGTACGATATCTCCGTGCTGGCCAACTACGCGATCTCCGTGGCGGGCCCGTTTGCCGACACCATGCTGGCCTCTTACGTGCTCAACTCTACCGCCACCCGCCACGATATGGATTCCCTTGCACTCAAGTACCTGGGTGAAAAAAACCATCTCCTTTGAAGAGATTGCCGGTAAAGGCGCCAAACAGCTCACCTTTAACCAGATTGCCCTGGAGCAGGCGGCGCCTTACGCCTGTGAAGATGTGGATATCACCCTGCGCCTGCAGCAAACCTTACGCCCTCAGGTCGAAAACGAAGGGCGCTTGGCGGAAGTGCTGGATCATATCGAACTGCCGCTGATCAAAGTGCTCTCGCGCATTGAGCGCAACGGGGTCGCGGTCGATGCTGACCTACTGCACAAGCAGAGCCAGCAGTTAGAAAAGCGTATTGGCGAGCTAGAGCGCGAAGCGTTTGAACTGGCCGGGCGGGAATTTAACCTGGGCTCGCCCAAGCAGCTGGGACAAATTCTGTTTGAAGAGCAGAAAATTCCGGTGCTCAAGAAAACACCCAAGGGCGCGCCCTCTACCGCGGAAGGCGTGCTGGAGGAGCTGGCGCTGGATTACCCGCTGCCCAAGGTCATCATGCAGCATCGGGGGCTGGCCAAGCTGAAGTCCACCTATACCGATAAACTGCCAAGGCTGCTCAATAAAGCCACGGGCCGAGTGCATACCAGTTACCACCAAGCGGTCACCGCCACCGGGCGGCTCTCTTCATCTGATCCCAACTTACAAAACATCCCCATTCGAACCGAAGAGGGGCGCAAAATTCGTCAGGCGTTTATTGCCCGCCCTGGCTATCGCATTGTTGCTGCTGATTACTCGCAAATTGAGCTGCGTATTATGGCGCATCTTTCCGAGGATAAAGGCCTGCTGGAAGCCTTTGCCGAGGGGCGCGATATCCACACCGCTACCGCGGCAGAAGTTTTCGGAACCTCGCTTGAGAATGTCTCTGGCGATCAGCGACGCAGCGCCAAAGCGATTAACTTCGGTTTGATTTACGGCATGAGCGCCTGGGGCCTTTCGCGTCAGCTGCACATTGAGCGTAATCAGGCACAAACCTATATCGACCGCTACTTTGACCGCTACCCTGGCGTGGCCCGCTATATGGAGCGAATTCGCTCTCAGGCAGCTGAAGATGGCTTTGTCGAAACCGTGCTGGGTCGGCGGCTCTACCTGCCGGAAATTCAGTCGCAGAACCGTAATCGTCGTCAAGGGGCTGAGCGCACGGCCATTAACGCACCCATGCAGGGCACCGCAGCGGATATCATCAAGCAGGCAATGATCGATGTAGACGCGTGGCTAGCAGAAGGCGAGTTCGACGCGCTGATGGTGATGCAGGTGCACGATGAACTAGTGTTTGAAGTGGCCGAAAAGCAGGTCGAGGCGTTTATCGAGCAGGTGCAGAAACGCATGCAGGGCGCGGCAGAGCTGAAAGTGCCGCTGATTGTGGAAGCGGAAAGTGGCGCCAATTGGGATGAGGCGCACTGACTGTTGGTTTAAAGAAACGAAACCCCGCAGCCAATTTGGCTGCGGGGTTATCAATTAACGCCAGCCGACACGATCGAAGATGCGAATGGCTTCCGGGTTGTTCTCACCCAGCACGCTGATGTTTACGTCATCCGTTTTGAAGTTGCCCCAAGATTCGAGCACCGGATCTTTCTTGATGCCTTCCACCACCGGGAACTCGTTGTTACCGGAAGCAAAAATTTCCTGAGCGGTATCAGAGGCTAGATACTCAAGGAAGCGGATAGCGTTTTCGCGGTTAGGCGCGCCTTCCACAACACCGGCGCCGCCAACGTTAACGTGTGTGCCGCGGTCATCCTGGTTGGGGAAGATAATGCCAACTTTACGGGCTGCTTCGCGCTCTGATTCATCGTCAGACTTTAACAGACGCACATAATAGTAGTGGTTGGCCACGCCAATGTCACACTCGCCGCTAGCAACGCCGAGAATCTGGTCGGTATCGCCGCCTTCCGGGTCACGCGCCATATTATCCACAACACCTTGGGCCCACTCTTCGGCACCCTCTTCGCCGTGGTGCTCAATCATCGAAGCCAGCAGCGATTGGTTGTAGATGTTGTTGGAGGAGCGAATGCACACTTTGCCTTCAAATTGCGGGTCGGCAAGGTCTTCGTAGCTTGTGATCTGGCTTGGGTCGAAGTTTTCGCGGTTGTAGTAAATTGCCCGCGCGCGCTGGCTAAAGCCAAACCATAGGCCGTCAGGGTGACGCATGGATTCAGGCAGGCGCTCGTTAAGAGTGTCTGATTCGACGCTTTGGAAGATGCCTTCATCTTCTGCACGCCATAGACGGCCTGCATCGACAGTCATCATGACATCAGCGGGGCTTGCGACGCCTTCGCGCTGAATACGCTCAATCAATTGGTCGGAATCACCTTCAAGGATGTTAACTTCAATGCCGGTCTCTTCGGTGAACGCATCATAAAGACGCTCGTCAGAGTCGTAATGGCGCGCGGAGTAGAGATTGAGTTCATCTGCGGCGACCTGACCGGCAAAAGTAGCGCCCACCATCATCGCTGCCATTGGAGCAACAAAGCGTACGGTTTTCATCAAGCACATCCTTAATTATTGAATGATAATAAGTTGCATTATTAACATTGTTATTGAAGCGTTTCATCTGCTTGGCGTCAAGACCCTATTGGTAGAGGATTGGTAGAAGAAACGGGATACGTGCATAACGCTTCAATAAAAATAGAATGCAAATAACTTTCAAACGTACTCAATCCGCGTTTAGACGCGCTCTAACGCAGTTTGCTCACCTGGACAGTGGTGATTTATGACAGCAACCCTCAAGGTCGCCTCGGCGGCGCCGAATACCACGGCGCTGACACTTCACAATGTGCGCCACGCTTATGACGGTCATTTGGTCGTCAAAGGAGTCGATTTAAGCGTCGCCCCAGGTGAGGTGGTTTGCTTGTTGGGGCCCTCAGGGTGTGGCAAAACCACCCTGTTGCGTATCGCCGCAGGGTTAGAAGTGTTGCAAGAGGGCAGTGTCTCTTTGGAGGATGTCTATATTGCCGCGCCGGGTCAGCGCCATGTGCCTCCAGAAAAGCGCAATGTGGGGTTGGCGTTTCAAGATTCGGCGCTTTTCCCCCACCTCACCGTGCTGGAAAATGTCACCTTTGGGCTCAAACACTTGGCCTCAGGGCAGCGCCGCGAGCGCGCTAAACAGCTGCTGGAGCAGTTAGGCATGGCGGCGTATATCGATGTTTATCCGCACATGCTTTCAGGAGGCCAGCAGCAGCGGGTGGCCCTGGCGCGTGCACTGGCTCCGTCGCCACGCTTAATGCTGTTGGATGAACCGTTCTCAAGCCTGGATGCGAGGCTGCGTGACCGTATCCGCGATGATACGCTACACGTGCTTAAAAAAGTTGGCGCGGCGACGCTGTTAGTCACCCACGACCCCGAAGAAGCCATGTTTATGGCGGATCGCATTGCGCTGATGCGTGACGGGCGGATAGTGCAAACAGGAACACCGCGTGAGCTTTACTGCGCCCCACAAGACCCTTTTGTCGTGACGTTTTTTGGCGATGTGAATGAATTGCAGGGCAAAGTACACAATGGCGCGGTGAACACCCCGGTAGGGCGAGTGCCCGCCGTTGGGCTTGCCGAAGGTAGCGATGCGCAGATAATGATTCGCCCGGAGGCGTTAAGAATTGTTGAGCGACATCTGCCAGCTGATGAGCACCGCCATAGCCATGTAGTGATGGCCAAGCTACTGGGGCGCACCAGCCTATTGCATCTGTGTGCCCATGGCGAAAATGGCCTGGAGGCTCACTTGCACGCTCGTGTGCCAGGAGTGTTTCTACCCGCAGAAGGCCAGCCGGTGGATATCCACCTCGATCTTTCCCAGGTATTTGTCTTCCCACACACCTAGCGCTTATTCAGGATTTTGCGCCGGGGCGTGAACGGCGCATGGCCATGCTGAGAAGAATCACCGGCAAAATACCCACCACCACAATCGCCAGCGACGAAGTGGAGGCTTCGGCCAGCCGTTCATCGGAGGCCAGGTTGTGCGCCCGCACCGCCAGCGTATCGAAGTTGAAGGGGCGCAAAATAATCGTGGCAGGCAACTCCTTCATCACATCGACAAAGACGAGAATTCCCGCCGCCAATAGGCTGCTGCGCATCATCGGCGTATGAATATGACGCAGTGTGCCGCCAGCGGTTTGCCCCAAGGTGCGTGAGGCGGCATCCATGCTGGGTGTGACTTTGCCTAAACTGGCCTCCACTGCATTGAAGGAGACCGCCAAAAAGCGCACCACATAGGCATACAGTAAAATAAACGCCGACCCGCTGAACACTAAACCTATGATGTAGCCATAGTGGGTGTGCAGCCAGTTATTCAGGGCATTATCCAGCCAGGTAAATGGGATTAAAATGCCCACCGCGACCACCGAACCCGGGATCGCGTAGCCCATGGAGGCCACTCGAGAAGCCACCCTCGCAAAATGTCGTATCGTGCATTCGCACGCCGTAGCTCAGCACCACTGCCAACCCCACGGCAATCAACGAAGCCACTGTTGCCAGCCCAAGGCTGTTCCAGGCGTAGCCGATAAAAGCGCGCCCCCCAGAGTGAGTCGCCCACCTGCAGCGCCAAATTAAGCAGAATACCGCTGGGCAGTAAAAAACCCACCAGCACCGGCAGTAGGCATGCAAGCGTCGCCGCAGCGGCACGCCAGCCGTGCAAGGCGTATTCTGGCAGCTGTTGATAGCGATTGGTGGTATGAAAGTAGCGGCGCTTGCCTCGCGACCAGCGCTCTAGCAGCACTAATACAATCACAAAGGTGAGTAGGCACGCCGCCAGTTGCGCCGCCGCTACCTGTTCACCCATACCAAACCAGGTGCGATAAATGCCGGTAGTAAAGGTATCGACACCAAAGAACTGCACAGCGCCGAACTCGTTCAGCGTCTCCATCAGCACCAGTGAAACGCCGCCTACCAGCGCCGGGCGGGCCAGTGGTACGGCAACGCTGGCAAACAGCTTCCATGGGCCGCGCCCTAGTGTGCGGCCTACATCCAGCACGCACACCGATTGCTCAAGAAATGAGGCGCGGGCCAGCAGGTAGACATAGGGGTAAAGCACCAGGGTGATCACCGTGGCTGCACCGCCGAGGGAGCGAACATTGGGAAAGTAGTAGTCGCCATATCCCCAGTCAAACGTTTCGCGCAGCAGGCTTTGCAACGGGCCAGCGAACTGGAGAAAGTCGGTATAGGCGTAGGCGATGACGTAGGTAGGCACCGCCAACGGCAGCAGCAGCGCCCACTCGAATAACCGTTTGCCGGGAAAGCGGCACATCACCACCAGCCAGGCCGTCCCGGTGCCGATGAGGAGCGTGCCGAGCCCGACGGTCACTACCAGCCAGAAAGTGTTGTTCAAGTAGCGACCCAGTACCGTGCTGGCCAGATGCTGCCAAACCCCATCGGTGGGCATCACAATATGGGCAAACACGACCAGCACCGGCAGGGCAACGACGAACGCCACCGCGATCAACGCTATCGACCAGGGGCTAGCGCGACGGCTAAGCGAAGATGAAAAGGCGGATAGCCCGCGATAGCTGGATCTCAACAAGCGAACACTCCCTGTAGCAGCCAAATTAAGTACAGTAAACGCCTAATGCGAATCACTGACGGGCGTGAATAGTAGCACTGGCGGGGCACTGCTGCAGCTTTGCAAGCTGCAAAAAGCCCGCCGAGGCGGGCCACAAAGGTAGGACGTTAAGCGTTACGCTGAGTGGAGATATCCGCCTAATAACCCAGCATCATGCTAGGCAGGCCGGTAATCAGCCACGGGAAGAACGCCATTAGCGTACACGCCAGCAAAATCAGCGCGACAAAGGGCACCACCGCTTTATACAGATCGACAATTTCTACCCCCGGCGGCGCGACGCCTTTTAAGTAGAACAGTGCATAGCCAAAGGGCGGCGTTAGGAACGATGTTTGTAGTACCACCGCCACCATCACCACGAACCAGAGCATATCCACGCCCATGGTTTCGACGATAGGCAGCATGATGGGGAAGCTCAGCAGTACAATACCGGTCCAGTCCAGGAACATGCCCAGGATAAACACCAGGAACAGCATCAGGATCAACGCGCCTATGGTGCCCCCAGGCATCGCTAGCACCAGTTCGCTAATTACGGTCATGCCACCACCGCGGGAAAACACGCCGGTAAAGGCGGTGGCGCCCACCAGCACGAGCATTACCATGGTGGTGGTTTTACCCGCTTCGATCATTGTCCAGAAGCAGGTGGAGACTTTGCGGTCGCCAAAAATTAAAACAGGATAAAGGCGATAAACACGCCGATGGCCGACGCCTCTGTCGCCGTAGCGATACCGGTGAACAGCGCCCCCAGCACACCCAGGATCAATGACATTGGTGGCACGACGTACTTCGCCAGCATGATCAGCAGCTGTTTCGTGCTGACTTCGGCACGCTCCTCTGCTGGCACCTTGGGGCCGTAGCTGGGTTTGATATAGCAGATGATCAGTACGTAGAGGGCGTACATAACGCCGAGCAGCAGGCCGGGAATAAGCGCGCCTGCAAACAGGGCCCCTACGGAGACCGGTGAGTAACTAGCCATCAGAATGAGCATGATGCTGGGCGGAATCAAGATACCCAAACAGCCGCTGGCCATAATGACCCCGGCGCTTAGCTCTTTGTTGTAGCCATACTTGAGCATCGGTACCAGCGCAATCATGCCCATCACTGCAATCGAGGCGCCGACAATACCGGTGGTGGCGGCGAGTAGCACCGAGACAATCACCACGGTAAGCGCCAGCCCGCCGCGCAGGTTCGCCAGCAGTAAGCGCATGGCGTCAAACATCTTCTCGGTAACGCCTGAGTCGTTTAAGAACCTTGCCATTAGGATAAACAGCGGTATCGCCACCAGGACGTAGTTATCCATGGCGTTGCCGAAAATATTATTGATCAGCGTGCCGAGTATGCGCTCACCGGGGCCAAGAAAGGCGCCGATAACCGCGACACCGCCCAGCACAAAAGCCAGTGGGTGGCCCATAAACAGCCCCACCATCAGGCCGCCAAACATCACTAGCGTGAGTAATTCAGGACTTAGGTTCATGCTGATGTCTCCTCACGCAGTTGCATAATGGCGCGCAGCACAATGGCAATTGCCTGCAGCAGAATCAGAACTGCAGCGACCACAATGACCCCTTTGATCGGGTAGACCGGGATTGAAACCATGCCATAGGTGGTTTCACCGCGGCTCCACGCGCGCTCAAAGAAGCTCCAGCCAAGAGTGATCAGCATCCAGATAAAGGGAACAAAGAAAATGAGATAGCCGAGTACGTCAAGCACCGCTTGCTTTTTACGCGACAGCAAACGTTTCAACACGTCGACTTCCACGTGGGCATGGTGTTTGAGCCCATAGGCTGCCATTAACATGAAGTGGGCGCCAAACAGCATTTTGGTGACGTCAAAGGCCCAGTCGCTAGGGCGTCCAAACAGAAAGCGTGACGCAATGTCGAAAAGAACAATCAGGGTAATGATGGCAATCAATGGAGCGATGACGCGTCCAAAGGCTTCATTGATGGCATCGATCGCCTTGGCAATCGCATTCATGGAAGATCTCCGCAGTCAGCACAAAAAAACCGCCCCGGTAAAAACCGAGGCGGCACAGAAGCGCCTTACAGGCAGGCTTCGATCTCTTCCAGTGAGGGCAGATTATCCATCACGCGGCTCATGTTGTAAGGCGCGGAAACATCGCGCCACGTCGCGTAGTGCTCAAGGTAGGCGATCATGGATTGGTAGACCTTGGCGTGGTCAGGGGATTCGCAAGCACCGCGCAGAATGACGTCATTGGTGACTTCCTGGATGCGTGCCAAATCCTCTTCAGAGAACTGATTGATCGTGACGCCCGCGTCAATGAACTTCTGCGTGGCTTCGGTAGACTGGCGCTCAGACCAGGCTAATGACCACGCCATAGTGGCGTCTGCCGCAATGCGCAGGGTCTCTTGGGTCTCTTCTGAGAGGGCGTCCCAGGCGTCTTTATTGATCATTACGCCAAATACGCTAGCCGACTGGTGCCAGCCGGGGGTTGCCCAGTAGTCGGCTACTTCAGAAAAACCGGCATTAAAATCAACGCCAGGAGTAGAGAACTCACCCGCATCGATCACGCCGCGTTCAATGGCCTGGTAAACTTCACCGCCCGCTAGGGTGACCTGAGAGCCGCCTAACTCTTCAAGCACGCGACCCTGGTCACGACCAGAAAGACGCAGCCGTTTGCCTTCTAGGTCCGCAATGCTTTCAATCGGGGTGCGGCCCATAAAGCCGGACTCGTTGTTGGTAATGCCGTAGGGAAGATAAACCATATTGAACTGGCCATAGATCTCTTCATACAGCTCGCGGCCGCCCCACTGCTGAATCCAGTTGAGGTAATCAACGCCATTAAATAGGCTGGTAGTGGTGGCCAGTGGCGAAAAGGCGGGGTTTAAGCCTGCCCAATAGCCCGGCCAATCCCCTGCGGCTTCGATGCTGCCCGTTTCAGTGGCGTCAAATACTTCAGTGCCGGGCATAAGCGTACCACCGGCGCGGAAATTGATTTGTAGCTCTTCGCCCGCCAGTTTGTTGACCAGTTCTACCCAGTGCTGATCAATCTTGATCAGATCAAGGTTTTCCGGCCAGGTGGAGGTCATTGTCCACTCTTCTTGTGCTTGGGCAGTGGTCGTGAAGGCAGCGAAAGCGATACCGGCGGCGAGGCCGGAAAGGGCAAATTTGGTAGTTTTTTTCATGATGTATTTCCTGGTTTGGCGTGTAGCGTTATTAGTGTTGGATACCTGGATGCAGGAAAGTACAGCGCTGTTAGGTTACGTTTACGTAAACATGGGTCTTCAAGCGCTGCAGAGCTAAACTAGCACACCACTACCGCTGCAGCGCAATATCAGTAATGTAAGGATGTTTACCATAGGTTTTAATAGGAAAACGTGATCTATTTAATATAGTCAATAGGTTATTGGTTTTTTGACATAATGGCAGGGTGTTGGAAGCCTACCGAAAACGTTGAAAGTAGTTAAATGATTAAACCAAAGTTGTAAGTGAAGGGCTCGCTAATAGAGTGGGGAACACTGAAATGGGTTATAGGGTGACGTTATGGGAAAGAGTCGAGCTGGAGTAAAAGTCACGTGCTGAATCGCCACGAGCGAAGCAAGCAGCAGGCTCGCGTGGTGAGCGCATTAGTTCATCACGCACAGCGCTTAATCCGACGCCGCTGGCGCCAATTGGTGTGGCTAAGCGGCGATGCCGTGCAGTGCCGCTCGCTAGCGCAGGAGTTATGGCAGGCCTACCCATGGCAGCAGCCTCTATGGGTGGGTAGTGACGAGGGGGCGGTGAATCAAAGCGCTCCAGTGATACCTGTATTGTCGCCGCGCAAGGCACGAACTCGTCTGGGGGCAGAGCATCAACTGGTGGTGCTGAATACACACAGCACCGGCTTTGATCCCGAAGCGCTAGGGGCACTGGCGGGAACGATCACTGCCGGTGGTTTGCTGGTATTGCTCACGCCGCAGCCGTGGGGAGAAACGCCCGACCCAGATTATGCCCGCCTGGCCGATCATCCCATGCACTGGTCGGCGCTTACTTGCCATTACTTAGCTCGAATTGCGCGTCAATTGCAGGCCTCATCTCACGTATTGCGCTGGCGCGCGGGTCACACGGTAGAGTTGCCTAAGCTACTCTCTTGCAGCGCAGATGAGTCTGCCTATGATGACAGTGACTGTCTAAGCGCTGACCAAGCCCAAGCTGTTAAGCAGCTAGTGGGCTTAAAGCGTCGACGCCCGCTAGTGATCACGGCAGATCGTGGGCGGGGTAAAAGCGCTGCGCTGGGAATCGCTTGCGCTCGGCTGCTAACACACAAAACCCAGCGGGTGGTGCTGACCGCGCCACGGCTAAGTGCGGTGGGGAGTGTGTTCGAGCGGGTCGCGGTGCTCTGCCCAGAGGGTCGTCGGGTTGCGCCAGGCCACTTTGTCATGGCCCAAGGCGGCGAGCTGATTTTTTTACCGCCAGATGACTTAACCAAGCAGGTTGCTACGCAGCAGCAGGGCGGCGATGGCAGTTACTTAATGGTTGATGAGGCGGCGGCGATTCCCGCCGCGTTACTGGGGCAGTGGCTCGCCGTTTTTCCTCGCATTGCTTTCGCCACCACGGTGCACGGCTATGAGGGCTCGGGAAGAGGGTTTGCTTTACGCTTTCGCGATACGCTTGACCGGCTGACGCCTCAGTGGAAAGCGTTGACACTGAAAGCGCCTATCCGCTGGCGCAGTGGCGACCCGCTGGAAACCTTGGTTAAGCAGTTGCTGCTGTTAAAGGCATCGCTGCCAACCCCACAGCAGCGTCAAGCGCGGGCAGCGGAGACGAAGGTGATTGATCGCGCGCTGCTGGCCGAGGATGATAGCGCTCTGGAGAAGCTGTTTGGGCTGCTGGTGCAGTCTCACTACCGCACTTCCCCCAATGACCTACGTCAGTTGCTTGATGGCCCCGGCACGGCATTGCGCACCATCGAACACGCTGACGAGCCCCAGGCAGTGTTGGTTACCCGGCAAGAGGGTGGCTTCGAGGTTGCGCTAGCCAACCAGGTTGCCCGTGGCGAACGCCGCCCTCAAGGGCATCTGTTGGCGCAATCGCTGGCCACCCATGCGGGCAGCCGTGAAGCGCTAACGGCACGCTGGCGGCGAGTGGTGCGTATCGCGACACACCCTGAGCGCCGCCGCGAAGGCTTGGGGCAAGCGCTGCTGTACGACGATATGGCTGACGCGGAGCGGGAGGGCGTAGCACTTTATGGTGCTACCTTTGGCGCGGATCCCGCGCTGCTGCAGTTTTGGCTGGCGCTAGGGTTTATACCGGTGCGTTTAGGCATTACCCGCGAGGCATCGACCGGTGAGTTTGCCGTTATGGTGGCGAAAGCGTTAAATCCCAACGGCGATGCGGTACTGAAAGATCTTCGCGAGCGCTTTCAAATGGCGCTACCCAGCCTGTTGGCGTTTGAGTTGAAATCGCTTCCCGGCTCAATCGTTGTTTTACTGTTAGGTCAGATGCCGAGCGTTCCCCTGAGCGCGCGGGATTGGCAGGATATCGAGGATGTGGCAACCGCCCATCGCGATCCTGCCCTTGCTCGTCCGGCCTTGCAAGCCTTGGCGCGTGAGGTCAGCCACAGACCCGCCAGCCACGGCCCCTTAACGGAAACGCAACAGCAGGCACACCAGCACGTGTCCGCGTGGGCGTTTCAGAGTCTAGCCCTGGCGAATAACCGCAATGAGGCGTTGCAGCTTCTACGCCTCGCTGTGAATAACCTTATTGAGCCGGTAAAGTAGCCCGGTTGCCGACAACGAAGAGTCCTTATGAACGCACATCTTGAAGCGCTGGCACCCTCCTTGGTTTGGCGCCACTTTCAAACGCTTTGCAATACGCCGCGCCCTTCTGGGCATGAGGCGGCGTTAGTCGCCATTCTCGAAGCATGGGCCGATGCCCAAGGTCTCGCCCATGACCGCGATACCTTTGGTAATTTAAGAATCCGTAAATCGGCTTCCCCAGGCTGCGAACAGGCGCCCGGTGTAGTGCTACAAGGCCACCTGGACATGGTTGCTCAGGCCAACAGCGATCACGCACACGACTTTACCCGCGACCCCATCAAGACCTATGTGGCGGATGGCTGGTTACATGCCGATGGCACCACTCTTGGCGCTGATAACGGCATGGGCGTGGCGGCTATTCTCGCTGTGCTGGAAGACCCGGATCTTCGCCATGGGCCGCTAGAAGCGTTATTTACCCTGGAAGAAGAGACCTCTATGGGCGGCGCGCTGAATCTGGCCGAGAACTGGCTAGAAGGCTCGCTGCTGCTCAATCTGGACAGTGAAAATAGGGGAGAGGTCTATATTGGTTGCGCAGGTGGAGCCGATGTGGAAGTTGATGCGCAACTGCCGAGCGCCGCCGCGGGTGATCACGAGCAGGTCATCGAGATCGCCTTGACGGGGCTTAAGGGTGGCCATTCTGGCATCGATATTCATAAGCCGCTGGGCAACGCTAATAGGCTGCTGGTTAGAGTGTTGAGGTCTTTAGAAGCCTTTGATGCGCGCTTGATCAGCTACCATGGCGGCACCTTACGTAACGCCATCCCTCGCGAAGCCTTTGCCCAAGTAGCGATACCTGCCGATGAAATTGACGCTGCTCTGGTGACTATCGCTGGGCTGGAAACTATTTTGTTAAGGGAGTTAGGCAGTGGCGATAGTGGCCTCAAAATCAGCGCCCAACGTCTAGCCGAGCTACCTGACGCAGAGCCGCTAACGCTGGATGCCAGCGCCATGCTGTTAGCCGCGCTTCACGCTGCCCCCTGTGGGGTGGAGCGGATGAGTGCTGATGTACCCGGCGTGGTGGAAACCTCCAATAACCTGGGCGTATTGAGCCTGGAGAATGGGCGGCTGCACCTCTGCTCATTGGTTCGCTCGCTGCACGACAGTGCAGTAGTCGCGATGGCGGATCGCTTTCAAGCGCTGTTTGGGTTGATTGGTGCGCGGGTAAAAGTGGAAAACGGCTATCCAGGTTGGGCGCCCAATCCTAATGGCGAGCTGCTAGCGACCTTTAACGCTCGCCATACGGCACTGTTGGGTCGAGAGCCTGAAGTGAAGGTGATTCACGCTGGGCTCGAATGCGGCATCCTTGGCAGCAAGTATCCGCATTTGGATATGATCTCGTTTGGCCCGCTGATTCGCGGTGCTCACTCCCCGGATGAGCGAGTCGAAATCGACTCCGTCGAAGAGTTCTGGTTAATGCTGCGAGCGTTGATCGAGGATCTTGCCGATCAGCGTTAGTCCTCGTCTTAAGAGTGGTCACGCATAAAAAAACGGCACCCAATATAATAAGGGGTGCCGTTTTTATGCCATGCGAACGCGCTTATTTACTTAATACTTATTTGCTTAAGTAGGCGTTGAGCATCCAGATGGTTTTTTCCTGCTCGCGAATATAGTCACCGGCCTGTGCCGCGGTGCCTTCATCATCAGCATCAGAGGCGAGCGCCAGCAGTTCGCGCTGAAGCTCAATGATGGTTTGGTAGCCTTTCAGTACGCCTTTTGACACAGGTGGTGCCGTCATGAACGTCTTTGTCTTCTTGAATGCGCGATAGCGTTACGTAATCGCTGTAGGCGTGCACTGGCTTATGGCCCAGTGTCAGAATGCGCTCGGCGACTTCGTCTACTTTGGTTAGCAGGTCGGTATAGAACTCTTCAAACTTGGCATGCAGCTCAAAAAAGTCGCTACCGCGAACATTCCAGTGGTAGCCGCGCACGTTCATATAGAAAATTTGGTAATTGGCCAGCAGGTGGTTGAGCTTTTCGGCGAGTTGACTAGCGCTACCTTCGTGTAGGCCAATGCTATTTGTGTCAGTCATATCCTGCTCCCTCTTTATGCCACAGTATGCGGCGGTTAATGCGTTGTCCAGCACACACATCTTGATAACAGTGTTCCAGATTAGGGCGTCTTTGGTGCGGTGCAAAACAAGTTTTTTGCATCGCCACCATAGCGCTACGACATTAGGTGCCTGTCGTTACCCTTTGACTACTGTTTACATGCTGGCGCTTAGCGCCCTTTTCAAGGCCCGTCAGCAAAACGCTGCCTAACCTTCGTTGGCTGCAGCCCAGAGTCGAAGCAGGCTTTCACAGCGTGCTTCCAGTAGCTCGGCGGTACGCGGTAGCGCCTCGGTTAAGGTCATGGGGCCGTCTGCTAGGGCAAACGCCGCCGTTACACCTTCGTCAAAGCAGGCTTGCCAGCCATCGCCTAGGCTGCCTGCCAGCACAATGATAGGTTTGTTAAGGCGCTTGGCAGCACGAGAGACACCAATCGGCGTTTTGCCCGCCAGGCTCTGCCCATCCAGGCGGCCTTCGCCAGTAATCACCAAGTCCGCGCGAGCCAAGAGTGTGGCCATATCAGCCTGCTGCATAATCATTTCAATGCCGGGTTTCAAAGTGGCATTTAAAAAGCCTTGGCCGCAAACCCCATACCGCCAGCCGCGCCTGCACCCGGCAGCGTTCGGTAATCATCGCCTAGCACCTGAGCGCTGATATCGGCAAAGTGGCCCAGCGCCCGATCCAACTGCTCAACGTCTTCTGGTGTGGCGCCTTTTTGGGGGCCAAAAATGGCACTGGCGCCGCGCTCACCCAGCAGGGGATTGTCTACATCGACGGCAGCCTCTAAGGTGAGCCCAGCTAAACGCGGGTCTAGCCCATCAAGCGTTAAACTGGCCAGTTGGCTAAGCGCCGCACCGCCAGGGGGAAGCGGTTCACCGTTGTGATCCCAAAAGCGCGCCCCCAAAGCCTGCAGCATGCCAGCACCGCCGTCATTGGTGGCGCTGCCGCCGAGCAGCAGCAGCGCTTTTTCAGCGCCTTGTTCCAGCGCCGCCAGCAGCAATTCACCTACCCCAAAAGTAGAGGTGTGCAGTGCATTGCGTTCATCGGCAGCAAGGTGTTGTAAACCGCTGGCTTCTGCCAGCTCAATAAACGCGGTACGCTGTTCGCTAAGCCAGCCCCAGGCTGCTTGGCGAGGGCGCCCAAGGGCATCCTTAACGTCCAATTGGAGGCGCTCAGCGCCGGTAGCCGCAATCAATGCGTCTAGACTGCCTTCGCCACCGTCAGCCAAGGGGCAAGTTTGAACGTGCGCCTCAGGTACCGCGCGCTGCACCCCCCGCGCCATGGCGGCTGTGGCGTCTTGGGCACTCAGCGCATCTTTAAAACTGTCGGGGCAAAGCAACACATTCATCAACACGATCTCCGCGAAGTGTTATTAACAAAATATTCTGATCAAAACATTGTCATTAAGTATGGCTATGCTTGATGAGCTTAGCGCGCTAGCCTGCGTCAAACCAGCGGCCTCGTCCGTTAGAGGATCTAACATGAAGTCGATACCGATAAGCTTAACCTGCCTGCTAGCGCTTGCTGGCTGCCAAGTGGCGCCAGACCGCTTGCCACAAGCTGAGCCCGCACCTGCTGCCTCATGCTATTTTCCCTCGCCGGAGGAGCAGGCGCTTGAAACCAGCGTTGCCGTCCTGACCGAATGGGGGTTTACCCTGGACTCTACCGATACCACGTTGGGCTTGATTAGCGCCAGCCGCGAACGTCCGCTGCACGGTTACTATGACCCTTACGATAATGCTTACGGCTATGGGAGTGGGATGCGCCTGTTTGGTGGTTTGGGGATAGGACGTGGTGGCTCCGGTATCGGTTTTGGCGTTGGTGGAATGGGCTTTGGCGGTGGTATGGGCCATCAACCGGTGGAAGTGGAGCGGGTCTCGCTGTTTGTGAACGATGCACATATACGCATATCCCGAGATATTCGCCGCTTTGATTATGCAGGTGATTTGCGCGAATCCTACAGTGCCAGCAATGACGATTTCTGTCGCCGCTTTCAAGCCACTTTCGAGCAGAGCTTGCCCGCCAATGGGAGGCCACTATGAACCTTCGGCACTGGCTATTGTTGGGGCTGCTGGGTGGGTTGGCCGGCTGTGCCACCACTACGCCTTTAGAGCCTCGTGAACTGTTTTACGCAACGCCATCGGATGAGACCTTCCGTGAAGCAGTGGATTTGATGGTGGAGCAGGGGTATGTGGTTCGCCATGCGGATATCTCCCTGGGGCGTGCTGAAGCATCGCTTGCCCGCTGGCCCGGATATCGGTTGCAACTACAGGTAAGTGAAGAGGGGAGCGGTAGCCGCGTGAGCGTATCGGCGCTTAGTGGTAGCCAGCCACTGCGACCTAATTTGTTAGACCCTTGGCTTGTCGCCTTACAGCATAAATTGGGCGTCGCGCCATGAGGGGAGTCACCGTCGCGTTTGTCTTGGCTATGAGCACCTTTATCGTCAGCCCGGAGGCCCAAGCTCATCCACACGGATGGATCGATCTGAGCGTGCGTGTCATTACCGATGATCAAGGCGTCGTTAGCGGTTTGCATCAAACGTGGCGGATGGACCCTTTTTACAGCTTGGTCGTCTTTGAAGAGCTACAGCAGGTTGAGAACGCAAGCCTTGAAGAGGGGCTTGATCAACTGGGCAAAGAGATTCGCGATAATCTCGCAACCGAGCACTATTTAACCGAGGTGAGTATTAACGGTGAGCCTCAAGCGCTGGGTGAGGTGAGCGAATATACCGCCATGGAGCGTGATGGCCGGCTGACCTTTATGTTTATTCTGCCGCTGGCCACGCCCCAGCGGCTGGCAGGCTCGCAGCTTAACTATCAAGTTTTTGACCCCACCTACTACATTGAGGTGGTACATGAAGAAGAGGACGGCCAGCCTCGGGACGATGCGCTTATCCTTCACGGTGAGCCTGCCTGTGAATTATCTATCCTGCCCGCGGACCCGGACCCTGAAGTGGTGATGCAGGCGGCGCTGCTCGATAAGGACGAAAGCGGCGAGCCGGGTTTGGGGCGCTACTTTACCGAGACCGGCCAAGTTGATTGTCGCTAAGCGCTATGTTTAAACGGACTTGTTATGCGCAGTCTATCGAATAAAGATATCGTTGTGTTACTTTATAACAATTTCTGCGATGGAGCGTTGAGATGCTTTTAACACGGCCCTTTATACGTCACTGGGGGTTACTGCTGGTTCTGCTGTTAGTCGCAGTCGTGTTTATCATTGTGTGGCAAGGCGGGTTTCAGAGTGTGAGCTATCAACTGCTCGGTTGGCAGCGTGACCTGCACCGTTCGTTAACGTTGGCGATCACCGAACTGTCACGAGCCCCCACTCTGGCGACATGGGTGTCTCTACTGAGCGTGAGCTTCGCCTACGGCGTATTTCATGCCGCTGGGCCTGGGCATGGTAAGGCCGTATTGGCGACCTACTTAGCGACCCACGGTGGTGCAGTAAAGCGCGCCTTGGGGCTGTCGTTTGCTGCCTCACTACTGCAAGGGGTGACCGCCATTGCGCTGGTCGTGGTGCTGGTTTATGGATTAGGCTGGATAACCCGTCAAGCCATGGGCAGCGTTGCCTGGGTGGAGCAGGCCAGTTTTCTGCTAGTGACAGCATTAGGGTTGTGGCTATGCTGGCGGGCCATCAAACAATTGCGGGGAGCCTATCAGCCTGAGAGAGTCGTGCACTCGCACAGTTCATCCCAAGAGCATCACCCAGCCCATGAAGATCATCTAGACCATCAACCTATCCATACCCACCATCATGACCATAGCCACTGTTGCGGCGGTGCCCACCATATTGAGCCACAGCAGGCGTTAGATTGGCGGACGGCGATGATGACGGTCGGCGCCATTGGTATGCGCCCCTGCAGCGGGGCAGTGCTAATGGTGGGGGCGGCCAGCCTGCTGGGCCAACTCGAAGTAGGCATCGCATCTGTATTAGCCATGTCGTTAGGCACGGGGATAACCGTCTCTGCGCTGGCAATGGCAAGTATTTTAGCCCGCGGCTGGGCGCAGCGTCGCTTAGCCAAGCAGCAGCATGGCCAACGCAACGTGCAAAAAGCCACCGGCTGGCTGGCCCTGGCTGGCGGTGCGCTGATAGTGGTGCTGGGGATTTCCCTTAGCGTCGCGGGTGTCGCACAGCCTGCGAGTGGGCCGCTTCTCAATGAGCCGCCAGCGCGCCAGGGTCATCCATTAAGCGGGTAAACGTTAGGCTAAACATCCAGCCCATCGATGAGTGTCTGTAGCTGCTCGCGTAACTGCGCCTTGCTCTCCTGGTCATAGGGTTCGGCTGAGCCATTGCCCCATACAGGAGCAGGCCAGGTCGCATCGGTGTGACGACGAACAACCACGTGGACATGCAACTGACTCACCACATTGCCTAATGAGGCAATATTAATCTTGTCTCCCCCCAGGGCCGTTTTCATGGCTTCGCCTAGCTGAGTGGCTTCCCGCCAAAGCTGCTGCTGATCGTGGGCTGAAAGCTCAAACACTTCGCTGATAGCCGCGTGGCGTGGCACAAGAATAACCCAAGGGTAGCGTGCGTCGTTCATCAGCAGCACGCGGCTTAGAGGAAGTTCCGCCACTGGCAATGTATCGGCGGCAAGGCGTGCATCTAGCGTGAAATTGTTCAAATGAGAGACTCCGGTCCGTTGAGTAGGCGTTTGATAGCATAGCAATTACAAAGTGAAGAAGGGAAAGCGAGCGCGATTGCGAAAACGCTGTTACCCTGAAAAAACTCCCAAGCGGCAATGAACGTTGCCAGTGGAGTTTCCCGATGTTGAATGACTCGTTAAGGAGAACGTAAATGAAAAAATTATTAGCCATGAGCTTTATGCTGCTGATGACGGCGGGTGTTCTAACTGGTTGTAATACCATTTCTGGCGCTGGTCAGGATGTGCAAGAAGGCGGCAAAGCCGTCCAAGACGCAGCTGAATAATTAACGAAGAATGCGTTTTGAAGTAAGCGGTATCTCGCGGGCTAGGCTTATGCCTGGCCCGTTGGTTTTCATTACCTTTTTAATACCCCTTTGAGGAGATTCAAGGATGAAACCCTGTATGACTCTGGCCAACGATCTGGCTAAATTCGCTCTGGTGGGCGCCTGCGCAGTGATGCTAACAGCTTGCGTTAGCTCTCAGATGCCAATTTCACCTGCTCAAGACGACGTTGACGCAGCCCCACCGCCGCCGACGGTCGAGCCCAACGGTTCCGGTAATCAACAGGCTGCTGCCTGTAATTTAGACGCTATCCAATATGCGATCGGTGAGCCATTCGATGAAGCCGCTGTCTCACAGTTACAAAGTGACAGCAGCGCTCGGCAAGTGCGTGTGCTGCGCCCTGGCGATATGGCCACGATGGACCATCGCCCGGATCGTTTGAATATTCATCTTAACGATCAAGATGTCATTGAAGAAGTGCGCTGCGGCTAGGCTAAAGCCAATGACACATAGCCTAGCGTAAAATCAGCACGACGCAGGCGGCGGTCAATACACCCATGGTGATATTGAACGCTCGCCATGCGCCGTCGCTTTTGATCCACTGCCCAATAGCGGTGCCAAAGGCCGCCCATAGCGCAATACAGGGCAGTGCCACCATCTCCGCAAAACCTGCAAGTAGCAACGCATTGAAAACCGGTTGGCCGTTTTCGGGTAGAAAACCGGCCATCAGCGCCAGCCCCATTACCCACGCTTTAGGATTGGCGAACTGAAACGCCGCTGCCTGCCAAAACGTAAACGGCACGCTATGTTCACGAACCTTTAGATTGGGTGGCGGCGAGCTGGCAATTTTCCATGCTAAGTAGAGCAAATAGGCGCTGCCTATCCAGCGCAGTGCGGTTTGTATCGTTGGATAGCGCTCAAACAGCAGACCCAATCCCAGCGCTATGCCCGTAAAAAGTAAAAAGCAGCCACCTAGAATTCCCCACATATGCGGCAACGTGCGCCGAAAACCGAAGTTTGCGCCAGAGGCCGTCAGCATAATGTTGTTCGGCCCAGGCGTAAGCGTCATCGACATCATATAGAGCGCGGCAGGGCCGAGAATTAACCATTCGTTACTCATAGCGGTCTTTCCAGCCCTGGTGGCGCACCTGGTCTTTCAGCATCTCCAGGATGTCATATAGCACCTGCTCGGTGACACGATTGCTGCCTTCATCAACCGTTAACCAGGTGTCAAAGCCACTGTCGGCGGTGCGTTCAACTAACCGCCTAAACTCATCCGAGTGAATGCCTAGCAACAGCTCATCCACTAGCCGCTGGGCAACCCCACTGAGGCAAGCCTCCATTGCGCTGGTGGCTTGCTGCCCCATGGGTAAGCGATTAAAGCGCTGAATCTCCGGGCTTTCCCGTAACGTACGGCTGACTAGATCGCTAATCGCCGCCATGATGGACTGGCGGTTGTGCTGATAGGCTTTGCCGATAGTGCTCTCCAGCCTTTGAGCGATCTCATGAATCAGCTGTGCCTTACGGGGCATAATCACGCGCTCGATGACCCGTTCGGTGAGCGAGTCGCTGGCGCGTATCTGCTGCTGAACGTTGCCTAGCAAGCGCAGTGCGATACGGTCAGAAAGCTCTTCGAGCAAGATGTCGTAATACTTGGCAACAAAGAGGAAGATTTGCCAACGGGTAACGTCAATAAAGCCGAGCCGATGCAAACGATTGATTAAGGATACGACCCGTAAGATACGCAGCAGGCGGAAACCCGCTAGCGGAATGCAGCCCAGTACGTCATACCAGTGAACGAACGGGTAAAAGAACCAGCGGTGGTAACGCCGCTCGGCAATAGCGATTGACCAGCCCAGCAGCACATCGGCTATAAAGAAACTGACAAACACCAAGTCGATAGCGAGAAAGCGGCTATGGATCGTGTCATCGTAGAAAGCGTGAAAACCGGGAGCGATGCTGGCAATGCCCTGGTTGATGGGGCCAAGCAGAAACAGCGAGTCAAATAGCAGTAGCGAGAGGTTAATCACTACCAGCGTCAGAATAAAAAAATCCCAACCAATATGGGCGTATTCAACCGCTTTAGGCAGGTGCGGGTAGCGTTCCCTGGCGGGCATGCGAACTCCTTGTCGTGGGGTCTTTTAATGGGCCTGGGATTGATGCTGCTGCTGAGTTAGGAGTTCCTCTCTTTCCGCCTGTTTACGCAACTTTTTACGCAGCGCCGCCTTTTCAAAACGCAGTTTCTGCAGCGGTGTTGCCAAACCGAGTGGCGGAACGCGGGCGGGCTTACCATCTTCATCTACAGCGACCATGGTGAGGTAACAGCTATTAGTATGGCGAATCAGCTTATTGCGAATATCTTCGGCCACCACCTTAATGCCAATTTCCATGGATGAGCGCCCAACATGATTGACGCTGGCCAAAAAAGTAACCAGTTCCCCCACGTGAATCGGCTGTTTAAACAGTACCTGATCCACCGATAGGGTTACCACATAATGACCCGAGTAGCGGCTGGCGCAGGCAAAAGCGACTTCATCGAGCTTTTTAAGTATAGCCCCACCATGCACCTTGCCGCTAAAATTGGCCATGTCGGGTGTCATGAGTACCGTCATCGATAGTTCGTGCTGCCCAGGCAGGGCTGTATTGGCAGCCATATTTGCGCTGTTCTCAGTCTCGGACATAGGGTCTTCCTTCTGTGACCACTGTCTGCCGCAGTGGATGGATAAATGAGCAGCAGGCAGTGAGTGGCTAATCTAGTGTTAAAACCACACAAGGCCGACGGAGATAATAATACCGGTAATAAATAGCTGAATAAGGCAGAAGCCCATAATATCTTTCGCCTTCAACCCAGCAATGGCGAGTACCGGTAGCGCCCAGAAGGGCTGCAGTAAGTTGGTCCAGGCATCGCCCCAGGCAACCGCCATGGCTATCCGTGAAATATCAGCACCCAGCGCCTCAGCAGCAGGCAGCATTACGGGCGCCTGAACTGCCCACTGGCCGCCGCCGGAAGGAACGAACAAATTGACAATGCCAGCGCTAATAAACGACCAGAAGGGCAGCGTGCTGGCGGTGGCAAAGGAGACCAGCCACTCAGACATGCTCTCCGCTAGCCCAGACTGAACCATGATGGCCATAATGCCAGCGTAAAACGGGAACTGAATAACAATCCCGGCGCCGCCTTTAATCGCTTCGTTCAAGCTAGTGAGTAAGTTACGCGGCGTGCGATGCAGCACAATGGCCAGGAACAGAAACATAAAGTTAACGACGTTCAAATTGAGACTGCCGCCGCGCAGCAAAAAGTGATCCAGCAGAAACAGCAACCCCGGCACGCCAACCAACAGGGAGAGGGTCATGCTGTTTTCCAGGCGTTCCGCAGGGCGAGTCAGGCGGCCAATCGGCTCCGGCTCATCATTCAACACGCTGGGGTCAACGTAGACGCTATCCTTCTCATCCGGAAGCATCATGCGATTGACTAACGGAATGGCAATAAACAGGCAGACCACAATAGCGAGGTTGAAAAACGCAAAAATCGTTGAGCCGGTTCCAATTACACCAATCTGGTCGGCGGCAAAATGCCCTTCGGTGGCAATTGTCAGCGGTATCGAACCCGCCAAACCACCGTGCCATACCACAAAGCCCGAGTAGGCACTCGCCACTAATAGGCGGTAATCAACGCGAATCAGCCGGGCCAGCTCTTTGGCAAATAGTGCGCCGACCACAAGGCCAAAACCCCAGTTAATCCAACTGGCTGCCAATGATACCAGCGTGACCAGGATAATCGCGCCGCCCGGGGATTTAGCGGTACCGGCGATTTTTTGCAGAATGCGTTTTACCGGTGGTGAGCTCGCCAGCATAAAGCCGGTCACCAGCACTAGCAGCATCTGCATAGAGAACGTCAGCAAACTCCAGAAGCCGTCACCCCAGAAGCGCAGCACCGCCAGCGGTGTTTGGCGCTCAATAGCGATGGCGGCGACCGAGGCAATTAACGTCAGCAGTAGAACGAAAATGTACGGGTCAGGTAGATAGCGCTCCACCATTTTTACCGCTGGTTTTGAGATCATTTTAAGCATGGGATGCTCTCTTTATTCATTATTAGAAAGTGCCTAGCAGGTGACTAGGAAGTGCCTAGCTAATATACGGGGGAGCGCGCTGATTTTCACGTTGAAGCCGCTCGCTTAATCTCACGTTAGCAGTTGCCGGAGATTGCGCCTGTTTTAGCGCCAGTGAGTGCGCCTGTAACGTCGATAATAGTGAATCAATACCGCCGAGCGAACCAGCGTGAAGAGCATAAATGCCAGCCAAAGCCCGTGATTGCCTAATGGCTGGCTAAACCACCAAGCAGGTAGGTAGGCGGCAAGGCCGATAAAAATGCTATTACGCATTTCGCGCACCGCAGTGGTGCCAATAAATACCCCGTCAAGCAGGTAACTCCATACCGCAATGAGTGGCATCACTACCATCCATGGGAGGTACTGAGCTGCCGTCGTGCGCACCTCTTCAAGGCCCGTGAGCAGTGCGATCAGGGCATTGCCTCCTAGCGCAAATAGCGCCGCGGCGGCACCTGCCGTCCAGAAGGAGAAGCGCGCAGCGGCGCGCACGGTGGCGGCAAACTCCCGCCAATCCCTACGACCATAGGCGCGTCCAATCAGTGATTCAGCCGCGTGGGCGAAACCATCAAGGGCATAGCTGGTGAGCATGATAAATTGCAGCAGCACTGCATTGGCGGCGAGCACCGTGTCACCCTGGCGGGCTCCTTGAGCGGTAAAGAACGCCATGGCGAATAGCAGGCCGAGGGTGCGCACGAATAGATTGGCGTTGACGTTAAACAGTGCTGCGTAAGCCGCCAGTGCCAGCAAACGCTCGCGCAGAAAATGGCCCTCTAATCGCGTTAACTGTCGCAGCACTAAGTAGCTGCCAAAGGCTAGTGCGCTGTAGTCGGCAATTACGCTGGCCCACGCCACGCCGTTGCTGGTCATGCCCAGGCCCACCACAAACCATAAATCCAACACGATATTAACGCCATTGGTAAGCAGCAAAATCATTAGCGTGACACGGGAGTTTTGCTGACCTAAAAACCAGCCCAGAATGGCGTAGTTGGCAAGAACTGCTGGCGCTGACCAGAGGCGTATATGGGCGTACTCTCGTGCTAACTCGGTGGCGACTTCACTGCCATCCAGTAGCCACAGGCCTAACGTAATCAGCGGCGAGGCAAACAGAATCAGCAGGCTGCCAATCACTAACGCCATAATGAGTGATTGTCCCAGCAGGTTGCGAACGTCGCTGTCACTCTCGCGGCCCATGGCTTGGGCGACGAGTCCCGTAGTGCCCATGCGGAGGAAGCCAAAGCCCCAGTAGAGAAAGCTAAACAGCGTGGCACCCAGGGTAACACCGGCTAAGTAGCGAGAATCGGGTAGATGCCCGACCACGGCGGTATCCACCAATCCAAGCAGTGGGACAGTGATATTGGATAAAATGATTGGCCAGGCGAGAGCCCAAATCCGCATTAGGTTTAGGCTGCAGTAATGATACGGTACTTCTTCATCAGCTGTTCTTGAGTCTCATGGCGCTCAGGGTCAAGGGGTATGCAGTCTACCGGGCAGACCTGCTGACATTGAGGCTCGTCATAATGACCAACGCACTCGGTGCATAGGTTGGGATCAATGACATAGATCTCCTCACCGGGGGAGATGGCATCATTGGGGCATTCGGGCTCGCAGACGTCGCAGTTAATGCATTCGTCGGTAATCATCAGGGCCATGGGCATACCTCGCAGATGGCGTTCGCACCCAGGCAATCAAATACCCGAGCGTTTTACTCAACAATGGCGTTGGTTAGCTAGTGTAGTGGTTACGCAGCGCTTCGGCGACCTGAGGATGCACCAGGAGGGAAATATCGCCACCTAGCTTGGCAATTTCACGCACGATGGTTGAAGAAATATACGAATTTTCCACCGCCGGGGTTAGAAACACGCTTTCAAGCTCGGGGTTTTGCGCCCGGTTCATATTGGCGAGCTGCAGTTCATACTCAAAGTCAGATACTGCACGCAGGCCGCGCAGAATGATCGTCGCCCCCTGCTCGTGCATCATGGTAGTCAGCAGGGTCGAGAAGCCGATCACCTCAACATTGGGCAGCGACGCACAAACCGTTTTTGCCAGCGTCATGCGTGTTTCCAGGTCGAGGTGAGGGCTTTTTCCAGGGCTTGCAGCCACCGCGATGACCACTTTGTCGAACATCCGCGCGCCGCGCTCGATCAGGTCAAAGTGGCCGTTGGTGATAGGATCGAAGGTGCCGGGGTAGACGGCGATATTCAGCTTACGCGTGCTCATTGCTCGCTCTCCTCGTCCAGGCGGCCAAACGGATTGTCGCTGGCTAACGAAACAGCATGGTGATAGCCAGGGATATGAATCCGGTCGGCGTGAATATCCAGCTCGGGGCCTTCAAGCACCGCTTCGCCAAACTGATAGCGTGGTGCGTAGTGTCCCAAGTCTGCCTGCCTTATGAAGGCTGCTGCCGCTTCTCGAGTGGCTACACGACGCTCTTTCCAGGCGCTCACGGCAGCGGCGCCGTGGCGTTGAGTAAGTAGGCGCTCGGTCACCGCCGGCGAGAGCACTACACCGGTGGCATTGTTGCCGCCGAAGCCTTTGGCATTTATAAACGCGGCGTCTGCGCGAAATGTTTGAGCCGTTTGTGAGAAGCGTAACCGCTCGGCATAGACATCGTCAGCCACCGCATCAAGCGTCGGTATGCCCGGCAGTAGGTCGTGGGCAAAACTGCCCAGCGCGCTTGCCAGCTGATCGCCCGCTGCAGAGCCCTGAGAGTGACCAATAAACGCCTTGATCGCCACAACCGGCCAATCATTGATGCCATTAGCACGAGCAATTTCATCAAATACATGGGATTCGGTAATGCGGTTTTTGGTGTGCTGGTGCCGTGAGCATGCAAAAAAGTGCGCTCTTTGAGAGCTTTTTCACCCAGCATATCGCGCACCAACGCAGTCGCTTTACCCAGGGTAATGTAGTTGCCGATACCTGGGGCCGAAATCGAGCGCTTGTAACCGTCAGCGTTAACGAATACATCAGGGACAGCGCCGAGAATATCGGCGCCGACGTCCATGGCCAGGGCATCGTCCATCAGCAGCACGAACTGGCTGGCTTCCGCCATGGTAAAGCCGCAGTTGCGGGCGAAGGGGCGGCAGGCGCGTTGATAGTCACTGTCGGTAAGCAGCTCAAGCGCATCCAGGGCTTTCAGACCCGCGTCATCGGCCAGTGCGCCCATGGCCCGGAAGCCTTCGATGATTTCCGGGGTAATCGGTGCATCTGCCGTGCCGACCATCACAACGCGGCGGCGGCCAGCGCGAATATCATCAATACCCAAGCGCAGGTTGTAGAGAAAGCTGGCGCAGGCGCCTAACGCCGCCCCGGTGCCGCCTACGCTGCCGAGTACATAAGCATTTAAAAAATCGGCGGGCATCTGGCCATAGCCCAAAGGCATCTGCTTTGAGGTCGCGCGTTGACCACTTACCAAGCTTTTCAGTAGGCCGCCCCAGCCCTGGTCATCCAGTTGGCCAATGGAGTTGCCGGCATACACGGCAATATGATCCGGGTTCAACTGCTGACGCAGCGTCTCCCAGGAGAGACCGCTGGCACCTAAACAATCGCTGGCCCCAAATACTGCTAGTGAAAGCCCACGGGGATGGTGCACGCTGCGATAGAGGCTGGCTGGGTCAAAGCCGCTGGGTAGCTGAGCTGCCGCGCGTACCTTTGGAACCTGGGCGTCGGGCAGCAATACTTCCAGTACACCTGCGGGCACGCTTACTTCTACCTCGCGGGCATCAATGTCGCGCACCTGCCATTCAACTGGCAGGTTTTCAGGCAGCTGGCGTCGGCGCAGCGTAAACCGTATTGGCTCAGCAAACTGCATGCTGGCTTGACGGTTTGACGGTAGACCAGGGTCGAGAAAACGCGGGTCTTCATTGCGCCGAATTAAGGTATGGCTCAACACCTGTTCACGCAGCGACTGCGCCGGTGCTTCAACGGGCTGACCTTGACTATCGTGCCACCCCTTTTCGGAGTGCTCTACTAGGCGCATAAGCGCCGCTAAGCCTTCCAGTGTCTGGCGTTGCTGGTCAGCAGGGAGGGCATCAAGCACCGTGCGGCGGAAGGCCTGATGGCCAGAGGTTCTGCCAGCGGGATTGATGCCGCCCATGCCGACAATCACCGGTAAGTGTGACAAGCCGGGTTCCTCGTGATGCGGTGGTGGTAATAACAATTATTGGCAACTCTCTAAGTCAAATGTGCTCAAAGCGATGCGCTTAATAAGTACCTAAGGCGTGATCATAGCACCGGCTATGCAACGGCGTCATGCCGCAAGCGTTCGAGACTGATAGAATCACGCTTTTCAGCCGAGAGATGGCATGCAGCATAATTCTCGATCCGTGATTTCAAATCAGCCAGGCCCGCACCAGGATCTCGCCCGACGAGTAAGCCGAGCATTAACGCATCCACTGCGTAAACCGATCGCTGAGCATACTCAACGTAGTTTCACTTTAGCGGCCGAGTGGTTAGCGAGCCGCCAAGCCCCGTTGATACTGGATTCAGGCTGTGGCGTGGGGGTATCGACACGCCAACTGGCTGTGCAGTTCCCTGCGCATGCTGTTATAGGTATCGATCGCAGCGAGGATCGCTTGGGGCGTGACCACGGCAAATTGCCAGAAAATGCCCTGCTGGTACGCGCAGATCTCATCGATTTCTGGCGTTTGGCTTATCGGTATGGCTGGGCACCCGAGTATCACTATCTGCTTTATCCAAACCCTTACCCTAAGGCGGGGCATCTTAAAATGCGCTGGCATGGCCATGCGGTTTTACCCACACTGTTGGCGCTTGGGGGGCATCTTGAGCTGCGTTCAAACTGGTCGCTCTATGTGGAAGAGTTTGCTCTCGCGGTGGCGCAAGTAACCGGCCAGCAGGCGATAGTGGGTGAGTTTGCGCCTAACGGCGAGTATTTGACCCCGTTTGAGGCTAAGTATGCTCAAAGCGGTCAGGCACTGTGGCGTTTGAGCGTTGAGTTGGAGCGAACATGACGTTTGTCTATTTGGTATTGGCGATTGTGGCTGAAGTGATTGCCACCAGTGCGTTAAAAGCCTCCGTGGGCTTTACGCGACCACTGCCGAGTGCTGTGGTAGTCGTTGGCTATGGGCTAGCTTTTTATCTGCTCAGTCTAGTGCTGCGTACGCTGCCCGTGGGTGTGGCCTACGCGATATGGGCGGGCCTGGGCATTGTGCTGGTCACCTTGGTTGGCATTGTGGTGTTCGGTGAAAAGCCTGATTTGCCAGCGGTGGTGGGAATTAGCTTAATTGTAGCGGGCGTGGTGATGCTGCAAGTGTTTTCTAAAATGAATGTGCATTGAGGTACGTTAATGGGTTCTTTTTTGCTGTTAAGCGTCTGCGACGTTGGTCACTGGTAACGGGCATTGCCACCTTGGCGATGTGCTCTAGCGCCAGCCTGTTCGCCGATTTCAACCGCCTGAGTCAACTGCAGAATAAAGGTTTTTCGATCAGTGCCGAGGCGCGCCTGTTAGACGCTGACTCAGGCACCAATGCGCTGCTGGGCAGTGTTAACCCTGAGCGTCAACTATCGCCAGCATCCGTTACCAAGGCTTACTTGGCGGCGGCGGCGCTGAACCGTTTTGGCCCTCAGCACCGCTTTACCAGTCAGTTGGTCAGCTCAAGCAGTATCGATAGTGGCGTGCTACGTGGTGATTTAGTGTTTGAGGGCGGTGGAGACCCAGGGCTCACCACTGAAAACCTGTGGCGCTTGGTGCAGCGTTTGCACTTAGCGGGGGTGCGAGAGGTGGATGGCGCTTTGGTGGTTAGCCAGTGGCGTTTCGGGCCGGTGGATTGTATTACCACTGATCGCTGCAATGCCCTAACACGAGTAGCAAATGCTTATAGCGCGCCGCTTTCATCAGCCGGGGTTAATTTTGGTAGTTGGTGTGTCAATGTTGCCCCTGCCGTTAGCGCAGGAGCGCCTGCCCGCGTGGGACTCTGCGATAGCCAGACATCGCTAATTACCATCGACAACCAAGTGGTCACCCGCCCAGCTAATAGCGGCACAGAGATTAGTGCTGAACGCATCACCGATGAGCGCGGCGATGTGATGCGCTTGACCGGGCAGATTTCGACCAATGCGAGCGCCCGCGATGTCTATCGTGGTGCAGGTGATGCTGCTGAGAAAACCGCGCAAGTGTTAATGGGCATGCTGAGCCAAGCGGGTATTCATGTGCGCGAGCCGTGGCGCGTCAGCTCGACACAGCCGCCCAGCAGCGCTCAGCGCCTCGCCGCCGTTGACAGCCAGCCGCTCCAAGAGATACTGCTGCGGATCATGAACTACTCGAATAATTACATGGCCGATGTGCTGGCGCTGGATCTGGTGGATACTCCCCAGGCTCAACTGCGACAAGCAGGCCAAGCCATTGAGTCCTATGTTCAAAGCTTACCCGGGCACGGGCCGTTAACCCTGTATAGTGGCAGCGGATTGACGACTGAAAATCGCACATCGGCTCAGGGTGTTAATGTGATGTTGGAGAATATGTTCCGCCAAAGCGCACTGTTTCCAAGCTTTATAGCGGCCTTTCAATCTCCGGCCAACGGCGTTATGCGCTTTATTCGTCGGGGCTCCTCTACGTTTCAAAACAATGTCATGCTAAAAACCGGCACGCTTAACCAGCCTTTTGCGGTTCGCGCAGCGGCGGGCTATTTCCGTACGGCCCAGGGGCGCTGGGGGGTGTTTAGTGTGATGGTCAATGGTAGTGGCAGCACGCCTTACTTAAGCTGGTCTGAGGTGCTGGATCCGTTATCACTGGATCTGGACGCAATGATTTTAGCCAATTGATTCAATTTTACGCTCACAAGGTGAGGCGACCTGCATGAAACCAGGGCATACCGGTTTAACCCATTTGGTTCACTCCACACGCTATTCGTGGAAAGGCTTAAAAGCGGCGTTTAGAAACGAAGCGGCTTTCCGCCAGGAAGTCGGTATTACGCTGGTGTTGCTGCCCTTTGCCTGGTGGATTGGCGAGGGTCCTATCAGTTGGCTATTGCTGGTGAGTAGCCTGTTTTTTGTGCTGATAGTCGAGCTACTCAATAGTGCCATAGAAAACGTGGTCGATCGGATTGGTACCGAGCACCATGAGTTGTCAGGGCGGGCTAAGGATATTGGTTCGGCGGCTGTCATGCTGTCGCTGATCATGGCCGGTCTCACCTGGGGACTCTTGGGCTGGGAAAAGTTCTTTGGCTAAGCTGATTTAAAACCACTCTTTTTTAGCACGCTGTCAGCGAGGTCGTTATGCAAGCATTTAAAGGACTTAGGAACGACGATTTTTTACCGTTGTCGACGCTGCCAGCGTCGTTACAAAAAGCCACCCAATCCGCTTGGCAGCGGTTGAGCGAAGCGCTGACCCAAGCCGACAATATCGCTGAAATGACCAAGCAGGAGCTACCTTCAAGTAACTGGCAGGGGCTCTCTGAACAGCGTCGTGAAGCGCTTGCGAGAGTGCTGGCTATTTCGACATTCGCGCTGGATACCCTTGCCCGCTACCCACAATGGTTGGCTGAATTGGATGTTGCCGGTGAGTTGGACGAAAACCCTGGGCGGGACGAGCTGGCTAACTGGCTAAATGAGTCGCTTGAGAGCGCCGAAGACGAAGAAGCGATGCAGCGGGCAATTCGTCGTTTTCGCCGTAAGCGCTTGCTGGGGATTATCTGGCGCGACTTGAACAGAGCTGACGGCTACGTCATGTGGAATACCGCCACGGCGGTGTCTGAACTGGCCGAAATATGTTTGGAAGCGGCATTAACCTGGCTTGAGCAATTTTACGCACCGCGCTGGGGGTTACCTGCCCCCCGCAAGGACGGCACGCCCCAGCGGTTGGTGATTCTGGGTATGGGCAAGCTGGGCGCGGGCGAGCTGAATCTCTCCTCCGATATCGATCTGATTTTTGCGTTCCCGGAAAAAGGGGAAACCCAGGGCGGGCGCAAGCCGCTAGAGCATCAGGAGTATTTTACCAAGCTTGGCCAAAAGCTGATCGCCGCATTAGATGCGATGACCGCCGACGGCTTCGCTTTCCGGGTCGATATGCGCTTGCGGCCTTTGGGCGATGGCGGCCCGTTGGTGGGCAGTTTTGCCATGCTCTCCAGCTACTACCAGGATCAAGGCCGCGAGTGGGAGCGCTACGCGATGCTGAAAGCACGGCCGGTCGCGGGGGATTTAGATGCCGGAGACGAACTGCTGGCCGGGCTGCGCCCCTTCGTGTATCGCAAATACCTCGACTTTGGTGCTATTGAGTCGCTGCGCGAACTAAAAGCGATGATTAATCGTGAAGTGAAGCGTAAAGGCATGCAGAGCAATATTAAGCTCGGCCCTGGCGGTATTCGTGAGGTTGAATTCGTTGTGCAAGCGTTCCAGCTGATTCGCGGCGGCCGGGATACCGAGCTGCAGGTGACATCCCTGCACACCGCGCTCAATCGCTTACCGGAGCTGGGCCTGTTACCACAAGAAGTGGTCGACGAACTGTTGCCGGATTACGCTTTTCTACGCGATGTCGAACACGCCCTTCAAGCGCTGGAAGACCGCCAAACGCAAACCCTGCCCAACGATGATAGTGATCGTGAACGGGTGGCCTTTGCCATGGGCCATGAAGACTGGCCGGGTCTCATCGCTCAGCTTGACGAAGTGCGCGAACGGGTTCGCCAGCACTTTGACGCGGTCATCGCTGACCCTGAAGAGGATGTGGATGAAGCAAACGATGACAGCCAGCTCGGCTTGGCCCAGTGGCGGCTTATTTGGCGCGGCGAGCTAGAGGCTGAGGAAGCTACCGCGCACCTTGCTGAGGCGGGTTTTAACGAGCCGGAAAAAGCGCTGAAGCGGCTGCAGAGCCTTTATCACTCGCGCCAAGTGCAAAGCATGCAGCGGATTGGATTTGAGCGTCTTGATGCGTTAATGCCGCTACTGCTGGATGCCGTGGCAGAAAATGACGTGCCCGACACGGCGCTTTTGCGTGTGCAGCCGCTGATTGAAGCCGTGCTGCGGCGTACCGCGTATCTCGCGCTGCTGCGCGAGAATCCACAGGCGCTTGAGCACCTAATGCGCCTGTGTGCCGCTAGCCCATGGATCGCCGAACAGCTGTCGCGTTACCCAATTCTGCTCGACGAGCTGTTGACACCAGAAACGCTATATACCCCCGCCGATAAAGCGCGCCTGGCCGATGAACTGCGCCAAACGCTCAATCGTCTTCCTGAGGATGACGAGGAGGCGCAGCTAGAGGCGTTGCGTGTTTTTAAACATGCGCAAACGCTACACGTCGCCGCGTCGGATATCGTGGGCACTCGGCACTTAATGAAAGTAAGTGATTACTTAACCTATATCGCCGAAGTTATCCTTGATGCCGTATTGGCCATGGCGTGGAAACATATTACCCGTAAGCATGGCGTTCCTGAGGGGCTTAATACACGTGAGGCGGCATTTTTAATCGTCGGTTACGGCAAGCTGGGTGGTATTGAGCTGGGCTATAGCTCAGATTTAGATTTGGTGTTTCTTCACGATAGCGATGGTCAAGGCACGACGGATGGCCCAAGACCTATCGATACACCGCTGTTTTTTACCCGTTTGGGCCAGCGTATTATTCACCTGCTCACCGCGGTAACGCCTACCGGTACGCTTTACGAAGTGGATATGCGCCTGCGGCCTTCGGGTAATTCAGGGCTATTGGTGACCTCCCTTAAGGCGTTTGCTGACTATCAGCGCCAGAACGCCTGGACCTGGGAGCACCAGGCATTGGTGCGTGCCCGTGTCGTCGCGGGCAGCGATGTGCTGGCCGAAAAGTTCAGCCAACTGCGAGGCGATATTTTAGCCAATGAGCGCGATAATGGCGTGCTCCGCGAGGAAGTAGTCAAGATGCGGCAAAAAAATGCGCGACCACCTTGGCAGTAAAGCGGCCAGCGGTACGTTTAACATTAAGCACGATGCTGGCGGTATGGTTGATATCGAATTTCTTTGCCAATATGCGGTGTTAGCACTCGCTCACCAAACCCCTGCGCTACTCACGTACAGCGATAACATCCGCATTTTAGAGAGCTTGACGGAGAGTGGGCACTTACCTGCTGAAGAAGCTGAGCGACTGCGGGAGGCTTATCTGGCCTATCGCAGCGCTACCCATCAAGCGGCGCTAACTGGTGAAAGAGCGCTGACTGATGGTGAGGCGTTTCGCGAGCATCGCGATATTGTCACCGCACTCTGGCAGCGCTTTCTTGAGCCGCCAGCCGCTAATAACAGCTAGCCAGGCTGTTAGGAATAACTGGGAAGATGCAATGATGCCATGGAGTAGGGCGAGGGGGCCCGTATGATTGGACATATCCTGGCCACACTATTACCCGTGTTTTTAATTGCCGGTTGTGGCGCCGCCTATGGTCGCTACCGTACGCCTGACATTCGCAGCCTTAATACACTCAATATGGAGCTTTTCGTTCCTCTATTGGTTTTTGCGGTGCTTGCTGATCGTCAAGCGCCGTTGGCTGAATACGCGTGGCTTGCCACGGCAGCCGTCGCGGTAGTGCTTGGTTCGGGAGTTGTGCTATGGCCGCTGGCTAAGTGGCTAAAGTTAGATATCAAAACCTTTCTTCCCCCGATGATGTTCAATAATGCGGGCAACATGGGGGTGCCACTGCTGGTATTGGCCTTTGGGCCCGATGCACTGCCCGCTGCGGTGGTGGTGTTTATTGTTGAAATGCTGCTGCACTTCTCGGTAGGGCTCTATATGCTCAACCCGCGCACTTCGCTGTGGCGAATGCTGCGCATGCCGATTGTATTAGCGAGTTTGGCGGGTTTGGCAGTGAATATCAGCGGGCTTGCGCTACCGGGCTGGCTACTGGAAGCGATGCACATGTTGGGCGGTGTCTGTATTCCGCTAATGCTGTTTGCGCTAGGGGTACGGCTGCTGGAAATCGACTTTAGCGATTGGCGCACGGGGATGCTGGGGGCGGTGCTTTGTCCGCTTTCCGGATTAGTGATTGCGTTGCCGTTAATGTGGCTATTGCCGCTCAATGCATTGCAGGCAGCAGTGCTGCTGGTATTTGCAGCGTTACCACCCGCGGTGTTGAATTATTTGGTCGCAGAGCAGTACCAGCTAGCGCCGCAAAAAGTGGCTTCGCTGGTACTGATTGGTAATCTGGGGAGTTTAGTGGTAATGCCGCTAACCTTGGCTGCGGCATTCACGTGGGTATATGCACCGCTTTAACCGGCAGTGGAATGAGTGACTAACTTTTAACGATCACTTTTAACTTCATAGCTGCCTTCTAACGCGTCCTGATGACCTGGACGATGTTGCGCAGAAGCGTGAGGGTTTGTATTCCCTTCAGAGTAGCCGCCACCGATATCCTGCGCCTGCTGAGCACGCATTTGTTCCATACGCTTTTTCATTTTATGACGCATAAACGGCATCATTGCCCAGCCAATCAATAAGAAGAACAGGCCGAGTACCACACCGACTATCATCAACGCGCCAAAAGCCAACCATGTAAACAGTAGCTTTAAGCTACCTGCTAAACCCGTCGGTTGGGTTTGCGCTGCACGGGCGCGCCATTGGTTTGCCGCTTGCCATGCTGCGTTACGTTGGTCGCGATTCATCTGTGGCATGAGAGCCTCCATCGGTTATTCGCATCCATTGGAACACAGTTGCTCTAGCAAGTTCACTTCAGATTAGTACCCAGGCTAGTACTTAAGATAGACCTCAAGATAGTACTTAAGATAATCCTCCAGATAGCCATCAAGATAGTATCCGGCAGGAGCGTAACCATTTTCTTGCCTAAACCCTGGGGTGCCTATCCTGATGACATTTTCTATTCCCAGCTTCTATTTCTATGCCCAGCTTCTATTTCTATGCCCAGCTTCTACGCCCTTTTTCTGCGCACACTTTTTACGTACCGTTTTACGCCCAGTGCGATTAGGTTTTTCAAATGTTACCATTAAGCTGTACAACACAAGTTTAGCTGTACAAGCATGCGCTTTGTTTGCCTTGCTTATCTAAACAGAGCTCATTTAACAGGACGGTTATATGGCTAATCATGGAGGCAAGTCGGTCTTCATCGCATCAGTGGTGATTATTTTTGGCTTGGTAATTGTCGGGGCGTCATTTCCTGAAGGATTTGCCAACGCGGCAGAGGGAGCGTTAACGAGTATTACCGAGTTATTTGGGTGGTTTTATCTGTTTTCTGTCTTTGGCTTTGTGATTTTTCTATTTGGCTTAGCGCTGAGTAAGTATGGCAAGGTGCGTTTAGGCCCCCAGGACAGCCGCCCCAATTATACGTTCTTCTCGTGGATCAGTATGCTGCTGGCCGCAGGCTTTGGTGTCGGGCTGGTGTTCTATGGCATGGCGGAACCCATGTTTCACTTCATCGAGCCGCCCTATGGCGACAGAACCGCCGAAACCGAAGCGGCCGCTCGCTACGCCATTCAGTACAGCTACTTTAATTGGGGTATTCATCAGTGGGCCGCCTTCTCGATCGTCGGTTTGATTATTGCCTATTTTCAGTTCCGGAAAGGGCAGGCCGGGCTTGTCTCTTCTGTACTGTCGTCGATAACGGCTAAGAACCCTAAAATTCGCCCCTATGCTTCCTGGTTGGATGTATTTGCGGTGGTGGCCACTGTCATGGGTGTCGCTACCTCGCTTGGGTTGGGTGTGCTGCAGATGAATGGCGGGTTAAACGCCGTGTTTGGACTGCCGGAAAACGGTTTTTGGCAGTTTGTGATCCTCTTCGTAATGTTCTGCGCCTATATGGCATCGACTTGGTCGGGCTTGGATAAAGGCATTAAACGTCTATCTAATCTCAATATGGTTTTGTGTATCGGGTTGATGCTGTATGTGCTGTTCACTGGCCCTACCGTGGCGATATTAGAGACCATCACGGTGGGTATTGGAGACTATCTGCAGAACTTTATTGGTATGAGTCTGCGTATCTCCCCCTACAGCGATAACGAGTGGGCGAGCAGTTGGACGATTTTCTACTGGGCCTGGGTCATTGCCTGGTCGCCGTTTGTAGGTACCTTTATTGCCCGTGTATCTCGTGGTCGCACCATTAAAGAGTATGTGTTTGGGGTGCTGTTCGTGCCGCCGCTGCTCGCCTGTTTATGGATTGGTGTTTTCGGTGGCGCGGCGTTACACATGGAGTTGAATGGTACCGATATCGGGCTGGCTGCAGCGACCCAAGATAATATAACGGTTGCGCTGTTTGAAATGTTTGAATTGATGCCGTTTACGGGCGCTCTATCGGTCGTTGCGATGATGCTAATCTTTATATTCTTGGTCACATCCGCTGACTCGGCCTCGTATATCGTGGCGCAAATGACCGATAATGGTTCGATCAATCCGCCGCTTTATAAACGCGTCATTTGGGGTGTGTTGATTGCAGCTATCTGCCTAACGCTCATTGCATCCGGGGGGTTAACGGGGCTGCAGTCAGCATCGGTGCTGTCGGCACTGCCATTCACCTTCATTCTGTATATGATGGTGTTTGTGTTGGTGCAGGAGCTGCGCGCAGACCGTAAGGCGATGCTGACACAGCTTTATCGTCGCCATGGCGAAACGCCGGTGGGTGCCGATGCCTTTGAAGCTGAGCTATTAGGTGAGGAAGAACGCCTTCGTCGTGCGCCCAGTGTGGTCAATCGCCGTATTAATAGTTAGCATCAACATGAATAAGCAAACTTTCCATTACGGGAGTGCGCTACTTCAGGAGCATGTCACATGGAGAGAAGATGCTAATGGCGCGGCACGGACGCCATGGTGCGACGCGAAGGCAGCCCAAAGGGGTGGCCTTTGATCGCTGGCTTGACCGAGTCGTCACCGTTGCGGTATTGACCGCGATGGTGATTGGTCTTGCCGCCGTGATGGCCCACTGGTTGTTATAACGCTATTAGTTCTCTGTCATGTTGCTGCTATAACGCCCGGCTTTAAGCCGGGCGTTTGTGTGTTCCTACCCGGTTTCGGCCCATCCGTTTAGCTTGGTAGAGATGTTGATCAGCGAGTTCTATCAGCGCCTCAGCGCTAATTAAAAAGCCTGGGGTCATGCTGGCAACCCCCATGCTAACGGTGAGGTCTGAATGCGTGCTTGAAAAAGCGTGAGGAATGGCCAACGATAGCACGGCTTCGCGTAAGCAGTTGGCAACGCCTACCGCGTCTTCATGGTCCTTGCCTGGCAGGACACAAACAAACTCTTCGCCGCCGTAGCGGGCGAGTAACTCTTTTTCCGCATTGATACATTGATTGAGCGCACTGGCGACCGCGCGAAGCGTATCGTCACCCATGGCATGACCATAGTGATCGTTAAACTCTTTAAAGTTATCGATATCAATAAAAATCACTGAGAGTGGCTGCTGCGTTTGCAGTGCCAAATGCCAGTGGTGTTGATAGAACTCATCAAATTGGCGGCGGTTCGCGACGCCCGTTAAGCCATCCATGTTAGAGAGGTGATGGAGTTGGTCGCGCTGCTCCAACCCTTGCTGAAAGGCATTTAACAAGTGATCCAGGCTATCCACCAGGTGCCCCAGCTCGTCATGCTGATGGCCTCGCAACATTGGTTTGGGCCACTGGCCGGGGCGGTTGGGATCCGTTTGGGTAATGGCAGCGTGCACTTTGAGCAGTGGACGAGTGATAAATAGATGGAAAAAAGCGATTACCAGAATGCTTAAAATAAACGCCTCTAAAATACTCACGCCGACCACCGTATAAATACGCGCCAGGAACTGCTGGGTTAAGTAACCCTCTGCCAGCATCAGTTCAATCTCACCGACGGCCGCTTGCGGCATATCGCTGCCCATGTAGTAGGCGAGGATGGTTTTATGATGCAGTATATCGCCAAATAAATATTGACTGAGCCAGGTCGAGTCAGCCTGGTTGGGTCTCTCGAATTCAGCCAGAGCGCGACCAAAATCGTCACGAATGGAGACCCAAGCGACCTCATCATCATTAAATAGCCCATAGGCGATTTGGTGGGCAAGATCGGGGTTAAGCTGGAACGCGGCCTCAGCTGCTGCGCCGTTAACTACCGCTAGCTGTTGGGTAATGCGTTGTTCGGCTTCCTGGCGCATATTGGTTGCGTGGCTGAGAAGCTCAATACTGCCTGCTACGCCACTAATCAGCATAGCGATGAGCAGGGTGAGCAGCGCTTGCTTAGTGGTCAGGCTGCCCTTTTTAGGCGCGACGACAGGGGCCAACATAGCAAAGCGTGGGCGAGGGCTTATCACTGGCTCTCCCCCTGCATATCCTGATGCAGGGCATCCAGTTGCGTTTGCAGTCGCGCCAGCAGTGTTTCAGAAACGCTGGGGTGACAGGCGAGATAAAGCGGTGCACTGGAAAAAGTAAACAAATGCTCAAGCGCGATATTCTGTTCTTCTGCCATAAATTCACCGGTTGCTTTGCCTGTCACAATCACATCAAGCAGGCCTGCTTTTAAACGCGCAATATTTTCTCGCTCTGAGGGCGCGCGCACAATATTAATACCCTGAGACGCCACATGATCACCCACGGCATCTTCACGAAAACCACCCACTCGCAGCTCGCCCAGGCCCTGAAGTGAGGCAATGCCGAGATCGCGTCCGGCTAAACTAAAGGCTGCCCATTCATTGACCACCAGCGGCCCAACCCATTGAAACAACGTTTCACGCTCCTGAGTACGGGTCGTGGAATAAACGCAATGTTGCTGGCGTAGGCGTGCTTCGGTGAAAGCGCGTGCCCACGGGAGTATGCGAAAATAAGCCTCAATGTCAGCTTGGCGTAGTGCGTTACGCAGGAGTTCGGTCGCACTGCCAATGATTTGTCCTTGATCATCCGCGTAGTTGAACGGTGGATAATCTTCCGTGTTGATAGTGAGTGGCATCGCTTGAAGCGGCAGGCTGCAACTACCCATGGCAGTGAGAAGAGCAACGCCCATGCGGTATCGCCATTGGCGAGTTACGTCATTAGCCATCGTCAACTACCTCTCAGGTCGACTCGCCTGCACTTTTTCTAATGCTTGTTGCATGAGCGATACCAAGCGTTGATCTGTGGCTTGGTTAACAGCAAAGTATAGGGAAGATTCGCTGAGTGTATGTATCGGCGTTAAACTATTTTTAGGAAATCCTTCGGATTCAGCAATCCAGGTGGCCACATCTGCACTGTATGCCCATAAATCCACCCGGCCACGGGCGAGCATATGCAGCGCACTGCGATTATCAATGGCAGGCAGCATTAGGTGCTCAGGATAACCAGCTTCCAGCAGCGCCTGAGCGCCAATATCTTCACGAATTACGGCCACCTTCAGGCCTTGATTAATTGCCTGTGCCAACGAATCAATCGTGATCGGAGCGTTGCGGTGGGCGAGTAGCGCGATCCGGTCTTGGCCAATCGGCCCCACCCAATGAAAGCTGGTTTCTCGGCCTGCGGTGCGATTAGTAGAAAACAACACGGTGTTGGGTTGGCTCAGTGCGAGTTCATAGCCCCTAACCCACGGGTAGAGCCGTACGTCCTGACGGCTGAGTGGCGTGTTGGTTGCCACAAAAATAGCTTCCAGTAACTCAATTGAGCGTCCGGTTAACTGCTGATTGTTAACATAGTTGTAAGGCGGGTACTCTTCAGTGATAAAGGTAAGCGAGGCCAATCCTTCTGACGTTTCAGCATGTACGCCGAGAACCACCGCCAGCCAAAGCCATAGCACGGCCATCAACCTTTTTAATAGTTGTGGATATAATCGCCGTCGTGATGGCCAGACTGATCCCATCGCGGTTTACCTATATTGCTTCTCGATAAATCAAACTTAGAGCAAGGCTGGTCGGCTGTCACCTCAAATCTACCAACGCAAGCCGTGGCGTATCAGCACTTCCACCTGCTAGGCTTACGACTTCCCCTGTGAGAGAAAACTAATGCTCCCTGCTAACACTGCTAAGGCGACTGATGCCTATGCATCGCGTCGCGAAATTTTCGGCTGGGCGATGTTTGATTTTGCCAATCAGGCTTACACACTACTGATTATTACCGTGGTGTTTGGCGAGTTATTTACTACCGTTATCGTGGGGGATCGAGGCGATAACTTCAGACTTGCCAACTTTTTATGGAGCCTTGGCCTGGCGATTAGTTATCTGATGGTGGTGATCACGGCTCCGCTATGTGGCGCGGTGATGGACTACCGGGCTGAGAAAAAGCGCTTTCTTCTCTTTAGCTACCTTGCCACCGTGGTCACCACGGCCATGCTGTACTTTGTTGAACCCGGCTACGTCATCATTGGCCTGCTATTAATTGTGCTGTCTAACTACGCTTACTCCATGGGGGAGTCGTTTATAGCGGCCTTTTTGCCTGAACTTGGACCGCCAGAGTCTCTAGGTAAAATTTCCGGTTTTGGCTGGGCGCTAGGCTACATTGGAGGGCTATTTGCAGCGGGCTTCACTCTGGTGGTGCTAGGTGAGGCAAGCGCGGAGAACTTTGAGCGTATACGCTGGGTCGGCCCCTTCGCCGCTGGGTTTTCTTGATTACCGCCATTCCCACGTTTTTATGGCTAAAAGAGCGTGGTACGCCCCAGCCTCGTGGCGTCTCTTATCGTCATATTGCCCTGCGCCGCGTTACGTCCACGCTGTATGAGTTACGGTATTTCAAAGATTTGACCGTATTTTAATTTCGCTGCTGTTCTCGATGGCGGGTGTTTACATCATTATCGCGTTTGCCTTCATCTATGGTGCCCAAGTGATTGGTTGGGACGAGAGCGTACGCAATATTATGTTCATTATCGTTCAAGTCACTGCGGCGGCGGGCGCATTGGGATTTGGTTGGTTACAGGATCGGCTAGGGGCCAAGCACACTTACCAGATGACGCTGGCGCTCTGGGTGTTGGCGATTATTGCGATCTGGGCAACCCCAGAACTTACCCAGTGGGTAAACGCACAATTTGAGGTGCAGTGGCAGGCTCAATACGTATTCCTGGTCGTAGGTTGCTTGGCGGGAATGAGCCTCGGCTCTAGCCAATCTGCCAGCCGGGCACTGGTGGGGCTATTTTCACCCCTGGAGAAATCAGCGGAGTTTTTCGGCTTTTGGGGGCTGGCTAATAAATTGGCGGGGGTGTTTGGCATTGTCATGCTGGGCGTGTTGCAAACGCTAATTGGCTTACAAGCGTCTATTCTATTATGTGTTGCCTTGTTCGTTATCGCGATGCTGATTTGCGCCAGGGTCAACGAGCGACGTGGCCGAGAGGCGGCGCTTGCTTGGGAAAGTAAGCCGCCATATCAGCCTTTATAAAGCTTGGTGAGTCGCCCTTACCTCAGCGAGGTGAAATATGCTGACGCACACAACGGCAACGCAAAGAACACAGCGTGGTGGCATCGTTATGATGCTGCTGTTTTGGGTACTGTTAATGGCGGTGGGCACCTGGTGGATTCACGGTGGCCTGGAAGAGATGATGCGCCCCAACGCTAATATTGTGCATACCCTGCCTGCGGGTGAGCCGGTTACCTTAAAGCGTAACCGTGCCGGACATTTTGAGTCTCCAGGCCGCATCAATGGTGAGCCAGTGACTTTTTTGCTCGACACGGGTGCCACCTACGTGGCGGTATCATCGAGTTTAGCTAACGAACTGGGCTTGGCTTCAGGACGTAGCGCCTGGTTTAATACCGCTAATGGCCGAGTAGAGGGCACCTTAACCGAACTGGATGAGGTTTCACTGGGCGGACTAAAAGTGCAGAATGTGCAGGGGTCAATTAGCCCTGGCATGGAGCGCGACACTGTCCTGCTCGGCATGAGTTTTTTGAATCTTTTGTCGATTGAAATGCAGGCCGGTGAGATGGTATTGAGCCTTCCCGAGCAGTGAGCTCAGCTTGTGAAGGCATTATTGACACGATGAGCTAAACAGACACGAGTGCCAACACGCTAAGGAGTTGCTATGGGCATTGAAGTAGGTGGGTTGTTAGGACTAATTTGGCTGGTCATTGTGATCTGGGCCATTGTCAAAGTTGCCAAAAGCGGCGCAGGTGGTGTGTCCAAGCTTATATGGATCCTGGTATTGCTGTTTTTCCCGCTGGTTGGCTTAATAGCGTGGTTCTTATTTGGTCCGAAGGGATAGCGGTTTATAAATTAGCGTGATCAAATGAAAAGGCAGGCCTATGATGGCCTGCCTTTTTGGTAACTTGAGCATTAATCACTCAATAAATTAATTGCTCAATAAAGCGTTACTCAATTGTGTCGTTTCCTTCACCGGGTGGCGCTTTATAATGCCCGGGTATTTTTAACTTTTCCCCGTTGGGCAGGTCGCGCACTTGGGTTGGAATGTAAACACGTTTAATAACACTTTTCGTTTTGCTACTTCCCATGGCAGGTTCCTCCTGTCAAATTGTCGACAGTTAGCGTTTCCACATTAGCTCTCGCTGGTGTGAGAATCAAGTGTCAGGCTCCATGCATCCATCAATAAGCGTGATTGTAACGACAGAAGCGGGTGTTTTGATGGTTTTGAGTTATCCTGGGAGCCAATAATAGGGCACCTGCGTTGATACTGGGTGAGCGGGTGAAAAATAAACAGCCTAAGCGGAGTGCAAAAAGAGGATGGTAGATCATTTGGAACAGCAATTTCAGGCGCTTGAGTCACAAGAACCTGTAATGCCTGACTATCCCGATCAAGATCATGTCCTGATCATTGAAGATGATCAGCGCCTGGCCGAACTTACTCGCGATTACTTGGAAGCAAACGGCTTCCAAGTAACGCTGGAAGCTGACGGGGCGAAAGGGGTGGATCGCATTTTAACCCTGCAGCCTGACTTAGTGATTTTAGATTTAATGCTGCCAGGCGAAGACGGATTAGCCATTTGCCGTCGCGTCAGACCCAACTTTGCGGGCCCGATCATGATGTTGACCGCCCGCACCGATGACCTGGATCAGGTCTTGGGTCTCGAAATGGGCGCCGATGATTACGTGCCGAAACCCGTTCAGCCGCGGGTACTGCTGGCGCGTATGCGAGCACTGCTTCGCCGTGCAGACGGACCTGCCCCGGATGGCGAAATGCGTCTGCGCTTCGAGAACCTAGAGATAGACAACGCTACCCGCGAAGCCTGGCTCTCAGGTGAGCGTATTGACTTAACCAGCGCTGAATTTGATTTGTTGTGGCTACTGGGGCGTAACGCAGGCCGAGTGCTCACCCGTGAGGAGATATTCAGTGACCTTCGGGGGATCAAGTACGACGGGCAAGATCGCTCTATTGATGTACGCGTGTCGCGCATTCGTCCCAAAATTGGTGATGATCCAAATCAGCCGCACCGGATCAAAACAGTGCGTAGTAAAGGTTATCTCTTCGTTAAAGACAGTTGATTATTCAGAGGGAAAGCATCATGCGGCGGGTGCTCAGTAACGGCTCGTTTTTACGGTTCTATTTGTTGCTGGGCGTAGCGCTATTGGTGGTGTTTGTGATCGCGTTAGCCGGTCGTTCGTTTATCGAACAGGTGCGCCGCGAAGATTACCGTGAACAGCTTGCTGCGCTACCGATGTCGCTCATGACGACACAATTGGCCGACCTGCCGGTAGAGCAGCGCAGTGGCTTGCTCGATCGTTTTTCAGAGCAGCTTGAGCTACAGCTAACCCTGCAGCCCATCAGCGATGCAGATCTCGGCTATTTTGAACGGTCGCGCTTGGAGCAAGGCAAAATACTGGTGGCTGAACGTCCTTGGCTATTACAGCAGCGCCTGCCGGGTGACACTTGGCTGCTGCAAGCCAGGCTTGACGACTGGAGCGAGCACCAATGGCACGGCAGCATCGCGCTATTGGGTGATTGGCTGGCGGCTGTGCCCGAAAATCAGCGAGATAGCCGCATTGATGAGTTGCGTCAAGGCAGTTGGCCACTTCAGCTGTCTTCCACGTTGCCTGAGGGGCTAACGGCACAGCAGCAGAGGCAGCTGGCTAGCGGCAGCGTCATTACCCAGTTAGTCTCTGATAAGCTCTCAATCACACTGTTATATCAGCTGCCCGGCGAGTCTCAATGGCTGCAAGCGGGGCCCATTACCCGTGGGGATACGCTGCCGCCAAATTTACACCTTCCCCTTCTGGTGGGGTTGATGATTGTTCTCAGCCTGATTATCTATCTGATTATGCGCAGTATTGAAGCCCGCATGGCGCGACTGGAACTGGCTGCAACGCGGATTGCCAGTGGCCGTTTGGAAACCCGAGTAAAAGTCGAAAGCGGTGATTTTTTAGGCCGGCTGGGCATGGCATTCAATGGCATGGCCAATCAGGTGCAGAGCCTGCTGCGTGGTCAGCAAGAGATGATTCGAGCGGTTTCCCACGAATTGCGTACTCCGGTGGCGCGCATTCGCTTTGCCGTGCAAATGGTTGAAGATATGACCGACCAGCCCGCTATCCGCCGCCAGTTGCAGGGCATCGATGCGGATATTGCCGAGCTTGATGAGTTGGTCGACGAAATTCTCACCTATGCACGCCTAGGTGGTGAAACGGTGAACGGTGCTGAGCTGGAAACCGCCTTGGTGGAGTGCCGCGCCATGGCGGAGCGTGTGATAGATACTCTTTCACCGCTGCATAAAGGCTTAACATTGACGCTGTCAGCTGGCCCCGAAATTGAGCTGCTGGCGGAGCCGCGCTATCTTCAACGAGCGTTGCAGAATTTAGTCGGTAATGCCTGTCGCCATGCCAAGTCTCAGGTGGTGATTCAGCTTTGGGATGAGCCCAACCTGGTGCGTATCGACGTTGAGGATGATGGCCCCGGTATTCCCCCCGAAGCACGTGCGGATATCTTTAAGCCATTCGCCCGGCTGGATGACAGCCGCGCGCGTAGTTCTGGTGGCTATGGGTTAGGGCTGTCGATTGTTCAAAAAATCATGGCCGGGCATGGCGGCAGCGTCACCATCGATACCAGCCCCTCCTTGGGCGGGGCGCGTTTTACGCTGCTGGTTCCGCGTCGCGATCCGCCGGTTTAACCCCTGTCAGCACCGCAAAGGAGGTCTCCCGAGCGGTGCGCAAGAAATCCTGCATCCACGGCGCTTCTCGAGTCTCATCGCGAATCGCCGCATATAGCGTGCTCCATACGCCATGCTCGCCTAATTTCACTGCGCTAACGTAATCGCGCTCTAAATACTCGGTCAGCGCCCAGTTAGGTAGCGCGCAGACGCCGCGGCCACTGGCCACTAACTGCATCATCATAATGGTTAATTCCGCCGTGCGGATCTCACGCGGGCGGACGTTGGCCGGTTGTAAAAACTGGGTGAAAATATCCAACCGCGACTGCTCAACGGGGTACGTGATCAAGGTCTCCTCAGCCAGCGCCTGCGGGTCAATAAAGCCTCGCCCCGCAAAGGGGTGCTGCCGGGCCACGGCCAATAATCCCTCATAGCGAAACAGCGGTGCGTAGTGAATGCCATCGAGGGGCTGTGGGTCGGCGGTGATCACCAGATCCAGCTGTTCGCGGGCAAGTGCCGGGAGGGGATCGAAGTGATGACCACTGGGTATATCGATTTCCACCTCTGGCCAGTGATCGCGAAAATAGTCCACTGTCGGCATCAGCCACTGAAAGCAACTGTGGCACTCAATAGCCATATGTAATCGGCCCTGTTCGGTGCCAGCTAAACGCGCTAAGTCGCGCTCCGCTTTGCGAACTTCAGGTAGTACCTGATCGGCTAAGGCAAGCAGCCGTAAGCCTGCGCGGGTAAATTCCACCGGGCGGGTCTTGCGCACGAATAGCGGGCTATCCACGCGGCTCTCCAAATCTTTCAACTGATGCGAGAGTGCTGATTGGGTCAAATGCACGCGATCGGCAGCATCGACAAGTGAGCCGGTTTCGCGCAGGGCGAGCAGCGTGCGTAGGTGGCGTAGTTCAATCATGGCATTTTGCGATCATAGTGAGTTTAATCATTGTGAGTATAATTCATCTTTACTATTAGAAACTTTAGTTTGATTCAATAAGGGGTTGTGGCCAGACTGTGAAAAATCATTCACGTTAGTAGGTTTCATCATGACAGTTTCTCATATCCTCGGCTATCCGCGTATCGGTGCCCAGCGCGAGTTAAAAAAAGCCACTGAGGCGTACTGGAAAGGCGAATGCCCCCGTAGTGAATTGGAAGACACAGGCCGTGAACTTCGCTTGCGCCACTGGCAGGCGCAGCAGGATGCCGGTTTGGATTTTGTTAGCGTGGGCGATTTCGCCTTTTATGATCAAGTGCTGAACGTTTCAGTCACCTTAGGTGCCGTACCTGCACGCTTTAACGCCCAAAAGGAAGTAGCTGGTGGAGATGTTGATCTCGACACCGCCTTTCGTATGGCCCGTGGCCGCGCCCCCAGCGGTGAGCCAGCCGCCGCCTGTGAAATGACCAAATACTTCGATACCAACTACCACTACCTCGTCCCCGAACTGCACGAAGAGCAGGTATTTACGCTGGCCTCTAACCGCCTCTTCGACGAAGTTGATGAAGCGTTACGTGCAGGCTTTACCCCGAAAGTAACGCTAACCGGGCCGTTAACGTGGCTGTGGCTGGGTAAAACCAAAGGCAGAGACTTTGATCGCCTGACGCTACTAGACAGCGTACTCAATGTGTATGGTGAAATATTAGCGCGGCTTGCTACTCAAGGCATTGAGTGGGTACAGCTGGACGAACCCGCACTGGTGCAGGATCTCCCATTGGCGTGGCAGCAGGCCTATGAGCGTGCCTATCACCGCCTTCAGTCTGCGCCGCTAAAACTATTGCTAGCCACTTACTTCGGGGGCTTGGGCGACAACCTCTCCCTGGCGACCCGTCTACCCGCGGCGGGGTTACATATCGACGCCGCGCGCGCACCGCAGCAAGTCGAAAGTGTGATTGACCGCCTTGGGCCCCATCAAGTGCTATCGATTGGTTTTGTCGATGGCCGCAATATCTGGCGAGCTGATTTAGCGGCGTTGCGGGAGCGTTTGCTGCCATTAAAAGTACGCTTGGGGCAGCGATTATGGCTGGCACCGAGTTGCTCGCTGCTGCATGTGCCAGTGGATTTGGCGCAGGAGACGGAGCTTGGTGATGAGCTGATCAGCTGGCTGGCCTTTGCGCGGCAGAAACTGGACGAAGTCGTCACGCTGGCCAGGTTGATTGATAACCGCGCCACCCCAAACGATGAGCAGCGCCTGGATGAGGCCACACGTGCGCTGGATGCACGGCGTGAATCTAGCCGCATCCATCAAACGGTTGTTAGTGAGCGATTGGCGGCGATTAGCCCTGCCGATAGCCAGCGCCAAGTGCCTTACAGCCTGCGTGCCGAGGCGCAGCGGCGCGCGCTTAAGCTGCCGCTATTTCCGACCACAACGATTGGCTCTTTTCCGCAAACCGATGAGATTCGTGCTGCCCGGCGTGCGTTTAAAGCGGGTGAGCTGACGTTAGCTGACTACGAAGCCCGTATGCAGAATGAGATCGCCTACGCGGTTGAGCGCCAGGAAGCGCTGGATATCGACGTGCCTGTGCATGGCGAAGCCGAGCGTAACGACATGGTGGAGTATTTTGGTGAGCAGCTTGAAGGCTTTGCTTTTACCCGGTTTGGCTGGGTGCAGAGCTACGGTTCACGCTGCGTTAAGCCCCCGGTTATTTTTGGTGATGTTTCCCGCCCTGCGCCAATGACGGTGCGTTGGAGCCAATACGCCCAAACCCTGACCAGCAAACCTATGAAGGGCATGCTAACCGGACCGGTGACTATTTTACAGTGGTCATTTGTACGTGATGACCAGCCGCGGGAAACCACATGCCGCCAGATTGCCCTTGCTCTGCGCGATGAGGTGCTGGATCTGGAAAACGCCGGGATCAATGTGATTCAAATCGATGAGCCAGCGCTGCGCGAAGGGCTGCCGCTGCGCCAAAATGAGTGGCAGGCATACCTTGATTGGGCGGTCGAGAGCTTTCAACTCAGTGCCGCGGGCGTTGCCAACACCACGCAAATTCATACCCATATGTGCTATTCGGAGTTCAACGACATTATTGGTGCAATCGCTGCACTGGATGCCGATGTGATCACTATCGAAACATCGCGCTCGGACATGCACCTGCTGGACGCCTTCCAGGACTTCGCTTATCCCAATGAAATTGGCCCAGGCGTTTACGATATCCACACCCCGAATATCCCCGAGGTAAGCTGGATGGTCGATTTGATGGAGAAAGCGCTGGAAAAAATCCCCGCTGAACGGCTGTGGATCAACCCTGACTGTGGCCTAAAAACCCGCAACTGGGCGGAAGTGGAGCCAGCGCTGGCCAATATGGTGGAAGCCGCTAAGGTGCTGCGCCAACGCTACTCATAAACGATCATCGGTCTGATTCAACTCCGCTGCACGAGCAGCGGAGTTTGGGTATGAAGGCTAGCTTTTAGATGCCCTAGCTTTTCGATGCATAGGCGTAGAGCAGGGTTTCCTGAGCGCTGATAGCGTCGCTCTCGCCCGGATCCCGGAGCAGGTAGCTACCGTCGGTCTGCAGCAACCAGCTCTGGCAGTTATCCACCAGATAGGTTTCCAGATCCTTGCGTACCCGGGTAGCGAGCTTTTTATCCAGCAGCGGAAAGCAGGTTTCTACACGGTGGAACATGTTGCGCGACATAAAGTCAGCGCTTGAGCACCAGGTCTCCGACTTGCCATCATTGTGGAAGTGGAAAACACGGGTATGCTCCAGCAAACGGCCGATAATAGAGCGCACGCGAATGTTGTCGGAAACGCCCGGCACCCCTGGCTTCAAACAGCACATACCGCGAATAATCAAGTCGCACTCAACGCCTGCTTGTGAGGCACGATAAAGTGCTTTAATGAGCTTGGGTTCGGTTAACGAGTTGCACTTAATGATGATATGTCCACGTTTACCCTTGCGCGCTATCTGCGATTCACGGTCAATCATCTCCACCAGCCGCTCATGCAGGGTAAAAGGGGCGTGGAGCAGGGTATCAATTTTACGCGCACGCCCCATCCCCGACAGCTGCTGAAACACTTTATGCACATCGGCACACAGTGCTTTATTCGCTGTCAGCAGGCTGTAATCGGTGTAAAGCTTGGCAGTTTTAGAGTGGTAGTTGCCGGTGCCCAGGTGCGCGTAGTAGCACAGCTCGCCTTTTTCGCGGCGGACAATGTGTAGCATTTTGGCATGGGTTTTATACGCCATAATGCCGTAAACAACGATGGCACCAGCTTCCTGCAACCGTGACGCTAACTGTAGATTGTCCGCTTCATCAAAACGTGCGCGTAGTTCGATCACGACCGTGACTTCTTTACCCTGACTGGCCGCTTCTACCAGCGCGCTAACGATGGGAGAGTCTGCGCCCGTACGGTACAACGTCTGCTTTACCGCCAACACATGGGGGGTCGCGGGCAGCTTCACGCAGCAGGTCTTCAATCGGAGTAAATGACTGGAAAGGGTGGTGCAGCAAAATATCGTTCTTGGCAATGGCATTAAACAAACTGCCCGATTTGAGCGCTTTGGGAATGCTTGGCGTAAACGGTCGATAGAGCAGCTCCGGGCGATCGACATCGCCGAGCACCGACATCATGCGGGTTAAATTCACCGGTCCTTTGACCCGGTATAAATCGCCGTGCTCAAGCTCAAATTGGCGCAGCAGGAAGTTAGTCAAGTCATCGGGACAGCTGTCTGCCACTTCTAAGCGCACGCCGCTGCCGTAGCGGCGTGCCAAAAGCTCACCGCGCAGCGCAGAGGCAAGGTCGGAGACCTCCTCTGGATCAACGCTCATATCCGCGTTACGGGTCAATCGGAACTGGTAACAGCCGCGCACACGCATACCGGGAAACAGCTCATCAGCGTGGGCGTGGATCATTGATGAAAGAAAAACGTACTCCGAAAAACCCTCTTCGCATAACTCTTTGGGCAGTGCCATCAGGCGAGGTAGCGAGCGGGGGGCTGGCAGAATGGCCATGCCGCCCGCCCGGCCAAAGGCATCCTTGCCTTCCAGCTCAACAATGAAATTGAGGCTTTTATTCACCAGGCGCGGGAAGGGGTGTGATGGGTCTAAACCGATTGGGCTAATGACCGGCATGATTTCGTTATCGAAGAATGCCCGAGCCCACTCTTTTTGCTTTTCAGTCCACTGGTCGCGACGGCGAAAACGCAGCCCGTGGGTTTCCAGTGCGGGTAGTAAGGTGTCGTTAAGTATTTGATACTGGCGATCAATCTGGGTATGCGCGACCTGGGATATCTCCGCCAATACGGCTTTAGGCAGACGGCCATCGGCGGCGGTAGTATCGTCTCCAAGCGCGATTTGATGCTTTAAACCTGCAACGCGTATCTCGAAGAACTCATCCATATTGGACGAAAAGATCAGCAGAAACATCAGCCGGTTGAGCAGCGGGTGAGCATCATCTAATGCCTGTTCCAATACGCGAATATTAAATTGCAGGTGTGACAATTCTCGGTTGAAGTAGAGCTGGGTGTCATCGAGATCCGTTTCCGGCAGCGCTTCACGGGCTTGAACGCCGGTAGGGGTGCGGTTAATTCGTAGCGGCATATCGCCGTCGCTGCTGGTTTGATCAGTAGACGATGATGGTAAGGAATCTGAAGCTTGCTCGTCCATAGTGGATCTCCCCGCGTTGATGGCTCGAAGGTATCATAGCCTGATACTTGTATATGAAGGCAGTATGCGGGGAGAAGATGACAAACAAGTGTCACCTTGTTGTCATCTTTGTCGCAACGAATTAGTGACGCTGCAATAAACGTGCCGCGTCGAGGGCGAAATAGGTCAAAATTCCATCGGCGCCTGCTCGTTTGAAACACATCAACGATTCCAAGATGACCGGCTCTGCTTCTAGCCAGCCATTATCAAAGGCGGCGCGGTGCATGGCGTACTCGCCGCTAACTTGGTAGGCAAAGGTGGGGACCTGTAGCTCAGATTTTACGCGGCGAACGACATCCAGATAAGGCATGCCGGGTTTGACCATTACCATATCCGCACCTTCGGCGATATCCATGGCCACTTCGTGTAGCGCTTCATCGCTATTGGCTGGATCCATTTGATAGGTACGTTTGTCTGCTTTGCCCAAGTTAGCCGCGGAACCCACCGCATCGCGGAAGGGCCCGTAGTAGTGTGACGCATACTTAGCGCTGTAAGCCATGATGCGCACGTTGTGCAGATTCTCTTGCTCCAGCACTTGGCGAATAGCGCCAATGCGGCCATCCATCATATCGGAAGGGGCTACGACGTCGGCGCCTGCTTCAGCATGGGAGAGGGCCTGCTTTAGCAGTGTGTCTACTGTACGGTCATTCTGCACGTAGCCATTCTCATCGAGAATGCCGTCCTGTCCGTGGCTGGTGTAGGGGTCGAGCGCCACGTCAGTGATAATGCCCAGTTCTGGCAGGGCTGCCTTGAGGGCACGTACACTTCGTTGTACTAAGCCGCTCGCGCTATACGCCTCTTCAGCAAGCTCCGTTTTGTGCTCTGGGCCAACGACGGGGAACAGTGCCAATGCGGGAATGCCAAGCGCATAAGCCTCTCGGGCTTGCTCAATCAACAGGTCGATAGAGAGCCGCTCAACGCCGGGCATTGAGGCCACGGCTTCACGCTGATTTTCTCCTTCCAGTACAAACACCGGCAGGATCAGGTCTGAAGGGCTCAGGCTGTTCTCTTGCATTAAGCGACGTGAAAAATCATCGCGGCGCATGCGGCGCATACGTGTGGCAGGGAAGTGGCGGGGAGTAGGTGTGCTCAAAGGGTCTCTCCATTAAGGAACGCATATGAGGGTGCCCGAAGGCCTGGACGGAGTATATCAGCCATACCCTGCGGCGAAAGCCGTCTTGTGACAACAAGGTAGACTGACTAAAGTGAGCAATTGCTTTGCTGTATTGCGTTCGGCAGACCCTGGGATAAGGAGATAGGCATGACCAAACAGGTAGCGGTGATTTTAGCTGGCTGTGGCGTTTACGATGGTTCAGAGATATATGAGACCACGCTAACGCTGCTGCGCTTGGATCAGTTGGGTATTGGTTACCACTGTTTTGCCCCGAATATAGAGCAGCATCATGTTATTAACCATCTCACCCAAGAGGCGGTTGAGGGCGAGCAGCGTAATGTGTTGCAAGAGTCTGCCCGTTTGGCGCGGGGAGATATTAGCCCGCTGGAAGAGTTAGACGCTGATAATTTCGATGCAGTGATTGTGCCCGGTGGGTTTGGTGTCGCCAAGAACCTGTCGGATTTTGCCACTGCCAGTGACAACATGCAGGTGCTTGAAGCGCTAAAAACGTCGTTGGCTGGTTTTCGCCAAGATGCCAAACCGATTGGCTTGATGTGTATTTCGCCGGTATTGGTGCCCCGCCTGTTAGGTGATGGGATTGCGGTCACCGTGGGTAATGATCCTGCGGTTTCTGGGGCGATCAGTGCCATGGGCGGGTTGCACCGCAGCTGCGCGGTAGAAGATATCGTCGTTGATCTTGAACATCGCGTGGTGAGTACCCCGGCGTATATGCTGGCCACGCGCATCAGTGAAGCCGCTACCGGTATCTTTAAACTGGTGGATCGCATCAATGAAATGATGGAGTAAGCCGCTACTTAAAAAGTGTGGGCTATATAAAAGCCGTCGCCATCATTGATGGCGGCGGCTTTTTAATTAGCTGCCCGTCAACGGCTGCGGTTAAAGGTCAGCTTCTTGCTCTTCAGCGGCTTCTTTCTCAGCTTGGCGTTTGCGTACCAGGCGTCCAAACAGTAGGCCAACTTCGTAAAGCAAATACATTGGGATCGCCAGTAGGCTTTGAGAAATCACATCCGGTGGTGTTAGGAGCATCCCCACCACGAAGCAGCCTAATAGAATGTAGGGGCGCTTTTTAGATAGGCTTTCCACCGTCGTGGCGCCAGAAAGAATCAGTAAGAAGGTCGCAATAGGAATTTCAAATGCTACACCGAAGGCAAAAAACAGCTTAAGAACAAAGTTCAAATACTGGTTGATGTCAGTCATCACAGCGACATTTTCAGGTCCCGTTTGGGTGAAAAACTCAAACAGCAGCGGAAAAACCACGTAATAGGCGAACGCCGCGCCGCCATAAAAAAGCGCAATGCTCGACACCAGAATCGGAATCGCCAACGCTTTTTCATTGTCGTAAAGCCCCGGCGCAATAAAGGCCCATGCCTGATGCAACACAAAGGGAATAGCGATAAACACCGCCACAACCAAGGTGAGCTTAAATGGTGCCAAAAACGGCGAGGCCACTTCCGTGGCAATCATCTGCGAGCCTTCAGGCAGCAGATTCATTAATGGCTCGGCTACAAAGGTATAAATATCATTGGCAAAGGAGTATAGGCCCAAAAAGATCACCAGAATCACGATCACGGCACGCATTAGCCGTGAACGTAATTCGATCAGGTGCTCAATGAGGGGGGCTTGGCTCTGTTCTTCACGCGGCTCCTTTGAATCGCCAGACATACTCATTGGTGATTACGATCCTTATTTAATGCAGCCTTTTCAGTTTCAGCCAGTTCAGGTGCCGCCTCGCGGTTAGTCGCTGAAGGTGACGCAGGTGGCTCTTCGCGCACTGTTTGAAGGGCGTCATCTAAACGCGCGCTGGCCTTGGCAACCCGTTGTTCCGTATCGCTTTTAGCCGCGTTGGTTGCCGGGGGAGTAGTTGAGGCAGTAGTTGAAGAAGAAGGGGCGTCGGCAATGCTTTCTACGTCCAGCTTGGCTTTTTTCAAGCTGCTGTCGAGCTTCTGCTGCTGCTCGTTAAGCTTTTGCCTAAGCTCTTCCGCTTCCAGTTGGGCGCTGATTTCACGCTGCATGCCAGATACCGTGCGCTTAATTTTGCCAATCCACATACCCGCCGTTCGGGCAGCACGGGGCAGCCGCTCCGGGCCAAGCACCAATAGCCCAACGACGCCAATGAGCATCAGTTCAAGAAAGCCGATATCCAGCATGATTTATTTGCGCTCTTCGTTGCGGTCGTTGGCGGCCTGTTTCTCTTCGGCTTGAACGTCATACGTATTGCCAGGCTCTTCATGGCTCACTTTGGCATGAGGTTTGTCGCTGTCTTCTTTATCGCTCTCTGTGTTTTTCTCTTCATCATGGATGGCTTTCTTGAAGCCCTTGACCGCCCCGCCAAGGTCGGTGCCCACGTTACGCAGTTTTTGGTGCCGAAAACCAGGATGATGATGCCCAGAACAATCAGCAACTGCCAAATACTAATACCACCTAACATATGCGTTTCCTCATGGGAGCAGGTTGACTATCTCGTGTCTATCTTTCTCGTTTCTAGCTAACTTGTTTCTAGCTATCTCGTTTTTTCTAGCTAGCTTTTTTAGCTCTAGCGTGAACCGCTGTGCGACAGCTTATAGGGCTAGCTATGGCTGACGAGACGCTTTTTCATCGTGTCCAGATATGCCAATGCGACGTGCCAGCTCGTCTAAAACCGCTTGATGATCCATCTCAAGGTGGGACAGCATCACCAAGCTATGAAACCACAGGTCGGCAGTTTCAGAAATCAACGCTTGACGCTCGGCTTCACCGCCGTGCTCGGCATCTTTTGCCGCAAGCACTGTTTCAGTCGCTTCTTCGCCAACCTTTTCGAGTATCTTGTTCAAACCCTTATGATGCAAGGAGGCAACATAAGATTCTTCTGCTGCTGCATGGCGCCGCTGCTTCAATACCTCATTAAGCGTATCCAGTACATTAGCATTGTTAGGCGATAATGCGTTGCTGTCCATGGGAATCCTTATAAACGTTTAATGCGCCTCTCGGCTATGGCTTATTGCCACACCAGCAGTAACAGGCCGATAGCGGCGGCCGCTAGTATTGGCCACTCCTGAAGCGCTATCCAACCGCTTAATGGCTGCCAGGCCAGCGCTAGTGCTAGTAGAATCAGGCCAAGCCTGAGACGGTATAGCCGCTTGCCCTGGCGTGCCATCTGTTCACGCATGGCGTTGATCGAGTCGACCTGCTGGTGGCGTTGTCGATGCTCGTGCTCCATACGGCTGAGTGCTTGGTGCGCGAGTACTGGCAATTCAGGTAGCTGGCGCGATAGTTCCGGTGCCTGACGTTTCATCGACTCCCATAAACCGCTAACCCCTGCACGCTCTTTCATCCACTGCTCTAGATAGGGTTTGGCAGTGCTCCAGAGATCCAGGTCGGGATACAGCTGGCGCCCTAACCCTTCGATATTGAGCAGCGTTTTCTGCAGCAGTACCAGCTGCGGCTGCACTTCCATATTAAAGCGGCGCGCGGTTTGAAATAGCCCCAATAGCACCTGACCAAAGGATATATCTTTTAAGGGTTTCTCTAAAATAGGTTCGCATACGGTGCGAATGGCCGCCGCGAACTCATTGGCACGGGTATTTTCACCCACCCAGCCGGACTCAATATGCAGCGCAGCGACTTCGTAGTAGTCCTGGTGGAAAAACGCGAGTAGATTGCGCGCCAGATAGTCTTGATCTTCCCGTGTCAGGCTGCCGACAATACCGCAATCGATGGCGATGTACTGGGGGTCTTCGGGATTGTCGCAGTTAACGAAGATATTGCCTGGGTGCATATCCGCATGAAAGAAGTTGTCACGAAATACCTGGGTAAAGAACAGTTCGACGCCGCGTTCGGCGAGTTTTTTCAGGTTGGTGCCCCGGGCAATCAGGGTGTCTAAATCGGCGACCGGAATGCCGCGAATGCGCTCCTGCACCATCACGTGGCGTCGGGTGAAGGGCCAATAGATAGTCGGCACAAACAGCAGCGGTGAGTCTTTAAAGTTACGCTTTAGCTGTGAGGTGTTGGCGGCCTCTTTATAGAGATCCAGCTCGTCAAACAGCGTGGCTTCGTAGTCACGAATCACTTCCACCGGGCGCAGGCGGCGAGCCTCGGGGATTTTGGAAAACAGTTTGGCGACTTGGTACATCAGCGCCATGTCCTGGCGCATTACGCGGTCAATACCGGGGCGAATGATTTTCACCACCACGTCTTCACCGCCGTGCAACGTTGCCGCGTGTACCTGGGCAATGGATGCCGAGGCTAGTGGCACCCGGTCAAACTCTGCAAAGGCCTCTTCCAACGACATTTCCAGCGCTTTCTCGACCCGAGCGGCGGCTTGCTCGCCAGGGAAGGGGGGCACCTGATCCTGTAGACGTTTCAACTCATCGGCAATATCCGCGGGCAGCAGATCGCGACGGGTCGAGAGCATTTGGCCAAATTTGATAAAAATCGGCCCCAGCGCCTCTAACGCCAAGCGAAGGCGTTCGCCGCGAGTTCGCTTGCCAATAGGCACCAAGCGTAGCGGTGAAAACCAAAGCAGCGCGCGCAGCCACCAGGGCAGGCGCTCTAACGGCAGCAGCGTATCCAGTCGATGGCGCGTAATGACCCAGCTTATACGCAGCAGACGCAGACTCATGGGCTCGGCTCCTGAGAGGCATTTTGCTGCTGCGTTAGCTTTCTTTGCAGGCGTTTGAAGCGCGCTTCCAGACGATCAGTGGCGACTTCTAATTCGGTCAGGTGTTCGCGTAAGAGGTTGCGCTGTTGCGGCCCTGGAAGCAGTCGCGCCTCTTCAAAAACGTATTCAGAAACGTCTTGCATCAGCTCATCTTTGGCACGCAGTCCCCAGCGGGCGGCGCGCCGCAATCCTTCTGCCAGCGAGTGGGCGGGCATGTCACCCAGCCACCTGGCCAGCTCGCTTTCCCAGTCAATGTCCAAATCAAAAAGCAGGTCGCGGGTCGCTTCAAGAAGATGGATACGCCCACGCACGGCTAATTTGCCGTCAAACATGAGCCGTTCAATTGATGCGCCGCTAAGCCACTCGGAAAGCGTTTCTGGGGTCATCTCTACGACTGCGTCCACATCGGTTTCTTCGATGTCTTCGCCACGCATGAGGTCGAGCCCCGCGTAGTGATAGTGAATGACTAGCGCTAGATGTGGCTGCTCCAGACGCACCAATAAGCGACTGCCCGACAGTGCCGCCAGCCTTGCGGGGGCTGCCGGGTCACGGGCGAGTAGGGCATTGAGTGTGCGTTCACATCCGGCCAACAGCAGGGTCGGGGTTACCAGCATGCTGGCCTCTGGGTCTGTAGCGTGTGAAGCCTCATAGCTTAATGCCGCGGTGCAGTGCAACGATGCCACCGGTCAGATTGGTATACTCGACCCGCTCCAGTCCGGCGGCTTCCATCATGTCTTTGAGCGTTTCCTGGTCAGGGTGCATTCGAATCGACTCCGCTAGATAACGATAGCTCTCGCCGTCACCCGCCACCAGTTCACCCATTTTGGGCAGTAAGCGAAACGAATACTCGTCGTACGCTTTTGAGAGTAGCGGATTGTTAGGCTTGGAGAATTCAAGCACCAAAAGGCGTCCGCCGGGTTTGAGTACGCGCGCCATTGAGCGCAGCGCGGCGTCTTTGTCGGTGACGTTACGTAGGCCAAAGGCAATCGTAATGCAGTCGAAACTGTTATCGGGAAACGGCAGGCTTTCAGCATTTGCCTGAACATACTCAACGTTGCCACCTACTCCGTTATCCATCAGCTTGTCGCGGCCGACTTTGAGCATGGACGCGTTGATGTCGGCCAGTACCACCTTGCCCCGGGGGCCCACCAAGCGTGAAAACTTGAGCGTTAGGTCGCCCGTGCCACCCGCGATATCCAGCACGTGGTGACCGGGGCGTACACCGGCACGCTCAATGGTAAGCCGTTTCCATACCCGGTGAATGCCCATGGACATCAGATCGTTCATCACATCGTAACGGGCGGCAACCGAATGGAATACATCGGCCACTCGTGAGGCTTTCTCATCAACCGGTACTTCCTGAAAGCCAAAGTGGGTGGTGCGTTTTTCAGTGGGGCTCATTGGGCAGTAGCTCCCGAATTCGAGGCATTGGCAGATCGACCATGGTTTTTTGACCCAGGGGTCGACGCGATTAAAAGAGTAGCATCATTGTAGCCTTGTCCACCCTGGCTTGTCTGCCCGGCTCGACTGAGTATGGGCTGCGTCGTGCAGTTACAGTTGCTTGAATTGGATACTGGCGGGCTCGCGGGAGGCACCGGCGTCTTTTAAGCGCTGTAAGTAGTTGTTCCAGTAGGCCTCTTCATGAGTCGCCAGATCATACAGATAATTCCAGCTAAACAGTCCGCTGTCGTGACCATCGTCAAAGTGTAGTTTTAGTGCGTAGTTACCCGCCTGGGTAATATTTTGCAGGCCAACATCTTTTTTACCTACCTGGAGCACGGCCGTATCGCCACCGTGGCCGCGTACTTCTGCAGAGGGGGAGTAGACGCGTAAAAGCTCAACCGGAAGGCGGAAGCTCTCTCCATTGGCGTAGCCAAGTTCCAGCTCGCGGGGCTGCTTATGGTAGTGAACCCGAGTGGGGGTGGGGGCGTTCATGTTGAGACCTCATGGCTAAGAGTCCATGGCTAAATATGATAACAGCAAGCCCGCGAAGAGCGGGCTTGCTGTTGCTGGCTACACCTATGCTTTTAAAAACGGCAGGCGCTGATAAAAACGGCAGGCGCAGCTTATAAAATATACCGCGACAGGTCTTCGTCGACCGCCAGTTCGCCAAGCTGTGCATTGACATAGTCGCCGTCAATGATAAGCGGGCTCTCCATGTCGCCGCCTCTGAAAGAGGCTTCTTCGAGCAGACGCTCCATCACTGTGTGCAGGCGACGGGCGCCGATATTTTCAGTACCTTCGTTGACCTGCCAGGAAATCTGCGCGATACGCTCAATGCCATCGGGAGTAAACTCCACATCAAGGCCTTCAGTCGCCAGCAGTGCTTGATACTGCTTGGTTAGCGAGGCAGAGGGCTCAGTTAGAATGCGTTTAAAGTCGTTGGGCGTGAGGGCATCAAGCTCCACACGAATCGGTAAACGACCCTGCAACTCAGGAATCAGATCTGACGGGCGCGAAAGGTGGAAGGCGCCGGAGGCAATAAACAGAATATGATCGGTTTTGACCATGCCGTACTTGGTTGACACGGTAGAGCCTTCAATCAGTGGCAGTAGGTCGCGCTGAACGCCCTCACGGGAGACTTCGCCACCGCTGGATTGACCGCTGCCCTTGGCAACTTTATCGATCTCATCCAGGAACACGATGCCGTGCTGCTCGACCGAGTAGACCGCGCGAGCCTTGATCTCTTCCTCGTTGATCAGCTTGCCGGCTTCTTCATCGCGCAGCAGAACCAGCGCCTCTTTCACCGTCACGCGGCGATTCTCACGCTTCTGCTGGCCCATGTTGGAAAACATGCTCTGCAGTTGGCTGGTCATCTCTTCCATGCCCGGCGGAGTCATGATGTCGATGCCTTGGCCGTGAGAGGAGATTTCGATATCGATCTCTTTATCGTCGAGCTGGCCTTCGCGCAACTTTTTACGGAAAGACTGGCGAGTGCTGCCTTCTTCGCGTGGCTTGTCTTCCTGGCCACGGGGAGGCGGCAGTAGGGCATCCAGTACCCGATCTTCGGCGGCATCGGCGGCGCGGTTGCCTACTTCTTCTTTGGCCTGTTCGCGCACCATCTTAATCGCCGCTTCCATCAAGTCGCGAATAATCGACTCAACGTCGCGGCCAACATAGCCGACCTCGGTGAACTTGGTCGCTTCGACTTTGATAAACGGTGCTTTAGCCAGCTTGGCTAGGCGCCGGGCAATTTCAGTTTTACCCACACCGGTAGGGCCAATCATCAAAATATTCTTGGGCGTCACTTCAGGGCGTAGGTCGTCATCCAGCTGCATACGGCGCCAGCGGTTACGCAGCGCGATGGCAACGGCGCGTTTAGCATCCTGCTGGCCGATAATGTACTGATCAAGCGCGTGAACGATTTCGCGGGGTGTCATCTGAGTCATATAAGTAACCTTTGTGGGCAGTGAGCGGCGTTTGAGAGTCGCGTACGTTGATTAGCGACCGTCAATCGACAGCTCTTCGAGCGTCACGTGATGATTGGTAAACACACAAATATCACCAGCGATAGCCAGCGATTTCTCAGTAATTTCACGCGCCGAAAGCTCGGTATTTTCTAACAGCGCTCGGGCGCTGGCCTGGGCGAAGTTGCCACCAGAGCCAATCGCAATAATGCCGCGCTCAGGCTCGACCACGTCACCGTTACCGGTAATGATCAGCGAGGCGCTATGGTCGGCCACGGCCAGCAGTGCTTCTAAACGGCGCAATGCCCGGTCAGTGCGCCAATCTTTGGCGAGCTCGACCGCTGCTTTGGTTAAATGGCCTTGGTATTTTTCCAGCTGCGCTTCAAAGCGCTCAAACAGAGTGAACGCATCCGCAGTGCCTCCAGCAAACCCGGCGAGGACTTTGCCGCGATAGAGGCGGCGTACTTTGCTGGCGTTACCTTTCATTACGGTATTGCCCAGCGACACTTGGCCGTCGCCAGCGAGGGCGACTTGGTTACCACGACGAACGGAGACAATAGTGGTCATGGAGATAACTCCTTGGTGGGAGGCGTGCTCCCGATGACTGGCTGGTCACTTGCTCTTTAACATACTGCTTCTGGCAGCGACCATTGTGTAAGCGTTCACAACAAAATGCGGGCGGCTGATAAAAAATCAACCGCCCGCAGGGTATTCCAGATGGGATTATTAGTTTTGCAGTTGGATCAGCAGTGGCTCGATACCTTGGGTATTCATCAAATCCTGAGCGCGGTTCAGCTCGCGGGTATCTTCGTAAGGCCCCACTTGAACGCGGTGCCAGGTATTGCCATCCGCCTGTACTTCGCTGATTTCTGCCAGCAGGCTTAGATTGCGCAGCCGGCCGCGCAACTGCTCGGCGTCGCCAACCTCGCGAAACGAGGCAGCCTGAAGCATATAGCGCCCTGGCGTGTTGGTAGCCGCTTCATTCTCCTGGGCTGCGGAGACCTGATCCTCAGGCCGGGTATTGGCCGCAATGACCTGGGCGATAGGGTCATCGCCTGTGGCCGGGGCTGCGTCGCTATCAGCGGCCTGCTCGGCAGCCTCTGGGCGAACCACGCTGGAAGGTAGCGTGACGCCGGGAGCAATGACCTCGGTTTCAGGCAGCAGAGTATAAAACTCAAATGTTGGCATTGAGGGTTCGGCAGCATCTTCGGTTTCCCGAGCGGCGGCGCGCTCTTCACTGCCATCCGGCTTGGGTAGCACCGTGGCTTGAGGCGTTGCATTCGGCTGCTCTTGCCAGGGGGCGGTACCGTGCTGGTGCTGAGCCAAGAAAAAGCCTGCAGCCATGCCAGCAAGGCCCCACAGCCAGCCAGGAAGGCGGAAACCACCGCCAGAACTACGGGCTGATTTGCGCTGCGAGGTGGCCCCGCGGCGGGCGGGCTTTTTACGCGGGGTAGCCATGAATTACATCTCCTCTGGGGCGCTAACCCCCATTAAATCAAGCCCATTGCGCAGCACTTGACGGGTAGCAAGTCCCAGCGCCAGGCGGGTATTGCGTAGGGTGTCGTCCTCGACCATTACTTTGACGGCGTTGTAGCAGGTGTGGAAATCGCCGGAAAGATCGAGCAGATACTGGGCAACCTGCTGTGGTTCACGGTTTCTGGCGGCGGTTTCAACCACTTCAGGGAAGCGTGCCAAGCGATTAAGCACGGCTTTCTCCTGGTCGCTATCCAGCAGCGCTAGGTTGGCCAGTGCTAATGGGTGGTCGAACGGCTGATCAGCGTCTTGGGCTTTGCGCAGCATGCTGCATACCCGTGCGTGAGCGTACTGAATGTAGTACACCGGATTGTCGTTCGACTGTGAGCGGGCTAAGTCGATATCAAAGGTAAGCTGGGAGTCGGCGCGGCGCGCGGCAAGAAAGAAGCGCGTGGCATCGCGCCCCACTTCGTCGATCAAGTCGCGAACGGTGACATAGCTACCGGCGCGCTTAGAGAGTTTTACCTCAACGCCGGAGCGGGTGACCATCACCATCTGGTGGAGCACGTAGTCGGGCCAGCCTTTGGGAATGCCGACTTCCAATGCCTGTAAACCGGCGCGAACGCGGGTGACGGTGGAGTGGTGGTCGGCGCCCTGCTCGTTAATCACGGTTTTGAAGCCGCGCTGCCACTTGTCCAGATGATAGGCCACATCAGGCAGAAAGTAGGTGTAACCGCCATCGCGCTTGCGCATCACGCGATCCTTGTCGTCACCAAAATCGGTGGTGCGCAGCCACATGGCACCGTCATCCTCATAGGTGTGACCTGCGTTTACCAGCGTCTCAACGGTGGCGTCTACTTTGCCGTCTTCATAAAGAGAGGACTCTAGGAAGTAAACATCGAACTCAACGCCGAACGCTTTAAGATCGAGATCCTGCTCGCGGCGTAGCCAAGCGACGGCGAACTCTTGAATAGCGTCTAAATCGTCAGGATCCTTTTTGGCGGTAACTTCGCGGTCATCGGCGCTTACCGTTTTACCCGCCAAGTAGTCGTTGGCCACATCCACAATGTACTCACCGCGATAGCCGTCTTCCGGCCAGCTTTCATCATCAGGGCCCAAGCCTTTTACCCGCGCTTGTACCGAGCGGGCGAGGTTGGCGATCTGGGCGCCTGCATCGTTGTAGTAAAACTCGCGGGTCACATCATAGCCGGTGGCTTCAAGCAAGCGGCATAAACAGTCACCAATGGCAGCCCCACGGCCGTGGCCAACATGGAGCGGGCCAGTTGGGTTGGCGGAAACGAACTCCACCTGCACTTTTTCGCCTTTGCCTATCAGGCTGCGGCCAAAGGTGTCGCCGCAGTCGAGCACTTGGGCAACGATTTGCGCTGCGGCATCGGCGGCAGCGAAAAAGTTAATAAAGCCGGGGCCTGCAATGTCAGTTTTTTGAATGGCGTCGCTTTCGGGGAGCGTGGCGACCAGCATATTGGCCAGTTCACGCGGATTTTTACCGGCGGATTTGGCCAACATAAGCGCCAGATTGGTGGCGTAATCGCCATGTGCTTTGTCTTTGGTGGGATCCACTTTAATCGTGGGTTGAAGGTCGTTCGGCAGCACGCCTTGGTGCTTGAGCGCGGTAACCGCGCCTTCGAGCAGAGAAACTATAGTGTCTTTCATGTAGGTATCCGGGTGTCGTCGTTGGCGGCGTGTGCTAACGCGCATCAATATAGGTGCGTCAATAAGGCGGCTATTATCAGCAATTGAGCCGCAGTTTCAAAGCCGCGTAATGGGAAGCCCCTATTTAGGAGAGCGTTTAGGAGGGCTTAGGAGAGCGTTTGTGGATCGATATCGATCGACCAGCGCACCTTGCGTGCCTCACGATTCGCTTCCAGCCACTGCACGAGCCAACTGACCGCAGGGTGAAGCTGGCTACGCTTATCTGCCGCCAGCATGACATGTAAATGGTAGCGATTTTGACGTCTTTCCATCGGTGCAGGCACCGGGCCCAGGCAGCGGGTCGAAACGCCTGACGCTTTGAGCCATTGACGTAGAGCTTGAGCAGCCTGTTGCGCCATGGCTAGGGCCGCATCCTCTTTGGGACTTTCAATCCGCAGTAGCGCCATAAAGCAGAACGGGGGCAGTTGGGCGATGCGCCGCTCTTCCAGCATGTTGCGCGCCAGCGCCCCGTAACCGTGCTCCGCCAACTGGCCCAGATGCGGGTCATCGGGGTGTAGCGTTTGAACCAGCACTCTGCCTGGGTGGGCGGCACGCCCCGCACGCCCCGCCACCTGTTCAAGTAACTGTGCGCTATGCTCGAGCGCGCGAAAATCCGCTGCATACAGCCCACCGTCGGCATTGATGACCACCACCAAGGTCACGTGGGGCAGGTGGTGCCCCTTGGCGAGCATCTGAGTACCAACCAGCACACACGGCTCGCCGCGCTGAATCTCTTTTAGCACTTGCTCAAAGCTATCCTTTCGCCGCGTGCTGTCACGGTCAATGCGGTAAATGGTGGTTTTCGGAAACAGCGTTTGTAGCGTCTCTTCAGTACGTTCCGTGCCGCTACCCAGCGCGCGTAAGTCGCCGCTGCCGCACTCGGGGCAGGCGTCCGGCAGAGCGCGGCGACTATCACAGTGATGACAAGCTAGCAGCGGTGGCTGGCGATGCAGTGTCATGCGGGCGTCGCACTGGCCGCACTCGGCCATCCAGCCGCAGGCGTGGCAGGCAAGCGTTGGTGCAAAGCCGCGGCGGTTGATAAAAATCAGCACCTGTTTGCCAGCGCTTAAAGTGCTTTTAATCGCCTTGATCGCACCGGGGAGCAGGCCGCCCTGACGATGCTGGTGGCGTAAATCAATCAGTTCCAACTTGGCTGGCGGGTGGCGGCTGGGCCGCTGGGTCAGGCGAAGATGGCGATAAGCACCGCTAAGTGCTTGATGAAGACTCTCTAAAGAAGGCGTGGCGCTGCCCATCAGCAGCGGAATTTTATGATAGTGAGCGCGGGCCACGGCCAAGTCGCGGGCGTGGTAGCGTAAGCCATCGTGCTGTTTGTAGGAGCCGTCGTGCTCCTCATCGACAATGATCGCACCGGGGTTGGCCAGCGGCGTGAAAATCGCCGAACGAGTGCCGATAATAATCAGCGCACGACCACTGGCAGCAGCTTCCCACACGTCTAGACGCTCGGGGTCAGTAAGGCCCGAGTGCAGCGCCACCACCGGAACACGAAAGCGGCTCCTAAAGCGGGCGAGGGTTTGCGGTGTTAGGCCAATTTCCGGCACCAGTACCAGCGACTGCTTGCCTTTAGCGGCGATAGCTTCAATCAGTTGCAGGTAGACTTCCGTTTTACCGCTACCCGTAACGCCTTCCAGCAGGCAGGGGTGGTAGCTATCGAGTTTTTCATGCAGCACGGCCAGCGCCGTGGCCTGTTCGCGGTTGAGGGGGAGTGCGGGGGTCGCTAGTAAATTGCCGCTTGGCGCTGAAGGGGCCGTTAGAATATGTTCCTGACTGGTGGCCAAGCCTTTCTTCTCAAGCGCCAGTAGCTGGTCGCGGGCAAAACCATGGGCGCTTACCGCACGACTGGGTAGTCCATGGGGGTGTTGGCGCAGCAGTGCATGCAGCTCTGCTTGCTTGGGCGCTCGACTAAGAGTCTCTTGTTTACCATCACCCTGGGCGAGCCACAGGGTTTGGGTGCGACCTGCCATGGCGTGACCCTGGCGTAGCCGCGCGGGCATGGCGTGGTGAAGGGTGTCACCCAGGCTGTGCTGATAGTAGCGAGCGGCAAATCGGCATAACCAGAGCCAGTCTTCTGGGAGGGGAGCGTCGTCAAGCGTTTCGCTGACTGCACGCAGCTGGCTGCGCGGCAGTTCGCTATGATCGGCAAGCTCCACTATTACGCCGACGACTTCACGCCGCCCAAAGGGCACCCGCACTCTCAGACCCGGCTGCCAGCCGCAGACAGGGCTCGAGGTGCATGGGAGGTAGTCGAACAGGCGGCGAAGTGGTGAAGGCAGCGCTATTTTGAGTACTGGTGTTGGCATTTGGGAAGCAACCCGTGAAGAAACAGAATCAGGCAATTGGCCTCCGGCGTTAGTTTTGCTAGAATATGCGACCGCTCAATCTTAACGACCTGTCTTTAAGAACGACATTTAAGAACTATCGTAACGAAAGAGCGTCTAACCGGTTAGTAGTTTTTCCAAACCCGTATGCGGTGCCTGGCGCTAGATCAGGTGGCGGCATATAGCTTCGTGAGGCTCGAAATGAGACAAGGTATTCACCCGAATTACAACACGGTCACCGCTAGCTGTTCTTGCGGCGCTAATTTCCAGGTTGGTTCTACCTCTGGTCAGGACTTCTCTCTGGACGTGTGCTCCAACTGCCACCCGTTCTACACTGGTAAGCAGAAGCAAGCGACCACTGGTGGCCGCGTAGAGCGCTTCAACAAGCGTTTCGGCGCAGCTGTTAAGCGCGGCTAATCCATACTGGATAGCCACATCGCAAGCACGCCATGTGTTTGTGCAAAACCCACGCCACGGCGTGGGTTTTTTGTTGTTCAGCTAAAACTAACTCAATGGCATTTGTGGAAAAAATTTTCATAAATGCTGCGCCACAGCAATTTGCAAAGCATTACGACTAAAGCGATTTTTGGTAATTTTCAGCAAAAATCATACGAAATGCGGCGAATGTGAAGGTAAAATTCAGTTAAACGAGCGTTTTTATATGAGTTGACGACGCGCTTGAGACGCATAGGTTTTTTCTATATTCTGAAAAGACTTATCTACTTTATGTTAACTGGACGCTGACCATGACGGATGCAAATAAGCAGGCTGCTTTGGATTATCACGCGAAACCAATTCCCGGCAAGCTGTCGGTAGAGTTGACCAAGCCCACTGCAACCGCACGGGATTTGGCGCTGGCGTATAGCCCAGGCGTGGCTGAGCCAGTGCTTGAAATCGCCAGGGATGCGGAAAATGCCTACCGCTATACCGGCAAGGGTAATCTGGTCGCCGTTATTACCGACGGCAGCGCTATCCTTGGCCTAGGCAATCTGGGCCCACTGGCGAGTAAGCCAGTAATGGAAGGCAAAGGCGTGCTGTTTAAGTGCTTTGCCGGCATCAACTCGGTTGATATCGAAGTGGATGCGGAAAGCCCGCAGGCATTTATCGATACCGTTGCGCGCATTGCCGATACCTGGGGCGGCATCAACCTTGAAGATATCAAGGCGCCTGAGTGCTTTGAAATTGAAAAAGCCCTGATTGAGCGCTGCAGCATCCCGGTGTTTCATGATGACCAGCACGGCACCGCGATTGTAACAGCGGCAGGTATGCTCAATGCGCTGGATATCGCCGGCAAAAAAATCGAAGACGTTAAGATTGTCTGCATGGGCGCAGGGGCGGCGGCGATTGCCTGCATGCGGCTGCTGGTCTCTTGCGGTGCCAGTAAAGACAATTTGGTAATGCTTGATCGTCGCGGTGTTATTCACGCCGACCGTGAAGGCATTAACGAATACAAGGCTGAATTCGCCCGCGATACTGAAATGCGTACCCTGGATGATGCCATCGATAACGCCGATGTCTTTATCGGCTTATCAGGCCCTGGGCTGCTGTCCGCCGACCAAGTGAAGAAAATGGCACCCGATCCGGTGATTTTCGCCTGCACCAATCCGGATCCGGAAATTCACCCTGACGTTGCTCGTGAAGCGCGTCCGGATGTGATCATGGCCACTGGCCGTTCGGACTTCCCGAACCAGGTTAACAACGTACTGGGCTTCCCGTTTATCTTCCGGGGTGCTTTGGATGTGCGTGCCACACGTATTAATGAAGAGATGAAGCTGGCTGCCGTGCACGCGCTCAAAGACCTAGCCCGCGAGCCGGTACCCCAGGAAGTGCTGAACGCCTACGAACGCACCGAAATGAGTTTTGGTCGCGAGTACATTATTCCCACGCCTGTCGATATTCGCCTGTTGGCGAGGGTCACCTCAGCGGTGGCTCAAGCCGCGGTTGATTCTGGCGTAGCGCGTAAACCGTATCCTGCGCACTATCCGCTAACGTCAATTAACGACGTTTACGGCGGCTAAGCCACTCACTGAGCTCTGGACATTACTTACGCCCGCTTCTTAGCGGGCGTAAGTGTTTAAGAGGCTCTCTAATTAGTCTTGTGAGTAACGCGTTAGCCCTTCCTGAGCAGTAGAGGCCACTAATCGACCGTCACGGCTGTAGATATGCCCCCGCGCCAGCCCGCGAGCGCCGCCTGCCCAGGGAGAGTCGATAACGTAGAGCAGCCAGTCGTCCAGGCGGGTGTCCTGGTGGAGCCACAGCGCGTGGTCTAGGCTGGCGATGCGTAGCTTGGGGTCGCGGTACTCAATGCTGTGAGGAATCAGGCTGGTGGTCAGCAAGTTGAAGTCAGAGGCGTAAGAGAGCAGGTGACGGTGCAGGGCCGGATCGTCCGGGAGGGTGCCTGAAAGGCGAAACCATAGGCATTGACCCGCAGGTGTGCCGCTGTCGGGATTGCCCGTTAGATGTAAAAACTCAATGGGGTGGCCAGGAAAGCGGTCATGTTTGGCATCGCCGCTTTCGATTAACGCTTCCGGTGCAGGCACCTCTGGCATGGCGCGTTGGTGGCTAAAGCTTGCCTCTTCGCTCTGAAAGGAGGCGCTACAGAAAAAGATCGGCCGACCTTTTTGGATGGCGGTGACGCGGCGGGTGGTAAAGCTGCCGCCATCGCGAATGGTATCTACCTGATAGACAACGGGGCGATGGGGGTCGCCAGGGCGCAGGAAGTAACCGTGTTGAGAGTGAGGGCGACGCTCATCTGGCACAGTGCGTGCGGCTGCCGCTAGCGCCTGGCCGAGCACTTGGCCACCGTAGAGCTGAGGAAAGCCTAGATCCTGGCTCTGGCCACGAAATAGCGTCTCTTCCAGCGTTTCCAACTCCAGTAACGCTATCAGTTTGTTCAGCGCGTCTGTCATTCTCGGTATCCTTGCGGCTGTCTCTATCGAATGCTGTCGTTGAAAATGGACTACCACGGCGGCGGGCTGCCCTTTTCATACGATCGTTTAGCTATCAGCTACCTTAGCGGAGTTTACGTTTATGCGCAGCGATGAATTTTACATGTACCGGGCGCTTGACCAAGCCCACCTGGCTGCCGCAGCGGGCGAGGTGCCGGTGGGCGCGGTAGTCGTTGACGCGCAGGGTAATATTATTGGTGCAGGGTGCAATGCGCCAGTGGCCAGCTGTGACCCCAGCGGCCACGCGGAAGTGCGCGCACTGCGTGAGGCGGGTAAGCACCAGGGCAACTACCGCCTTGAGGGCTGTACGCTGTTTGTCACTCTGGAGCCCTGCATGATGTGTGCAGGCACGATGATTCATGCCCGCTTAGCCCGCCTGGTTTACGGTGCCGCCGAACCTCGGGCGGGCATGGTGGAGTCAAAGGCTAACCTGCTGTCACAGCCGTGGTTCAATCATCAGATCATAGTAACCGGTGGCGTGCTAGCCGCAGCCTCGCAAAAACTGCTGAAGGGTTTTTTTGCCGCCCGGCGCGCGCAGCCAGGTGAGCCGTTGCCCACAAACAGGGCTAGTGAGTAAGTTGGACTGACCTTTAATTAAGCGGCGGTACAAGCTCAAACAGCAGTAGCGGATCATCGTTGACAGGTGTTTGTTCTAGTTGAAAAAACTGCTGGCGACTGCGCTCTACATACTCGATCATTTCGTAATAACGGCGGATGTTGCGCACGTAAATCACCGGTTCGCCGCCACGGGCATAGCCGTGACGCGTCTGGCTATGCCATTCGCGCTGCTGTAGCAGTGGTAGTGCAGCGCGTACATCTTCCCAACTGTCGGGGTCGCCGCCGCGCATTTCCGCAATCTTGCGAGCGTCGTATAAATGGCCAAGGCCGACGTTGTAGGCCGCCATGGCCATAAACAGGCGGTCATCGCCGGTAATGCTTTCCGGTAAGCGGTCTTTAATGCTGCGTAAATAGCGGGCACCGCCATCAATGCTCTGTGCGGGATCGGTACGGTCAGCAACGCCCATCTCACCCGCCGTGGGGTTGGTCAGCATCATCAAGCCTCGCACGCCTGTCGGCGAGACAGCGTCCGGATCCCAGTGAGACTCCTGATACCCCACCGCCGCCAGTAGCTTCCAGTCAAACTCTGTTTCACGGGCGGACTGCTGGAACAGTTCCGTGTAACGGGGCAGGCGTGCATCAAGGTGGTCAAGAAAGGTGCGGGTGCCGACATACTCTAAGTAGTCGTCATGGCCAAAATAGCGGCTGACGAGCCGATTGAGCGTGCCGCTTTCTTGTAGGTCTTGCAGGAAGCGATTAGCGGCTTCCAGTAACCCCAGGCCTCGACCACTGGGCACTGCCCACGCCATGGAGAGCGGATCGCCGAGTATGAAACCACGCTCGACGTTGGGGAAAAACAGCCGGTTTAAACGGAATTGATGCTCAAAAATAACGGCGGCATCCAGCGTGCCGTTCTCCACCCGTGCAAGCAACTCAGCAACTTCAAGCTCGTGTGACTCTTTCCAACTCAAGGTGGGATGACGGCGTTGAAGATCGCGCAGCGCTTGATCCGTCCCGGCTTCACTGAGCGTGCCCAGTTCTAAGCCGACCAGATCACTCGGCGCTTTAATGCCGTTAAGTCCGCGGCGGTACACCACCAGCGGCTGCATTTGAATAATCGGGCGAGTGTAGTGGATGCCGGGGCTATCGGGCAGTAGTGGGAGTGCTGCTGCACCGAGATCGCCTTTGTCACGTACCGCTGGCAGCACACTTTCGGGGTGATGGCTGGCGTCAAGATTAAGGCTTACCCCCAAGTAGTCAGCAAAGCGGTGCATCAGCTCGTACTCAAAGCCGGTAGGGCCTTGGCGGCCTTCGTAATAGGTGGTGGGGGTGTTGCGGGTGTGAACGGTAATAAAGTCTTTTGCACTGATATGCGTCAAATGCTCGCCTGGGGGGACGAGGGAAAGAGTCGGTACCATGGCTAACAGCATAATGGCAGTTAACGCATAATAAGCGCTGGCACGGGCTATAAAATGTCGGCAAATCAACGTCAGCATGGCGTCTTGTCGGCATGAAACAAGCTGCCACGATACCCAGACACGGTCATGCTGTCACCTTGTTGATTTCGTGTGGCGGCTGGTTTCCAGTATCATAGGCGTTTTTAGGCACCATAAAAGCATGGTCGCACAGCGGCCCGGTGATTTCCCTGCTCGAATTTCCCTGCTCTAGAGGCTTCAGGATATGCTCGAACTGCGAGGCGCGCCCGCCCTTTCTGCCTTCCGTCATGCTCGGCTGTTAACGGTGCTGCGTGAACGTGTGCCCGAAGTGGAAGCGCTGTCTGCCCACTATGTTCATTTTGTCGATGCTCACACCAATGATCGTCAAACACTGGAGGACGCCTCCCGCGAGCGTTTAGCACAGCTACTCGACTATGGCACTCATACCAGCGTGGAGGTTCCCGAGAACGCCCAGCGTTTTTGGTGGTGCCGCGCTTGGGTACTCAGTCACCCTGGTCGTCAAAAGCGACTGATATCGCCCATAACTGCGGGTTACGCGACATTAGCCGCATCGAGCGCGGTATCGATTACCGGGTAAGCTTCACCGCCACGCCGGATGACGAGAGCCTGAACGCGCTGGCGGCACTGCTGCATGATCGTATGACCGAAACGGTGCTGACGGATGTCTCAGACGCCGCTAAACTTTTTGCCCAACATGATCCAGCACCGCTGGGCAGTGTGGATATTCTCGAAGGTGGCCGAGACGCGCTGGCTACCGCCAACCAAGCGCTGGGGCTGGCGTTGGCAGAGGATGAAATCGACTATCTTGTCGACGCCTTCAATGAGTTGGGGCGTAACCCCAGCGACGTTGAACTGATGATGTTCGCCCAAGCTAACTCTGAGCACTGCCGTCACAAAATCTTCAACGCGGATTGGGTTATCGACGGCGAAGCGCAAAATCATTCGCTGTTTAAGATGATCAAGAATACGTTTGCGTCATCGCCCGATAATGTTCTTTCGGCCTATAGCGATAATGCCGCCGTCATTAAAGGCAGTCAGGCCGGGCGCTTTTTTTGCTACACCGCTAACCGGGGCTGACGACGAACGCGCGCTCTATGCCACTCATCAGGAGCCCATTCATATCCTGATGAAGGTGGAGACGCATAACCACCCAACCGCCATTGCCCCTTTCCCGGGTGCCGCGACCGGCTCCGGCGGTGAAATTCGCGATGAGGGTGCGACGGGGATCGGCGGTAAACCTAAAGCAGGTCTTTCGGGCTATACCGTATCTAACCTGCGCATTCCTGAGTTTGTGCAGCCCTGGGAGGCGTTTGATTACGGTAAGCCCGAGCGCATGCAGTCAGCGCTTAACATCATGCTCGACGGCCCGATTGGCGGCGCGGCGTTTAATAATGAATTTGGTCGCCCTAACTTAACCGGCTACTTCCGCACCTACGAGCAGGAGTCGCTTAACGAGGGCGGTATCGAGCGGCGCGGCTTCCATAAGCCGATTATGCTCGCCGGCGGATACGGCAATATTCGTGCGCACCATGTTCAGAAGGGCGATATCCCCGTCGGCGGCAAGCTGATCGTCATGGGCGGCCCGGCGATGCTGATTGGCTTGGGCGGTGGCGCTGCATCCAGCATGGCGTCCGGCACCTCCAGCGCTGATTTGGATTTTGCCTCGGTTCAGCGTGAAAACCCTGAAATCGAACGTCGCGCCCAGGAAGTGATTGACCGCTGCTGGGCAATGGGCGACCACAACCCCATTCGCTTTATTCACGATGTCGGCGCGGGCGGACTTTCCAACGCGTTGCCCGAGCTTGTTAAAGACGGCAACCGTGGTGGCCGCTTTGATCTGCGCGCGGTGCCCAATGCCGAGCCGGGCATGAGCCCGCTGGAGATCTGGTGTAACGAAGCCCAGGAGCGCTACGTACTTGCCGTCGCGCCAGAGGATTTAGACACCTTTGACGCGCTTTGTAAGCGTGAACGCTGCCCTTATGCGGTGGTCGGTGAAGCGTTGGAAGCGCATCACCTTGAAGTCCGTGACGGCCACTTTGACAGTAAGCCTGTCGATTTGCCGATGAGTGTGCTGTTCGGTAAAGCACCCAAAATGCAGCGCGAATTTGAGCGTCACGATCCTGAACTTTCCGGCATGATGCTCGACAATCTCGACCTGCGCGAAGCGCTTGATCGCGTGCTACGGCTCCCCACTGTGGCCTCCAAAAATTTTCTGATCACTATTGGTGACCGCTCAATTACAGGCCAAGTGGCCCGGGACCAGATGGTCGGCCCCTGGCAGGTGCCGGTAGCCGATGTCGCCGTAACGACCGCTAGTTTTGATACCCATGCCGGTGAAGCCATGGCGATGGGTGAGCGTCCGCCGGTGGCGTTGATCAACCCCGCCGCCAGCGCCCGCTTGGCCGTCGCCGAAGCGATTACCAATCTGGCGGCTGCGCCAATCGCCAAGCTCAGCGATATCAAGCTCTCCGCTAACTGGATGAGTGCGGCTGAACATCCGGGTGAGAACCAAGCGCTGTATGACGCTGTTTATGCGGTAGGTATGGAGATGTGCCCGGCGCTGGGTATTGCTATTCCGGTGGGCAAAGACTCCATGTCGATGCGCACCGCCTGGGTTGATGATAATGACCAAGGGGAAAGTGAAGACAAGAGCGTAACGTCGCCGCTGTCTCTGGTCGTCACCGGCTTTGCACCTGTTACTAATGCATTGGCGACGCTAACGCCGCAGATCAACTTGGATCAAGACGAATCGGATCTGATTCTGATTGACCTAGGCAGCGGTCAAAATCGCTTGGGTGGCTCAGCCTTGGCGCAAGTGTACGGCCAAGTGGGTAATGACTGCCCTGATGTAGACGACCCGGAAGATATTAAAGCGTTCTTCGAGGTCATTCAGGGTCTTAACCGTGACGGTAAAGTGTTGGCTTATCATGATCGCAGTGATGGTGGCCTGCTGGTGACGCTGCTGGAAATGGCTTTCGCCGCCCACGCCGGGCTTGAAATCAAGCTCGACTGGATGATTGATGAGCCGGTAGAAGCGCTTAATGCGCTGTTCTCGGAAGAGCTAGGCGCGGTCATTCAGGTCAATCGCCAACACACGGAAGAAGTGCTGGCGCAGTTTGCCGTTGCCGGTATCGAAACGTGCGGCGTCATTGCTCGCCCCCGTTATGATGACCAAGTACGCGTGACGCTGTTTGAAGAGCCGCTACTGGAAACCACGCGTCTACTTACCCAGCGCACCTGGGCTGAAACCAGTTACCGCATGCAGGCGCTGCGGGATAACCCCGAGTGTGCCAAGAATGAGTTCGACAATCTGCTTGATAGTCGCGATCCGGGCCTCTCTGCAGCGCCAACCTTTGATATCAACGACGATATTAGCGCGCCCTATGTCAACACCGCCAAGCCAGCCATGGCCGTCCTGCGCGAGCAGGGCGTCAATGGCCAGGTAGAAATGGCCTGGGCCTTCGATAAAGCCGGGTTTGAGGCAGTCGATGTGCATATGAGCGACATCCTCGAAGGGCGTGTTTCGCTTGATGAGTTCAAAGGCCTTGTCGCCTGCGGTGGCTTCTCTTATGGCGATGTGCTGGGCGCCGGGGGCGGCTGGGCAAAATCAGTGCTGTTTAACGAGCGCGCCCAGGAGCAGTTTGCGGCGTTCTTCGCCCGTGACGATAGTTTCTCGCTGGGGGTATGTAACGGCTGTCAGATGCTCTCGCAGTTAAAATCGTTAATTCCTGGGGCTGAAAATTGGCCGACCTTTGTACGCAATGAGTCTGAGCAGTTTGAAGCGCGGGTCTCTATGGTGAGGGTTGAGAAGAGTCCTTCGATTCTGCTTGCCGGCATGGAAGGCTCCAAGCTGCCCATTGCGGTTGCTCATGGTGAGGGGCAGGCGGCGTTCCGTGACAGCGCCCATCTGCGTAGCATGCAGTCGAGCAGTCAAATTGCCATGCGCTACATCGACAACTACGGCCAGGTGACGACGCGTTACCCGGCTAACCCTAACGGTTCGCCCTCGGGCATTACCGGCCTAACCACCCCCGATGGCCGAGTGACGATCATGATGCCGCACCCTGAGCGTGTGGCTCGGGCGGTCACTAACTCTTGGCGTCCGGCGGAGTGGACGGAAGATGGCGCTTGGCTGCGCCTATTCCGCAACGCTCGGGTTTGGCTCAACTAATTTAGGCAATGCGTCCAGGTAATGCGCTTGATTTGACGATAGCGTTCAACGTTAACGGCGGCTTTTGCCGCCGTTAATCGCTAAAATCAGCGCTCAAGCGTGCTGCTGGGGCGCACTCTCTGCTGTTTCGTCTATTGTCACAGGCGGCAGCCCCAGCTTAGCCTCCAGTGTTTCAAGCTCTAAGCGATAGCGCTCCACGAGGTATTCGAAGCGACCAAAATCATGCCCGCAATCCATGCAGTACACGTGGGCTTGAGCACGCCGTGTAGCGGGCAAGCGTTTTAGACGGCTACTGCATTCTGGGCATTCAGGGCTGAAATGATTCGTTGTCATGGTGAACCTCTTTCTTAAACTCCCGCAGAACGACGCAATAACGACTCGGGAGATTAAAAGTGGATTTGAAAACCTTCACTGTTAAGATGCGACGAAAGTCGCAATAGTTCAATAGCAGGCTAATTAATTTGCCGACATCCAACGCCTCTCAAATATCCTCGCCCACGCCCCAGCTTCGCCCCTATCAGGTGGACGCGGTAAAGCGCGTGGTGGTGCACTTTCGCGCCTCGAGCGATCCTGCTTTGGTAGTGCTGCCTACCGGGAGCGGTAAATCGCTGGTGATTGCCGAGCTGGCGCGCTTGGCAAGAGGGCGGGTGTTGGTGCTGGCCCATGTGCGCGAGCTTGTGGAGCAGAACCACGCCAAATACCAAGCCTATGGCCTTGAAGCGGATATTTTTAGTGCCGGTTTAAAGCGCAAAGAAGCGAGTCGCCAAGTGGTGTTTGGTTCGGTGCAGTCAGTAGTGCGTAACTTGGCGAGTTTTAATGATGCCAATTTTACCCTGCTGGTGATCGACGAAAGCCATCGTGTATCGCTCAGCGAGGATGCCAGCTACCGCCAGGTGATCGAACATCTGCGCCAACACAATCCGCAGCTGAAAATTCTTGGCTTAACGGCGACCCCCTACCGACTGGGGCAGGGCTTTATCTACTATCGCCACCATCACGGTATGGTGCGTGGCAGTGAAGAGAGCTTTTTCCGCGACTGCGTGTTTGAACAGCCCCTCCGCTTGATGGTGAAACAGGGCTATCTCGCCGAGCCCAAGCGCTTGGATATGGCTATTGAGGGCTACGACTTCTCAGCGCTACGGCCGTCAACGAGCGGCCTGTTTCAGGAGGAGGAGCTTAACCGCGTGGTAGCGGGCAGCCGTGCTACGCCGGGCATCATCGGGCAAATTATCGAACGCGCTCACGACCGCCAGGGCGTGATGATTTTTGCCGCCACTGTGGCCCACGCTGAAGAGATCATGGGCTACTTGCCCAAGGCAGAGGCTGCGTTAATTACCGGTGCAACGCCTTCCCAGGAGCGCACAGCGCTGATCGATGCCTTTAAAGCGCGGCAGCTTAAATACCTAGTTAACGTGGCGGTGCTGACCACTGGTTTCGATGCGCCCCACGTAGATTTGATCGCTATTTTGCGGCCTACCGAATCGGTGAGCCTCTATCAGCAGATGGTGGGCAGAGGGCTGCGCCTATCGCCGGGGAAAAACGACTGTCTGATTCTGGATTATGCCGGTAACCCCTGGGATCTCTTTGCGCCGGAAGTGGGCGAACCAAAGCCGGATAGCGACAGCGAACCGGTGCAAGTGGAATGCCCCGCCTGCGGTCATGCCAATCTTTACTGGGGCAAGCGCGACGGCGATCTAGTCATTGAGCACTTTGGACGCCGGTGCCAAGGACTGATTGAAGATGATGAAGGAAAGCGGCGCCAGTGTGAGTTTCGGTTCCGTTTTAAAGTTTGCGAGGCGTGTGGCGCCGAGAACGATATCGCCGCCCGCCGCTGCCATGGCTGCGACAAACTGTTGGTGGACGCGGATGACAAGCTCAAAGATGCCCTTAAGCTGAAAGATGCCAAAGTGTTGCGCGTAAGCGGTATGCAACTAGAAGCAACCACCAATGGTCGTGGTCTGCCGCGCTTAAAAGTCACCTATCATGACGAAGATGGCACCCATCTCTCTGAGTGGTACGCGCTGGAAACCCCCGCTCAACGGCGCGCCTTCTATGCTGCCTTTCTGCGCTATCACCTGCGTGCACCAGGGGGTAAATGGCAGCCGCTAAGCGCCGAGGAGGTCGTCGCCGAGCAGCGTCGGCTGCGCCATCCTGATTTTGTCGTAGGCCGCAAAGTGGGGCGCCATTTCCAAATCCGAGACAAGCTGTTTGATTACGCTGGCCGCTACCGCAAAGCAGTGGAGGCGGGGTAGTACGCTTGTGCTGACTTTCTAATAGAGCGACGCGAATGCTGATGACTTTGCTAAACTGTTCGCTTGTGCCGATTCCCATTTCTCAAGAGAGCCGACCCGCGTGAGCGAGACGCCAAGCGCTACTGTTGATTTAGAAACACCTGATTCCGAGCCCGCTGATCCAGTGGCGGTTTCGTTTGGGCGTCTGTTTAATGAGCAGATTACGGAAATGCCGGAGGATTTGTATATTCCTCCCGAGGCACTACGCGTCTTTCTGGAGACCTTTGAAGGCCCCCTGGATTTACTGCTATACCTGATTCGGCGTCAGAACCTGGATATCCTGACCATCAATGTGGCCACTATCACCCACCAGTACATCGAATACGTGGAGCTGATGAAGGCCATGGAGATTGAGCTGGCGGGGGAATACCTGTTGATGGCCGCCATGCTCGCTGAGATCAAGTCGCGCACGCTGTTGCCGCGCCCGCCGAAAGCAGAGGGCGACGATGAGGAGGATCCTCGCGCAGAGCTTATCCGACGCCTCCAGGAGTACGAACGCCTCAAAGAGGCAGCCGAGACCCTGGATACGCTGCCGCGCATGGGGCGTGACTGGTTCAGCGTGCAGGCGGGTTTACCTCCACTGGAATCACGCGTGATTCATCCTGAGGTAGAGCTGGACGAGCTGCTCAGCGCGCTCTCCGATATCCTCAAGCGCGCCGAGCTGGTGCAGGCCCACCAGATTAGTCGTGAGGTGCTATCTACCCGCGAGCGCATGCTCAAGATTATGGAGCAGCTAAGCGTTGATGACGCGCATCAGCGCTATACCCCCTTTGAAGCGCTGTTCACCCTAGAAGAAGGGCGGGCTGGCGTGGTCGTGACCTTTATGGCAATTTTAGAGCTGGCCAAAGAAGCCATGATTGAAATTGTTCAGAATGCACCGCTTTCGCCGATTCACGTACGTGCTCGTCGTGCCGCCCTGGCCGATGACGAGGAAGGAGCTTTTGAGGAGGGCGAGATAGAAGATGATGCCTATGGCGAGTCCGCTTTTGAGCCTGGAGAGGAGACGCCATGAGTAACGCCGCCAACGCGTTAAATGACACTGTTTTAGATGACATTATTGAAGCAGCGCTCCTGGCCGCTGGCGAACCCTTGCCCCTTGAGCGCTTGGAAACTCTTTTTCTGGAAGGCGAATGCCCAACGCGCAAGGAGTTCCGTGATGTACTTGAGCGCTTACAGCTGCGCCATTCGGCTGGGGCGCTAGAGTTATTGGAAACGATCTCAGGCTATCAGCTACGCATTCGCCCGCGTCTATCGCAATGGGTCTCGCGGCTATGGGATGAGCGCCCCCAGCGCTACTCTCGGGCGCTGCTGGAAACGCTGGCCTTGATTGCTTACCGTCAACCGGTCACCCGAGGCGATATTGAAGAGGTACGTGGGGTCAGCGTGAGTAGCTCGATTATGCGTACTCTGGCGGAACGTGGCTGGATTCGCGTAGTCGGTCATCGTGATGTGCCCGGTCGACCGGCGGTGTACGCCACTACGCGCAGCTTTTTAGACGATTTTGGTTTAAAAACCCTCGATGCGTTGCCGCCGATGCACACCCTGGCGAGCTGGGACGAAAGCGAAATACCTGAAGACACGGGCATGACGAACGATGCTGGCATTCAGGGAGTCAATGATCCCGATTCAGACCATGAAGCACTGGACGAAACGGATAAAACGGTGCAGGATGCGCCTCCCCAGAAAGATGAGATAACGTCGGCTGACATTGCCGATACGCACGCCGAGACGGCGTTAACCCAGCCGCTGAGCTTTGCTGATCTACAGGCACGGCTAGCGGCACGTGCCAAGCGCCAACAAGATGAGCGCGAGGGCACGCAGACTAACGATGTGAGGTCAGACGACCATGAATCAGAGTAATACCACTACGCCCCCTACCAGCGAAAAGCTGCAAAAAGTCTTGGCCCGTGCCGGTCTTGGCTCGCGGCGTGAGATGGAAACAGCCATTTCCGCCGGACGCGTTAAAGTGAATAGCCAGGTAGCCAAGCTGGGCGATCGCGTTGAAGCACGAGACAAGGTCAGTTTCGATGACCGTCCGGTATCACTGCGCCCGGAAGAGGAAGTGCCGCGTCGGGTGATTATGTACAACAAGCCGGAAGGCGAGTTGTGCACGCGCAAAGACCCAGAAGGTCGGCGCACCGTATTTGAACGCTTGCCGCGCTTGAAAGGTGAGCGCTGGATTGCCATTGGCCGTCTGGATATCAACACCAGCGGTTTGCTGCTGTTTACCACGGATGGCGAGTTGGCCAACCGTTTGATGCACCCCTCCACCCAGGTGGAGCGTGAGTACGCCGTTCGCGTGATGGGTGAAGTGAAGCGCGAGCATATCTTGGCCATGGTCGATGGCGTGATGCTGGAAGATGGCCCGGCACGCTTTACGGACGTGCAGGAGTTTGGTGGCGAGGGCATTAATACCTGGTTTCACGTGGTGATTTTAGAAGGTCGCAACCGCGAAGTGCGTCGTCTTTGGGAGTCACAAGCGCTCACCGTTAGTCGCCTAAAACGTGTACGCTACGGCAATATCTTCCTGGATAAGCGGGCAAAAGCAGGCGAATGGGTCGAGCTTACTCAGGATGAAGTGGATGACTTGGCCACGCTGGCTAACTTAGAAACCCGTAAAGTGCCCGCGCTGACGCCCGATGAGAAGAACCGTTGGAACCGCGATAAACATAAGCGCAAGCCGGTTCAGGCAATGCGTAAACCGAAAAGCAAAGCTCGCTAAGCGCGTCTTTGATAGCTCCGTGTCGAACGGCATGGAGACGTGAAGTCAGTCGTTAAATAAGCGTGTCTGACTCTGTTTAAATGAGTAAGTCAGGCACGTTTGTGGTTCATTTCTACTATCCGAGGCTAAAAAGCACTTGCTATCAAAGCAGTGTAAGCGTAGGATATGCATCCGTTCAGGCGGGTCGTTAGCTCAGTTGGTAGAGCAGTTGACTTTTAATCAATTGGTCGCAGGTTCGAATCCTGCACGACCCACCATCGAAGCCTTTGTTTTTACGATATGTTTGAACAGCAAGTGGCGTCGGGTGGTTATGAACGAAGATAGTATGATGTAGCAGCGCAATTTGGGTCGTTAGCTCAGTTGGTAGAGCAGTTGACTTTTAATCAATTGGTCGCAGGTTCGAATCCTGCACGACCCACCAAATTCAACGCCCCTGGCAGCTAGCTGCCAGGGGCGTTTTGCTATGCGCTGATAAGAGACTCGCTTGAGCAGTGGGCCCTAGTGACAATCTGTTTGCAGCGGGCAGCTATTTCCCACCACAATGGTCTAGAATAGATTTTAGACGACGGGTCACCGCGAGAGACGCAGCGGCCCGTCGCGCACGCGAGTGACATAGGTGTAAAAGTAGCTGCGAAACAGTGCTTGCCTGTGCCTCGACCCAGTGTTTAGCAGGGGGATTCCCTGTTCGTCACAGTGGTAGACACAATGACTATTATGACTACTCAAGCCGAGCTCAGTACTCCGCTACCCGTTGCGTATTGCCCGACCCGTATTCCGGCGGAAGATCTGGCGCGGGTCGAAGAAATTAAACGGCTATTGAAAGCCCATAACGCCGTTTTGGTAGCGCACTACTACACCGATGACGCGATCCAGCAGCTTGCCGAAGAGACCGGCGGCTGTGTCGCTGACTCGCTGGAGATGGCACGCTTTGGTGCCCGCCACGAGGCCACAACGCTGGTTGTTGCCGGTGTACGTTTTATGGGCGAAACCGCCAAAATCCTATCGCCTGAAAAGCGCGTGCTCATGCCCACCCTTGAAGCAACCTGTTCGTTGGATATTGGTTGTCCTATCGACGAGTTCAGTGCTTTCTGCGATGCCCATCCTGACCGCACCGTGGTGGTGTATGCCAATACGTCTGCGGCGGTTAAGGCGCGGGCTGACTGGGTGGTGACTTCGTCGATTGCGGTTGAGGTGATTGAGCACCTGCAGGCCAAGGGTGAGAAAATTCTCTGGGCGCCCGATAAACATTTGGGCGGCTATATTCAGAACAAAACCGGCGCCGATATGTTGATGTGGGACGGCGCCTGTATCGTCCATGAAGAGTTCAAGGCCAAAGGCGTTGAAGACCTTAAACGAATCTACCCCGATGCAGCGGTACTGGTGCATCCCGAGTCGCCTGAACCGGTCGTCAGGCTTGCGGATGTAGCTGGCTCCACCTCCCAGTTGATTAAAGCGGCAAAAGAGCTGCCCAACGATAAGCTGATTGTGGCAACTGACCGAGGCATCTTTTTCAAGATGCAGCAGGCGGTGCCCCATAAAACCCTATTTGAAGCGCCCACCGCCGGTAACGGCGCTACCTGTCGCAGCTGCGCGCACTGCCCCTGGATGGCCATGAATGCGCTGGATAACCTGGCGGGTGCATTGCGCGAGGGGAGTGGTGAGATCCAGGTCGATGAGCCGATGCGTTTGAAGGCCTTGATGCCGCTGGAGCGAATGCTTAATTTCAACGCATAGCGAGAAAAGATTAACCGAAGGTCATTGCGAACGAAGTGAAGCAATCTCGGGGTTATTGCCACCGCTGGTTAAGATTGCCGCGTCGCTGCGCTCCTCGCAATGACCTAGGTTTAGTTGACCTAGATTTAATTGGCATAGATTTAGTTAAAATCTTCCAGCGCTTCGCGGTACTCAATAAACGCCTCGCGGCGCTGCTCAATTCTTGCTACTACCTGCAGATCACTTTCGCGCTCCGCCGCATCCCTTGCAATGGAGAGCTGGCGAATGCCGCGGTCTACCCGCCCCGTTAGCTGAAGATGCTCTGCTCTCGCTAAATGCCCCCAACCATCATGCCCGCTGCGTCCAGCCGCCTCGGCGAGCAGGTTAAAACCTTGTGGGTTTTCTGGATGTTGAGACGTTACGTCGCGCAGCAGGTTGTAAGCAGCTTCAGGGTCGCGCTGTAGCTGTGCTTCAGCCAGTATCAGTTGAGCAGGAAGGTAGTTAGGCATAAAACGCAGCAGTCGCTGGCTGCGCTGGATGGCCTCATCGTACTGGCCAGCCTCTAAGGCGACGCTCGCCGCAGAAGCGGGTAGCATAGCGAAGTCAGGCTGCTGGCTGGCAAGCTGATCCAGGCGTTGTAAGGCGCTACTCGTCTGGCCGTTGCGGGCAGCGATCAACGCATCTAGGTAGCTCTGGGCAACTTCATCCGCGCCTTCACGGGCAAGGCGTGACGCCGCTTGCTGAGGAGTGTTGGCGTGAATGCTCAGCAGTGCCCGGGCGCGCATCATGTCGTAAAGAGTGTCGCTGGTGTATGCATCGGCGACATTCAGCTGGGCAGCGCGATCCTGAGCGGCGCTTAAGCGGCTATCAGTGACCGGGTGTGTGAGTAGGAACTCGGGTGGCGTATCGCCCTGCAGGCGGGCCATACGCTGCATGGCTGCGAACATGCGCACCATGGCTTCCGGGTCATAGCCCGCGTCGGCCATTGCCTGCAGGCCAATATTGTCGGCTTCCTGTTCGAATAGGCGCGAATAGCTGAGCTGATCCTGGATCAGCGCTGCCTGGGAGCCCATGGCGGCCGCCATGCCAACGTCGCCGCCGCCGCTTGCCGCGATCAGCATGCCGGCCAGCATAGCAGCCATGGCGGGCAGTTGGGTTTGCGATGCGCGGGCGCTGCCCCTGGCGTAGTGGCGTTGGGAGAGATGGCCCAGCTCATGGGCTATCACCGATACAAAAGCGCCCTCATCCTCGGCAAACGCGAAGAGTCCCGAGTTAATGCCTACCACGCCACCAGGCACGGCAAAAGCGTTGAGCGATGGATTATCGACCATGACGGCGGTTGTCCGTAAGCCGTTAATCTGGCTATAGGGCGCAAGCCTAGCAATAAGGCTTTCCAGGTAATCACTTACAATGGGATCTTGCCACTGCGGTGCCTGCGCTCGAAATTGACGCAGCCATGCTCGACCCAGGCGGTACTCTTCGTTGCTGACAGAGGTAGAGGCTGCGCCCAGACTAGGCAGACCGTAATCGTTGATAGCGGCGCTTTGTGGGCTGAAAAGCAGGCTGCCGCAGGCGCAAGCGAACGCGCATATCCAGCTAGGGTAAGCGGTACGAAAGGTCGGCATGGCATCCTCATGAGTGTTGGTAAAGCGTAGTTGTCACAGTGTGACATTGATAAAGACGGGGAAGTGCCGTTAAATCGATGACCTAGTGAAATCAATCGCTAAAAAGTCAGTTTATGCAACAATGCCGTGAATATGCAGGTCATTTTGAGGGAGTGTGTATGTCTGAGCAAACCGAGGGCTTTCAACCCGATACGGTGCTTGATGCTTGTGGTCTGCATTGCCCGTTGCCACTGCTGAAGGCGAAGCAAGCCTTGGCAGGTTTGGCAGCAGGCCAGTTGCTGGAAGTACGTTCAACGGATGCGGGCTCATGGCGTGATATGGCCTCGTTTACCGACCAGAGTGCGCATACGCTGGAAGGCCGTGAAAAGCATGATGATGTTTACGTGTACTGGATTCGTAAAGCCGGGGATGCGCACTCATGACTCTGCGCACGATTTTAAAAAGCTGGGTTGAGCGCTACTTCTCAGACGAAGAAGCGCTGATTCTGCTGGTGGTGTTAGTGGCGGGCTTCGCGGCAATTATTTGGTTTGGCCGTATGCTGGCGCCGTTTTTCACTGCGCTGGTGATCTCGTTTCTACTGCAAGGTGTGGTGAGCGCGCTGACTCGGCGTGGCCTGCCGCATTTGCTGGCCGTTATCTTGGTGTTTTTGGCGTTTATTAGCGTTCTGCTAACCCTGGCCTTTATTCTTATGCCACTGATTTGGAACCAGTTAGTCGGGCTGGTGCAGGAGACACCGAGGATGTTTGCCAGTGGACAGGGCTGGCTAGACGAACTGCAGGCGCGTTATCCCAATATTATTACGCCGGATCAAATGCAGAACTGGATAGGCGTAGCGAGCCGCGAAATCAGCCAGTTAGGGCAGCGTGCCTTAACGCTTTCACTGGCATCGCTAGGCAATATTATGTCGCTGATTATCTATCTGGTGTTGGTGCCGATTCTGGTTTTCTTTATGCTCAAGGATCGCGACGTATTAGTCGGCTTCATGCTTTCGCTGCTGCCCCAAAAGCGCACGCTGCTATCGCGTATTTGGCGTGAGATGGACGACCAGATAGCCAACTATATCCGCGGCAAATTTATTGAAATTATCATCGTGGGTACGGTCGCGTTCTTTACCTTTGCCTTCTTTGGCTTGCCTTATACGGCGCTGTTGGCGGTGTTGGTGGGGTTTTCTGTGTTGGTGCCGTATATCGGCGCGGCGGTTGCCACTCTGCCGGTAGCCGCGGTCGCGGGGTTCCACTTTGGGCTTAGCGAGGAGTTTGTCTATGTGCTGGTGGCTTATGGTGTGATCCAAGCGCTGGATGGCAACGTATTAGCACCGGTTCTGTTCTCCGAAACCAACAATATCCACCCGGTCTCTATCATTGTGGCGGTGCTGTTCTTCGGCGGGATTTGGGGGTTCTGGGGTATTTTCTTTGCGATACCCTTGGCAACGCTGCTGAAGGCGTTGATCTACGCCTGGCCGCGAAGTATGCATGAGCGTGAGGAGCGTCGAGGCTTGCAAGCTCCGGCAAAAGAGTACGAGTAGCGCTGAAATATGGCCCGCGCTGGGTATCCTCAGCGCGGGCACGAAGGGTTAGCTTGCAGCGTCAAGTTGTTCGGCTGCGGCAAGCACTTCTTCAACGTGGCCTGTTACCTTTACGCCACGCCACTCTTTTGCCAGCTTGCCCTCTTTATCAATCAAGAACGTGCTTCGCTCGATGCCAAGATGCTCCTTGCCGTACATTTTCTTGAGTTTGATAACGTCAAAGATCGTGCAGACATTTTCGTCTTTGTCAGAGATCAGCTCAAAATTGAAATCCTGCTTGGCTTTGAAATTTTCCTGTGCCCGCAGGCCATCGCGTGAGACGCCAAGAATGACCGTGTTAGCGGCATCGAAGGCGGCTTTGTGGTCACGGAAATCGCCGCCTTCGGTGGTGCAGCCTGGCGTGCTGGCTTTAGGGTAGAAGTAAACCACGACCTGTTTGCCGCGTAGCTCTGACAGCGTCACGGTGGTATCACCGGTCGCGGGGGCGGAAAAATCAGCAACGAGTTGACCGATTTCAACAGACATAAGGCATCCTTTTAAGAGTGGGTGTTAATATTGGGCGTTAATGTAGACAGCTAATGTTGTTGGTTATTGTGGATAGTTATTGTGGATGGTTAATGTTAATTGTTACGCGCGATTACACGTAAGCCAGAGGCCGTTGTCAAAGCTCAAATCAGGCTGGTGACAAACTCGCAGCGCTTTACGCTGTACAGGCTGGAATCGCCTGAGTACCATTTGCCCTCTGTGGAGCGCCAGCGGCTTGTTACGAAGTAGCGCGATGGCGACCATTTTGATAAAACATAGCACGTAAATACGTAGCACTTAAAACACAGATAGTTGATATCACACTTTGGCTGGTGAGGAATAAACGGATGATCACAGGCAGCATCGTCGCCCTGGCGACGCCTATGAAAGTCAATGGCGACATCGACTGGGAGGCGCTTCGTCGTCTGGTGAACTTCCATCTCGAAAATGGCACCGATGCCATTGTTGCTGCGGGCACGACAGGCGAACCAACTACCATGTCCTTTGCGGAGCACTTTGATGTAATTCGCAGCGTCGTAGAAGAGGTCAATGGCCGTATTCCGGTTATCGCTGGAACCGGGGCCAACGCCACGTCTGAAGCGGTTGAGCTGGCGCGATACGCCGGTGAAGTGGGGGCCGATTACTGTTTGTCAGTATGCCCTTACTACAACAAGCCCACCCAGGAAGGCCTCTACCAGCACTTTAAAGCGGTCGCTGAAGGCAGCAAGCTGCCGGTAATTCTGTATAACGTGCCGGGCCGCACCTGTTCTGATCTCTACAACGAAACCGTCTTACGGTTGGCTAATGTAAATAATATTATTGGCTTAAAAGACGCGACGGGGAACCTGGAGCGTGCAGAAGATCTAATCACGCGTCTGAAGGGCAGTGGCTTTATGCTCTACTCCGGCGACGATGCGACTGCCTGTGACTTTATGTTGATGGGTGGCCATGGCGATATCTCCGTTACCGCCAACGTTGCCCCCCAGGCAATGCACGATCTGTGCGCAGCTGCCGTAGCCGGTGATTCCGATAAGGCACACCAAATTAATACACGTTTGATGCCGCTGCATACCAATCTGGGCATAGAGTCGAACCCTATCCCGGTGAAGTGGGCGCTGAATCGTATGGGCTACGCAGACGCGGGGATTCGTCTACCGCTGACTTGGCTGTCGGAAAAATACCACGCCACGGTGAGTGAAGCGCTGCAGTTGGCAGGCGTTGTAGAGGAGTAACTCGGCGCAATACCCTTTGCTACCCAGCTAGCTTATCGCTGAGCTGGGTACCTGATTTGTTGACTTAAGGTGGCTTGATGAGCTCTGTGCTTGAAATACGTGCGCTTAAATGGGTTCCGCTGGCACTCGCAGCGGCTGTCGTGCTCTCTGGTTGTGCGCGAGATGGTTTTTACCACGACCGTAACCTGGACTACACCGAGGCCGCTCCGGCGCCGCCTCTAGTGTTGCCGGAGACCCGTGATGCCCAACGATACCGCGATGCGCTGCCGGTTCCTCAAGCCGCCACTCAAGGTACACGGCTTGACGAAGCGGCAGAAATTCGTCCGCCTCAATCGCTGGCTATTGGCAGTGGTCTAGAGCCTGAGTATGTTGAGCGCCGCGAAGTTGGCGACCAAACCTGGCTCGTCGTGGCCGCCGACACCGGTACGGTGTGGCCGCAGTTGGAAGAGTTTGTACGCAGCCGACAGTTGGCCGTACAGCAGAGCAGTGCTTCCCAGGGCGTTATTGTGACTTCTCAGGCGGAAATACGCCTGCAGAGTGCACTCCGTGCGGGCAGCAGCGAAGTGCGCTGTGAGCGTGGCGGGCAAACCATGACAAGCTGTTTAGAGGCGCTGGAAAGCCACCTAAGCGCACGCAGCGCGTCTGCCAGCGTGTCCTCTTCCTGGACCGCTCAGCGCCTCACTGACGAGCAGACACTGCAAATTCGTCAGCAGGGCGACGAGTGGGAAGTGGTTATTCCGCAGCCCATTGACCGCGTATGGGCAGAGCTCAACCACTACCTGGAACTCGATTTTGCTCAGGAAGGGCAGCGTGATTTGCTGGCCGCCGATCCGGCTAGTCACGAGTTCATGGTTGATTATATGACCGCGACTGAGCGCAATCGTAACCCGCTACAGATCGTGTTCAGTGCGGATGTTCGCAAGATGTCCCAAGAGATTCGTCTTGCCCTACAGCCTGACGGTGACCAGACGATCCTGCGTGCCATTAACGCTAGTGAGCGGGCATTTAGCGCCGACGATCAGCGCGAGCTGCTTGAGCGTGTCTCCGGCTATTTACGTTAATTTGTTGATCCTTGACCCCTTACGGAGCCCCCATGGAAAAGCGCCAAGAACTCTACGCCGGTAAGGCGAAATCTGTGTATACCACCGACGATCCGGATTTGTTGGTGCTCAATTTTCGTGATGACACCAGCGCCTTTGATGGCAAAAAAATGGAGTCGCTGGCCCGCAAGGGGATGGTCAATAATATCTTTAACGCCTTCATTATGGAGCGGCTGCAGGAAGCGGGTATTCCCACCCACTTTGAAAAGCAGCTCTCCAACACGGAAAGCCTGGTCAAAAAGATGCAGATGATTCCGGTGGAGTGCGTAGTGCGCAATATCGCCGCCGGTGGTTTGGTAAAACGGCTAGGCGTGGAAGAGGGTATTGCCCTAACGCCGCCTACCTTCGAGCTGTTCTTGAAGAACGACGAGAAGGGCGACCCGATGATCAATGAGTCTCTGGCCGAGACCTTTGGTTGGGCGACCCCTGAGCAGTTGGCTAAGATGAAAACATTAACCTTCAAGGTTAATCATATTCTCAAAGCGCTGTTCGCCGATGGCGATATGCTGCTGGTGGATTATAAGCTTGAGTTTGGTGTGTACAAAGGCGAGGTTGTGCTGGGGGATGAGTTCTCCCCTGATGGCTGCCGCCTATGGGATGCCAATACTCGTGAAAACTGGATAAGGATCGTTTCCGTCAAGGGCTAGGCGGCGTGATCGAGGCCTACGAAGAAGTAGGCCGTCGTCTGGGGATTACCTTTCCCGCTTAAGTCATTATCATTGGCTTATTGCTCGGCGTAAGGTTCGATAGCCATCACCTCCAAGGTGGTGGCTTCGTCTTTTAGGCAAGCACGAAACTGAACGTCCACATCCCGCAGCCTGACCCCATAAAGTCGACCTGACGCGCTATCTTTTTGCTGGTAGGCGGGTCTTGGGTCTTGGCTTAGTACCTGCTCTATTAGGGCATGCAGAGTAGCGCTATCTGAGCGTTGGGCGAGGGAGTCCAGTGCTGCTGGGTGGAACGACACCGGCATCAGTGACGGGGTCTGGGGGGCGAAGCCGGCCTGTGCGTTGGGCTGAGATTCGGCCCAGGGTAGGTAGGGTTTGATATCAACGACAGGCGTACCGCTGACCAAGTCGCAGCCCTGTAACGTCAAAACCACGCCTTGCTGCGTGTTGATGCCCACGAGTCGCACCAGTGACAGTCCCAGGCGGTTAGGGCGGTGGGTGCTGCGACTGGCAAATACGCCCACTTTTTTATTGCCGCCCAAACGGGGTGGTCTGACCAGTGGCGACCAGCGATCAGGGCTCTGGTGAAATATGAAACTCAGCCACAGATGGCTAAAATCTTCTAGGCCGCGCACCGCGAGCGGATCGTTATAGGGGGGCGCGAGCACCAGCCTGGCGCTAGCGGCGGGGGCGAGCCCCGGTTGGCGCGGAATGCCGAACTTATCCGGGTAGTCGCTCATTACGTGGCCAATGGGCCTCAGCGCAAAGTGCTCGCTGTTAGGGGCATCGTCCATCACACTGCCTTTTGCTAAGGTGAAACTGCGTAGGGTTGGTCCCCGTCGTATAAAGCGTAGTAAGAAGCCAAGTAGTAAGCTGCCAAAGAGTAAGAAGCCAAACAGTATAATGCAGGCCAACGGCTTAAGCGTGACCAAATAGGGTGCGATCGAATGCGGCGTGATCGAATAGTCATTGACCAAATGTTAGTTGAACAGCTCAAAGGTGATGCATGAGTAATACCGAGGAGCAGCAGGCGCCAACCAGTGCGCGGATTATGTATCGCGCGGCGCTAGCACGTGATGCCGCCGATCAGGCAGAAGTGTTTTACCACGCCGTCATGCAGGGGGCTGCCACGCACTACACGCTGGATGAGCGGCGGGCCTGGGCCAATGCGTTGCCACGGGAAGGCAGTGCGTGGAGAGTGCGCCAAGCGCTCTACACCACGTTGATTGCTACCTGTGATGGGCGTTGCGTGGGTTTTCTGGAGCTAGATTTAGCTGATGGTCGGGTTGAAACGCTCTACGTTTGGCCCTCTTTAACCGGCCGCGGCATTGGCACCACGCTGCTGGTACATGCTGAGCGCTTGCTGCTAGAACAAGGGCTGGGACGGGTGGAAATAGAAGCCAGTTCGTTGCTTTATGAGCGCCTGATGCGCCGTGGTTGGGAAAACCACGGCGAGGAGTGGGTCGAGCGAAGCGGGGAACGGCTACAGCGTTATAAGCTTTCGAAACCACTCAATGCCGTCGAAACGTAAGTAGAGTTACACGCTATAGCTGCGGGTAATGCGCATGGAGAGATCGATTGAGGCGATATCCTTGGTCAGTGCGCCGCTTGAGATACAGTCAACGCCGGTATCGGCGATGGCTCGTAGCGTAGCGTCGTCAACATTGCCCGAAGCTTCCAGGGTGGCTCGGCCACCATTAATTTCGACCGCAACGTGCAGGTCTTCAATGGCAAAATTGTCGAGCATAATAATGTCGGCACCTGCCGCCAGCGCCAAGTCCAGCTCTTCAAAGGTCTCCACCTCGACCTCAACCGGTAGGTCGCTGGCTAACTTGCGCGCTTGCGTAACCGCCGCCTGAATGCCGCCACAGGCAGCAATATGGTTCTCTTTGATCAGAAAAGCGTCCCACAGGCCAATGCGATGGTTATGTCCGCCACCGCAGGTGACTGCATATTTTTGCGCCAAGCGCATGCCGGGCAGTGTTTTGCGGGTATCCAGCAGGCGTACGCCGGTGCCTTCAATCAAATCCACGTAAGCGCGGGTGGCGGTGGCAGTGGCCGACAGCGTTTGCAGTACATTCAGCGCTGCACGCTCTCCCGTCAGCAGGGTGCGGGCGGGGCCTTCCAGGGTTAAGAAACACTGCCCGGCCTCAAGCTTGTCGCCGTCGGCGGCCTGCCAGTGAAGGCTGACTCGGCTATCCAGGCGGCGAAACAGTTCGTCCACCCAGGCAGCACCGCAGAGAACCGCGGGCTCACGGGTAATGATGTCGGCGGTGGCCCACTGGTGTTCAGGGATCAATTGCGCGGTAATATCACCCGGGCCAACGTCTTCGGCTAGCAGGCGAGCAGCGCTGGCGCGGATTTCTTCTGCAAGAGCGGATTGATAATGCATGGCTGTGAGTTCTCTGAACGTCGTCAAGTGTGACCCGCAGTATAGAGAAAAAGAGCGGCGAAAGAGAGCAGTGAAAAGAGCGCTAACGGAGAGGAGCCCCTGCCCATGGAAGAGAAACAACCCCATAGCGGTTGGTGGGAAAATGCCCGAAAAGTTGAATCCCCCAACTGTGATACTAGGCCTGAAGGTGAGGTGTCGCTGTTAGTGATACATGCCATCAGTTTGCCCCCAGGGCAGTTTAGCGGGACAGCGATTGAGGCGCTGTTTACTAATCAACTAGAGGGAAAAGAGCACCCCTTTTTTGCTGAAATTTCTCATTTAAGAGTATCAGCACATTTGCTGATACGCCGCGACGGTGAGTGCGTGCAGTTCGTGGATACGGATCAGCGGGCATGGCATGCCGGGCGCTCCTGCTGGTGGGATGCCCACCACGGTAAGTGGCGCACGGCGCTCAATGATTTCTCGGTAGGCATTGAGCTTGAAGGAGATGATGTTACTCCCTACAGCAAAGCTCAATATAACGCTCTGATAGAGGCCTTCGTATGGCTAATGGCACGTTATCCTCAGCTTGATACTTCCCGTATTACTAGCCATGCCTATGTGGCGCCATTGCGCAAAACAGACCCCGGTCCGGCGTTTGATTGGGCGTATTTTTATCAGCGGCTTAGAGCCCGAACTGAGCGTTAATGTGCCGATTAAGTGATTAACCGGCAACGAAATAAAACGGTAGTTTAATTACACTCGTGCGCTAATTAATGGTTCTCATTAAAGCACTATGCTTTGCTTATGTTGCAGTGCAATAGTTTGTTTTCGATAGGCTTTTCCGCTGCGACAGAATTGGCAGCGTGGCGACTTTGCGGTATCTTCGCATATACAAAAGGCTAACTTTTACGACATTTGTGTAGCTTTACTACATCGACATGTACGTAGCTTGTTGAATGTAGAGCTAAAACCCCTATCCGGCGTTTAATCACCGGCTGAATGTTGGCGCGTGGTGGAGTTCCACACCGCCGCCCCAGGCCCTTCAGGGTAGCGGGGCTAATTGTCATTTATCGTCATTCGGAGAGACCTCTATGAGTCTGGAGACAAGAGAAGATCTCGATCCGATCGAAACTACGGAATGGATTGATTCCCTAGAGTCGGTATTGGATCGTGAGGGCGAAGATCGTGCCCGCTACCTGATGACCCGCCTGGCGGATCGCCTGCGCCGGGACGGGATGAAGGTACCCTTCTCGGTGACAACCCCGCACCGTAATACGATCCCGGTTCACCGCGAAGCACCGATGCCTGGCGACCTGTTCATGGAACGTCGTATTCGCTCCTTGATCCGTTACAACGCTATTGCACAGGTTATTCGTAATAACCGCGCAAACCCGGGCCTGGGCGGTCACATTGCCAGCTTTATGTCATCTGCCACGCTGTATGACGTAGGCTTTAACCACTTTTTTCCGCGCCGCAAAAGACGATTTTGCTGGTGACTTAATTTACATCCAAGGCCATGTGGCGCCAGGCATTTATGCTCGCTCTTACTTGGAAGGCCGCCTGTCGGAAGAGCAGATGGACAAGTTCCGCCAGGAAGTTGATGGCGATGGTCTGTCTTCTTACCCGCACCCATGGCTAATGCCGGACTACTGGCAATTCCCTACCGTCTCCATGGGCCTAGGCCCCATCCAGGCGATCTATCAAGCCCACGTGATGAAGTACCTGCATCACCGTGAGCTGAAAGACATGCACGACCGTAAGATCTGGTGCTTTATGGGTGACGGCGAGTGTGACGAGCCGGAATCCTTAGGTGCTATTTCGCTGGCAGGTCGTGAAAACCTCGACAATCTGATCTTCGTGATCAACTGTAACCTGCAGCGCCTTGACGGACCTGTGCGCGGCAACTCGCGGGTGATGGACGAATTCGAAGGCGTCTTCCGTGGTGCCGGCTGGAACGTGATTAAGGTCGTTTGGGGCCGTCACTGGGATCCGTTGTTCGAGAAGGATAAGAAAGGAATCCTTCAGAAGCGTATGGACGAAGCGGTCGACGGTGAGTACCAGAACTACAAAGCCAACGGCGGTGCGTATACCCGCGAGCACTTCTTTGGTAAGTATCCAGAAACCGAAGCGATGGTCAAAGACCTCTCTGACGACGATATCTGGAAGCTCAACCGCGGTGGCCACGACCCCTTCAAGGTTTACGCGGCTTACAACGAGGCGGTCAACACGTCTAACGGCAAGCCCACGGTAATCTTGGCGCATACCGTTAAAGGTTACGGCATGGGTAGCGGCGATGGCGAAGCAGCCAACGAAGCGCACCAGGTTAAGAGCATGGAGCACGAAGCGCTCAAAACCTTCCGTGATCGCTTTGGTATCCCATTGACCGACGAGCAGCTTAAAGACGTGCCTTACTACAAGCCGGAAGATGATTCTCCTGAGCTTAAGTACATGCATCTGCAGCGTGAGCGCTTAAATGGCTACCTGCCAAGTCGTCGTAGTGACTTCGACGCGCTGGAAATTCCGACCCTGGAAGATAAAACCTTTGCCTCGCAAATGGTTGGCTCAAAAGGCCGTGAAGTCTCCACCACCATGTCTTTTGTGCGGGTACTCAATGGCTTGGTTAAGGATAAGACCCTTGGCAAGCTGGTCGTGCCGATTATCCCTGATGAAGCACGTACCTTCGGTATGGAAGGTATGTTCCGTCAGTTAGGTATTTATACCGCCGAAGGTCAGAAATATGAGCCGGTGGATAAAGGCCAGATCATGTACTACCGCGAGGACCAGAAAGGCCAGGTTCTTGAAGAAGGTATTACTGAAGCGGGTGCGATGTCTGCCTGGATTGCTGCGGCCACTTCCTACAGCAACAACCACGTCACGCTACTGCCGTTCTATATCTACTACTCCATGTTTGGTTTCCAGCGTATTGGTGACTTGGCGTGGGCGGCGGGTGACCTGCAAGCGCGCGGCTTTATGGTTGGCGGCACCGCAGGGCGCACTACGCTCAATGGCGAAGGCTTACAGCATCAGGATGGTCACAGCCTGATTCAGGCCTCCACCATTCCTAACTGCCGTAGCTATGACCCGACCTACGCGCATGAAGTGGCGGTGATCGTTCAGGATGGTTTGAAGCGCATGTTCACCGATAAGGAGAACTGCTTCTACTACCTCACGGTGATGAACGAGAACTACGAGCACCCAGCGCTAGAAAATGTACCCGCCGACGACATCGTCAAGGGCATGTATCTGCTGCGTGAAACTCAAGGTGACAAAGGGCGCGTTCAACTGCTTGGTTCAGGCACTATTCTACGCGAAGTAGAAGCTGCCGCTGAGCTGCTGGCTAACGATTGGGGTATCGGTGCCGATATCTGGAGCGTTACCAGCTTTAACGAGCTACGCCGTGAAGCCTTGCTGTTGGATCGTGAAGCCTTCTTGAATCCGGACGCTGAAGCGCTTAAGCCCCACGTCACTAAGTGCCTGGAAGGGCGCGATGGCCCGGTTATCGCTTCAACCGATTACATGAAGCTGTATGCCGATCAAGTACGCGCCTGGGTGCCGGGTGACTACACTGTACTGGGTACTGATGGCTTTGGCCGTTCAGATACTCGTGTGAAGCTGCGTTACTTCTTTGAAGTAGATCGCCACTTCGTAACTGTCGCCGCGCTGCGCGCGCTGGCTGATCGTGGCGAGATTGATCGCAAGCTTGTCGGCGAAGCGCTGAAGAAGTACGGCATTGACGCCAATAAGCCTAACCCGCTGACTAGCTAAACCGCTGCCCGGTGGGTGAATGCCCACCGGCTCGATCCGATTTGGAAGGAGCGCGACCTTGAGTAGCGAAATCATCAAAGTTCCCGATATCGGTGGTGATACCGATGTCGAAATCATCGAGATTGCGGTGTCAGAAGGCGACGTCATTGAAGCGGAAGACACCCTGATCACTCTGGAATCTGACAAAGCCAGCATGGATGTGCCGGCCCCGAAAGGCGGCAAGGTCATCAAAGTGCTGGTCAAAGAAGGCGATAGCGTTTCCGAAGGTGACGATATCGTAGAGCTGGAAGTTGAAGGCGACAGCAGTAGCGAAGAAAGCAGTAGCAACGACGCTGAGCCAGAAGCAGCCCCAGCGAAAGAAGAAAAGCCCCAAGAAGAGAAGCCGCAGGACGAGAAGCCTGCTGCCAAGAAATCAGCCGGTGGTAAGCAAACCGTTGATATCAAGGTGCCCGACTTGGGTGGCTCGGATAGCGTTGAGATCATCGAAGTCGCGGTGAGTGAAGGCGATGAGGTTGAAGCTGAAGACACACTGATTACCCTGGAGTCTGATAAAGCCTCCATGGACGTGCCCAGCCCTCATAGCGGCAAAATCGTCAGCTTCACTGTGAAAGAAGGCGACACGGTTTCTGAAGGCGACGTGATCGGTCAGATGGAGATTGCGGGCGAAGGCGGCGACGAGAGTGAAGACGCGCCTGAAGAGCAAGCCTCTAGCCAAGCCAGCAGCGAACCCGAAGAGCCCGCTGATGAAGATGATCAGGAAGAGGCCGCCAGCGTTGAGCCGGAACGCAAAGAGATTCGCGTGCCTGATCTTTCTGGCGCATCTGACGTGCCAATTATCGAAATCGGCGTAGCGGCAGGCGATGAGGTCAATGAAGAAGATCCGTTGATCACCCTAGAGTCTGATAAAGCCTCTATGGACGTCCCTAGCCCTTACAAAGGTAAGCTCATCGAGCTGACCGTTAAAGAGGGTGACACTGTCTCTGAAGGCGATGTGATTGGCTATATGGAAGTGGCGGGTGCCAAAAAAGCAGCACCGAAAAAAGCCGCACCGAAAAAAGCCGCACCCGAAAAAGCCGAGTCTAAAAGCGATAAGCCCAAGAGCGATAAGCCGAGCAAGGCCGCTGAGTCCCCATCGGGCACGCCCAGCCCGGAAGCTCAAATGGCGGCCCACAAGCCACGCGACGGCAAACTGGTTCACGCCGGGCCTGCGGTGCGTATGCTGGCTCGTGAGCTGGGCGTCGATTTGGAACTGGTGAAACCCAGCGGCCCGAAAGATCGCGTGCTCAAAGAGGACGTACAGTCCTATGTTAAGCAAGCGATTGCCAATCAGGGTAAAGCCCAGCCCGGCGCCGCAGCTGCGGCCACAGGCGGTGCGGGCATTCCGCCGATCCCGGAAGTCGACTTCAGCCAGTTTGGTGAAGTGGAAGAGAAGCCGATGGGTCGCCTGCTTAAGATGGGTGCGACCAATCTGCATCGCAGCTGGCTCAATGTGCCCCATGTCACGCAGTTCGACGAAGCGGACATTACCGAGCTGGAAGCCTTCCGTAAGGCGATGAAAGCCGAAGTAGAAGC